>Ga0194132_10000203_pt1 | contig 119036 bp, 107 predicted proteins | sample TA2KigOf80mmetaG_FD_148612 | JGI IMG/M metagenome (GOLD analysis project Ga0194132, IMG submission 148612) | Freshwater microbial communities from Lake Tanganyika, Tanzania - TA2015054 Kigoma Offshore 80m | ecosystem: Environmental > Aquatic > Freshwater > Lake | place: Tanzania: Lake... | reverse complement strand
GCTCAACGCGCCGCATCTGATGAGGGATGTCTACGACGGAAAACTGTTCAAGGACGGAATCGCCGTGCGCACGAGGATCGAGCCGACAAGGAAAGCCGCCTGAATCTTTTTACACACCTATTGACAAGACCTCCAACGCAACTACCCCGCAACTGAGGGGGCAGAACTGCGCAACTTTGGTGCAACCGAGGCTGAACTGCGCCGGCTCGTCAACCAGGTGGCCGAGGCCCACGGTTTCAGCCCGGAGGACCGAGCCGAGGCGCTAGAGGTTGCCTTGCGCGATCTCGACCGAAACCGGGCGCTGATGTGCTTCCGGGCTCTGGCGGCGAAGTGCAGCGGCACGATTCATTGAGCCGAGGGGTCTAAAGTAGCAAGGAATAGATCATGGCGAAAGGCATCAAGACCGGCGGTCGCACGAAAGGCACGCCGAACAAGATCACCCGCGCATTCCGCGAGGCGGTGCAGGCGGTGTATCACGACATCGGCGGTGATGAAGCCTTTGCGGCTTGGGCGCGGGATAATCCGACGGAGTTCTACCGGATCGCGGCGCGGCTGATTCCGACGGAATTGCGCCACGGGAGTGGCGACTGCGGGCCGTTGACCGTCGAAATCGTGCATTTCGGTCCGACGAACGATGCCTCACGGCCAAGCGTTACATGCGACCCCTGAACTGATAGGCCGCGCGCGTAATGGGGTGCGATCACCGGCCCGAGGCGGCAATCAGATGCAAGTACTCACTTGCTCCTGAGGGGCGCGGTCCGGGGCACGCTATTTCATACTTTTTTCATACCCACCGCACCGGGTATCTCATAACGCGTTGATTTAATGGTGGGTGGTACAGGGTTCGAACCTGTGACCCCTGCCGTGTGAAGACAGTGCTCTACCGCTGAGCTAACCACCCTTGAAAAGGCAAAAATTCTAGCACTCCCCGGCGCCTGCCTACAAATCGGCCCGGCAACCCGGCGGGCAGTCACCCGCGATTTGCTATAGTTCGCGATGGCGTTATGAGGCGCGCGGAGAGGAGGCGGTGATGAGATGCTTCAGCGTTCTGATCTGCTGGTCCGTGGTGCTGGCCGGAGGCGCGGCACAGGCGGCCCTGCCCTATCCAACCAAGGCGGTCCGAATCGTGGTTCCCTTCGCGGCCGGCGGTTCCACCGATCTGCTGGCGCGCAGTATCGCGCAGCGCCTCAACGAAACGTGGAAACAGCCGGTGGTGGTCGAGAACCGGGCCGGTGCCGGCGGCATCGTCGGCGCCGACTTCGTCGCCAAGGCTCCTTCCGACGGCTATACCCTGCTGGTGGGCACCGTCACCACCAATGCCGTGGCGGCCAGCCTCTACCAGAAACTGCCGTTCGATCCGCAGCGGGATTTCGTGCCGGTGACCGAGTTTGCCTTCATACCGCAGCTGCTCTCGGTCCATCCGTCGGTCCCGGTCAGATCCGTGACGGAACTGGTCGCGCTCGCGAGGGTTCGACCGGCGCAGCTCAACTTCGGCACCGCGGGCAACGGCAGCGCTTCGCACATGGCAATGGAGTTGTTCCAGTCCGTTACGAAGGTCCGGATGGTGCACGTGCCATACAAGGGCACCGGCCCGGCGATGATCGATCTGCTCGGCGGCCACATCGCGCTTATGTTCGACGTCATCATGACCTCCCTTCCGCACGTGAAGTCCGGCAAGCTGCGCACGCTCGCCATCAGCAGCCTCCAGCGCTCGCCGACCGTGCCCGACGTGCCGACCGTCGCCGAGTCGGGCTTTCCGGGATTCGAGGCGCTCGTGTGGTTCGGTTTCTTCGCTCCGGCGGGCAGCCCTCCCGACGTGGTCAAGCGCGTGCAGGAGGATACGACCCAGGCGCTCAACGCGCCCAGGATGCGCGAGCTGCTGGCCAGCCAAGGGCTGGTGGTCGTGGGCAGCACCCCGGCCGATTTCGGCAGGAAGGTGGCCGATGAAATCGCGAAATGGCGCAAGGTGATCCAGCAAGCCGGAATCAAGCTCGAACTGTAATGCACCGCCTCGGCATCGACGTCGGCGGCACTTTCACCGATTTCACGCTGCTCGACGAGCGCGACGGCAGCGTGCGCTTTCACAAGGTCGCGTCTACGCCGCACGACCCGTCGGAGGCGATCGCGCGCGGCATCGCCGACCTGCTCGACGCCTACCGCATCGCGCCGCGCGAGCTAGGCCATGTCGGACACGGCACCACCGTCGCCACGAACCTGGTGATCGAGCGCAAGGGCGCCCTTACCGGGCTCATCACCACGAAAGGATTCCGCGACGTGCTGGAGATCGGCCGGCAGATCCGGCCACATCTCTATGATTACCGGGTGACGAGGCCCCCCGCGCTCGCGCGCCGCGAGCACCGGATCGAAGTGGGCGAGCGTGTCAACGCGGCAGGTTCCGTGCTGCTGGCGCTCGATGAGCGCGAAGTCGAGCGCGCAGTGCAGCGGTTCAAGGCAGATGGCGTGAGCTCGGTCGCAATCTGCTTTCTCCATTCGTACTGCAATCCCGATCACGAGCGTCGCGCGCGGGCCGTGGTCCAGCGCCTGATGCCGGAGGCGTACCTCAGCGTATCCAGCGAAGTCCTGCCGGAGTTCCGCGAGTTCGAGCGGCTGTCCACCACCGTGCTCAACGCTGCCGTGGGTCCGCGCATGGAAAGCTATCTTGACCGCTTCCTCGAGCGCGTCAGGGCGCTCGACATCGCGGCCGAGCCGTACACGATTCATTCCAATGGCGGCCTGATGTCGGTGCGCGCGGTGCGCTCGTTTCCGGTGCGCACTTGCCTCTCTGGCCCGGCGGCGGGCGTGGTCGGAGCGGCCGCGGTAGGCGAGGCGGCGGGATTCGGGAACCTCGTGACCTTCGATGTGGGGGGCACGAGCACGGACGTGTCGCTGGTCTGGCGCGGGAAGCCCTTGTTCAGTTCCAGCCAGTCCGTGGCCGGGTACCCGGTGAAGACGCCGATGGTGGACATCCATGTAATCGGAGCGGGTGGCGGCTCGATCGCCTGGACGGATGACGCGGGCGCGCTGAAGGTGGGTCCGAGGAGCGCGGGCGCCGACCCCGGGCCTGCGGCGTACGTGAAGGGCGGGAACGAGCCCACCATCACCGACGCCATGATTTGCTTGCATCGGCTCAATCCGGTTGCGCTGCTCGGCGGCCGGCTGCCCGTGAGCGAGGCGGCCGCGCGCGAGGCGATCCTGGGCAACGTTGCCCGGCCGCTGGGGCTCGCGCTGGAGGCGGCGGCCGAGGGCGTGGTGCGCATCGCGAACGCCAACATGAGCCGTGCCATCCGGGCGGTCTCCACCGAGCGCGGATACGACCTTTCGGAGTTTGCACTGTTTGCCTATGGAGGCGCCGGCCCGCTGCACGCCACCGAGATTGCCGCGGAGTGCGGCATCCCGACGGTGGTCGTGCCCCAGGAGCCGGGCGCGATGTGCGCGCGCGGGATGCTGCTCACCGACGTGAGCTTCGACTTCGTTCGCAGCGAGATCGCGGAACTGACCACCGAGAGCTGGCGCCGGGTGTGCGGCTTGTTCGGCGAGATGGCCGCAGAAGCAGCCCAATGGCTGGAACGGGAACGGGTCGCGCCCGCCGATCGTGTCCTTCACTTCTACGTCGACGCACGCTATCAGGGGCAGAACTTCGAGGTGATCGTGCCGCTTGAGGGTGCGGCGGAGGCCGGCATTGGCGCATTCGTTGCTGCGTTCCATCGGGCGCATGAGCAGGAGTACGGCTACCGCCTGCCGGATCGCGCTATCGAGGTCGTCAACTGCAGGTTGCAGGCGGTCGGACGCGTCCCGAAGGCGCCGCTGCGCGAACTGAACGGTGCCGGCGAGCTGGCAAACGCATGCATCGGTGATCGCGCGATCTACCACGGGGCCGTGCACGGCTGGATCGATACCCGGGTCTACGCCCGGACAAAGCTCGCTGCAGGAGCGCGGCTCGCCGGCCCGGCGCTGATCGAGGAGATGAGCTCCACGACCCTGCTTTCTCCCGGCCAGCGCGCCTGCGTGGACCGCATCGGCAACCTGGTCATCCGGATCGGAAACGGATCCGCACGTCCCGAATATGGATCAGTCAGGTAACTCCGCCGGTATCATCGACCCGATCGCGATGGAGGTGTTCTCCAACCGCCTGCTCTCGATTACCGAGGAAATGAATAACACGCTGGTGCGCTCGTCGTTTTCGACCAACATCAAGGAACGGCGCGACTGTTCGGTGGCGCTTTTCGATGGCAGGGGGCGACTCATCGCGCAGGGCACGCAGATACCGCTTCATCTCGGCTCGCTCGACGGCGGTGTGTCGGCGGTACTCGAGGCCTATCCGATCGCGACCATGCGCGATGGCGACGCGTACATCTGCAACGATCCGTACCTCGCCAACGGCACGCATCTGCCCGACATCACCATCGTCACGCCGGTCTTCGTCGGGGGAAACATCGAGTTTTTCGCCGCGAACATCGGCCATCACGCCGACGTCGGCGGCGTCGTGCCCGGATCGATCGCCGGCGGCTCGCGCTCGATTTTCGAGGAAGGGATCCGCATCCCTGCATTGAAGATCGTGCGTGCAGGAGAGCTTGATGGCGGGCTGCTCAACCTGATCTGCTGCAATACCCGCGATCCGGAAGAGCGCGCGCTCGACCTGAAAGTGCAGATTGCGACCAATCAGCGCGGTGCGGAAGCCGCGCGTGGACTCGCGCGGCAGATGGGCATCGAGTCCGTGCGCAGGTCGATCGAGGACATCGTGGCCTACACGCGGCGGCGTTTTCGAAAGCGCATCGCGGAGCTGAAACGCGGCGAGTACGCATTCACCAATTACCTCGACGACGACGGCATGGGCGGCGAACCGGTTCCGATCACGGTGACGGTGCGCGTCGGGGGTGACGCGCTCGAGGTGGACTTTGCCGGAACCGGCCCGCAGGCGCGCGGCGCCATGAACATCCCCGCGAATGCGCTGCAGGCGAGCGTGTATTACGCGTTGAAGGCCTTGCTCGACCCGGAACTGCTTCCGAACGCGGGAATGTTCGACGCGGTGACCATCCGGGCACCGGAGGGCTCCATCGTCAACCCGCGGCCCGGCGCGGCGGTAGGCGCGCGCTCGATCACGTGCCAGAAAGTGGCCGGCGCGATCTTCGGCGCGTTTCGGGGTGTGCTGTCTCGGGAGCGCGTGATGGCCTCGGGCAACGACGTCGTGCCCGCAATCGTGTATTCGGGCGGGCTCGCGCGCCGGCAGGGGCAGTACGTCTATCTCGAAACGCTGGGAGGAGGAAGCGGCGCGCTTTCCGACCAGGATGGAATGGATGCCGTTCACGTGCACATGACCAACACCTCGAACCTCCCGGTCGAGGCACTCGAAGTCGAATATCCGCTGATGGTGGATGAGTACGCGCTGGTCCAGGATTCGGGCGGAGCGGGCAAGCTGCGCGGCGGGCTGGGGATCGCGCGGCAGATCCGCGCCGTCGTGCCGGGCACGATCTTCTCCGTGCGGTCGGACAGCCACACGGTCGGTGCTCCGGCCGGCGTTTTCGGAGGCCTTGACGGTCGCCGCGCGCGCCTCGTTCGCAATCCCGGACGGCCGGACGAGGAGTTGCTGTACTCCAAGGTCGCGCGGGTCGAGATGAAGGTGGGCGATGCGATGCGCATCGAAACGCCCGGGGGTGGAGGTTACGGCTCCCCCGAAGAGCGTTCTGTTGACGCACTTGCCCGAGACCTCAAGAGCGGAAAGGTTTCGCGCGCGGCCGCCGAACACGAATACGGCAAGGACAAGGTGGCTGCTGCCCTGGCAGCCGGGGTGCAGCGCGAGAAGCCCTAGACGTCGAGTTCTGCGAGGTCACCAACGGTGACCGGTTTCACCGGCGGGCGGATGCGGTAGTAGCCCGCTTCGGCCGGGGAGATGTTGCGCGATTCCGCGATCAGTTCGGTTACCGTGAGCCCGCAGAGCCTGCCCTGGCAGGGCCCCATGCCGCAGCGCGTGAACGCCTTCATCTGGTTCGGTCCCGGGCAGTCCTGCTCGGTCGCGAGGCGCCGGATCTCGCCTGCGGTCACCTCTTCGCAGCGGCACACGACGGTTCGCGGCTCGCTCGGCGCGAGGATCTCCGCGGGTGGACGGTAAAGCGTGTCGAGAAACGCGCGCGCGGCGAGATGACGTTCGCGCTCGCGCAGAAAGGGCTTTGCACGCGCGTCGCGTTCGTGCTTCGAGATGCGCCCGAGGCTGCAAGCCGCGGCGAGCGCGGCGAGCGCGCCGGAGCATTCGGCGGCCCGGGCCCCGGCAATGCCGCCGCCGTCGCCCGCAATCCAGACGCCCGGCACCGAGCATGCGCCCCACGGATCGAGCCGCGGGCGGAAGCAGCGCTGCGACTCGTCCCACAAGTGCTCGCAGCGCAACGAGAGCGCGAGATTTAGGTTCGGCGCCAGGCCCTGATGGAGCAGGACAAGATCGACATCCTGTTCCCGCCTGCGTCCGCGCCAGTCGTAGCGGACGGCCTCGGCGCGCCCCGCGCCGGAGACGGCAAGGCCGCGCACGCCGCGGCGGAAGGGCACGCCGGACGCGCGCAGTTCGCGCAGCATCGCGAGCCCCTTGTTGAGGTAGCCGGGCGCTGCGGCGAAGCGCGGCAGGTGCCGCAGCGCCGCGAAGCGCTGGATCGGCGTCTCGAGCACGGCCGCAGGCCGGATCCCGGCGCGCAAGAGTTGCACGGCCACAAGGAGGAGCAGCGGGCCGCTGCCCGCAAGGACCACGCGCCCGTCGGGCACCAGGGCGGCAGACTTGAGCAGCGTTTGTGCCGCGCCGCAACTCATGACGCCGGGCAGCGTCCACCCGGGGACGGGCACCGGCCGCTCGAGCGCACCGGTCGCGATGAGCACCTGGCGAGCCTGGATACTCGCTGCGCCGGCTGCGTGACGGTAGTACACGCGGCGCTCGTCGTCGATCTGCCACACCGTGGCGCGCGGTAGGTGGCGCGCGCCGCTCGCGCGAAACCGTCCCAGGAGCTCGAGTCCTGCTCCGTAGTCTTCACCGAGCAACGAGAACAAGGCCGGGTGCGAGGCGGCCACGCGCTCGATTTCACGAAAAATCTGCCCGCCGGGCTCCGGCTGCTCGTCGAGCACTTGGGTTGCGAGCCCGAGACCCGCGGCGCTGGCAGCCGCCGCAAGGCCGGCCGGCCCGGCGCCGATGACGACGAGATCGGCGGCACTCACGATCGCACCTTGCGCGCGCCGACCTGGCGGTTGATGCGCATGCCCTCGGCGACCGGAACCATGCAGGCCTGCGTGTTCGGAACGCCGTCGATCTCCATCAGGCAGTCGAAGCAGACGCCCATCATGCAGTAAGGCGCGCGGGGACTGCCGGAGACCGGAGTCGTGCGCGTGATGCCGTCGCCGATCAGCACCGCGGCGGCGGCCGTGAGATCGAACGGCACGCGCACCGGCCGGCCGTCGATCACGACCGTGACCGGCTGTGCGGCGGTCTCAGGCAGCCTTCGGAACATCGAAACGGCGGCTCGCGAAGCGCGCGAGCTCGTCCGGGAGAGCGCCGCGCGCCACCGCTTCCGCGTAGGGGTAGGCGTGGGCTGCCGCGAGCGTGACGCCGCTGTGGCAGCTCGCCAGGAAGGCGCCGGGAAACCGCGCGGACTGCTCGTAGATGGGCAGCCCGTCGGGCGACATCACGCGCAGCGCCGCCCAGCTGCGCACGAGCTGGACCTCGCGCAGGAACGGAAAGGTGCGCACTGCGCGCGCCGCCAGCGCGGAGAGCACTTGCGGCGCGGTCGAATCGTCGTAGCCCGCTTCCTCGAAGGAATCTCCGATGAGCAGAGCACCCTCGGACATCTGCCGGATCTTCTGGGTGAGCGGTATCGCGGGCGCGACGCGCTCGGTGGCGAGGATCTGACCCCGCACGGGACGTAAGGGCGCGTGCAACCCGGCAAGCGGGGCGAGTTCCCGGCTGCCGAGCCCGGCGGCGAGCACGAGCCGCGGGGCGGCGTGCGCCGTGCCACGCGCCTCGATCCGGAAGTCGTGGGGCGCGGCGTGCACCGCGTTCACGCGCGCGTTCGGTTCGTAGCGCGCCCCGTGCCTGAGCAGGCCCGCGTGCAGCGCGCGCAGCAGATACAGCGGGTGAACGGCGCCGTCATAGGGCGTGTACGATGCGCCGACCACCTCCGGGCCAATGAGCGGAACGCGGCGGGCGAGTGCGCCATGGTCGAGGATTTCGTACTCGAATTCCACCGCGCCCGCCTGGCGCCGCAGCACCTCCAGCATTTGCCGGCGCTGCTCGAGCTCGTCCTCGGTGAGGCAGATCGCGAAGCCCCCCCGGCGCTCGTGCGCGCAGTCCACCCCGGTCGTCTCCCTGAGCTCGGCGGCGAGCCCGGGCCAGCGGTCGGAGGAGAGCCGCGTCCAGTGCTGGTACTCGGGCACGCCCGGACCCTTGCTCTGCACCCACACCAGCCCGAAGTTTCCGCGCGCGGCGCGCAGCGCGACGTCGCCCTCGTCGAGCAGCGTGACCTTGAGGCCCTGGCGCGCGAGGCCATAGCCGATCGCGGCGCCGACCAGGCCGCCGCCGATCACGATCGCATCCGATGGTTGCGGTTCGGGCATGAAGCGGGACGCGCGGTGCCGCGTGTGCGCCGGCGCGCCGATTCTGGGAAAATGAAAAAAGGATTTTGCCACAAGGCGCGGATCGCACGACGGGAACATGGCGAAGAAAATAACGGTCATCGGCGCCGGCATCGTCGGCATCGCCACCGCTTGCTACCTCAAGCGCGACGGGCACCAGGTCACCGTGGTGGACATGCGCCCGCCCGGAGAATACTGCTCGTTCGGCAATGCCGGAATACTGAGCCCCGGCTCGTGCGTGCCGCAGTCCATGCCGGGCATCCTCGCCAAGGTCCCGGGCTACCTCGCCGATCCGCTCGGCCCGCTCACCGTGCGCTGGAGGTATCTGCCGAGGGCCCTCCCGTGGCTCGCGCGATTCATCGCGGCGGGGCGCCGTGAGCGCGTCGAACGCGCCGCCGATGCGCTGCGTGCGTTGTTGAGACAGACCTTCGACGCGTACGCGCCGCTGGTGCGCGACGCCGGTTGTGCCGATCTCATACGGCGCACGGGCTACGTCGTCGTGTACGAAACCGGGCGAAGCTACCGGGGAGACGCGCTCGCGTGGAAGCTGCGCCGTGAGCGGGGCATTGCGCTGGAGGAGCTCGACGCGGCAGGCATCGGGCGGCTCGTCCCGGCGCTCGCGAAAATTTACGAGAAGGGCGTCTATCTTCCGGAACAGGGCTACGTCGCGAATCCGGAGCGCCTCACGAAATCGCTCGCGGCGCAGTTCCAGAAGGACGGCGGGACCGTGCTGCAGCGCGAGGTGCTCGACATCGGCTTACGAGATGGCGCCGTGCACGCGCTCGAAACCGGCGGGGGAAGCCTGCCGGTGGAAACGCTCGTCGTGTGCGCGGGCGTGCACTCGGGAGAACTCACGGCAAAGCTCGGGGAACCCGTTCCGATCGAGGCCGAGCGCGGCTATCACGTGACGTTCTCGGACCCGGCGCTCGAGCTGCCGATGCCGGTTTCCGTGGCGGACGCGAAATTTTTCGTGACGCCGATGGAGATGGGGCTGCGGATAGCCGGGCAGGCGGAATTTGCGGGGATCTACGCCGAGCCCGATTATGCGCGCGCCGATGTGCTCGCGCGGCACTTGCAGCGCATGCTGCCGGGTGTTCGCATGGCCGACTCGACGAAGTGGATGGGACGCCGCCCCGCGATGCCGGATTCGCTGCCGGTCATCAGCGCGTCTGCGAAACACCGCAACGTCTACTATGCGTTCGGACACGGGCACGTCGGTCTGTGCGGAGGCGCGCCGACGGGACGGATCATTGCCGACCTCGTTTCGGGCCGGCGCCCTTCGATCGACGTCGCGCCTTTCCGCGTGGATCGTTTCTAGAGTCTTCATCCTCGAGCCGACGAGAACAAGAATATTCCTGGACATCTGCCGCCGGGAATAGCGATTCCCCGCTTCCGGTATATACTTCTCCTCCCTTGGCACATGCCGCCTGATTAAAACGCTGGGCGAAAGACAGCTGAACACCACGACCACTCGATTCATGGTAAGGATATCTGATGACCGTTACGAACAGGCAGTCCGGAACGAATGTGCATGAGATCGCTGAGGGAATCTATCGCATTAACACTCCGGTTATGATCGAAGGTGCAGGCGGGTTCTCGTTCAACCAATACCTCATCGTGGATGATGAACCGTTGCTCTGCCACACCGGTCCGCGCAGGATGTTTCCACTCGTGCGCGAGGCGGTGACAAGCGTCTTGCCGATCGAGAGGCTTCGCTACATTGCATTGTCCCATGTGGAAGCAGACGAGTGCGGTTCGCTCAACGAATGGCTTGATGCCGCTCCGCGGTCTGCGCCGCTGTGCGGCACTGTTGCTGCCATGGTATCGATTGGCGACCTTGCTGATCGGGCGCCCCGCGCGCTCGCCGACGGAGAGCTGCTCCGTCTGGGCAAGCACTCCGTGCGTTGGTTCGACACGCCGCATTTGCCACATGCGTGGGAATGCGGCTTTTTGATGGAAGAACGAACCTCTACGTTGCTATGTGGAGACCTGTTCACGCAGGGAGGTGCTGATCTTCCGCCCGTCACGGAGTCGGACATTCTCGGGCCGAGCGAGGCTTTCCGCCACAAAATGGATTACTTCTCACACACGAAGAACGCGCGTGCGATGCTGGAGAGGCTAGCTTCGACAAACCCGGCAACACTCGCGTGCATGCACGGTAGCGCATGGCGCGGCGATGGGGCAAAGCTGCTGCGTGCTCTTGCTGATGCGCTGTCCGCATGATTCGCGTCGTGCTCGGCGTGGACATGTCGTCCAGCCAAGCGCTCCAGCGGACGATGCCGCTTCGTGGGCCCGTTGCGGAGCGCCGCCGTTAGCGGGTGTCTATGGCGCAAATGGACAACAAAGCCGCGCAACAATTGGCGCAAGATGTCCTTGATGCAGTGGTCTTTCGGGCACGAGATATCTGGCGTGACCGCCTTACCGCGGTTTATGCATTGGGAAGTCTGGCGCACGGTGGCTTTAGCGCCCATGTAAGTGACGTCGATGTAGGGGTGGTCCTGAGCGACCCGCTCGCGACGCGGGACGCGGACTCCGTGGCCAGTCTGTCTTCCTCGATCGCGGGGAGTCGGGCGCCATTTGCCGATCGCCTTTCCGTGTTCTGGGGCTCCGTCGCGACACTTTCCGGCGCGGCTGCAGGCGGCCGCTTTCCGCCACTCGACCGTCTCGACCTCAAGCAGTTCGGCCGCCTGCTTGCGGGGCGCTATGTTCGCAGCGAGCTGCCTTTGCCTACGCGCAAGGAGCTGGTTCTTGCGGGCTCGGAGTTTGCGCTGTGGCGATTGGCCACGGACGAAGTTACCTCCAAATTGAAGGATCCGCGAGCATTGGCACGCTCGGATCCAAAGACCCTGACCAAGCTCGTTCTCTATCCCGTGCGCTTCCTGTTTACAGCACGAACGGGTGAGGTCGGCCGCAACGAAGCCGCCGTAGACCACTACGTTTCGAGTGCGAAAGGCGTGCGGGCGAAGCTGGCGCGCATGGCGCTGGAATGGCGCGATGCGCCTCCCGGCTTATCCGACAAGACCGCAATAGAAGCGATTGCGCGCGGCGTCATCCCGTTATACCGGGATTTTCTGTCCGACCATGAGCGCCGCCTGAGAGAATATGAGAGGAACGATCTGGCGGACGCTTTTCATCAATGGGAGCAGAGACTTCAGACGTGAGCACATCCAGGCGGCCAACCGTGCACTGCATCCGATGCACTGACGCGAGGGGCCGAGCGCAGCGTTGAGCCGCTTGATCTTCGAATTTCTGGATGTCCCTGGCGGTGAAAGGTTCAGCCTTTAGCCGCGTTCAGCGGCGAGCCGCACGGCGTTCCCCGTGTTGGCGGACTCGAGGATCGCCTCCATCACCGCTACGCCATGCAGCTCGTCGCCGCCGGCCACCGCGAGCGGGCGGCCGACGCTCGCCGCCTCGGCGAAGTGCTCGAGCTCGGCGCGCTCGGTGCTGACCGCGGGGAAGATCACGACCTCCGGGCGCTGGTTCACCCGCGGGTGCTGCGGGTCGTAATAGCACACCCTCATTTGCCAGGCGGTGAGGTGCTCGACGTCACCCACCTCGACCCAGCCCTTGGAGCCGAACACCTGCATGCGCCAGGTCTCCGCGGTGGCGATCACCGTGGCGAGATAGCCGGTCGCGCCGTTCATGAAGCGCACCAGCATGGAAGTCGTGTCGTCGATGCCGTGGCCGAGCACGCGCCGGAAGCTCTGCGCGCGCACCTCCTCGACCTCGCCGGCGAGGTAGAGGTAGGCATCGAGCAGATGCACGCCGCGCCCGGTCAAGCCGCCGGCGGGGCCCTCGTCGCGCACCTGCCGCCAGTGATCCTTGGGATAGCGGTACACGCTCGGGCCGCAGAAGTTTCCTTCCAGATGCAGCAGCTTGCCGAGCCGGTCGTCTTCCAGCATGCGCTTGATTTCCCGCAGCGCCGGCTGGAACCGCCAATTGAAGCCCACCGCGAGCGTGACCTTGTTCTGCAGGCACGCGCGCACGGCGGCCCGCGCGCTCTCAAGCGTGAGCGTGAAGGGCTTCTCGGTGAATACGTGCTTGCCGGCGCTCGCGGCAGCGATGATCTGCTCGGCGTGCTGCGTGTGGGGCGTTGCGAGCAGCACGGCGTCGATCTTCGGATCCGCGAGCACGCTTTCGAACGAGCCGTGCAGGGGAAAGCCTTTTTCCGCGGCATAGGCCGCGGCTTTCTCCGGCGTGCGGGTGACGCCCGCGACGATGTGGATCCTGTCGCTCTTGCCGTGCACGGCTCCGACGAGGTTGCGCCCCCAGTTGCCGAGTCCGACGATCGCTGCCCGTATCATGACAAGTCACGAGTCACGCGTCTTCAGCAACGGCGCCGGACCAGGGCGACATGACGTCGGTCGCGCCGAAGCGCTCGCCGGTGCCGGCATCGTGCAGTACCGCGCTCGGGCAGGCAAAGTTGGTCGGATAGACCACGAGCTCGGTGAGCTGGGTCGCGAACTTCTTGGCGACCGCGTCTCGGATCGCGATCGGCAGGCGCGGGTCCACGCCCACGAAATCTCCGCCGCTCGCGTCGATGCGCGGACGGTGGAACGCATCCTCCAGGTACAGGCCGTGGTCGATGAGGAAGGACGCGATCTGCATCACCGCGGGGAAGATCTTGCGCCCGCCGGAAGCGCCGATCGCGAACCACGGCTTGCCGTCGCGGCGCGCGATCACCGGGCACATGTTCGTGAGGGGGCGCTTGCCGGGGCCGAGCGAGTTCGGGGAGCCGGGGCGCGGATCGAACCACATGATGCCGTTGTTCATGAGGATACCGGTCGAGGGCAGCACGAGCTTCGAGCCGAATACCGACAGCAGCGTCTGCGTGAGCGCCACCATGTTGCCGTCCCGATCGATCACGTTGAGATGCGTGGTGCACGCGAGGTCGCGCGCGTCGGGCGTCTCGCCCATGGCCGCGAGCCGCTCGGCATATGCGTCGCGCAGCACCTCGGCGTAGGCGATGAACGCGTCGGCATGCGGCCCGTTGCGCTGGAACCGCACCGGGCGCAATCCGTCCAGTGCGCGCATGAGGCTCGGGCCCGCCGTGAGCCCTGGGGCTGCCGCGATGCGCGCGCCGCGATAGTCGGTCTCGGCCGGCTCCACGATCCGCGCCCGGTAGCGGCGCAGGTCCTCGGGCCCGAGGATCGCGCCCAGCGCTTGCGCGTCGGTGACGATATCGGCGGCGAGCCCGCCCTCGTAGAAATCGCGCCGCCCGGCCTGCGCGAGCCGCGTCAGCGTCTCGGCCAGCCGCGGGAGCTTGAGGCGTTCCGGAGCCGCGCCCGCGGGGGTGGCCGGCGCGAAACCCTGCGGCAGCCACACCTCGCGTGTGGATCGGTAGCGCGCCAGCTCCCGCGCGTTTGTCGCCACCTTGAGCGTGAGGAACCAGTCCGCTGCAATGCCCTTCTCGGCGAGCTCGATCGCGGGCCGGATCAGCTCGGACCACTTGAGCGTTCCGAACTGTTCGAGCGCAAGGCCGAGCCCGTCCACCTGTCCGGGCACCGCGAAGGAAAGCGGCCCGTGCACGTTGCGGTCGTCTTTCACGGCCGGCCAGGTGAAAAGGTCGGTCGTGACACCGCCGGTCAGTGGATAGTCGGCCGGCACCAGCGCGCGCGGGGAGACCGGGCCGAAATCCACCACGGAAACGCGGTCCTCGCGGGCGGAATAGACGAGCATGAAACCGACGCCCCCGAGCCCGCTGTACCAGGGCTCGACCGCGGCGAGCGCGAAACTCGTCGCGACCGCGGCGTCCACTGCATTGCCTCCGGCGGCGAGCACGCGCGCTCCCGCCTCGCCGGCGACGCGGTTCTGCGTCGCGACGATGCCGCGGCGCGAACGGGCGAGAGGCTTGCGCACGAACCAGTTCTGGGTGAGGTGCTCGGGCATGGTGAAGAAATGTCGGGCCGGATCAGGCAATCAAGCGGCAAGCGGCCGCGATCTCGCTTCGCTGGTGCCGGCTGAAGGCAGCGGTCACGCGCCCTGCAGCAGCTTCCACGCGAGCAGGCGCGTGCCGAACGCAAAGTCGCCGATCGCCATCGCCTCGTCCGGGTTGTGGCTGCCGTGGCTGTTGCGCACGAAGATCATCGCGGAGCGGAAACCTGCGTGAGCGAAATCCTGGGCATCGTGGCCGGCGCCGCTCGGGATTTCCATCGCCCGGATGCCCAGGTCCTGGCAGCCCGACAGGAGAGTCCGGCGGAATTCGGGATCCATGGCCGCGGGACGATGCAGGGAGAAGGACCCGAGATCGAAGCGCACGCGCCGGCGCTGCCCGATCTCGAGCGCGAGCCGCTCCGCGGCCACGCGCACCTGCTGCAGTATTGCATCGTCCTGGCTGCGGAAATCGAGAACGAAGTTCGCCTCTCCGGGCACCTTGGTGAGGGCATGGACTTTCGCGTCGGTGTAGAGCTTGCCCACCGTGAACACGAGATCGCCGCCGTCCTCCCGCACGCGCTCCCATTCGAGGTCGAGCTCGCGCACGAGCTCCACGACGGCCATCACGGCGTCGCTGCGGTACTCATGCGGTACCGCGCCCGAATGCGTGTAGCTGCCGATGCACTGGCAGGAGCGCGCGCGCGTCGCGCCGCGAATGCCGGTGACCACGCCCACCGGAAACCCGCGCGCTTCCAGTACCGGACCCTGCTCGATGTGCAGCTCCAGGTAACCGCAGTAGCGCGCGGGATCGAGATAGGGCTTGCCCCGGCCCACCGCGTCGGGGTCGAACCCGGCTTTCCGCATCTGCTCGCGCAGGCTCGTTCCGGTGCGGCTCTGTACCGCGGAATCGAGCTCGGCCGTGGGCAGCAGGCCCAGCGCGGCGCGGCTGCCGATGTGCCCATCGTGCGCTCCCCCGTACCACGAGGAAGCTTCCTCGGCGCGTATGCCCATGACGGTCACATCGAACTGGGGAGCGAGGCCCGCTTTCCGGAAGGCGGCGAGCGCAGTGAGCCCGGCCACCACGCCCGCGAAGCCGTCGAAGTTGCCGCCGAGCGGAACCGAATCCACGTGCGAGCCGGTGATCCACCCCGGGGCGCTGCGGTCGCGCCCTGGCATGGTGAGATACACATTGCCGAATGGGTCGTGCTTGATTTCGAGCCCCAGCTCGCCTCCGGCGCGCGCGACGGCATCCACCGCCGTCTGCTCGCCTGTGCCGTAGGGCTCCCGGCTCACGCCGACGGTGTCGGCCGTGCGCTTGCGCACGTCCTCGAACAGCGCTTCGGCGAATGGCATGGCGGCTTCGACGGCTGCAGCAACAGCGGGCTTTGCGGACTGCGGGGATGGGCGTGCCATACGGGGAAACTCGGGACGGACGTTATAATCAGGAGAAATCATAACGTAAAAGGCGCGCATTGTGACCCATGTTCGCGGGAGACGATAGACGGGAGAGAAGAGGCGCGCGGAGGCAGAAGGAAGAGCCAGGATTGAGGATCGAGGATTGAGGATTGAGAAGAAACGCGAAGCCGCAAGGCAGAAGGAGCCGCGGATCACGGCTCACGAATCACGACTCACGACTCACGCATTTAATCAGATGCGGCACATTGTGTGCCTTACCTTCGATTTCGACGCGATCTCGGGATTCATCGCGCGCGGCCAGATTTCGCCCTCGTGGATCTCGCGGGGGGAGTTCGGACCGCGGGCGGGCGCCCCGCGGCTGCTCGGCCTGCTCAAGGATCACGGCATCCGCAGCACCTGGTTCATCCCGGGCCACACCATCGAGACCTTTCCCGCGGCGTGCGAGCAGGTGTGCGCGGCCGGGCACGAGATCGCACACCACGGCTGGACCCACCGCCCGCCGGCGAGCCTCACGCGCGAGGAGGAGGAGCGCGAGCTCGTGCGCGGAAACGAGGCGATCCGGAAGCTCACCGGGCGTGCCGCGCGCGGCTACCGCTCGCCGTCCTGGGATCTCAGCCCGCATTCGGTCGAGCTGATGCTCGAGCACGGCTTTTCCTACGACAGCAGCCTGATGGGCGACGATTACACGCCGTATTACGCGCGGCAGGGCGACGCGATCGAGCTCGAGGCGCCCGCACGCTTCGGCCCGGAGACGGCGCTCGTGGAAATGCCGATCCACTGGGCCACCGATGACGCGCCGCACTTCGAGTTTGTGCGCACCGAAACCACCGTTCGCCAGGGGCTGATGAACGCAAGCGCGGTGCTGGAGAACTGGGTGGACGAGTTCCTCTACATGCGAAAGGCCGTGGAATGGGGCGTGCTCACCTATACCTTCCACCCGTTCGTCATCGGGCGCGGCCACCGCATGATGATGCTCGAGCGGCTGGTCCGCGCGTGCGCCGACAACGGCGCCGTGTTCCTGACCATGGAAGAGGCGGTGCGCGAGTTCCAGCAGCGCGCAAGAGCGGGAAATAGGAAATAGGGAATAGGAAATGGTAAGAGCGCGGGCACCCGTTATACGGTTTTTACTATTTCCCATTCCCCATTCCCCATTCCCGAGCAGCTGACATGATCCGCACCCGCTTCGCCCCCAGCCCCACCGGCTACCTGCACATTGGCGGCGCGCGCACCGCGCTCTTCTGCTGGGCCTACGCGAAAAAGCACGGCGGCACGTTCATCCTGCGCGTGGAGGACACCGACCGCACACGCTCGACGGCCGAGTCGGTCAACGCGATCCTCGACGGCATGGGCTGGCTCGGCCTCGATTACGACGGGCCGTACTTCCAGATGGACCGGCTCGACCGTTACCGCGCTGTCGCCGAGCAGCTGATCGGGGACGGCCACGCCTATCACTGCTATGCGACGAAAGAGGAGCTCGACGAGCTGCGCGAGCGGCAGCGCGCGCGCGGCGAAAAGCCGCGCTACGACGGGCGCTGGCGGCCGGAAAACGCGCAGCGCATGGGCTTGAAGCCCCCGCCCGACGCGCGCCCCGTCGTGCGCTTCCGCAACCCGGACACGGACATCGTCGGGTTCAGCGACCTCGTGAAGGGGCCGATCACGGTTTCCAACGAGGAACTCGACGATCTCGTGCTGCTGCGGGCGGACGGCATCCCGACCTACAACTTCGGCGTGGTCGTGGACGATATCGACATGACGATCACGCATGTCATCCGCGGCGACGACCATGTCAACAACACGCCGCGGCAGATCAACATCTACCGCGCGCTCTGCGCCGCGCTGCCCAAATTCGCGCATGTGCCGATGATCCTGGGGACGGACGGCGAGCGGCTCTCCAAGCGCCACGGTGCGGTGAGCGTGATGCAGTACCGCGAGGAGGGCTTCCTGCCGGACGCGCTCGTGAACTACCTCGCGCGGCTCGGCTGGTCGCACGGCGACGAGGAGATGTTCTCGACGGAACGGCTCGTCGAGTGGTTCGACCTCGGGCACATCAGCAAATCGCCCGCGCGCTTCGACCCGGAGAAGCTGCGCTGGCTGAACGCGCAGTACCTCAAGAGCGCCGACGACGGGCGTCTCGGCGGGCTCATGGAACCTTTCCTCGTGCGCGCCGGCTGCGACGTGCTGCACGGACCGCCTCCCGCGAAGGTCGCAGCGCTGCTCAAGGAGCGCGCCGCGACGGTGGAGGAGCTTGCCGACGCTGCGGTCTATTTCTATCGTGCGCTCGAGCCCGCCGCGGAGCTCAAGGAGAAACACTACGCGCGCGAAGCACGCACGGCGCTGAAGGACCTGTGCGAGCGGCTCGGTTCGATCGAGTGGGAGCGCGAGCGCATCAACGAGACGCTCAAGGCGGTGGTCGCGGCACACAAGCTGAAATTCCCGAAGCTCGCGATGCCGCTGCGCGTGATGGTGACGGGGACCGCCGAGACGCCCTCGGTGGACGCCGTGCTCGAAGTGCTCGGGCGCGACGAAGTGCTCGCCCGCATGGAAAAACAGCTGCAAGCCTTTCCCGAATAACCCATTTTCTTTACAGGCCGGGGAGGGCGCCGGTATAATGCGCGCTCTCTCGTGGGGGTATAGCTCAGCTGGGAGAGCGCTTGCATGGCATGCAAGAGGTCACCGGTTCGATCCCGGTTACCTCCACCAATAAGAGCGATGAGCGGTAAGCGGTGAGCGGTGAGTGATGGGCGGACAACTCCGCTTCCGTGATCATCGCCTTACGATTCACGATTTGCGATTTACGATTCACGAAGCTTGAGTTTGTCCTCTCGTCCCCATCGTCTAGAGGCCTAGGACATCGCCCTTTCACGGCGGTAACCGGGGTTCGAATCCCCGTGGGGACGCCATACCGGTCGCTGCCGCGACCGGGAAATGCGTGAGTGGTGAGTTGTGAGCGGACCAAGCCGATTTGGGGTCGTTAACCTCTGCTCGCGTGTTGAGTCTACTCACTGCTCACGATTCACGACTCACGCCTTTTGGCGTTTGAAGAGACGCGGGACGGGCACAATCCCCCGTGGGGACCCCAAACCAGAACCGGTGACCGGTGACTCGTCACCCGTGACCGGCGCACGCAGACCTGCGTGAGCCGGGGCCCGGCAATCAGTCCACTTTCGCGTCGGATGCCTTGACCACTCTCGCCCACTGCGCAATCTCGGCCTTCATGAAGCGACTGAAGTCCTGAGGCGAACCTGCGGCAATGTGCAGGCCTTCATGTCTAAGGCGCGCACTGACCTCGGGCGTCGCAAGTAGTCTGGCGACTTCGGCGTTCATCTTCTGCACGATGGCTTTGGGCGTATGGGTGGGCGCGACGATCCCGTAGGACGCGCCCGACTCGAATCCCGGCAGCGCTGTCTCCGAGATCGTGGGCACGTCCGGCAGCAGCGGCGATCTCTCCTTGCTCGTGATGCCCAGCGCGCGCACGCGGCCGGTCTTGATGTGTGGCAGCGACGGTGGAATGCTCGCGAAATACATCGTCACCCGACCGCCGATCACGTCGATCAGGGCCGGTCCCCCGCCTTTGTAAGGCACGTGAATCATCCTGATCCCGGCGAGTTGCTGAAACTCCTCCGCGGCAAGATGCGTGGAGCTGCCGTTCCCGCCCGAGGCGAAAGTCAGGACTCCCGGCTTGGTTTTTGCGAGCGCGATGAGTTCCTTTACCGATCCGGCAGGTGTCGAGGGATGCACGACCAGCGCGAATGGAGAGGTCGCGATCAGTATCACGGGCTCGAAGTCCCGGATGGGGTCGAAGGGCACCTGCTTGTAGAGGCTCACCGCGATGGCGTTCGTGCTGTTGAACAGGAAGATCGTGTAGCCGTCCGGGTTCGAGCGCGCCGCGATTTCAGCCGCGATATTTCCGCCCGCACCGGGCCGGTTGTCGACGATGATTTGCTGGCCCCAGGATTCCGTGAGCTTTCCGCCGACCAGGCGCGCGATCATGTCGTTGCCCCCGCCGGGCGCGAACGGGACGATGAACCGGATCGGCCGGTCCGGATACGACTGGGAGCCGGCAGCGCCGGGCAACGCCATCGCCGCCGCCAGGACCAGGGAAAAGAAATGCGCGTAGAACGTTGTGCAGCGATGTCGATTCAAATGCGCCTCCGTACGGTTTGGCGCCCGCGCGCCTGCGTTCCTAGCCGGAATTCGTCAGCTGGCGGACCATCTCGTCCATGTGCTCCCGGGTCATTTTGCCGAGTTCTTCGCGGCTGAGGTAGTAGATGGGATGGGGCAGCTCGATGCAGGCGTGGCCTGGCATGCCTTTTCCCTTGTACTGGACTTCCAATGCGTTCCTGAACGCGGAGGTAATGACGACGGTCGTCGGAATCCCGCGCTTTTCCAGCTCGACGGAGGTGTGCACACTGCACACCGTGCAGGACCCTCACCCGCCCAGCGCACAGATGACGACGTCGCATTTGCGGGCCATCTCCTCGATCGTTTCGAGTGGAGCGGGCTTCGAATAGTGGATGCCGCGGAAGTTCAGCAGCTCCTTGACCCCGTGGCGCCGCTTGAGGTCCTCCGCAGCCGCCTCGAGGATGATGTCGGCCTGCTCCTTGGTGTTGTCATAGAGCCCGACGATCTTTCCCGCAAGGCTGGATGGCCGATTGGCCGGGGAAAGCGATTTCGTTGCGCCGACCGACGGGTCGTAAAAAGCACTCATTGGTTTCGTCCTCTCGTCATCGTGATCATCCAGCGCGCCCACGATCAGACCTCGTAGGCGACCGAAACTCCGCGCGTGGTCTCGTTCCAGCCGTGGAGCACGGCGGTGGTCGCCCCCGGCCGCCCGCCCGCCACGATCAGGAACAGCCGGCTCGGCTCCTGGATCGCTGGCACGAAGCAGTTGTCATCGTTCGGGTCGACCTTGGTGACGTAGCGGTTCAGCCGCTCGATCCGCCACAGCCCCCCCTGCTTGAGCTGACCGACGTGCCGGCCGGCTTTCTCGCGCAGCAGCTTGTGGACGTCGGCCTTGGTATAGCCGGCCTTCGCGAAGTTGTCGGCGATGTCGGGAGCGAGCGCCACCACCATGTCGGTCGCGCGCCAGGCGTTCATGCCGCCCATGTTGCCCATGCAATCCGTGGTAGCGACGTGGAGGCGCTCGGGGTCGTCATTCGCGTCGTCGTGAGTGAGCTGCGGGTTCTCGCACTGCACGACGGTGACGACGTTCTCCCCTGCCTTGAATCCGCGATCCACCGAGAGCGGCTCCCACGGGCTGTCCTCCTCGTTCTCGCGGATGCAGAACGTATAGCGTGAGGGCTGTCCGAAGCAGCTGAACGACGCGCTCGGATAGCCGCCGCCGACGTTGTAGAGTATGAGCCGCACGGCGCGTCCGATCGTCGCGTTCGGGCGATGTCCCGGGCTGAAGCAGCCGCGGCCGCCGTTGATGCCGATTTTCCTGCCGTAGGGCCCGTTCACGATGACCAGGGGCGAGACGCCGTGTATCGTCGTCTGCACGCCGTGCATGTTGAGCTTCTCGTCGAGGATCGCCCGCATGGCCCCGATGATGACGGGCATGTACTGCGGCAACGCGCCGGCCATGACGGCGTGCTCGGCGACTCGACGCACCGTGAGGCGCTCGAAATTCGGCGGCACAAGTCCAAGCTCTTCGTCGGAATCGCACCGGGTGCCCCGGAGCATCGCCGCAATGAGTTCCTCCGTCGGCGGGACAATCGGCAGCCCGTCGGACCACGGCTTCGTGTAGAAATACTCGATGGCGTCGTAGACGGTTCCGCCCAAGTCGGCCTTCGGCATGTGCACCCTCTCATCTTTCGCGCCACCCATCCTAGCCTGCTGACGATATGCGCTCAATACATACCCTGGCATAGTGCTATGCTAACAGCTCATAGCACGGGAGAACTCGTTGAACATTCATCAGCTCCAGGCCGTCTGCAACATCGCGCGCCATCGCTACAACATCTCCGCCGCGGCCGAAACGCTCGAGCGCTCGCAATCGGGCCTCAGCCGGCAGGTGAAGGAGCTCGAGCTCGAGCTGGGAGTTCAGATTTTCCTGCGCACCCGGAACAAAGTCATCGGGCTCACGCCTCATGGCGAGCGGATCCTGCGCACTGCGCAGAGGATTCTTCAGGACCTTCGCACGCTGGAGCAGATCGGGGAAGAAGAAGTCGCGGAAGAGGGCGGAGAATTGCGCGTCGCAACCACGCACGTGCACGCGCGGTACCTGCTCCCGGGAACCGTCAAGGCGTTCGCGCGGCGCTTTCCCCGCGTCGCCCTGACGCTGCAGCAAAGCGATCCCGTCCAGTGCCGTGACCTGATTGCCGCGGGGGAGGCGGACGTGGGCATCATCACGATGGTGCAGAAAGTCGCGGACCCCATCGTCACGATTCCCGCCTATCGATTGCCGCGCTGCGTAATCGTGCCGCTCGGCCACCCGCTCGTGCGCGAGCAGCGCCCGACGTTGCAGATTCTGGCCGAATATCCGCTCATCGCCTATCCGGCAACGTTCAGCGGGCGCTCCATCGTCGAGCGGGCGTTCGCACGTGCCGGGCTCAAACCACGCATCGTCTGCAGCGCCACGGATGCCGATGTGTGCAAGGCGTACGTGGAGGTCGGGATGGGCATCGCGGTGCTGGCGAAGGTTGCCTTCGATTCGTCCGCTGATCACCGGCTCGCGGCCATCGACGCGGGACACCTCTTTCTTCCGGGCATCCTCAATCTCGTTCTGCGCAAGCACGGCTATCTCACCCGGCCGCTGGAATCGTTCCTGGCGCAGTTTGCCCCGCACATCGACCGCGAGCTGATCCTCAATGCCATCGACGGCGCCGATATCGAGCGCGCGCGGCTCGCCGAGCGTGCCCCCGTTGCCGCTGTAAGCCGCGTGTGACCGGGTGATCAGCTGGTCCCCGTATGGGTGAGCGCCGCAGTTCGACGCGGCTCGCGGTCCGGCAGCTCGACCCTGCGCTGCTCGGGCTCGTGGAACCAGCGCTCGAGGTTGACGAGGAACTCCTTCTGCGCGATCCGCGCGTCGTGCTCGCCGCGCAGCCATTGCTGTTGCAGCTTGTGGACGTAGATGAAAACGACAAATGGCGAACGTTGCCGCGCAGGCGATCACCGGCGCCGTGTATTCCGCAAGGCCAACGGCACCTCCCGGTGCGGCCACCGTGGGAAATTGCCCGGACTCGAGCCGCCCCATCGCCGCGAAGCGCATCGGATGCGCTTTGGCCGCCGCGGCGCGATGCGCCCGGCCGGGAAATCCGCGCCGCCCCTCCCCGCAAGGGAGGTTAATAGGGTCAGTGCAACCCTCCGCGGCGTGGGCTCCTTCCCGCAATTAGCATCTCTGCTTTAGTTTTCGCATCTACTGGTCCGTTTTCCCGGGGAGATGTGACAGATCCGCTTTGGATCGCCGTCTACTGACCAATGCGGTGAAGTGGATGGTTCGCACAGCGGAATATCCGATCACTACTTGCGGAAACAAGACTGAGTTCCGACGCGCGAGGCCAGCTACTTTGCAAGACCGAGTTCCCCAAGGACTTCCTTATGCTCCTTGTATTCGGCGGAGAGGAAATCCTGCAGCGCGCGGCCGGTGAGGAGATGCGCTTCCCAAAAGTTCTTCTCGAGTTCCATTTTCCAGGCATCGCTCTTCGCCAAACGAGAGGCCAGGTCCTCCCAGTATGCCGTCTGCGCGGGCTGCAATCCCTTCGGGCCGACGAAGGCTCGCCAGTTCGAATTGACCGCGGCAATTTTCTGCTCGGTCCACGTCGGCACCTGCGCGAGTGCTCCTCCCATGCGCTTGGGCGCCGAGATCGCGACGATTCTGGTCCGGCCCTGTTGGAAATGGGGGAGCGCCGGCGATACGGACGAGGCGACGAGATCGATGTGGCCGCCGAGAAGCGCGGTCATTGACTCCGCGTTGGATTTGAATGAAACGACTTTCAGTCGTTTCACGTCCACGCCCGTCGCTCTCGCGGCCAGCAGCAGTGCAACATGATTTGCTCCGCCGCGCGTCGTAAGGCCCACGCTCAAGCTGTCCGGCTGCTGGGCGAGGCGCTGCATGAGCTCGGTGCCCGTCTTGAGTGGTGCATCCGCGCGCATGCTGAACACGGTGTATTCATCCAGCAGCAGGGCGATCGGCGTGAAATCACCGTAATGCTGCTGCGTGATACCCATCACGTGATTCGCTATCAGCGTCGGATTTCCGAGCTCCACGTAGTGGCCGTCCCCCGTGTACTGGTTGAGGTAGGAACGGGCGACCGTCTGATTGCCGCCGGCTTTGTTCACTACGTTCACCGGTGTGGAAACGAGTTTTTCGTCCTGCATGATGCGCTGGATAGTGCGGGCGAGCCTGTCCGTGTTGCCGCCAGGTCCCGATGCGGCAATAAGCTCGACCGGCTTGTTCGGGCGCCACGACTGAGCTTGTGCCTGCCCGAGCGCGAGACAAACCACGACGAGCGCCATACCCAGTTGGTAAACACGGTGTAACCGTCCCTGCATGGTTGCTCCTCCTGTTCAAGACTGGATGAACGAGGCGCGTGGTATTGCCGGCTACAGGCTTCCGACCAATCCGAAGAGGCCGCGCTTGCGGATGCCGCGCCGCATCAGCTCGACGTCAATCACCTGATGGTCGTCAATGTCGAGGTTGACCTGATTGCCGAACATGCCGATGTACCAGGTCTGGGTCTTGCCGTCCTTGGCCTGGAAAATAAAGTCCTGCACGTCGAACCGCGCCACGAGGTTGAGCAGCAGCTGCTCCTTCATAGCCTCCACCCCCTCGGAGATTCCTTCGCCCTGCACTAGAACTTTCCACGCATCGGCCTTCTGGTAGGCTTCGACCTGCCGGAACACATAGGCCTGGCTTTCGGTCCAGTCCTCATGGCCTTTCTGGCCCGCTTCCGCAACGACCTCGAGTCCCTCGTCCCGCGCCATCCGGATGAGCTTGCATTTATCGGCGAGCGACATCACGACCTGCGCGCTTGACACCTCTACGGCATCCGCCCCGAGCCGCTTCGCGTTCCGGTAGAACTCCTGGGAAACGCCTTGCATGAAGGCAGCCTCTGTAACGTCGCCCGCGAAGAAGACGCGAATGCCGGCGTTCTTCAGCGCCTTCACCTTGCGCTGCACGAGCCGCTCGCTCTGAAGGCGGTAGGCGCCGATCCCGATCTTGACGAGATCGATGTATTCGCCTCCCGCGTCGATGAGATCGGCGACGCGCCCCATCCCCATGCCCCGGTCGGCGACGACCGTAAGCCCCTCCTTCCTGGGTTTGGAGGAGCGCGGCGCCACGTGCACGAAGGAAAACGCCATCTTTTTTAAATGCAAGTCCTCGCTCATCTTGAAATGTCCTTTTTACTTTGACGCGATTGCCGTGATCGTTGACGCAGACGGGTCGCGGAAGCTGTCAGAATTCCTCGCGTGGATAGACGGGCGGGATGGGATCGACCCTGTCCAGCTCGTCTCCGATTTCTTTTTCAATCCGGTCCATGAGCAGCAGGAGGCTGGAGAGCCGGAGCGCGACCGTGTTCAGGTCTGCGTCCGGGATATTGAGCTCGACGACCTTCGCCAGATTGCGGACGTCCTCTTTGCTGAGTTCCATTACTTTGCTCCTGCCATTTGTCTCGCCGCCTTGCCGAGGGCCGGGCCGACCGTCTTTTCGAGCTCGGGGTGACGCCGGTGCCATTCGGTGGCTTGCTCGTAGGCATGAGCCACTCGATACATCGTCGTCTCGTCGAACGGCCTCGCTGCGATCTGGATCGACATCGGAACATGCTCGGCGGTAAATCCGGACGGCACCGATATCGCGGGTACGTTGGCAATGCTGAACGGGTAGGTGCAGATGCGCCGCGACTTGAACATCCGTGCCGCCACGTCCGCGTTGGTATCGATCTTCTCGACAGAGTCCTCGAGCTTGAGCGGCGGCACGAAGTTCATCAGCGCGATCAACGCGTCGTATTTCCTGAATGCAGCCAGCACTTCATTACGCACCAGCGCGCGGCCGCGCATTGCGCGCGCGTAAATCGTAGCGGGCACCAGGGCCGCCGCCGCGATGCGGGTCCGGGTGCCGACGTCGAACTTGGCCCAGTGTTTTCTCAGCCACTTGCGCACGAACACGGACGCGACGTCGCAATCCGACGTGAGGAACTGCAGCGGCACCGCGTATTTCGCTTTCGAGAGCGAGACTTCTTCCACTGTCGCACCCAGAGACTTCAGCACCTCGAGCGCCTCCCGCAGCATCCTGGCGACCTCCGGGTGCAGCTCCTGGCCCACCGACATCTCCGTTACCAAGCCGAGCTTCATCCCGCTCAGCTCCTCCGTGAATTGCTTGCCGTAGTCGGGAACAGGTCGGGTGCTCGACAGTGGATCCTTCGGGTCGTGTCCCGCAATGGTCTGCAGCACCAGGGCGTTGTCGGCAACGGTGCGAGTCAGAGGGCCGATGGTGTCCTGGGTCCAGGCGTACATGATGCCGCCGTAACGGCTAACTCTGCCGAAGGTCGGACGAGTGCCCACGACGCCGTTGGCCCACGCGGGGCCGCGGATGGAGCCGCCGGTATCCTCTCCCAATGAGACGGACACCAGGCCGGCGGCGACACTGACGCCCGAGCCCGTGGAGGAGTGCGATGGCTCGTACGCGATGTTCCACGGGTTCTTGGGTTCTCCGAAATGGAAATTTACGGAGCTTCCCTTGCCGAATTCGTGCAGGTTGTTCTTGCCGAGCAGGATGGCACCAGCCTGGAGAAGCCTGTCCACCGCGGTCGCCGTCATGCCCTCGCCAAAATCGGGCTGAATGATGGACGCCATGGTTGTCGGTATCTCGCCCGTAGTGATCTGATCCTTGGCGCCGAACGGGATCCCGTGCAGCGAACCGCGATAATTGCCCTTGGCAATCTCGGCCTCAGCGTGCTTGGCGTCCCTGCGAGCCGCGTCGGCGCATACCGTAATCCACGAATGGAGGACTCCGTCCCACTTCTCGATGCGGCCGAGATACGCATCGACCAGTTGAACGGGCGAGATTTCCTTTTTCTTGATGAGCGCCGCCTGCTCGGCGATGCTCATATAAGCGAGCTTTTCCTCAATCACAAAATTCTCCTGGCGAGGTTACCGGGTGCTGATGCAGCAGTCACAGGGTAAAGACATCAGCACAACGGGACTGCATGTCATCTCGAGCTTCGCGAATTACCCCGTCATCCCTTCCACAGATCGCTGTGGTACACGTAGGACTCGGTGTTCACCCAGCTTCTTCTCAGCTCGACCGGCTTGTCGTGGTAGGTGAAAGCGACGCGATCGATCACCAGGACCGGCGTGTTTGTGCGTAGCCCGAGCGGTTTTGCATATTCCGCCGGCACCGGGCCGGCGCTGAGCTGCTCGCTGATTCGGATGACGCTGATGTCGAATCGGCCCTGGTACAGGGCGTAGATCGTGCTTTCCCTGTTGACGTAGATCGCTTCCGTCAATCCGGGAACGTACGCCTGTGGAATCAATATCTCGTCGATGAAAATCGGGTCACCTGCGAGCCGCACGAGATTCCGCACGCTGACGAGCTTCGAATCCGTCTCGACCTCAAGCCGGTCGCACGCTTCATCGCTACCTCGTATTACTCGGTACGAGAGCAGCTCGGCCGCCGGCGGCTCCTTGGTCCCATCGCGTCCGATCAGATGAAAAAAATGATAGAGGGTGCGATCCGGAGAGTGGGTCGCGACGAAGGTTCCGCGCCCCTGACGGCGGACCAGAATCCGGTCGGACACGAGCTCATCCAGCGCTCGCCGGATGGTCCCTTTTGAGACGCCGAACCGCTTCGCGAGCTCCGTCTCGCTCGGAATGAGGTCGCCCGGCTTCCATTTCCTGTCCGCCAGCCCGCGCGTAATCTCGTCCTGGATTTCCTCATAGAGAGGATGTGAGTGGGGCGTTCCCGCGATAAGTGTCGTCGACATAACCTGCCTTCGTGAGATCCAACGAGCTGATCCGAAAGGGCGTCGTCGTAGCCGTCACGTTGGCGCGACACCATCCCACCCCGGTTGACAGCCAAGTCGGCCCATCTGTAGTATAACTCTTCTAGAAGACCTAGAACAGCGGGCTGACGTGCTTGGTCGGCTTATGCCCGCCAGGGGTCTACCCGAGCATCAGAAATACCTTGTCACACGTTGTCGCCCCACAATGCCAGCCCGAAGCCTGAACGTTTCGCAACAACTCATTGCTTCCCACCTCGTGTTCGGCCGCCTCGTCCCCGGTGAAGAGGTCGGACTCAGGATGGACCAGGCTCTCCTGCAGGATGCGCTTGGCACGATTGTGATGCTGGCACTCGAGGCGATGGGGCTCGACCGAGTGAAGACCGAAGTCGCCGTGCAATATGTCGATCACAATTTGCTGCAAACGGACTACAAGAACGCCGACGATCACGTCTTCTTGATGAGCGCGGCACAACGGTTTGGCATCTGGTATAGCCGACCTGGCAACGGCATCAGCCATCCGGTTCACATGGAGCGCTTCGGAAGACCCGGCAAGTCCCTGGTTGGATCGGACAGCCATACGTGTGCGGCGGGTTCTTTGGGAATGTTGGCCATTGGCGCCGGAAGCCTGGATGTGGCGACAGTCCTGGCTGGCGAACCGCTACACGTCCGCATGCCGGAGGTCTGGGGAATAAAGCTTACGGGCCGGCTTCCGGAGTGGGTGAGCGCCAAGGACATGATACTGGAACTGCTTCAACGTCATTCAGTAGATGGCGGATTGGGACGGATGATCGAATATTACGGTCCGGGCGTGGCGACCCTGAGCGCCATGGATCGGCACGTAATCGCGAACATGGGGGCAGAGCTCGGTGCCACCACCACCGTGTTCCCGTCGGATCATCAGACGCGCGATTTTCTGCATCGAGAAGGGCGAGGCGAGGACTGGATGGAACTCGCGCCGGATCCCGATTGCTCCTACGATCACCACGACGAGATCAACCTCTCGAAGCTCGAGCCGCTCATCGCGAAGCCTTCCAGTCCGGACAACGTGGTCAAAGTCAGGGACGTCGCGGGGCAACCTCTTTGTCAAGCCTACATAGGTTCCTCCGCGAATCCCGGATACCGCGACTTCGCCATGGCCGCGCTAATGGTGCGGGGAAAGCAGGTGGATCCGGAGGTGTCCTTCGATATCAACCCGACGTCGCGTGAAACTCTGGAAAACCTCGTGCGGGAGGGTTTTTTGGGAGACCTGATTCATGCAGGGGCCCGCATCCATCAGACCGGATGTAACGGGTGCAACGGAATGGGTCAGGCGCCGGCTACGGGACGGAACAGCTTGCGGACGACTCCGCGGAATTTTCCCGGTCGTTCGGGAAACAAGGAGGACAGCGTATTCTTGTGTAGCCCGGAGACGGCTACGGCGTCGGCGCTGTCAGGGAAGATCACCGATCCACGCGACGCGGGAGTGCCGTACCCAAAAGTGCGGCTTCCGAGAAATCCTATCGTGCTCGGGAATTCCATCCCGCCGCCACCGCCTCCGGGCGAGGCGCTCAAGGTAAAGCTCGTCAAGGGACCGAACATCAGTTCGCTGCCGACGATAGCTCCGTTGGCGGATCTGCTCGAGGTGCCCGTGCTCCTGAAATTGGGCGATGATGTCTCGACGGATACCATCAGCCCAGCTGGCGCCCGCGCCCTGCCGTTTCGCAGCAATGTCCAGAGAATTGCCGACTTCTCCTTTGACACGGTCGACGATACGTATCCGGAGCGGGCGAGGGCCACGCGCGGGGCTGGCGGGCACGCAATTGTGGCGGGCATGAATTATGGCCAAGGATCGAGCCGTGAACACGCCACTCTTGCGCCCGGGTTCCTGGGACTCCGGCTCGTGCTGTCCAAATCATTTGCCCGGATACATGCGCAGAATCTGCCGAATGCCGGAATTCTGCCGCTGACGTTTGTCAATTCATCGGATTTCGAGGCAATTCAGCAGAACGATGTCTTGATCATCCGCGGGCTGCGCGAGGCGGTAGCAGCTGGCAACCGGCTGATCGTCGAAATAAAAGGCAAACGACGCATTGAGGCGCGGCATCCCCTAACAGCTAGGCAGGTTGATATCCTGCTGTGTGGCGGACTGATCAGTTGGCTGCGTAGCCGGGAAGGTGCGTCCGTTGCCCGCGAGGGGACATCCGGTTGACGGGTTTCGCGCCTTTGCACCCTCTGTTCGAAAATCAACGCTGCGAGGACGCGAAATGCGAATAGCGGATCATTGGTCCAAGGCCCAACGTCTCGAGGCCACCCGCCTCGCCAAGCTGAGCAAGCACGATGATTTCGAAATCGTCATATGGAGCTGTATCCATGGCGGCGCGCATCTTGCGAACGTCGCGCTTCACAAGCTCGGAGTCACCGAGGAGGCATTCGATCTGATTCACTCAAACATACCGGAGCTGAACCGGCACGTGCCGCCGGAGGTGGCCGACATGCTGGCGACGCTGAAATCGATCGAGGACCTTGGCCCGCGTTTCGTGCGGGGCATCGAGCCGGTCGACGCCAAGGCAGTGGAGTCGTGCCTCATGGCGTATCGCAAGGTCAAGGCATTCGCGGAAAAGCTGGTCAATGGATAGGGGGTCGAGCGTGCGGATCGCTGATCATGTAACGAAGGCGCGGCGTATCGAGGAGACGATGGTCAAAAGACTCGATCGGGACCGGGACTACGAGGTCTTCGTCGAGGCCTGCATGCTGGCCGGCACGCATCTGCTTAACGCGGTGCTGCACAAGTTCTCGGTCACGAGAGAAGATTCGGATCTGCTGCATTCGGACAAGCCGCCGCTCGAGGTCCCGATCGGGGTCGAGCTTCAACCGCTTTTTGCCGCGATGAAGTTCATCGAGGATCTTCGCCCCGGTTACCTCCGCGGCATGAAGCCCTGGAGCGCGGAGGACGGGACGAAATGCCTGGAGAGCTTCCGGCGCGTGAAGACATTCGCTGAAAAGGCGCTTGCATAGGAAGGCAGGATGGGAACGTTTATCGGATACGTCGAACCAACCCGCCCGTTGATCGACTGGCGGCTCCTGCAACAGATGCGGTGGAAGCGGACCCGCGACGCGATGACCCGGGAAGGCATGGATGCGATCCTGACCAATGTCGTCGACAACGTCATCTACCTTACGGGCTGGCCGCGGTTCCGGACCAGCGTCTACCCTGGGTCGTACGGCACGCTGTTCCTCAGGGAAGCCAAGGAGCCGGTGATACTCTGCTCGGAGGGGGACGCGCACGGATTGCTCAAGGACCAGTTTTACCCGGACATACGCGTCATGCCGCCGTCGCAAGCCTACTGGCCCGAGCCGCTGAAAAAAATACTCGGCGACTACGGGCTGGGCAAGGCCAAAGTGGGTCTCGATAACCGGATGCAGGCTTCTCTGTACAACGCCATCATCAAGACGATTCCCGATGCGAACTTCGTCAACGTGACGCCGCTGCTGAACAAGGTCCGGGCGGTGAAGAACGCGGAGGAAGTCAAGGCCTACGAGCATACGGTGAGCCTCGTTGAAAGCGGGATCAACGCCGCGATTCGCGCTGCTAAAGATAGCTGGGGCAAATACTCCGAAATCGAGATTGCCGCGCTGGGGCAGTACGAGCTCTTGCGGCGCGGCTGCAACTCAACCGATATCTGGTGCGTGTCCGGAGAGCGGGCTGCGCCGGTTCGCCGCTACAGCACGCACAAGATCGTGCGAGCTGGTGAGCTCGCGGTAATCGACGGCCCCGGGTCGTTCAACGGATTCCGGTCCGAATTTGCCAGGACCGTGTGGACGGGCGGAGAGCCAACGCAGCAACAGAAACTAATATATCAAACCGCCTACCGGTCGCTGGAAGCTGCCAAGGCGATCATGAAGCCCGGTACCCGGACCTCGGATCTCGAGCGCGCATGTCTGAAAGTCGTGCGAGACGCCGGGCTGGAGGAGCATTACGGTGGCTATCCATATACCGGGCACGGGATCGGCCTTCGGGCGGAAGCCTTCAATGTGACCGCGCGCTATCCGGAAATGGATACCGTGCTCGAGGAAGGGATGATCTTCAACCTCGAGCCGGGAATCTGGCAGGAGGACGTGGGGGGCGTGCGGATCGAAGACACGTATTTGATTACGGCAACCGGTTACAGAGTACTGAGCCGGGCACCGTATGAAGACGTCCTTATGGGGTGAGCGGTTCAGCCATGTCAAGACTGGAGGCGATCATGATCATCGTCCAGCAACGTTTCACTTCACTCCTTTTTTCCCTTGTACTCGGAGCGATGGCCGGCAGCGCAGCGGCTCAATCCCAGTCAGGTGCGGCAGACGATCGGTATCCCACGAAACCGGTGAGAATGATCGTGCCAAATCCCGCAGGGGGCGGCGTGGACATCATCGCCCGTTTGGTCGGCAACAAACTCTCGCAGCAGCTCGGCCAGTCGATCGTCGTGGAAAACCGACCGGGAGCCGGCGGAACCATCGGATTGGGAGTTCTCGCGCAATCTCCTGCCGATGGTTACACGCTTGGCATGGGGGTGACCGCCACGCTCGCCATTGCGCCCTCACTGTATCGCCGCTTGCCATACGATCCGCTCAAGGATTTCGAGCCCATTACGTTGATCGCCACGCTTCCACTCATCCTTGTCGTACATCCTTCGCTACCCGTGAAGTCCGTCAGAGATCTTGTCAGGCTGGCCAAGTCTCGGCCCGGGCAGATTGACTATTCCTCCGGCGGGAACGGCACGCCGCCGCACCTGGCTGCCGAGCTCTTCAAGACCCAGGCCGGCGTGAAGTTTACGCACGTTCCGTACAAGGGCGGCCCCCCGGCGGTCAATGCCGCGGTGAGCGGAGAAATTTCCCTGATGTTTGCCAACGCTTTGCCTGCTTTGCCGCACATCAAGGCCGGCCGATTACGAGCGCTGGCAGTGACTTCCAGCAAGCGGGCGAGCGCGTTTCCGGAGATTCCTACCATCGCAGAAGCGGGGGTTTCCAGGTATGACGCCGTGCAGTGGTACGGGGTAATAGCACCCGCAGCGGTGCCGCGCGTCATTATTGATCGGCTTAATCGGGAAATCCGGGAAGTCATTAAGATCACGGAAGTCCGGGCGCCGCTGCTCGCGGAAGGAGCAGAGTTCTCCGATACCACCCCACAGCAATTTCGCCAGTTCATCGCAGCGGAAATGGCGAAATGGGGAAATGTGGTTCAGGCTTCGGGCGCACGAATCGACTGAGCACTCTAAGTGCCCGCTGAGTCCTCGCGCCCGGAATCGGCGTGTCTCACGATGGAGGAATCGCACCATGAAGCCGAGAATGTGTGGGTCAACATTATGTATGTTCCTGGTCTCCGCCTGGCTGGCGATGTTCGGTTATTCAGGTCTCGCCGGCGCGGCACAGGATCGAAGTGCACGCGAAGCGGGTGAGCGCCCTCAGAAACCTAGCGTTGTATACCCGACAAGACCGGTACGGATTATCGTCCCGCAGACGCCGGGGAGCAGCGTTGACTTTTTCGCACGCGTAGTAGCCGAAAGACTGAACGAGCATTGGGGTGTGCCCGTAGTCGTCGACAATCGGCCCGGCGCGGGTGGAGCCCTCTCAATGGAGCTTGCCAGCAATGCGACCGCGGATGGCTACACGCTGACTCTGACAACGGAGGGCGCCTTGGCCATCATTCCCCATCTTCATCGAAATGTTCGCTACGATCCGTTGAAGGATTTCATGCCGGTGACGCGGGTCGCGTCGGCTCCTTATGTGCTGATCGTCAACCCGTCTGTACCTGCGCGGTCAGTGAAAGACCTGATCGCGCTGGCAAAGGCGAAGCCCGGAGAGATCAATTTTGCCTCCGGTGGGAACGGTTCGGGTACGCATCTCTCTGGGGAATTGTTCAAGCTCATGGCGCGAATCAACATCGTCCACGTACCCTACAAGGGCGCATCCCTGGGAATGACCGATGTCATGACGGGACAGGTCCAGATGATGTTTACAGGGGTTCCGACCGCGTTAGCGCAGGTTCGGGCCGGGAGGCTGAGGGCGCTGGCCGTCACGACCACCACGCGCGTGGAGGTTCTGCCCGACGTGCCGCCAGTGGTTGAGAGCGGACTCGAAGGATACGCGGTGTCTCCTTGGTGGGGAGTGCTGGCGCCGACCGGAACGCCCGGCGGCGTCATTAAGGCGCTTTATGGCGATTTGGCCAAAGTATTGAAGCACGACGCGCTGAAGCGGCATTTCGCCGCGCAAGGCGCGGAGCCCATTGGCGACACACCAGCCCAGTTTGCAAGAGTTCTCAAGGACGAATACGAAAAGTGGGGGCAAGTGGTTAAAGACGCGGGTGTGCGAATTCTTCAATAGCCACGATGCTGGTAGGCGGTAGAGGGAGCGAGGAGGGTCCCACTGGAACCATTGAACCACGATCATTACATGGGACTGGCACTGGAGCGCGCGAGGTCTCAAGTAAAAGCCGACGCGCGTCCTATCCACTGCTTGGTGGTTCAGGAAGACGGCAGAGTAGTCGGTCAGGCAGGGAATACCGTGGCCCGAGACCGGGATCCCACCGCACACGCGGAAGTCAACGCGATACGCAACGCGTGTGCTGCGTTGAAAACGGTCGACCTCTCGGGCTGTACCTTGTACACGCCGATGGAGCCTTGCCCGATGTGCCTTTCGACGATCCTGGAGGCGAAAATTTCGCGGATCGTGCTGGGCGCACGGCACAGGCGCGTGGGACGCAGGGATCTGGGAGCGTACTCAATGGAGTCATTGCTACAGATGATGGGCCGGGAATTGGAGATCGTGCTCGGCATCTATGAGGCAGAGTGTGAAGAGTTACGGCTTGCCTGGAAGCGCTTGTCCGGAGAACCATAGGCCCTTCGCAAGCTTCCCCGTGGGGACGCCAGTTCTAAACCAGTGACTCGTGACTGGTGACTGGCCGCAGGTCGCTGCGGATAGCGGAGGCCACGCGCAACGGGCGCGCATCGGGTGCGGCGCGAGTTTCCGATGGAAGTCGCGTCGAGCGCAGGCGGCGGTGACCGGCTCTCGCCGTGCCAGTGCCGCGCCCTCCGCGCGGCGTCGCCGCTTTCCTGCTGCCGGTGCCGGGGCGCCTTCCGGCTCCAAACCGCGTCTGCTCTCGCCCCGGATCCGCGCCACGTCCCTGATCCGGACCCATGCGTCACCGGTGGTGCTGCGAGACCCGCTCGCCTGATTGTCATTCGGCAGGGCCGCCCATAGAATGACCCATCACCCGCTCGAAAACCCCGCCATGACGTTCGAGACCATCCTCTACGAGGAAGAAGGGCCGGTCGGCTGGCTCACCCTGAACCGACCCCAGGACGGCAACATGTTCACGCCGGCGATGTGCCACGAGATCCGCGACTGCATCAACGCGGTGCGGCGCGAGACGCGCACGCGCGTGCTGGTGATCACCGGTGCCGGGGACCGGTTTTTCTGCATCGGCGGGCGCAAGGAAGGCATGGAGGACACGGCGCTCTATGCCGGGGTGCTGCCGACGCTGGAGATCTACGAGAGCATCGAACGCCTGCAGAAGCCGGTGATCGCGTCGGTCAACGGCTACGCGGTCGGGGGCGGGCAGGTCCTGCAGGTGATGTGCGATCTCACGATCGCGAAGGAGAGCGCGGTGTTCCGGCAGGTCGGGCCGATGATGGGCAGTTTCGACGCGGGCTACGGCACCTGGTACCTCGAGGACCTCGTCGGCAAGAAGAAGGCGAAGGAGATGTGGTTCGCCAACCCGAGGCTCACCGCGCGCGAGGCGCTCGCGATCGGTCTCATCAACAAGGTGGTGCCCGACGACCAGTTGAGGGAGGAGACGCGCAAGATGGCGCTCGAGATCTGCGAGCGCGGCGCGTTCGCGCTCGCGGCGCTCAAGGCCGCGTTCGCCGCGCGCCACGGCGGGGTGTCCGGCCTGGCGCGGGTGTCGCACGACCTGCTGCTCCGTTTATACCTCGACACCGACGAGTCGAAAGAGCTGGGAGAGGCATTCGGCGCCAAGCGCAAGCCCGATCCAGGCAAGTTCGGGCATTGATGGGGCCGCCTTGAGCACGCTGCTCACGCTGCACGATCCGCAGACCGCGCGCCGTTATTACGAGGCCGGGTACTGGGGCGAGGATACCCTCTACGCGCTCCTCGCCGGGCATGCCCGGATCCGCCCGGATGCGTACGCACTGCGTGACAGCCGGCGCCGCCTCACCTGGTCCGCGCTGCGGGCGTGGGTCGATGCGGCTGCCCTCGATTTGCACCAGGCGGGGCTCAAGCGCGGGCAGCGCGTGTCGGTCTGGTTGCCCAATCGCGTCGAAGCGGTCGTCGTCCTGCTCGCGTGCTCGCGCAACGGCTACGTGTGCAACCCGTCGCTGCACCAGAACTACACCGTGGCGGAGATCGTGACGCTGCTCGAGCGCATCCAGACCGCGGCGCTGTTCGCGCAGCCGGGCTACGGGGCGGATGCCGATCGCGCCGATGTCTTTGCCGCGGCGAAGGCGCTGCCGGCGATGAGGCGCCTCTACTGCCTCGACGCGCGGGGAGCGCCCGCCGCGCCGGCGCCCGGGACCGTCGCCTTCCCCGCACCGGGCGCGGCGCCGGACCCGCAGGCACTGCCGGAAGCCTTCCGCAATCCCGACAAGATCTGCTCTCTCGCGTTCACTTCCGGCACGACGGGCACCCCCAAGGGCGTGATGCACTCGGACAACACGCTGCTTGCGAACGGCCGGGCGATGGTGCGGGACTGGCGCCACGACGAGCGGACGGTGCTCTACAGCATGAGCCCGCTCTCGCACCACATCGCGACCGTGGCGATCGGGCAGAGTCTCGCCGGGGGATTCGAGCTGGTGGTGAACGATCTGCCGGCCGGCAGCAAGCCGCTCGACTGGATCCTCGAGACCGGCGCGAGCTACGTGATGGGCGTGCCCACCCACGGCATCGACCTCCTCGCGGACATGAGACGGCGCGGCATCGAAAAGCCCGGCCGGCTGAGCGTCTTCTACATGGCGGGATCCGTGATTCCACCGGAAACCGCCAGGGCGTTCCTGGAGATGGGGATCAAGCCGCAAAACGTCTACGGCATGACGGAGAACGGCTCGCATCAGTACACGCTGCCCGACGACGACATGGAGGCGATCACCACGACGTGCGGCAAGGCGTGCCACGGCTACGAGACGCGACTGTGGGATCCGGAGAACCCCGACGTCGAGGCGGCGCCGGGCGAGATCGGCGAGATCGGAACGCGTGGGGCGCTGCTGATGCTGGGCTACTTCGACAACCAGGCCGCGACCGAGGCTTCGTTCAATCGCAGCGGCTGGTTCATGAGCGGGGACCTGGGGCGCGTCGATGCGAACGGCAATCTGCAGATCGTCGGGCGCAAGAAGGATCTCATCATCCGCGGCGGGCACAACATCTATCCCGCGCGCATCGAGAACCTGACGATGAAGCATCCGGCGGTGCTGAAGGCCGCAGTCTATCCGGTCGCCGACGCACGGCTCGGCGAGCGCGTCTGCCTCGCCGTGATCGCGCGCGACGGCGCGAGCACGGACCCCGATACGCTGCTCGCGCATCTCGCGGCCGCCGGGCTCTCCAGGCACGACATGCCGGAATATTTCGTGCGCCTCGATGCCTTCCCGCTCACGGCCAGCGGCAAGATCCTCAAGCGCGAGCTGGTGGAATGGACGAGGTCCGGCAGGATCCAGCCCGTGGCGGTGCGCTGGGCAGGCGGGAAGGCGGGACGCGGTCAATGAGGCGAAAATGGCGATCGAGCTGACGCGGGTCGAGGAATTCGCGCTGATCACGCTGAACCGGCCGCGGGCGCTGAACGCGCTCTCATTCGCGCTGATCCGGGACCTCGGGCGCGCCCTCGAAGAGGTCGCGGCGGGAGATGCCCGTGCGCTGATCATCACCGGCGCCGGCCCGAAGGCGTTCTGCGCGGGGGCCGATGTCAAGGAGCTGACGGGCCGCCCGATGACGGCGCATAGGGAAGGCGCCGAGCTCGGCCAGGCGACGTTCGCGAAGCTCGATCGCCTGCCGGTGCCGTCGGTGGCGGTCATCAACGGATACGCCTTCGGCGGCGGTCTGGAGCTTGCTCTCGCCTGCACCTTCCGCATCGCCACGCGCAACGCGAAGTTGGGGCTGCCCGAGATCAGGCTCGGCCTCATTCCGGGCTACGGCGGCACGCAGCGGCTGCCCCGCGTCATCGGCGAGGCGCGCGCGCTGGAGCTGATCATGACGGGGCGCGCGGTGGACGCCGAGGAAGCGCTCCGCATCGGGCTCTTGAACCGGCTGGTGGACGCCGACGCGGTCGCGCAGGGCGTCGCGTTCGCGCGCGAGTTTGCGGGACACAGCCGCCCCGTGCTGAGACTTGCGCGCGACGCGGTGACGCGGGCGCTCGACATGCCGCTCGCGCAGGGCCTCAAGGCGGAGGCCGACCTCTCGACGCTCGCGTTCCAGACGAAAGACGCGGCCGAGGGGATGGCGGCGTTCATGGAGAAGCGCAAGCCGCATTTCAAGGATGAATAGGTGGCATGGGCCAGCATCGTCACGGCGATCTTCGGCGAAGCCACGCCGTTTCGGGGCAGCGGGACGATCTGCCTTCACTGCGGGCTGGGTTTCGCGCCCTAGGATCCGATGAACGTATTCGCCAGGCTTGATTCGAGTGCCCCACTCTCCGGCGACGAGCGCATGCTCCTCGAGAGCGTGCGGAAACTCGCGCGGGAGCAGATTGCACCACGCGCCGGGCACTACGACCGGACGGGCGAGTTCCCGGAACACAACATCGGTCAGATCAACAAGTTGGGATTGAACGCGCTGTTCATCCCCGAGGCGTACGGCGGCGCGCCGCTCTCGTATGCGGCCTATCTCGCGTGCGTGCGCGAAATCAGCAAGGCCTGCGCCTCCACCGGCGTCATCTGGGCGACCAACTTCCACGCGACGAGGCCGGTCGTCGATTTCGGGACCGAGGACCAGAAAAGGCGGCTCCTGCCGGTGATCGCGCGCGGCGGGCTGGCGTCGCTCGTGATCACGGAGCCCACGGCGGGATCGGACGCGACCGGCATGAGGACCACGTTCCGGCCCGAGGGCGACGCGATCGTGGTGAACGGCACCAAGACCTTCATCACCAATGGCGCCCATGCGGACCTCTACCTCGTCTTCGGCAAGTGGAGCGAGCTGGGCGAGGGCAAGGCGGCGATCTCGGCGCTCGTGATCGAGAAGGGCGCCGCAGGGCTCGAGGTGGTGCGCGAAGAGGACAAGATGGGCTTGCGCGCGTCCAGTACCGCGGCGCTTGCGTTCGACGACTGCCGCGTCGCGCGCGCGAATCTCCTCGGCGCTCCCGGCGAGGGCCTGAAGATCCTGCTCGCCTCGCTGAACCGCTCGCGCCCGAGCATCGCGGCGCACGCGCTGGGCATCGCGCGTGCCGCCTTCGAGGACGCAGTTGCCTACGTCAACGAGCGCCGCCAGTCGGGGCGGCGCATCGTCGAGTTCCAGGGCATCCAGTTCATGCTCGCGGACATGGCGGCCGAGCTCGCGCAGTGCGAGGCGTGGCTGTGGTATGTTGCCCGGCTGGTGGATTCCGGGGCGACGGACTTCGCGGTCGAGGCGTCCATCCTCAAGCTGCGCGCCTCGGATCTCGCGATGCGCATCGCCACTGACGCGGTCCAGCTGCACGGCGGCTACGGCTATTGCAAGGAGTACCGCGTCGAGCGGCTGATGCGCGACGCCAAGATCACGCAGATCTGGGAGGGCACGAACCAGATCCACCGCCAGCTGATCGGGCGCAGCTTCACGAACCGGTGAACGGGGAACCGTGTTTTGGCTGCGTGACCATGTGCACTGTGAGAAGGGGAACGTCATGAATCGAGTCCTGCATCGCGTCACCACGACATTGCTTGCGGCGTTGCTCGCCTGGCCGGGGATCGGCGCAGCGCAGAGCTTCCCCTCGCGCGCGATCCGCATCATCGTGCCTTATTCGCCGGGCGGATCCACCGACGTCGTTTTCCGGCTGCTCGCACCGCGGCTGTCCGAGGAGCTCGGCCAGCCGGTGGTGGTCGAAAACCGCCCGGGCGCGTCCTCGACGATCGGGCTCGACCTTGCGGCGAAGTCCCCGCCCGACGGCCACACGTGGGGCGTGGCGAACATCGCCTACGGCGCCAACCCGAGCCTGATCAGGAAGATGCCGTTCAACTCGAAGAAGGACCTCGTGCCGGTGAGCCAGGTGACGATCGTCACCATGGTCCTCTCCCTGCATCCCTCGGTGCCGGCGCGCTCGGTGAAGCAACTGGTCGCGCTTGCCAAGCGCAGGCCCGAGGAGATCAATTTCGGGTCCGCGGGCTACGGCAGCGCGAACCATCTCGCGACCGCCCGGTTCATGCATCTCACGGGCACCAAGCTCGTCCATGTTCCCTACAAGGGCGGCGGGCCGGCCGTGGTGTCGCTGGTGAGCGGCGAGACCTCGATGCTCTTCGCGACGATCCCGTCCGCGATCCACCACATCCAGGCGGGCAGGCTGAGGGCGCTGGCGGTGAGCCGGGCGGCACGCAGTTCCGCGCTCCCCGACATTCCGACCGTCGCCGAGGCGGGCGTTCCCGGCTACGAGGCGATCGAGTGGAACGGGGTCATGGTCCCGGCCGGCACCTCGCAGGCCGTCATCCAGCGCATACACGAGTCGCTGTCCAGGGTGCTTGCGGTTCCCGACGTGAAGGAGCGGATCGTGGGGATGGGCGCGGAGGCGGTGGGAAGTAACCCGGCGGAGTTCTCCGCCTTCATTCGCAACGAGCTCACCGTCTGGGCGAAAGTGGTGAGGGGTCTGGGAATCACCGTCGAGTGATGGCAGCAGAGATCAAAACGGTCGGCGTCGCGGGCGTCGGCACGATGGGGGCGGGGATCGCCATCGTCGCCGCGCGCGCGGGCTTCAGGACGGTCGTCTACGATACGCGGCAGGATGCCCTCGACCGGGCGCGCAGGCAGACCGAGGGGTTCCTGGCGAAATCCGTCGAGAGAAAGAAGCTCACGCAGCCGCAGGTGGACAGGATCCTGGGCGATCTCTCCGGCACGACCCGCATCGGCGAGCTCGCGGCATGCGACATCGTGATCGAGGCGGTGTTCGAGGACTTGAAGGTGAAGCACGCGCTGCTCGGGGAGCTGAACCGGATCTGTCCCCCGCACGCGCTGTTCGCGTCGAACACGTCCACGCTGTCGATCACCGAGATCGCCGCCGGCTCCGGGCGCGACGAGCGCGTCGTCGGCATGCATTTCTGCCTGCCGGCGCAGCTCATGAAGCTGGTGGAGATGTCGCCGGGCATCCGCACGAGCGAGGACGCGTTCCGGGCGGCGTGGGAGTTCTGCCGCGCGCTGGGGCAGGTCCCGGTCCGGACCCAGGACAGCCCGGGCTTCATCCTCAATTACTTCCTGGTGCCCTTCAACAACGACGCGATCCGGCTGGTGGAGGCGGGCGTGGCGGCGCCGGCCGACATCGACCGCGCGGTGAAAAGCGGCCTCGGCTACCCGATGGGACCGCTCGAGCTGCTCGATCTCGTCGGGCTCGACACGCACCTGCTGGTTGCCGAGGCGCTCTACGCGTCCACCCGCGAACCGCGCGCGGCGGTGCCGGCGCTGGTGAGGCGCATGATCGCGGCAGGCCACCTCGGGCGCAAGACGGGACGGGGGTTCTACTCCTACCAGGGCAGCGCGATGTTCGGGGGCTGACCATGGGCTACACCGTATTACGCGCCGGCGCGAGCCGCTCCTTCCCGCAGGACCACGCGCTGCTTGCGGGCGCGGCGCAGGACGGCGAGGTCGTCGTGATCATCGGCGCCGATGCCGGCGCCGCGTTCCGGAAACTGGCGCGGGCGGAAACGAGGACGGCGGTGCTGATCGAGCTCGGGACCGAATGCCTGGGGGTGCACACCGGCGAATTCCGGGGCGAGGAAGGCTCCAATGTGCTGGGTTTCGCCCGCTTCCGGCTCGGTGATGCCGATCCCTCGAATCTGGTGGAGCTGGTGCGCCAGCCGCGCACCGGCGAGGCGGCGGTTGCCGCCGCAAGAAAGGTGCTGGAGGGCGCCGGGCTGCAGGTCGCGGTATGCGGCGACTTCGCCGGGCGCATCATCGACCGGCTCGTGCGGCCCTACTACAACGCGGCGCTCCGGCGGCTCGACGAGGGGCTCGCGACCGCCGGCGATCTCGACACCACGCTCAGGCTCGGCCTGGGCTACCCGGAGGGCCCCATCGCGCTGCTAGAGCGCGCCGGGCTTGCCCGTCACTTCGAGGTCACGCAGGCGCTCTACGAGGCTTACGGCGATCCCGCGTACGCGCCCGCCCGCCGGGCGCGCGTCGCCAAGCAGAAACAATGACGCCCATGCAACCGCTTGCGGGCATCCGTGTGCTCGATTTCACCACGCTGCTGCCGGGGCCGCTCGCGACGCTGATCCTGGCCGAAGCCGGCGCCGAAGTGATCAAGATCGAGCGTCCCGGCCGCGGTGACGAGATGCGCTCGTATGTGCCCAAGTTCGGCGAGGACAGCGTCAACTTCGCGTTGCTGAACCGCGGCAAACGCAGTATCACGATCGATCTCAAGGCGCCGGGCGCGGTGGACAGGCTCAAGCCCCTCATCGAGAGCGCGGACGTGGTGGTGGAGCAGTTCCGGCCCGGCGTCATGGACCGGATGGGCCTGGGCTACGAGGCGCTGAAGGACGTCAACCCGCGCCTGGTGTACTGCGCGATCACGGGCTACGGCCAGCACGGGCCGCGGGCGCGGGACGCCGCGCACGACCTCAACTATGTCGCGCAATCCGGCATGCTGTCGCTCGCGGCGGGCGCGGACGGCGCGCCGGTGCCCCCGGCGGCGCTGGTCGCCGACATCGGCGGCGGCACCTACCCTGCGGTGATCAATATCCTGCTTGCCCTGCGCAACCGCGAACGCACCGGGGAGGGCTGCCGGCTCGACATCGCGATGACCGAGAACCTCTTCACGTTCCAGTACTGGGCGCTCGGCAACGCGCTCGCAGCGGGCGCGTGGCCCAGGCCCGGCGGTGATCTCGTCACCGGCGGCAGCCCGCGCTACAACGTCTATCGCACCCGGGACGACAGGTTCCTCGCCGCCGCCCCGCTCGAGCAGAAGTTCTGGGAGAATTTCTGCGACGCGATCGGCCTTGCCCTCGCGCTGCGCGACGATGCGAGGGATCCGGCCGCGACAAAGCGCGCCGTGGCGGAGATCATCCGCTCGAAAACTGCCGCGGAGTGGAGCAGCCGCCTCGAGGACCGCGACGCCTGCTGCTCGGTGATGGCAAGCCTGGAAGAGGCGCTGGGCGACGCGCATTTCGCCGCGCGCGGCGTGTTCGCGCGCAAGCTCGTGGCCGGCGCCAGCGCGATCGCAGCGCTGCCGGTGCCGGTGGCCGGTTTGTTCCGTTCGCCGGAGAGCGAGGCGGGATATCCCGCGCTCGGCGAAGCGAATTCCCTGTTGAAGTAGGGCGAGGGGCGAGCCGGTGCGCGCGCTGGTCGTGAGCGAGCATGGCCCGATCGAAAACGTGGCGCTCGCCGATGTTCCGGCTCCGCATCCGGGCCCCGGCGAGGTGCTGATCGACGTGCGCGCCGCGAGCGTCAACTTTCCCGACATCCTCGTGATCAACGGCACCTATCAGAAGCTGCCTGCGCGGCCTTTCGTGCCCGGCAAGGACCTCTCCGGGGTCGTCGCCGCGGTGGGCGAGGGCGTGACGTTGGTGAAGGCCGGCGAGCGCGTGATGGCGCAGACCGAGCACGGCGCATACGCCGAGCGCTGCGTCGTGCCCGAGCAGAACTGCTTCGCAATGCCGGCGCGCATGAGCTTCGAGGAAGGCGCCGCGATGGGACTCGTCTACCTCACCGCGCATTTCGCGCTGGTGGAGCGCGCGGGATGCAAGGCCGGGGAGACCGTGCTCGTCACGGGCGCCGCCGGCGGCGTCGGGCTCGCCGCGGTGCAGGTGGCAAAAGCGCTCGGTGCGGGAGTGGTCGCAGCGGTGAGCTCGGCGGAGAAGGCCGCGGTCGCGAAGGCTTCCGGCGCCGATCACGTCGTGCGCACGGACGTCCCCGACCTGCGCGAGGCGTTGCGCCGGGAGGTATTCGACGCCGTCGGCAGGCGCGGCGTGGACATCGTGGTCGATCCCGTCGGCGGCGACGTATTCGACGCGAGTCTGCGCGCGGTCGCGTGGTGCGGGCGCGTCGTCATCGTCGGCTTCGCCGCGGGACGCATCCCGGAAGTCAAGGCCGGGCTCATCCTCGTCAAGAACATCTCGGTGATCGGGCTGCAGATCAGCGATTACCGTGACCGCGAGCCCGCAAAGGTGCGCCGCGCGCAGGCCGAGCTCTGCGCCTTCTACGAGCAGGGCAAGGTGCAGCCGCGCGTGATGGCGCGGTTCCCGTTGCGCGAGCACGGCGCCGCGCTTGCAGCCGTGCGCGACCGCAAGGCGCTGGGCAAGGTGGTGCTCGTGATGCAGGACTGATTCCGTACTGCGGACTGGGTGCGGGAATGCGTTGACACTCGCGAGAGGGCCAACTATAAAGAAGCCTGCCGCGTCGCTATTGGGATCCATTCCACGATCTGGAGTGCTTCGACGATGTCCCGCATCGGCCTGCTGGTCCCCTCGTCCAACACCACGGTGGAGGTGGAGTTCTACCGCGCGCTGCCGCCGGGCGTGACTCTCCACACGGCGCGCCTCTACCTCACGCAGATCACGCCCGAGGCCATCCTCGGCATGGTCCGGGACATGGAAGCGCAGGCGAGGCTGCTCGCGTCCGCCGACGTGGATGTCATCGTGCTCGGCGCCACCGCCCCGAGTTTCCTCAAGGGCCTGGGCTATGACCGCGAGCTGATCGGCAGGCTGGAGGCCGCGAGCGGCAAGCGCGCCACCACCACCTCCACGGCGCTGATCGAGGCGATCCGCCACTTCGGCGCAAGGCGCGTCGCACTGGGCTCGGCCTACGACGAGAAGGTCAACGCGATCGCCAGATCGTTCATCGAGGCAAGCGGCGTGACCGTGCTCGACGCGCAGGGACTGGGCTATGTGGACAACCTCAAGGTTGGGCGACTTGCCGCCGACACGGCCTACGAGCTCGCGCGCAAGGTGGACCGGCCCGACGCCGACGCGATCGTGCTCGCCTGCACCAACTGGAGGACGATGGACGTGCTCGATCGCATCGAGCGCGATACCGGCAAGCCCGTCGTTTCGACCACCCAGGCGAGCGTCTGGGCGGCGCTTCGAATGATCGGGGCGCCGGATGTCACCGGGTACGGCCGGCTGCTGCGCGAGGTCGCGGCCGCCGGCCGGCAGGTTCAAACCGCTTAGGGGAAGGAGAGCGATCATGTACGGATGGCGCGGGCGCATCGGCCTGCTGGTGCCCTCGATCAACACCACCATGGAAACGGAGTTCTGGCGGATCGCGCCCGAGGGGGTGTCGGTGCACACGGCACGCATCTCGGGCGGGCGCCACGGCACGCCGGAGGAGCTGCGCAGCATGGAGAACGCGAGCAAGGCCGCGGCGCGCGATGTGGCCATGGTCGAGCCCGACGTCGTGGCCTACGGCTGCACGAGCGGCAGCTTCTTCGAGGGACCCGAGTGGAACGCCCGGATCTGCGAGCAGTTGACCGAGATCACGCGGGCGCCGACGGTGACCACCGCCGGCGCGATGGCGGCCTGCCTGCTCGCCGGGGGCCACCGCAAGGTCGACGTGGTGACCCCGTATGTCGAGCTCACCAACGAGCGCCTGAAGCAGTTCCTGCGCGCCCACGGCATCGAAGTCTCCCGGCTCGGCACCTTCGACATGCTCGACATGTTCGATCACGCGAAGATCCAGTCTGAGGAGATCTACCAGAAGGTGAAGGAAACCAGCGGCGCCGACACCGAAGCGGTTTTCGTGGCCTGTACCCAGCTGCGCGCGCTCGAGGTGATCGACCTGCTGGAGCGGGACCTCGGCAAGCCTGTCTATTCGGCGGTGCAGGCGACCGCGTGGCAGGCGTACGCGGAGATGGGCGTGGACCCGCGCATCACCGATTGCGGCAGCCTGCTGCGCAAGCTCTCGGAGCCGGGCGCGCTCCGGCCGCGTGCGAAGCGCCTGCGCCGATCGGCCTGAGCGCGGAGCGCAGGCGAGGACGACCAACAGCCTGCGCCGATCGCGGGGAAAGGCGCGAAACCGGGTCGCCCGGTTCTTCGCGTCCTGCGCGTCCTCGACGCGAAGGGTTCCCGCGGTAAGCTCGTTTGCATTCGTCTGCGGATTCCACATCCCGACCAATACGTGACTGCTGAATCGGAAACGTTCGACGTCGTCGTCGTGGGCGGCGGCGGCGCGGGGCTCGCCGCCGCCGCCGAGGCCGCGCGTCTCGGGCGCAGCGTGGTGCTGCTCGAGAAGAACCCGGAACCCGGCGGCTCGACCTCGTGGTCCGTGGGTTCGATCACGGTGACCAACAGCCTGCACCAGAAAAAGGCGGGAATCCAGGACACGCCGCAGGAGCACTTCGAGGACATGGAAAAGCACGCGGGGCGGCTTGCGCCGCGCGACAATCCCGTGCTGCGCCGCATCCTGGTCGAGAACACGACGGACATGCTCGAGTGGCTGATGCGGCTCGGCGTCGTGTTCGTGGGGCCGATGCCCGAGCCGCCGCACCGCCACGATCGCATGCACAACGTGGTGCCCAACTCGCGCTCGTTCGCCTATCATCTCGCTCGCCACTGCCGCCGGCTGGGCGTGGACATGCGCCTCGGCACGACCGCGCAGCGGCTGGTGACGGAGGGCGGGCGCGTGGTCGGGGTGGAAGCGAACGCCGGCGGCGCAGCGCGCGGATTCCAGGCGCGCGGCGGCGTGGTGCTGGCGAGCGGCGATTACAGCGCCAGTTACGACCTCAAGGCGGAGTTCGCCTCGCCGCAGCTCGCCGCGGTGGACGCGGTCAATGTATCCGCGACCGGAGACGGCCACCGCATGGCCCGGGAGCTCGGAGCGGTGGTGGTGAACGGCGACATCATCCGCGGGCCGATCATGCGCTTCATTCCGCCCACGAGAGAGAATTTCCTGCGGCGGCTGCCGCCATGGCGGCCGCTCGCCGTGTCCATGGCCTGGTGTTACGAGCGCTTGCCCCAGTGGCTGCTGCGCCCGTTCCTGATGAGCTTTCTCACCACCGCGCTCGGCCCCTCGCCCGAGATCTACAAGGAGGGCGCGATCCTGGTCAACCGGCGCGGCGAGCGCTTCACCGACGAGCTGGGCACTCCCAACCTCGATACGGCAGCGCAGCCGGAGCGCATCGCGTGGATCGTCTTCGATCGCGAGGTCGCCGGGAAATTCTCGGCGTGGCCGCATTACGTCTCCACCGCGCCCGGTGTGTCGTATGCCTATCTCGCCGACTACCGGCGCAATCGCGCCGACATCTACCACGAGGCGCGGACGGTCGATGGGCTCGCGGCGAGCATGGGCGTGCCCGGCGAGGCGTTCGCTCGCGCCGTGTCCGCCTACAACGCGGGGGCGCGCGGCTCGCGGCCGGCCCTGGATGCCGCGCCGTTCTACGCGCTGGGTCCGGTGAAGAGCTACGTCGTGTTCACCGACGGCGGCCTCAAGGTCGATCCCGGGTTGCGCGTGCTGCGCGGCGACGGCAGCGTGATCCCGGGGCTCTACGCCGCGGGCTCGGCGGGGCAGGGAGGGCTGCTGCTCGAGGGCCACGGCCATCACCTGGGATGGGCCTTCATTTCGGGGCGCATCGCCGGACGCAATGCGGCGTTCGCAGGGGCGCGCGGCCATACGTAGGGTGGAGCGCATGATCTTCATGTCGCAGAGCGGCCTGGCGGATCCGGCGCGCGCGCCCGAGTGGGATGCGTGGTACGTCGAGCACCTGCGCATCATGCTGACGGTCGCGGGCATTCATTCGGCCCAGCGGTTCAAGACGGAGGATCCGGGGCATCCGCCCTCGCTCGCGATGTACACCCTCGACGGGGCCGGGGTCTTCGACGACCCGTATTACCGCAGCGTGCGCGGGCTGGGCGAGTGGCAGCCGCTCATCGACCGCCACTACTACCGGCGCAACCTCTTCTCCGGGCTGGACCGGGCGCCCGAAGTCGGCCCCGGCGCCTGCCTCGTCGTCGCGGACCGCGAGCGCGAGGATGCCTCGCTCTCCGGGCTGACCCTGACGTGGCTCGTCTGCGTCGGCATCGACCGCTCCACGCGCGTGCGCGGGATCGCGGTGCTGGGCGAGGCGGCTGCGGCGCGCGTCGAGCGCCATGCCGTTGCGGTCTACCGCCCGGCGACGCGGTACATGACCCCCCGTGTCGCGGGCTGAGGGGCAAGAGCGTCTCGCGCTCGTCGCGGGCGCGAGCGGCGTCGTCGGGCGCCGGCTCGCGCAACATCTCGCCGCGCGCGGCTGGCCCGTGCTCGCGCTCAGCCGCAAGCCGCCGGCCGACGTCGCCGCGAAGCACCTCGCCGTGGATCTTCTCGACGCGACAGAAGCGAGCGCCCGGCTTGCAGGCGCGACCGGGATCACGCATGTCTTCTATGCCGTGCGGCACGATCACGCCGAGAACGCGCCCGAGCCGGAACCGGCCAACGCCCGGATGCTGCGCAACCTGCTCGACGCGCTCGAGCCGCGCGCACCGCGGCTCGCGCACGTCAATCTGGTGCACGGATCGAAGTACTACGGCCACCACGTGGGCCCGATTGCGCTGCCCGCGGTCGAGGACGGACCGCGCGGGCCGGCGCAGGTCTTCTATTTCGCGCAGGAGGATCTCGTCCGGCGCCGCGCGGCGGGCGCGCGCTGGAGCTGGTCGATCGCCCGCCCGCACATCCTGTGCGACGAGCAAACGCCGCACCCGCGCTCGATCGCGCTCGTGATCGCGGTGCTGGCGGCGGTCCAGCGCGAGCTCGGCGAGCCGCTGTTCTTTCCCGGCAGCGAGAAGAGCTTCCAGTCGCGCACGCAGTTCACCGACCCCTGGCTGCTCGCGCACGCGCTCGAGTGGATGGCGACCGATCCGCGCTGCGGGAACCACGCGTTCAACGTGGTGAACGGCGATCATCCGCGCTGGAGCGAGCTGTGGCCGGCGCTGGCCGCGCATCTCGGCGTGACGCCCGGGCAGGCGCGCGCGATCTGGCTCGCCGATTACGTGCGGGACAAGGCCCCCTTGTGGGACCGCGTCGTCGCGCGGCACGGGCTGCGGCCCGCGCCGCTCTCGCGCGTCGCGCTGTGGGCGTACGGCGACTATGTGTTCGCACCGGAGTGGGACATAATATCGTCGGTGGACAAGGCACGCCGTTTCGGATTCTCCGAGCGTGTCGACACGCGCGAGATGTTTGCCCGGCTGTTTGCAGCCTACCGCGGACAGCGGATCATTCCATAGAAGGAGGGAGGAGCGAAATGAGGGCCGTCATTGCAAGGGCGCTGTTTGCCGCCGGGGCGCTCGCGGCGGCTTTCCTCGCCGTGCCGCAGCCGGTAGCGCTTGGCGCCTATCCCGAGAAGGCGATCCGCTGGATCGTGCCGTGGCCGCCGGGCGGCGGGGCGGACACTCTCTCGCGCATTCTGAGTCCGTATCTGTCGGACGCCCTCAAGCAGACGATCGTGATCGACAACCGCGGCGGGGCGGCGGGCAACATCGGCGCCGAGCTTGCGGCGAAGGCCCCGGCGGACGGCTACACGATTCTCTTCGCGTTCTCCGGCACCCACGCCATCAACCCCCATATCTACAAACGGGTGCCGTTCACGGAAAAGGATTTCGCGCCGATCATCTGGCTCTCTTCGGTGCCCCAGGTGGTGGTGGTGCATCCCTCGCTGCCGGTGCACAGCGTGAAGGAGCTCATCGCGCTCGCAAGAAAGCGCCCCGGCGAGCTTACCTACGGCTCCAGCGGCAGCGGCGCGTTCAACCATCTCACGGCGGCGATGTTCACCACCGTGACCGGCACCCAGATCACGCACGTGCCGTACAAGGGCGGGGGCCCGGCCGCGGTGGCGCTCGTCGCGGGCGAGATCACGATGATCCTCGGAGAGCCGGCATCCGTCATCGGATTCGTGAAGGCAGGCAAGGTGCGGGCGCTCGCCGTGACCAGCGCCAAGCGCGCGCTCGGCATGCCGGAGCTGCCCACGATGCAGGAAGCGGGCATCGCCGGCTTCGAGGCGACGTCGTGGAACGGCATGCTCGCCCCGGCCGGAACGCCGGCCGAGGCCATCAAGCGCCTCAACGCGGAATTCAACCGCATGATCGCCGAACCCGAGGTGAAGAAGCGCATGCTCGGGAGCGGATTCGAGCCGGTAGGCGGGGCGCCGGAGGCCTTCGGCGCCCACATCCGCTCCGAGATCGCCAAGTGGGGACCCGTGGTCAAGGCGGCCGGCGTCAAGGTGGATTGAGGAGGACCGGTGGGCGGCAAGCCGATGGGGCTGCTGGTCGCGGGCTTCGACTACGGCGCCGTTGCCCGCGACGAATTCAACGACTGGTACGATACCGAGCACATTCCGGAGCGCGAGCGCGTTCCCGGCTTCGTCAACTGCGAGCGCTGGGTGGGCGCGGGCGAGCCCACGGTCTCGATCGCCACGTACGATCTCGCGTCGCTGGAAGTCCTGCGCTCGCCCGAATACCGCGCCATCGCCGGGGAGAACCTCTCGCCGTGGTCGAAGCGGATGACGTCCCGGTGCCGGCGCATCTGCCGTTTCGAGGCCGAGCAGATCCGGCCCGGCGACGCTCGCGCGCCCGCGTCGGGCGCGAACGGCCTCCTGCTGCTCGCGCTGAACGTCGCTCCGGAGGCGGAGGCCGAATTCAACGCCTGGAACGACGAGGAGCACGTCCCCAACCTCTCTCGCGTGCCGGGATGCCTGTGCGCCCGGCGCTTCCGCGTGCAACGGGCCGTGAGCGACGGCAATCACCGCTATCTCGCGCTCTATCACCTCGCGTCGCCGGAGGTGCAGGAGTCGGCGGCGTGGAAAGCGGCGATCGAGACGCCCTGGACCCACCGCATCCGGCCGCAGACGCGGGACCGCCTGCGGCTCGTGCTGCGCCGCTACGCCAGAAACCCGTAGTCCAGGGGTCGAGGTCGGGGGGCGCCGCCTGCGTTCCGCCCGTAGTGGCCCCGGGCGGCCCGGGGTAGCGTGTCCGAGGCCGGCGCCGCTTACCGCGCGGGGAACGCGGAGACAAGCGCCCCGGCGGCGTCCGGCTCTTGCTCGAGACCTTGCACGCACCGCGCGAGGCGGTCCGCTTGCTCCGGCGTTGCGTCGAGGCCGAACGCAAGGCAGCCGCTCAGCTTCGACCGTGCTTCGGCTTCGCTCATGGGCTCCTGCGGGCTGCCCTTGATCGTGTCGCTCGCAACCTCCAGCTGGCGCCCGTCCTTCAGGGTGAGCTTCACGCGCGCGGGCTCGATGGCGGTCGCATCGATCGCCGGATCGGCGATCACCCGCGTGATGCGCGTGAGCGCGGCGATGCGCGCATCCGTGATGCCGGGCCGCCGGTACGATTTGAGGTCCACGCGCCCGTCGGCGAATGCGCGCGCGAAACTGTAGGCCGCGTTGAACTGGGCGTGCACGATCTCGTCGCGCGCGGGATCGTACGGCTCGCCTACCGTGATCCAGTTGACCTGTCCCATCCGGATCTCGATCCCGGAGACCTCCTCGGGGCGTATCCCCTGCCGATGGAGCCGGATGCCCAGCCCGATCGCGGTGTGATTGCAGCGGCAGCACGGGTAGGGTTTGAAGCTGTATTCCAGCACCCGCCATTCGCTGCCCAGACCGTCGGTGAGCAATTCCGGCCGCACCTCGCCGCGCTCGTAGAGCGCGAAGAGGCCTGCGGTTCCCTCCAGCGTGCGGCGCGTTCCGGTGAGCCCGTCGGCCGCGAGGAACGCGCCCAGCACCGCGGCGCGCGCCGCAAAGCCCGCGCCGAGCCGCTTCGACAGCACCCCGTCGCGCATGCTCTGCGCGGAGCCGCTTGCCTGGTGATAGGCCATGCCGAGCGCGTTGGCGAGACGGCCGGCGTCGAGCGCCATGAGCCTGCCCGCTGCGATGCTCGCGGCGAGCGTGCCGAAGACCATGGTCGGATGCCAGCCTTTGCCCAGGCTGTTGAAGCACGCAAGCCCCAGGCGCGCGTGCAGTTCGGCGCCGATGGCGAAAGCAAGGATGAATTCGCGCCCGGAAACCGGCCCTGCGTCCTCGGCGGTCGCGAGCAGGGCCGGAAGCACCACGCAGCTCGTGTGCACCCGGGCGGGATCGTGCTGGTCGTCGAAATCGAGCGCATGCGCCGCGGCGGCGTTCGCGAGCGCAGCGGTGGGCGGGGAATACCGGCGCTTCCCGATCAGCCCGGTTGCAGAACCCGCCGTTTCCCAACGGGAAAGCCTCGCATTCAGTTCCGCGATGCCCGGCGCGCGCGCGCCGCCCGCAATGACGCCCAGCGTGTCCAGCACGAGCGCCTTGACCGTGTTCACCACCGGCCCGGGCAGCATGTCGTAGCGCCAGTGGGCGAGGCTTTCGCACAGCCGCAGGCTGTAGCCATCTTCCGGCGCCGTGGCCGGGTGCGTGAGGGGAAGGACGGTTGCCATTCCGAATGCTCCGTGCGCGACGAATCATCCCGCGTGAATCACTGTCGGCCGCCCGGTGCAAATCCGACCTTCGCGACCGCGACCACATTATATAGAACCGGTAGCGGGAATCGGTACACGACGGCCGGCGCACCTGCGTGCGGACAAGCGGGGGGAAACACGCGCGCGCCGTCGGTCTCGAGGGATCCGTGTTCGGGCGCGCGGCAGACCCGTGCAGCCACGCACGCGCGCGGCTTCGAGTCCACGATGTGACACGCGAGGCTCCTCGCGAGCACCTCGAGCGAACGGATCGGCGCGCAGAGGCGCGGTTGCCGAAGCACGCAACGATCCCGCGAGGGTTGAAACCGCCGGGCGACGCCGATACGATCGGCTCTCAACGAAACGTTGCGGTTTGCGGACGCGGCTTCCACAGCGAACGCCCCTGGTTCCCGGCGCACGGAAGCAGAACGCGGTAAAAGGAGGAATGAAAACGATGGGCACGGTGTGCGTCGGCATCGACACGGGAGGGACCTTCACCGATCTGGTCGCGGTCGAGATCGGTCGCGGCCGCTATCACTACCACAAGGTTCCGACCACGACGGACGATCCCGCGCGCGGCATCCTCGACGGAGTTGCGGAGCTGCTCGACGCGAACGGGCTTGCGCGCAGTGACGTCGGCTTCCTGGTGCTGGGCACGACGCTGGCGACCAACGCGGTGCTGGAGGGCAAGTGGGCGCGGGCCGGCCTGATCACGACGGAAGGGTTCCGCGACGTGCTGGAGCTTGCGCGCCAGCGGCGTCCCCACTATTTCAATCTCGACATCCCCAAGCCGATGCCGCCGGCGCCGCGCGACTGCCGGCTGGAGGTCGGCGGGCGCATCGCGCACGACGGCTCCGAAGTGGCCCCGCTCGCGGAGGACGGCGTGCGCCGCGCGGTGGAGGTGCTGAAATCGAAGAAGGTCGAGGCAGTCGCGATCTGCTTCCTGCACGCGTACGCGAACGCCGCGCATGAGCAGCAGGCTCGCGCCCTGGTGAAGAAGCACTGGCCCGAAGTGTATCTGTGCACCTCCGGCGAGGTGCTGGCCGAGTTTCGCGAGTTCGAGCGCTTCGCCACGGCCGCGGTCAACGCGAGCCTGATGCCGGTGATGGACAGCTATCTCGAGCGCTTCGAGCGCGGCATCGAACGGCTGGGCATTCGCCGGACGCCGCGCGTGATGCAGTCGAACGGGGGTGCCGTCTCGCCCGGCGCGGTGCGCAGGCTCCCCGTCAACACGTTCTTCTCGGGCCCTGCGGGCGGCGTGATCGGGTCGGTGGGCCTGGGCAAGCAACTGAGGCTTCCCGACCTGATCACTTTCGACATGGGCGGCACTTCGACGGACGTGTGCCTCGTCCGGGGCGGGGACCCGGCCAAGAAAAGCGAGCGCCAGATCGGCGGGTTTCCGGTGCGCACCCGCACTCTCGACATCCATACCATCGGCGCCGGCGGCGGCTCCATAGCCTGGGTCGATGCCGGCGGGCTGCTCAAGGTCGGCCCGCAGAGCGCGGGCGCGTACCCGGGCCCCGCCGCGTACGGGCGCGGCGGCACGGAGCCGACGGTGACCGATGCCAACGTCGTGCTTGGCCGCCTGAACCCGAGGACGCTGCTGGGCGGGCGCATGGCGGTGCACCCCGACCGGGCGCGCGCGGCGATCGCGGGGCTGGCGGGCAAGCTCGGCGTCGATGCGGTGAAGGCGGCCGCGGGCGTGATCGAGATCATCAACGTGAACATGATGGGCGCCGTGCGCGTGATTTCGGTCGAGCAGGGCGAGGATCCACGCGAGTTCACGCTGGTCGCGTTCGGGGGCGCGGGCCCGCTGCATGCGGCCGACGTCGCACGCAACATGGGCATGCGGCGGGTGCTGGTGCCCCCGCGGCCCGGGCTGCTGTCGGCCATCGGCCTGTTGCACGCGGACGTGCGCGGCGACTTCAGCCTCACGCGCCTGCTGCGCGCGGAAGCCGCAAGCCTCGAGGCACTGAATGCCGGCCTGGATGAGCTCAAGCAGCGCGCGGGCGCTTGGCTCGACGGCGAGGGGGAGACGCAGGTGGGCCACGAGTGGTACGCCGATCTGCGCTATTTCGGGCAGAATTCCGAGCTGATCCTTGCGCTGAACGGCGGCCGTCTCACGGGGCCGGCGCTCGCAAAGCTGGTCGAAAACTTTCATCGCCGGCACAGGACCCATTACGGGTACGAGATGCGCGGCCAGCCGGTGGAGGTCGTGAACGTGCGGCTCGTGGTGACCGCGAGGCGCCGCACCCCGCCGCCGGAGCGCGCCCAGCTCACGCGCGGCGACCCGAGGCGGGCGCTGCTGGAAAAGCGCAGGGTCTGGTTTTCCGGAGACGGGTTCGTGACGGTGCCGGTGTACGACCGCGAGCGGCTGCCGGCCGATTGCCGCGTCGCGGGACCGGCCGTCATCGAGCAGATGGACACGACCACCGTGGTGCCGCCGGGCGCGCGCGTCACGAACGACCGGCTCGGCTATCTGCACATGGAGCTCGCGCGGACCGCCGCGAGCGGGAGGACGGCATGAGGCGCGTGGATCCGGTCAAGGCCGAGGTCGTCGCGCGTTTCCTGCTCGCGACCGCCGAGGAGATGGGCGCAACCCTGATGCGCACCGCTTTCTCCCCGAACATCAAGGAGCGCGCGGACTGCTCGACCGCGATCTTCGACCGCGCCGGGCAGGTGATCGCGCTCGCCCAGCGCGTGCCGATCCATCTGGGCTCGATGGTCGGCGCGGTGGACGAGATCCTCAAGCGCTATCCGGAGTCCGAAATCCGTCCGGGCGACATGTTCATCGCCAACGACCCCTACAACGGCGGCGGCACCCATCTACCCGACATCAACGTGATCGCGCCGGTGTTCATGGGCCGCAGAATCGTCGCCTACGTCGCGAACATCGCGCACCATGCGGACGTCGGCGGCATGGTTCCGGGGTCGGAGGCGGCGGTGTGCCAGTCGATCTACCAGGAAGGCATCCGCATCCCGCCGGTGCGCATCCTGCTCCGGGGCAAGCTCAACCGCGACGTGAGCGAAGTGCTGCTGCTCAACTCGCGCACGCCCGAGGAAAGAAGCGGAGACCTGCAGGCGCAGTTCGCGGCGAATACCGTGGGCACGCGCGGCGTGCTCCAGCTCTTCCGCCGCTACGGCGTGAAGGAGACCGAAGCGAACATCGCCGCCTATCTCGACTTCACGGAGAGGCGGTTCCGCGCGGCGATCGGGCGGCTGCCGAGGGGCACCTTCGAGGCCGAGGATTTTCTCGACGGCAACACCGAGGGAAGCGTCGCGCGGATCGGCCTCAGGCTCACGGTGGGAACCGGCCGCCTCGATTTCGATTTCACGGGCTCCGATCCGCAGCTGCTCTCCGCGCGCAACATCCCGTACCGCGCGCTGCTCGCGACGATCTACACGGTGGCGAAGACGCTGCTCGACCCGGAGGTGCCGGCCAACGCGGGCTACTATCGCACGCTGCACGTGAGCGCACCGCCGGGCAGCGTGGTGGGGCCGGTGCCGCCGGCGGCGATCGGCTGCCGCTCGATATCGGCGAGCGTGCTGGGCGACGTGATCGCGCAGGCGCTCTCGCAGGCGATGCCCGACAAGGCGCTCGCGGGGTGCGGGCCGCATCATCTCTACGTGCTGTCGGGTACCGATCCGCGCACGGGTTCGTACTTCGTCAACTATGAGACCCTTGCGGGCGGCTACGGCGCGCGCGCGGGCCGCGACGGCGTGGACGGCGTGCGCGTGCACGCCTCCGGCTCGTCCAACCTTCCGGTGGAAGCGCTCGAGCACGTGTATCCCTTTCGCATCGAGCGCTATGCGCTACGGGAAGGCTCGGGCGGGGCGGGCCGGTACCGCGGCGGAGCGGGGGTGATCCGTGACTACCGCGTGCTGGCGGACGACATCGTTGTGAGCCTGTCTTCCGAGCGCCAGCACGTTGCGGCGAAAGGCATGGCGGGCGGCAAGGATGGCGCAACGGGCGCGTTCGTGCTGAACCCCGGCATGCCCGGGGAGCGCAGGCTGCAGTCGGCCGCGGCCGACGTCCGGCTGCCGCGCGGCTCGGTGCTGCGCATCATGACGCCCGCAGGCGGCGGTTACGGGCCGCCCGAGGAGCGCGATCGAGAGGCGCAGGAACGCGACCTGAGCGAGGGACGCGTGTAGAACCGGTGCCGCGCCGCGCGCGCGGGTCCACGGCGGCGTAGGCCGCGTACGTTGTGACGCTTGGCCGGTTGAGCGACAATCACCGGGCAAGACGCAAACCTAAGACTACCGTCATGGAGGAGGGGCAATGATGATCGTCAAAGTTTGGGGGATCGCGGGAGCGTTGGTGGGCAGCCTGCTCGCGGGCGCGTTGAGCGCGGCCGAATACCCGACCCGTCCCGTTCGTTACGTCGTGGCGTTCCCGCCGGGCGGGATCAACGACATCATGGCGCGCATCGTGGGCCAGAAGCTCAACGAGTCGTGGGGCCAGCCGGTGGTCGTGGACAACCGGCCGGGCGCGGGCGGGAATCTGGCGGCGGGCCTGGTGTCGAGGGCGACCGCCGATGGCTACACGTTCATGAACATCAGCACCGCGCACACCATTTCGCAGACGCTCTACTCCAAGCTCGACTACAGCCTGGAGCGCGATCTGACACCGGTCGTCGTGCTCGGCAACTCGCCCCTCATCATGGTCGTGCACGGCGGCATCCCTCCCAGGAACGTCGCGGAGCTCATCGACTGGGCGAAGAAGAACCGCCTCATCTACGCTTCCGGCGGCATCGGAGTCATCAGCCACCTTTCCATGGAGATGTTCAAGGTCGCGACCAGGATCGACGCGACGCACGTGCCGTACAAGGGCGCGGGCCCCGCGGTCCCCGAGCTCATCTCGGGGCACGCGCACATCATGGTCAACGCGATTCCGGAGCTGCTCCCGCACACGAAGGGGGGCAAGCTGCGCGTGATCGGCTCCCTGACGGAGCAGCGCCATCCGTTCATTCCCGACGTGCCCACGCTCACCGAGCAGGGCTACAAGGAGTTCGTGATGGGCAACTGGACCGGCATCGTTGCGCCGGCCAAGACGCCGAAGCCGATCGTCAACAAGATCGCCTCCGACGTGACCCGCATCGTGCGCTCGCCCGAGATCAGCAAGCGCCTGGTCGAGATGGGCGTGGATCCGCTCGGTGGAACGCCGGAGGAATTCGGTGCGCGGATCCGCTCCGAGATCGCGCGATTCGGCAAGGCGGTGAAGGAATCCGGCGCCAAGGCGGAGTGAGCGCCCGGGGGCGTGCGCGGTTGGAACAGACTAGAACCTTTCTCACCGAGAGTTCGTCAATGCCAATCACTGCCGGAGCCGGCTTGGGCGCTCGCGCCAGTTGAGCGCGCATGTATTCTTTGTCCAATTCCTTGACCGTGTGCCAGTCCAGCCGCAGTTCCTTGGCCACGTCCCGGATGCTGGAACTGCGGCAGCGCTGGCCCACGTAGTGGGCGAAGCGCTTGGTATAGAACGGGTTGTCGGCGAGAAACCCCAGGCGCTCGCGTTTCACCGTACCACAGACCCGGCAATCGACGCGCCTGACCTCGAACTCGACATACACCCGCGAGTCCCCGCACGGCAGATCGCGCGCACGGCGCACCGTGCGGTCGTACCAAGCGCAATGCGCTCGGCCGCAGGCCCCACAGAGAGTTTTTTTGAGCGCCGCACGAGCGTAACCACTCGTGCTTGCGGATCACCGAAGACGCCGCGCACCATGACCCGAGTGCGAAATCCGGCGACACGATACGCGTCGCTAACGTTGGAAATGGAGCCGGGTTCACATTTTCTTCACATGGACTTGCCCCATCCTGTAACGTATTCTCACTGCGCTGGCCGATCGGGCAGCTCGACTCCTCGCTGCTCGACCTCGTGGATCCAGCGCTCGAGGTTGACAAGATACTCCTTCTGCGCGATGCGCGCGGCGTACTCGCCGCGTACCCATTCCTGCTGCAGCTTGTGGACGTAGACGTACACGACGAGGGTGAAGGTCACCACGTAGGCGATGAGCAGGTTGGTGTCTCCCGCGAGCCCGACGCCGCCGCCCAGTGCGGCCACCGCAGCCGCGCCGCCGCACCAGTTCCCGAGCTTGGGAGGGTTGTGTCCGGCGTTCGCGTAGTACGTGAGCAGGGGATCGTTCTGCAGCGTGTATAGATATTTCGTTTCCTTCACCGTTCGCTCCTCGGCGGCAACCGGCGAGTAGTTTCGCCTGCCTTCCACGCCTCGTAAAGACGCCCGCTGTTCCCGGGCGGTGGTTCTCCGATTGGTATACTCGGGTCTTCGAGGGGTCTTTTGCAGCCGGGGAGCGAGTTCGTCGAAGGGGAGAATGATGGCCGATCCACCAGCTAGCCATCCGGCGGGCGCGGCAGCGCGCCCGCCCTGGATCCTCTTCGTCATCATCTTTTCGCAGTTCGCCGGCACCTCGCTGTGGTTCGCCGGCAACGCGGTGCTCGGGGACCTGCAGCAGCAGTGGGGGCTCGCGGATGACGCGCTGGGCTACGTCACCTCCGCCGTCCAGCTCGGGTTCATCACGGGGACGCTGACCTTCGCGTTCTTCGCGATCTCCGACCGGTTCTCGCCGCGCAAGGTTTTCTTCGCGTGCTCGTTGCTCGGCGCGCTCGCGAACCTCGGCATCTACCTGCTTCCGGACGGCTTCGGCTCGCTGCTGGCGTTCCGTTTCCTGACCGGATTTTTTCTTGCGGGCGTCTACCCGGTCGGAATGAAGATCGCGTCGGGCTGGTACCAGCGCGACCTCGGCAATGCGATCGGCTTCCTGGCGGGCGCACTGGTGCTGGGCACCGCGTTCCCGCATCTGCTGAAAGGCATGGGGCAGACCTTCCCGTGGGAGGGGGTCACGATGTCGGTCTCCGGCATCGCCGTGTTGGGAGGCGTTTCGATGCTGCTGCTCGTGCCCGACGGCCCGCACCTGACGAAAGGCACGAAATTCGATCCCGCCGCGCTGGCCGTGATCTTCCGCTCACGGCTGTTTCGCGCCTCTGCGTTCGGCTATTTCGGCCACATGTGGGAGCTCTACGCCTTCTGGGCGTTCGTCCCGGTGGTGCTTGCCGCGCATCTCGCCCAGGGCGCGGGGGATGCCCTGAACATTCCGTTCTGGGCGTTCTGCGTCATCGCCGCGGGCTTCTTCGGCTGCGCCGGGGGCGGATTGGTCTCGTTGCGAACCGGTAGCGCGCCGGTTGCGTTCGCGCAGCTGCTCTCCTCGGGCGTGTGCTGCGCGATCTCGCCGCTCCTGTTCTTCGCGCCCACGCCTGTCTTTCTCGCGTTCCTCGTGTTCTGGGGGATCGTCGTGGTCGGGGACTCGCCGCAGTTCTCCACCCTGAATGCGCAGAATGCCCCGAAGGCGCTCGTCGGATCGGCGCTCACCATCGCGAACTGCATCGGCTTCGCGATTTCCATCGTCAGTATCCAGTTGCTCAATGAGCTTGCGGCGATCGTGCCTCCCGCGTACCTGTTCGTGCCGCTCGCGATCGGCCCGGTGCTGGGACTCATTTACCTGATGCCGCTCCTGCGCCCGCTCGAGGCGCAGCGGAGTTGACCGCGCGTGGCGCCGGCGTCGTAAGGGAGCAAAGGCCCGGCTCAACCAGACTCGATCACTCTTCGGCCCCGACGTAGGTTCCTGGCAGCCGGTAGCGTAGCCTGCGCTGCCTTGAATGGATATACTGAAAAATCCTGCTGAAGCATTCCACGAAGCTGTTAAAAGCTTGTATTCGATTTGCCTCCGGTCAGCGATTGGGCAGCAATGGGACGAGTCGGGGTTATCGGCTGCGGGTTGATGGGGACGGCGTGTGCGCGGCGTCTCGCGCAGGCACGTTTCGACGTGCTTGCGTACGACGTCGATTCGGAGAAAGTTGCCGCCGTCGCGGTCGTCGGCGCGCAGCCGGCCGCGTCGATCGCGGAAGTCGCCCGGGCTTGCGACACGATGGTGCTCGCGGTCTTCACGACCGACCAGGTCGAGCAGGTGGTCGAAGGCGCGGGCGGCGTGCTCGAGGCGCTCGCGGATACGCAGGGTACTCGCGTCCTGATCTGCACGAGCACCTGCGATCCGGACCGCCTCGCCGCGCTTGCCGCCCGCGTGGGCCCCCGTGGCACCCTGCTCCTCGAAGTTCCGATCTCCGGAACGAGCCGGCAAGTGGCCGCAGGCGAGGGCGTAGGGCTCGTCGGCGGCGACCGCACGTTGATGGAGCGGACCGCGCAGGTGCTCGATGCCATTTGCCCGCGCCGCTACTATCTGGGCAGCGTGGGAAGCGGCTCGCGCGCGAAGCTCGCCGTGAATCTGATCCTCGGCCTCAACCGTGCCGCGGTTGCCGAAGGGCTCGTTTTTGCGGAACGGCTCGGACTCGACCGATCGGCATTCCTGGAGGTGGCGCGCGGATCGGCGGCATATTCCCAGGCGATGGACATCAAGGGCCCGCTCATGGCGCGCAGGGAATATCGGGAGCCGCAGAGCCGTGTTGATCAGAGTCTCAAGGATTTCCGGCTCATGCTCGAGCAGGCTCGCGCGGCGCGCCAGGAACTTCCTTTCGCGACCGTGTACGCGGAGCTGCTTGAGGACTGCATGCGGCAGGGCGAAGGGCCATGGGATAATGCAGCCATAGCCGAAGCGATCGCCCGGCGCAGTGGATCATGAGCGCGCTGTTTCCGCCCTGCACGCGTGCCTTGCGGCGGAGAACAATAGTTACGTCATAAATAGATTTCCGGTTCGGTAGCGCAGCAGTTTCGCATGCGTTGAGCGATCGTAATCGGATCAAGAAGGAGGGTTACTGTGCGCCTGAGACTCGTTGCCATCGCGGCTTTTTTCGCGGCTGTTTCCCTGCATGGGGCGGCATGGGCACAGTCTTATCCGGCAAAACCCATCCGGTTCATCGTTCCGTTTCCGGCGGGCGGCGGGGCCGACATATTCGCCCGTCTCATAGGCCGCAAGCTTGGCGAGAACATGGGCCAGACGTTCGTGGTGGACAATCGCGCCGGCGCATCCGGCATCATCGGATCCGAGGTCGTGGCCCGCTCCGCGCCGGACGGATATACCTTGCTGATGGGTACGACCGGCACCCACACGACGAATCCCGCGGTGTTCTCCAAGCTGCCGTACGATTCGCTCAAGGATTTCGCTGCCATCTCGCTCGTCGGAGAATCGCCCTTCGTCCTGCTCGTCCATCCCTCGTTGCCCGTAGCGAACCTCAAGGAGTTGATCGCGTTTGCCAAGGCACGGCCCGGACAGCTCACCTATGCCTCTTCCGGAACAGGCAGCTCCTCGCACCTCGGTTTCGAGCTGTTCAACCTGATGGCGGGCATCAAGGGCGTACACGTGCCATACAAAGGCTTGCCGCCCGCGACGCTCGATACGATCTCCGGCTACGTGACGATGACATGGAATTCGATTACCGCCTCCGCGCCCTTTATCCGGAACAGGCAACTTCGCGCGCTCGGCATCGGTTCCGTCAAGCGTTCCGCGCTGATGCCCGAAATACCGACCGTTTCCGAAGCAGGCCTGAAGGGGTTCGAGCTGGGATCGTGGTACGGGATCTTCGGTCCGGCCGGGACGCCGGCTGAAGTCGTGCGTCGAATACAGAACGAAGTGGTGAAGGCCGTCCGCGATCCAGGCATGAAGGATCAATTCGCCGCCCTGGGCGCGGAGCCGGTCGGCAGCACCAGTGAAGAGTTCGCGGCAGTACTGCAGCGCGACCTCGTCAAATGGGCGAAGGTCGCGCGGCAGGCGAACGTGAAGGCGGACTAGTTTCTTAGTTGCCGCGACGCTACTTCAAGCGAAGGCGATTCACTCTTGATTCGCTGACCCTTATTCCCAAGCCCGGCTCGCGCGGCCGGGAGACCGTCCCGCGCTCGATGGTAAGCGGTGCATCCGTAAGGTCCTCCGCAAGGTAGTGATTGGTGATATTCAGCCCCCAGTCCAGGTTGGGCGCTACGCATCCGAGCTGCACAATCGCTGCCGCGGCGATACTCGATTCGGCGACCTTGCCCGCCAGGTTGATTCGAAGGCCAAGCGCACCGCACACCGACATTGCCTGCACGGTGGGGGAAATTCCCCCCATCTTGATCGTCTTGATATTGGCGCCTTGAATCGCGCCGCTGCGATGCAGCGACAGCAGGCTCGCCAGGCTACCGATGGACTCGTCCCCATTGAGCGGGATGGGGCTCACCCTGGCAAGCTCCGCCATGCCGTCGGCGTCATCGCTATGCAAGGGTTGCTCCATGAACAGCAGATTCGCTTCCTGTGCACGCTCGGCGAAAAGGCGCGCATGGGCGAACGTCATGCCCATGTTGGCGTCCGCGCAGAGCGCCACCCCGTCGCCGAGATGGCGTCGAATCTCGATTGCCGCACGCGCTTCTTCGAGGGGGTGCTTGATGCCAATCTTGAGTTTGAAGAAAGACCAACCCTCGTCCAGCTTGCCCTTGGCCTCCGCGATATCATCCTCGACCTTCGGGTTGCCCAGCAGATACATGGGCTGCAACGTCTCGCGCAGGCTACCTCCGAACAGATCGGCAAGAGAGACGCCCAGGTGATGCCCCACCAGGTCGTTGATCGCCATGTCGACCGCGCACTTTGCCCCGGTGTTGTGGAGCAATGCATGGGCGCAGCGCTGCGCCAGCTCCGCGCGCCGTAGCGCATCCTGTCCCGTCACCAGAGGGGCGAGATGATCGTTTACTGCCGCGACCATGCCCGGCAGCACGTCGCCGGTCATGAGCGGGGCGGAAGCCGCCTCGCCCCAGCCCGTGAGGCCGTTTTCGGACGCGACTCTCACGAGGAGGTTATATGCGCGGTCGATGCGCTCCCCGGCCATTACTACGGGTTTCCTGAGGGGCAGCGCGACGGGTATGGCCTCGATGCGCGCGATTCTCAGGGACGCTGCGTCACTCTGGGCGCGCGGCCCGGCCGTGCGGTGCGCGAGAGTTTCGTCCATCTTGTCTCCGTTAGTCGCGTTTCTGCCCCGCGACCGAGTCTGGATTCTACCTCTGACGACAAGCCGTGCATGGGCGTTCCGTCGCTGCGTCGGGCGCCCTGCCATGGGGAGCTACGGGTCGGGCCACCGACCGACGAGGAAGGGATGCACGGATCGCGGAGGCGGCGCGATCCGCACACAATCCCCATAACGACGCCGGATGCTACATTCGCTAGCTGGCGTTGCCGATGATCGGGCCGATCTCCGCCTCGGAGAATGCGCGTAACGTCTCGCTGCGTATGTTGCCGAGAGAACCGGCCTTGAGCAACGCGGATGTGACCGCTTCATCCTTTCCATCCATGACGATGACCAGGTCGTAATGGCCGAGGGTCCAGTAGATCGCCTTGACCTTGACGCCGAGCTTGTTGGCCATCTCCTTGAAGGCTTCCGCCCGCTTTGGCGAATCCTTGATGTTGCGGATGCCCTGGTCGGTGAAGCTCAGAAGACTGATGAATGTGGACATGATTTTCTCCTTCAGGGTCTGGGTTGCATTGCGGTCCGGCAGACGGGTGTTTTCGGCTGCCTTCACCGTCCCGGTCGAGTCTCATGCCTGCGTTCGACTCTCCACCGATGCTGCAGCACGGGCATCGGACCGGCCGGTAGACGGCGGCCCGCCCGTAGCGCCTCGGTCCGCCGATTGTAGAGCGCGGAGGCCGACGGCGCACGCTGCGCGAAAATATCGGTGCCACATCGCGCCCGGGCCTCCGGGCCGGTGCGGCAGATGGTAGGCTAGAACCTATTTCATAGGTTCTAGTGTCCCCGATCGCCGCCCATCCCGGGTGATGCGAACAGGAAGGAGAGACTGCGATGATCCCTGGGTTCCAGCGTTCCGCGTCCGCGTTACTGGCCGTCCTGTCGTTTTGCGCGCTGCCCGCCCCCGCGCAGGAATTCCCGGCGAAGGCCGTGCGCTTCGTGGTGCCGTTCCCGCCCGGCGGCACGGTGGACACGCTCGCGCGCACGGTGGCCCCGGCGATGAGCAAGGCGCTCGGCCAGAGCGTCGTCATCGAGAACCGGCCCGGCGCCAACACCGTGATCGGCGGCGAGCTGGTCGCGCGCGCGCCCGCCGACGGGCACACGCTGCTCTTCATGGCCCCGAGCTTCACCGTCAATCCGTTCGTTCAGGCGAAGCTGCCGTTCGATCCCCTGAAGGACTTCTCCGGGGTCACGCGCATCGCGTATAACCCGCTCATCATCTGCGTGCACCCGTCGCTGCCCGTGAAGACGGTCAAGGAGCTCGTCGCGCTCGCGCGTGCGCGCCCGGGCGAGCTGACGTGGGGCGTCGCAAGCGTGATCGGCGGCGGGCGCCTCGCGGGCGAGATGTTCAAGGACGCCGCAAAAATTGATATCATCGTGGTGCCCTACGGCGGGGGCGCCCCGGCGATGACGGCGGTGCTCGGCGGGCACACGAGCATGCTGGTCGGAAACGTCCTCGACTGCTCGCCGCACATCCCCTCCGGCAAGATGCGCGCGATCGCCGTAACCTCCGCAACGCGCACCGAGGCGCTGCCCAACGTCCCCACTATCGCCGAGTCGGGGTACCCCGGATTCGACGCGATCAACTGGTTCGGCGCGGTCGCGCGCGCGGGCGCGCCGCGGGGCGCGATCGACCGGCTGAGCGCCGAGTTCGCGCGCGCGCTGCAGCTCCCGGAGGTAAAAGAGCCGCTGGGCCGGCTGGGCCTCACACCGGCGGCGATGACCCCGGCGGAGTTCGATGCCTACATCCGGCGCGAGATGGACGTGAACGGAAAGATACTGAAGAAATTGAACCTCAAGATCGACTAGAGGGCGCGCCGGGTAGAATCAGGGGATTATCCGCTGACAAGCCCGGAACACTCGGCCATGCACATAGACCGCGACATCAAGCTCGATTTCAGGGACGTGCTGATCCGCCCGAAGCGCTCGGCGCTGCCCTCGCGCGCGGAGGTGGACATCCACCGCGAGTTCACGTTCAAGCACTCGCAGCGCAAGTATCGCGGCATACCGATCATCGCCGCGAACATGGACACCGTGGGCACCTTCGAGATGGCGCTCGCGCTCGCGCCCTACGGCCTTTCGGTCGCGCTGCACAAGCACTACGGTGAGAAAGAGCTCGCCGGTTTCTTCCGGTCCCTGAAGGTGAAGTCGAACGCGTTCTATTCGATGGGCATCACGAAGGCCGACCGGGAAAAGTTCGAGCGCGTAATCGGGCGCGTGGGCGAGGCGATCGAATACGTATGCATAGACGTCGCCAACGGATACACGGAAGGCTTCGTGAAGTTCGTCGAGAATTTCCGGGAGGCCTACCCGAAAATGACCATCATGGCCGGCAACGTCGTCACCGGCGAGATGACCGAGGAGCTGATCCTGTGCGGCGCCGACATCGTCAAGGTCGGCATCGGCCCGGGCTCGGTCTGCACCACGCGCGACATGACCGGCGTCGGCTACCCGCAGCTCTCGGCGGTGATCGAGTGCGCGGACGCCGCGCACGGGCTCGAGGGCCGAATCTGCGCCGACGGCGGCTGCGCCACGCCGGGCGATCTCGCGAAGGCCTTCGGCGGCGGGGCGGATTTCGTGATGCTGGGCGGGATGCTCGCCGGCCACGACGAATGCGCCGGCAAGATCGTGAAACGCGCCGGCAGGCAATACAAGCCTTTCTACGGCATGAGTTCGCGCGCGGCGATGGAGAAGTACGCGGGCGGTGTCGCCCAGTACCGCGCGTCCGAGGGCAAGGAGATCCTCGTCGAATATCGCGGCCCGGTCGCCAACACCGTGCAGGAAATCCTGGGTGGCGTGCGCTCCGCGTGCACCTACGTTGGCGCGCGCAAGCTGAAGGAACTCACCAAGCGGACGACGTTCGTGCGCGTGAGGGGGCCGGGGAACGGCGTTCCCGCCGAGGGCTAGGGCGCGGCCGACCGGCCGGCGGACCGTCATCTCATGAACACCGGGTTCCGCGGCATCGTCCTGCTCGTGTTTCTCGCCGCGTCGAGCGCGGCGTGGGCGCAGGCGAAGCCCGGCGAGAAGCCGCGCGCGGACTGCGTGCCGGTGGGGGGCTGGGTCCTTCCCGGCGGAGCGCGGCTCCCGGGCGCCGAAGTCGTCGCGCGCGCGGCAAAGCGCTCGGTGGTGCTGCTCGGCGAGCGCCACGAGAGCGCCGAGCATCACCGCTGGCAGCTGCAGATGCTCGCGGCGTTGCACGCGATCCGGCCCGAGATGGCGATCGGCTTCGAGATGTTTCCGCGCCGGGTGCAAAAAGCGCTCGACCGCTGGGTGGCGGGGGAACTCTCCGAGGCGGAGTTTCTCGGGGCCTCCGACTGGCGCAACGTCTGGCGCATGGATCCGAACCTCTATCTTCCCCTGTTTCATTTCGCGCGCATGAACCGGATCCCGATGGTGGCGCTCAACATCGACGATCGGCTGCGCCGCGAGGCCGCCGCCAGGGGTTTCGACGCGGTGCCGGAGGGCGAACGCGAGGGCGTGACGCGCCCCGCCGCGCCGAGCACGGCCTACCTCGACTACCTGCTTCCGGTCTACCGGGAGCACGAGCGCGAGGGCAGCAAGAAGCCCGAAGCCGGCCGCGATGATCCGGACTTCCGGCGCTTCGTCGAGAGCCAGCAGCTGTGGGACCGTGCGATGGCGCAACGATTGCACGCGGCGCTCGCCCGCCCGGGCCGGCCGCTCGTCGTCGGCATCATGGGCGGAGGCCACATCGTGCACGGCTACGGTGTCCCGCACCAGCTCAAGGACCTCGGTGTCACGGACGTCGCCACGTTGCTGCCCTGGGACCGGGACAGGGAGTGCCGGGAGCTCGTGGCCGGGATCGCCGACGCGGTATTCGGCGTCGCGGCGCCCGTTTCCCCCGCGCGGCCGCGCCAGCGGCTCGGCATCCGCATCGAGCTCGCACAGGACAGCGTGCGCATCGTCGAGGTGCAGAAGGGCAGCATCGCCGAGGCGGCCGGCATCCGCGACGGTGACGTGATCACGGAGATCGCGGGGCTCGCGGTGAAGCGCATGACCGACGTTTCCGACGCGGTGCAGCGCCAGGCGCCCGGCACGTGGCTGCCGTTGAAGGTGAGGCGCCAGGACGCCACGGTGGAGATCACGGCGAAATTTCCGGCGCTGGCGCCGTGAACAACGGTGAATGGTGAATAGTGAATGGTGAATGGGAAATGGATTGGTGTGCACAGGGGTTAATAGCCTATCGCCCATCACTCATCACCCGTCACTCATCACCGGAATGATCGGCGTGTATCGGCGTTTATCTGCGGTTGCCGATTTTTATTGCCGGCTTTCAATATCGGCCGTGGTGCTGCTCCATGCCGCGGGTGCGGGCGCCGCCGCAGTCGAATACGACATCACCGTGCGCATCGACCCGGTGGCGCGCAGCATCGAAGGGCGCAGCGTCATCACCGCGAGCGCCCGCGGTCCGCTGACGCTCGCGCTCGCCCGCCGCTTCGAGGTGACGCGGGTGCTCGCGGACGGCACGCCTCTCGGTGCAGGCAGCGCGGAGGCGGGCGCGTTGCGCACCTGGCGCCTTGCCGGCGGGCGCGGCGCATCACGCCGGATCGAAATCGATTGGCGCGGCACGCTCGCGCCGCTCGAGGCGTCGCTCGATCACCGGCAGGTGCTTCTCGCCGGCGATCCGGTGAGCGGAGCCGAGGGAACCTTCCTGCCCGATTCGAGCGGCTGGTATCCGCGCGTCTCCGGCGCGCTGGCGCGTTACCGGGTCGCGCTCGAGCTGCCGCAGGGGAGCCGCGGGCTGGTCGCGGGACGGCTCGTGGAGGAGTCCGAGTCGGAGGGGCGCTACCGCGCGCGCTTCGAGTTTCCGTTCCCCGCCGAGGGCATCGACCTCATGGCGGGGCCCTACCGCGTCGAGTCGAGGACGATGCGCGGCGCGGGCGGCAGGCCGATTGCGCTTCGCACCTATTTCCACCCGCAGGTGGCGGAGCTGGCGAGCGCGTACCTCGATTCGGTGGCCGGCTACATCGAGCTCTACGAATCCTGGATCGGCGAGTACCCGTTCACCGAGTTCAGCGTGGTCTCGAGCCCGACGCCAACGGGTTTCGGGATGCCCACCCTGACTTATCTCGGCGTCGAGGTGCTGCGGTTGCCGTTCATCCGCGCGACCTCGCTCGGGCACGAAGTGCTGCACAACTGGTGGGGCAACGGCGTCTATCCCGATTACGCGCGCGGCAACTGGTCCGAGGGGCTGACCACGTTCATGGCCGATTACGCGTACCAGGAGCGCGAGGGCGCCGACGCCGCGCGCGAAATGCGGCTTGCATGGCTGCGCGATTTCGCCGCGCTGCCGCCCGCGCAGGACGCGCCGCTCGCCGCATTCACTTCGCGCACGCACGGCGCCTCGCAAATCGTGGGCTACAACAAGGCGGCGATGGTGTTCCTGATGCTGCGCGACCTCATCGGGCGCGAAGCCTTCGACCGCGGCATCCGGGAGTTCTGGCGCGAGCAGCGTTTCCGCGTCGCCTCGTGGGCGGATCTGCGGCGCGCATTGGAGGTCGCGTCGGGACAGAACCTGCGCGTCTTCTTCGAGCAATGGCTCAAACGGACCGGCGCGCCGTCCGTGCGCATCGCCGAGGCGGCGCACGCGCGCTCGGGCGCCGGTTTCCGCGTGACAGTGACGCTCGCGCAGCCGGAGCCCGCGTACCGCCTGCGCGTGCCGATCGCGGTGCGCACCGAGGCGGGCGAGGAGATCCGGGAGCTCGATCTCGAGCGCGGGCGCCAGAGGTTCACGCTCGAGGTGCGCTCCCGGCCGCTGGAAGTGGCGCTCGATCCGAAGCTGCGGCTCTTCCGGCGCCTCGCGCCCGATGAGGCGCCGCCGATTCTGCGCGAGGTCATGGTGGACCGGACGACAGTGACGGTGCTGCTGCCGCAGGAGGGAGAGGCGCGCGCCGCAGCCAAGGCGCTCGCTGCGAGGCTCCACGACCACACGCCGAAAACGGTCTCGTCCTCCGACCGGCTCCCGGCGGCGCCCGCGCTGGTGATCGGACTGCACGACGACGTGGACGCGTGGCTCGAGCGGCACGGATTGCCGGCGCGCCCCGGCGCCGTGCGCGGCAAGGGCTCGGCGCAGGCGTGGACGGCGAGCCGCCCCGACGGCGCGACGATTGCGGCCGTTTCGGCGCGGGATGGAGCCTCGCTCGCGGCGCTCGTGCGGCCGCTGCCGCATTACGGCCGCCAGAGCTACGTTATCTTCGAGGGCGCCAAGGCGATCGAGCGCGGCACGTGGCCGGCGCGCGTGCAGGCAGTGAAACTCGACTGAAAAGCGCGCGCGGCGGGACGCCGCGGTCGAAGAACAGAAGGGCTTTGCGGATCGTGTTTTCGGCGGCGGCGCCGCTTCAGGCGCGCGCGGCTTTCCTGCGCCGCCAGCGCGCCGCTACCGAGATGCGCCATCCCATCGCCACCGAGGCGTAGGCGATCAGCGCGCCGAACACCGAGAACAGGATCGTGCCGACGACGAGCGCCGGGCCGAGGTCGTGGACCCACGCGATGAACTGCATGAACCAGCCGATGTCCTCGACCAGGCCCTCGGAAAATGCATAGGTCTTTGGACGGTCGCCGAGCAGGAGCCCGCCGACCACGTAGGCGGCGTAGTACACCGGGCCGAACGTAAGGGGCGTGTTGACGAACGTGGCGAGGCACGCCACCGGGATATTCACGCGCAACACCATCGCGACCAGCGCCGCGAACGGTATCTGTCCTACCGGTATGATGAAGGCGAAGAAGACGCCGATCGCCGCGCCGGCGGCCACCGTGCGCCGGCGCATGCGCCACAACTCCGGGTGCGAAAGCCAGGGCTCGAACCGGCTGAGTACGCGATTGCTGGCAAGCGCTTGAGGCGATGCAGGCATGAAGCGCGCGACGTGGCGCTTCATGCCGGTTTCGCGCTCCCTGCCCGCACCTTCCTGCCCAACATCCGGGGTCTCCTCATGAGGCTCATCACGCTGTATCGCGTGTTCCGGTCGTGTCGTTGCAGCCTTATCCAGCGGATCCGGCTGCCGATACCCCTGCTGCGCGAGAATCATACCAGAGCTTTTTTCCTTTGCGCTGGCTACTTCCCGGTTTCTGTTTGAAATACAGGCTGGAGACGCCACCTGCCCGCCCTCGTGCCGCGCGCCCGGGTCTCGGTCCGGCGCAACGCCGCCGGTGCGAGGCGCAGGGCCGGCCCGGCGCCCCTCAGGTGGTCCCGCTTGCGTCCGCGCGGGAGGTTTATACCGCTTGTAATTGATTAAAAAGACTTTTTGTTGCCGTGAGCTGCCGCGTGGTCGGGCGGCTCCGGTGCAGACGCACAGCCTCTTCGCGCAGCCGACGGGTACCTGCAGTATCGCGCGCGCGGACGAGACCGGCGTACGCGCGCTTTGCGGCTACGCGGAGCGACCCATGCCGGGTTCGGTCCGGAACGCAGCGCGCAGCACACGCTCGGCCTGCGTCCCGGTTCCGCGCAGTCCGCCTCGGGCGAGCCTCGCGCCGCCCACGACATTCCGCCCGCGCTCGGTATGGGGCCGGCGCCCGCATTTCGTGGCAACCGCCCCGGCCCGCCGGCGGTTTTCTTTGCGGTAGATCAATTCGGCGCCGTCCCGGAGCGTCTATGTTCGGGGCGGAGCCACCTGATGAGCGTGTTCAAAACGGTTGCCGCACGGCGCCCTCTGGGCGGTCCGAGGTAGGCACTTGAGGATTCTGCGTCATTTCCGCGGGCTCGCGGCAAAGACCTACGCGGCCTTCCTGATCGCGGCGGCGGTGCCCGTCACGGCGGCCGGCCTGATCGGCATCTACTACTCCCTCGACGCGTTGAAGCAGGAGACGCTGCGCCACCTGGACCATGAGGTGACGAGCCGCGCAACGGGGATCGCACGCCTGCTCGACCAGGTTACGCGCGAGATCATCTACCTCGCGAGCTCGCCGCTGCTCCACGACCTGGCCAACAACCTCGCCGGCGGCGGCGGCGTGGCGCCTGCCGCGCGCCAGCGACTCGAGCGCGACTACGCGACTTTTGCCCGCTCCTACCATCATGCGTACCAGGTTCGTGTTCTGGATGAATCGGGGATGGAGGTGGTGCGCGTGGATCGCCGCGACGACCGCATCTACGTCGTGCCGGAGCACGAGCTGCAGAACAAGGCGGGGCGCTACTACTTCAACGAGGGCTTCAGCCACGAGCCGGGGCAGGTCTACGTTTCGCGGCTCGACCTGAATATCGAGCACGGCAAGGTCGAGATTCCGGAGCGTCCCGTGATCCGCTTCGCGACGCCGATCGCCGACCGCAAGGGCCACAAGCGCGGCCTGCTCGTGATCAACGTGCACGCTGAAGTCATCCTCGAGCAGATCCAGGAGATGGCCGGAGTGCGCGGCGGCATCGCATACCTCTTTGACCACTCCGGCTTCTACCTCTCGCGCGGCGCGCGGGAAGCGGGCTCGGGCACGCTCACGATGGAATCAGCCGAAGCGCTGGTGCCGCTTCTGTCCCGGCCGCTGCTCGCCCGGATCCTGCAGGGGACGCACGGCGCCGAGGTGATCGGCGACTGGATCGTCGCGTTTGCGCCGATCGTGGTCGGCACCACGCTCTCCGAGCGCACCGACAGTGCGATGGACTGGGCGGTTGCTTCCACCTATCCGCGTGCGCGCCTGTTCGAAGCGGTGTTCAATCTCTACCTGCTCTACGGCGTGCTCGGGCTTTGCCTTACGGCCACCGCGCTCGGCGGCTACGCCCTGTCGCGCCACCTGCTGCGGCCGCTCACGCTGCTCAAGAACGAGACCGAGGAGATCGCGCGCGGCAACTTTTCCAACCGCGTCGAGATCCGGGGGGGCGACGAGATCACCGAACTCGGGGCCCGCTTCAATTCGATGGCAGCACAGCTCGAGCGCTTCTATCAGGGGCTCGCGGACCAGAAGGAGCGCCTCGAGGCCGAGGTCGGCGCGCGGACCGCCGCGCTCGAGCGCGAGCGCAGGAATCTCGCGATGGTGATCGAGAGCACGGCGGATGGCATCCTCGCGCTCGGCCCGGACGGCGCGATCGAGCTGGCGAACAGCGCGGCCGAGCGGCTGCTCGGGGGCGGCGCAGCCCTCGTCGGCAGGCGCTTTTCGGAGTTCTGGGAGGCCTGGGGTGCGTTCGCGGCCGGGGCGGGGGCCCGGCTCCGGGGGGCGCAGCCGCTCGAATTCGTGCATGCGGGACACACGCTGTCCGCGAGCGTTGCCGCGGTCGCCCCCAGGGGCAGCCCCGAGGGGTTCATCGTCGTGGTGCGCGACGTGAGCGAGGAGCGCAGGCTGCAGGAGCACCGGCGGGAGCTCGACCGTCACATGTTCCAGATGGAAAAAATGACCACGATGGGCGAGCTGGCGATGGGGCTCGCGCACGAAATCGGCAATCCGCTCGCCGGGATGAAGGCGGTGGTGCAGATGCTGCTGGAGCAGGACACGCTTCCGGCCGACCAGCGCTCCGCTCTCGAGCGCATCCACGGCGAGGTGAACCGGCTCGCGGAGTTCCTGCGCACGTTCCACGGGTTCGCCGCGCCCCAGGAGATGCATCCGGTCGCGTGCCGGCTCGAGTCGGCGCTGGAGGACGTGCTGCTCTGGACGCGCAAGGAAGCGACCTCGCGCGGGGTGGTCATCCGCTACGCGCCGTGCGGCGAACGGGTGCCCGCGCTCTGGGCCGACCCGGGCCAGCTGAAGCAGGTGCTGCTGAACCTCGTGATCAACGCCGTGCAGGCGATGCCCGAAGGAGGGCGCATCGAGATCGGCATGTGCGCGGGCATCGGGCACAGCGAGGACCTCGAGGGCGAGCTCCCGCGGATGCGCGTGTGCGTGCGCGATACCGGGCCGGGCATCGAGCCGGAAGTGCTGCCACGCATTTTCGAGCCGTTCTTCACGACGCGGCGGCTCGGCTCCGGGCTCGGGCTCGCGGTGGTGAAGAAGATTGCCGTGATGCACGGGGCGGACATCTACGTGAAGAGCAAGCCGGGGAAGGGCACCACCTTCGAGCTCGTCTGGCCGATCGCGCCGCTGGATGCCCGCGAGCTGCGGCAGTTGCGCGAGGCGGCGGGCACCACGCGCCTGGCGGAGGCGGCGCATGGCTGAACGGATACTCGTTGTCGAGGACGACGCCACGATCCGGGTCACGCTGGCCGAAGTGCTCGGAAAGCAGGGCTATGAAGTCGACGCAGTCGCGGACGGGCGCGCGGGCCTGGCGCGTTTCGGCGCGCAGAATTACGGCCTCGTGCTGCTCGACCTGCACCTGCCCGACGTGCACGGGCTCGAAGTGCTCAAGGCCATGCGCGAGTCGGACGAGCAGGCGCTCGTGCTGGTGATGACCGCCTATCCCGAGGTGCGCACCGCGGTCGAGTGCGTGAAGGCGGGCGCCTACGATTATCTCAACAAGCCATTCGAGCTCGACGACCTGAAGGAGGTCGTGCGGCGCGCGCTCGAGACCCGGGGGCTGCGGCTCGAGGTGGAGCGGCTGCGCATCAGCGCGGCGCGGGCGGGCCCGCTCGAAGGCATGGTCGGCGCGGGCCCGGCTTTCCTCGCGATGGTGGACGTGACGCGGCGCATCGCCGGCGCCGCGCGCATGCCGGTGCTCGTGCGCGGCGAATCCGGAACCGGGAAGGAGCGCATCGCGCAGGCGATCCACGCCCTCAGCACCCGCGCCAGGGGGCCCTGGGTGACACTCAACTGCTCGGCGCTCGCGGAAGGGCTGCTCGAGTCGGAGATGTTCGGGCACGAGCGCGGGGCGTTCACCGACGCGAAGCAGGCGAAGCGGGGCCTGCTCGAGCTCGCCGACGGGGGCACGCTGTTCCTCGACGAGATTGGCGATCTCGCGCCCGCGCTGCAGCCGAAGCTCCTGCGGGTGATCGAAACCCAGCTCTTCCGGCGGGTCGGCGGCCAGAAGGAGATCCAGGTCGACGTGCGCTTCGTCGCGGCAACCAACCGCGACCTCGATGCGATGGTGAAGGCGGGCAGCTTCCGGGAAGACCTGTACTACCGGTTGGCCGTCGGCATGATCGACGTCCCGCCGCTGCGCGAGCGGCGGGAGGACATCCTTCCGCTCGCGCAATGCTTTCTCGCCCAGGCTGCGCGGGTGATGGGCATGGGCAATCCGGAGCTCGGCGCCGGATCGGCGCCGCTGCTCGAGGACTATCGCTGGCCGGGCAACGTGCGCGAGCTGCGCAACGTCATGGAGCGCGCGCTGATCCTTTCCGGCAGTGCTCCGATCCTTCCCGTCCACCTGCCGCGCGAGATCGCGGGGGCCGGCAGCAGCGGCCGGGCCCCGCAACGTGGTCCGTCCGTCGCAGCCGATCTCGTCTCGCTCGAAGAGGCCGAAAAACAGCACATCCGTTTCGTGCTCGAATCCTGTCGCGGCAACAAGACGCAGGCCGCGAGGCTGCTCGGGATCACGCGGCTCACCCTGCGGACCAAGATCAACGAGTACGGCTGGACCGAGTTCCTCGACCGCACGGGCAACGCGGCTTAGTGGTAACGCGTTGACCGCGGCGGTCAGTTTCTGACCACCCGGCGGTGCCGCGGTATGCACCGGCGCGCGGGAAAGAGCCGTCATTCATGGGCGCGCCCGCGCGCCCGTTGCGCTGGCATGGTTAGTGCAAGGCTCCCCGCATCAAGAACAGGCGCCGGCGGACTCGCGGCGCCATACACGGAGGACGGACATCTTGCCTCAGGCCAAGACGGCGGGCGCGGACGCGGCGCTCGTGGATGCGTTGAAGGGCACCTGGAAAGGCATCCTGAAGATATCGGTGCTGCTCGTCGCGACTTACCTTGCGGCGCAGGGGCTCGCCTCGGTGTTGAACCCCGCCGACTACCGCGCGCTGCCCGTGCTCGGCAACCGCACCGCGGTATGGATCGTCGCCGAGCTGCACCTCATGTTCGCCGCCTTCGTGCTGGGCGTGCCGATCTTCGCGTTCATCACCGAGATTGTCGGCGTCGTCACGAAGGAGCGCCGCTACGACGATCTCGCGCGCGAGTTCACGAAGCTCCTCGCGATGGCCTACACGTTGACGGCGGCGCTCGGCTGCCTGCTGCTCGTGCTGCTGCTCGTGCTCTATCCGAAGTTCACGGGCTATCTCAGCAAGCTCTTCAAGCCGACCTGGGCCCTCTACGTCGCGTTGATCTTCACCGAGGTGCTCTTCGCCTACCTCTACTGGTTCACCTGGGACATCCTGCAGGGCGCGCGCAAGCGCTGGCACCTCCTGCTGGGGGCGCTCGTGAACATCGTCGGCACGGCGCTGCTCTTCGTCGCCGACATCTGGGTGACCTTCATGATGAGCCCCGCCGGCCTCGACGAGATGGGAAACCTCACGAGCCTCTGGGCGGCGATCAACAATCACACCTGGATGCCGATCAACGTGCACCGGCTGCTCGCGAACGTCGCTTTCGGCGGGGCGATCGTCGCCGCCTACGCGGCGGTGCGCTTTCTCGCCGCGACGAGCGCCGAGGAGCGCGCGCGTTTCGACTGGATGGGCTACGTCGGCTCGTTCATCGCGATCGCCGCGTTCATCCCGCTGCCCTTCGCCGGCTACTGGCTCGGGCGCGAGATCTACCAGTTCAGCGAGCAGATGGGCGTCTCGATGATGGGCGGGGGCTTCTCCTGGCTGTGGATCCTGCAGGCGATGCTGATCGGCTCGCTCTTCTTCGGGGCGAACTTCTACCTCTGGCTCGGCATGGGGCGCATCCCGGGCGCCGAGCGCTACGTCCGGTTCCAGGGGCCGATGATGCTCGTGCTGACCCTCGGATTCATCGTGTGGGCGACGCCGCGCTCGATCATCGCCACCGGGGCGGAGATGACCGCGATGGGCGGCTCCCACCACCCGTTCCTGGGGTTGTTCGGCGTCATGGCGGCCAAGAACACGGCGGTGAATCTCATGATCCTCACCACCTTCCTCGCCTTCATGCTCTACCGGAGGGCGAACCGGGTGCCCGTCGTGCCGTGGGCGGCCACGGCCAAGGCCGTGCAGGCAGCGGCGATCGCCGTGGCCGGCGCGGTCGTCCTCTATTACGGCGTCTACAGCTATTACGTGCCGTCGAACGTGCGCATCGGTTTCTCCGTATACCAGGTGCTCGCGGTGCTCGCCGCGATGACGGTGTTCGTCGCGATCGACATCCCGATGCTGAGGGGCGCGCGCGAGATCGGCGCCATCCGCTGGGGCGATATCCCGGCGCGCGCCCAGTACGGGCTGTTTTTTCTCGCGATCGCGTTCACCTGGCTGATGGGCCTCATGGGCTACATCCGGTCGGGGATCCGCCAGTACTGGCACGTCTACGGGCGCGTGATGGACGAGAGCGCCCATGCCTACACCATGACCCACGGCCACGCCACGCTGATCGTGTCCTTCATCGTGCTCGTATTCTTCGCGCTGGTGGCGATGGTGTTCTGGATGGCCGCGCGCCACGGGTCGGCGCGCGCGGGGGCATAGCATGGCGGGGACCTTCGCGCGCATCGTGTTGTTCGTTTTCGTCGTGGTGGGGATCTTTTCGTACGTCGGCCAGCTCGTGCCGCAATTCGAAGAGCACCCGCCGGCGAAGAAGGTGATCGGCACGGCGACCCCGGGCGAGGAACTCGCGGCGATCGGAGAAGAGCTCGCGCGCGGCAAGGGCGGTTGCCTCGTCTGCCACAAGGTGACCGAGCGCGGCAACGACCGGGGCCCGGATCTGCGCCAGAGCACGGCGAAGGCGGCAACGCGCAAGCCGGGGATGAGCGCGGAAGCCTACCTCGTCGAGTCGCTCGTGGACCCCGACGCTTACGTCGTGCCCGATTACCCGAAGATGATGCCCTCGGCGCTGAAGCCGCCCGCCAACCTCACCATGGCGGAAGTGAAGGCGGTGGTTGCCTACCTGCAGGTGCTGGGCGGCTCCGAGGTGACGGTCAAGGTGGCGCAGGAAGATCTCGCCGCAGCGAAGCCCGGCGGCCCGGTGCACCGGGGCAAGACGTTGCTGGCGCAGCACGGCTGCCTCGCCTGCCACAAGGTGGAAGGCGAAGGCGGCGAGCTCGGGCCGGACATCACCCGCTCGGCCGCCGCCCGCGAGCCTGCCGAGCTGCTGCGCAAGATCATCGAGCCCGGGATCTGGACGACGCCCGGCTACCAGGCGGGCATCATGCCCGCCGAGCTCGGACGCGCGGTCCCCGAGGGCGACCGTCACGAGATGGTGGCCTATCTCGCGGGGCTCGCCGGCAAGTCGTACTCGGCCACCGGCGCGGCCTCGCCCTTCTCGCACGAGGGCATGCGGCTCGGCCTCATCGTGCTCGTGTTCAACCTCGGCATGCTCGTTGCCGTCGCCACGGCGTCGCGCCGCCGGCGCCGCGGGGAGGCGCCCTGATGCAGCGATTCGCGTTCTCCATCACCGTGCTGATCTGGGCCGCGGTCTACGCCGGCCTGAAGCTCCTCGTCTCGCCCCCGGTGCCCACCAGCGTCGTCACCATGTACATGGTGCTCACCGTCATCGGGACGCTGATCTTCGTGGCGGCGAACGAGGCGCGATTTGCCCATTTCGTCGCGCCGATCCGGTCCGTGTTCACGGGAGAGGCGCCGCGCGCCGTGCAGGTCGTGGTGCTCGTCGCAATTCCGGCCGCGGTCGCGTGGGTCACCTACCAGCGCGTCGTGCCCTCGGCAGATGCGCCGTTCGAGGCGCGCGTGGTGCACCCGGAGCCGCCGGCGAGCTTCCCGCTGCACGGCAAGCGGATGGAGGTCGCCGGGCTCGCAAATCCGCTGCGCTCAACCGGGCCGGAGCTTCGCAAGCGGATCGCCGAGGGCAAGACGGTCTACTTCCGCAATTGCTTCTTCTGCCACGGCGACACGCTCGCGGGCGACGGTCATTTCGCGGGCGCGTTCCTGCCGATCCCCGGCAACTTCCGCGACGTCGGCACGATATCCATGCTGCAGGAATCGTACGTGTTCTGGCGCGTGGCGACCGGCGGGCGCGGGCTGCCGAAGGGGGCGACGCCCTGGAATTCCGCGATGCCGGTGTGGCAGAACTTTCTCACCGAGGACGAGATGTGGAAGGTAATCCTCTATATCTACGACGCTTCCGGGTCCACGCCGCGCACCTGGGATGAGGCGGTTTCGCATGCGAAGCACTGAACGCCGGAGCCGGCGCCACTATCTCGCGGCGACGCTCGCCGCGTGCGCTGCGCTCGCCGCGGGCGTGTTCGCGGCGCCGCCGCGGCCCGAGGTGAAGATGGAGCCGGTGAAGCCGGCGCCGGTGGCCGCGGACCCGGCGGCCGGCAAGGCGCTCTACGAGCGGCACTGCGCGCAATGCCACGGCGAGCAAGGCAAGGGCGACGGGCCGGCGGCGGATCTCGTCTATCCGCGCCCGCGCGATTTCACGCTCGCGCTCTATAAGGTGCGCAGCACCCCCACCGGGCAGCTTCCCACCGACCAGGATCTCTACCGGGCGATCAGCGAGGGGCTGCCCGGCACCTCGATGCCGCCGTGGAAGAAATACCTCTCCGAGGCCGAGCGCTGGCAACTCGTGCACCAGGTGAAAACCTTCGACGTGCTCGACCTCTTCAGGGACGAGCCGCAGAAGGCGCGCATCGCGGTGGGCTCGCCGCCGAGAATCACGCCCGAGCTGCTCGCACGCGGCAAGGACCTCTACGAGTCGAAGAAATGCGGGCAGTGCCACGGCCAGTACGGGCGCGGCGACGGCACCTCCGCCGACCAGATGAAGGACGACTGGGGCTTCCCGATCCGGCCGGTGAACTTCACCAAGGGCTGGCGCTTCCGCGCGGGAGACCGCGTGGAGGACATCTACCGCACCTTCACCACGGGCTTCAACGGCACGCCGATGCCCTCGTTTGTGGACGCGATCCCGGCCGCGGAGGACCGCTGGGCGCTTGCGGCCTACGTGAAAAGCCTCGTGCGCTCGCAGAAGACCGGACACGTCCTCAAGGCGCGCTTTCACGCCGGCGCGATTCCCGCAGACCCGTGGGCGGCCGCGTGGGAGAAGGCCGGGTATGTGGACTTCCTCCTCGCCGGGCAGATCATCATCGAGCCGCGCTGGTTCACGCCCGCGCACGATGTCATCACGGCGCGCGCCCTCTACAACGGGCGCGAGATCGCGATTCTCGTCGAATGGGACGATGGCACGCACAATCGCGGAGGCGCAAAGCCCGCCGACGAGGTGGAGCTGCAGTTCCCCGCGCGCCCCGACACCGGGGACGAGCGGCCCTATTTCGTGCTCGGCGACCGCAAGAATCCGGTCGAGCTGTGGCGATGGAACGCCGGAAAGGGCCTCACGCGCCTCATCGCCGAGGGGGCGGACCGGTTGCGCGAGGAGCGGGACGGCGGGATCGCCGCGGAAGGGACCTACCGCGACGGGCAATACCGCGTGATCTTCCGGCGCGCGCTCGTCCCGGAATCAAAAGACGCTCTCCGCTTCGAGCCGGGCAGGTTCGTTCCGGTCGCCTTCCACCTGCGCGATGGCGACGCGGGCGAGGAGGGACTCAAGATGGCGGTCTCGGCGTGGTACTACGTAATTGCCGAGCTGCCCACGCCGGTTACCGCTTATCTGTGGCCGCTCGTGCTCGGGCTCGCGACCGTGGGCGGCGAGATCTGGCTGCTGCGACAGCTGCGCCGCAGGAAAGGGGTGGCCGCGTGAGCGAGGAACAGGGGCCCCCTCTTGGGGGATGTGACCGTGAACGCGGCCGGGCCGCCGACGGGGAGATTGATCATGAACACATTGGTTTAGAGGCGGCGCGCGTGAGCGAGGAACAGGGGCCCCCTCTTGGGGGATGTGACCGTGAACGCGGCCGGGCCGCCGACGGGGAGATTGATCATGAACACATTGGTTCAGAGGCGGCGCGCGTGAGCGAGGAACAGGGGCCCCCTTTTGGGGGATGTGACCGTGAACGCGGCCGGGCCGCCGACGGGGAGATTGATCATGAACACATTGGTTCAGAGGCGGCGCGGGTGAACGGCATGTTCACGCCAACGAGGGCATGGGCGGCCGCGCTCGCCGTGCTCGTCACCTTTGCGCTCGCGCCGGTCACGCTCTTCGCGCACGGCAAGTCCGCGAAGGGCGGCGACTTCAACCGGCTCGTCGTCAACGAGCCCGCCCCGGGCTTCACGCTCACCGACCAGCGAGGCCGGCGCGCCACGCTCGCGGATTTCCGCGGGCGCGTCGTCGTGATGACGTTCCTCTACACGCAGTGCACCGACGTATGCCCCTTGCTCCTCACCGTGATGAAGGGCGTCGAGGACCAGCTCGCGGACGCCGAGCGCGCCCACGTGCGCTTCGTGGGCATCACGGTGGACCCGGCGCGCGACACGCCGGAGCGGCTCGCAATCTACGCCAGGGAGCGCGGCCTCGATCCCGCGCGCTGGAGCGTGCTCACCGGCAACCTGAAGGAAGCAGCGCGGGTCGCCGAAGACTACGGCATCGTCGTCCGTCCGGCCCCGCGCGGGGACTTCGTCCACAACAGCGTCTATATCGTGATCGACCGCGACGGCATGAACCGGGTCGAGTTCCACGGCACGGGCACCCCCGTGAAGCAAATCACGCGCTCCGTGCGCGCCATTCTGAAGGAACGACCCCGCTAGCGAAGGGAGGACCCATGTACCGCTCGATCTACGTCCCGCTCGACAACTCCGCGCACTCGCTGCGCGGCGCAGAGATGGCCATCGCGCATGCCAGGCACACCGGCGCGCAGCTGACCGGCAGCCACGTCTACGCCGCGAAGCTGCACGACCGGCGCTTCCGGCAGATGGAAGCCGGCCTGCCCGAGCCCTATCTCAGGGAAGAGAAGCTCGTCGAGCAGCGCGACATCCACGACGACCTCATCACCCGCGGGCTGCAGCTCATCTCGGATTCCTATCTCGACGTGTTCGAGCGGATGTGCGCAGACGCCGGGCTCGGCTGCGCGCGCGTCGCGCTCGAGGGCAAGAACTGGCAGGGGCTCGTCGAGGACATCGGCGCGGGAGACTACGACCTCGTGGTGATGGGCGCGCTCGGGCTCGGCGCCGTCGAATGCTCGCAGCTCGGCAGCGTGTGCGAGCGCGTGGCCCGCCGCATCGACCGCGACCTCGTCGTCGTGCGCGACGCGAACGGCGGCGGCGACGGCCCCATCGCGGTGGCGCTCGACGGCAGCCCCCGGTCCTACGGCGGCCTGAAGACCGCGCTGGGGCTCGCGCGGCTCTACGGCCGTCCGGTCGAAGCGGTCGCCGCGTTCGATCCGCAGTTCCATTACGTTGCGTTCAACAGCATCGCGGGAGTGCTCTCGCCTCAGGCGGCGAGCGTGTTCCGGTTCAAGGAGCAGGAGCGGCTGCACGAGGAGATCATCGATTCGGGCATCGCGCGCATCTACCAGGGCCACCTCGATGTCGCTGCCCGGGTCGCGGCGGAGGAGGGGGTGACCCTCACCACGCGGCTGCTCGCGGGGAAGCCCCTCGAGCAGGTGCTGCGTTACGCCCGCGAGGCGAAACCGTGGCTGCTGGTGCTCGGCCGCACCGGCGTCCACTCCGGGGACGGGATGGATCTCGGCAGCCTCACCGAGAACCTGCTGCGGCTCGCGCCGTGCAACCTGCTGCTGTCGGCACGGGAGTGGCAGCCTGCGTTCGACACGATTGCCGAGACGACGATGTCGTGGACTGTGGAGGCCGAAGCGCGGATGGGGCGGGTGCCGGAGTTCGTGCAGGGTCTCGCGCGCAAGGCGATCCTGCGCTTTGCCGCGGAGCGAGGGCACACGATGGTCACCTCCGACGTGATCGATGCGTGCCTGGGCTCGCTGATGCCGGGCGCGGGGAGCGGCGCCAAGTGCCCGTTTACGAACAAGCGCGGGCGGGAGACGGCGCCGGCCGGCGAGGCGATCCGCTGGGAGGCCGACGCTCTCGCGCGGCTGGAGCGCATCGGCCAGGAGACCGTGCGCAACCACGCGCGGTTGCGCATCGAGAAGATGGCGCGCGGCCTCAAGATGCCCGCCGTCACCGCGGAGCTGGTGGACGCGGCGCAGCAGACGGTCGCGGCCCAGCTCGGCTGACAGCGATGCCGGCCGCCGCCGCACAAATCGTTTCGTGGAACCTCACGCAGGTGTGCAACCTCGCGTGCGGCCACTGCTATCTGGACGCGGTCGCCCGCCGGCGCGAGGCTCCCGGTGAGCTTTCCACCAGCGCGGCGCTCGAGGTGCTGCGCCAGGTGAGCGAGGTGGCGCCGGGCGCGATGCTGGTGCTGACGGGCGGCGAGCCGCTGCTGCGGCGCGATCTCACCCAACTGGTGGAACGGGCGGCGGCGCTGGGGCTCATGCCGGTGATCGGCACCAACGGAGTCGCGCTCGATGCGAGGCACGCATCGGCGCTGAAGGCCGCGGGGGCCGCGGGAGTCGGGATCAGCGTGGATTCGGCCTCGGCCGCGTTCCACGACCGGCTGCGCGGGGTCGCGGGTGCGTGGGAGCGCGCGCTTGCCGGTGCGCGCGCAGCGCGTGCGGTCGGCCTGGCCGTGCAGCTACAGGCAACGCTGTTCGCGGAGAACCGCGGCGAACTCGAGGCGCTCTCCGACCTCGCGCAAGACGTGGGGGCGATGGCGCTCAATTTCTTCTTCCTCGTGTGCACCGGGCGCGGCGTGACGCAGACGGATCTCCCGCCAGCAGCCTACGAAGAGGCGCTGCTCGCGATCGTGCGGCTGCAGGCTGCGCGGCCCGGCATGATGGTGCGCGCGCGCTGCGCGCCGTACCTGCGCCGCCTGCTCGGCCTGCACGCGGGCGAGGGCGCCGGCGGCTACGCGGGCTGGTCGAGCGCGTGCCTTGCGGGACGAAGTTATTTCCGCATCACGCCGCAAGGCAGGGTGACGCCGTGCCCGTACATCCCGGAGCCGGCGGGCGACCTGCTCTCGACGCCGCTGCGCGAGATCTGGGAGACAGGCCGCTCATTCGCGCGGCTGCGCGGCGAGCTGCCGGGCGGGAAATGCGGCGGGTGCGACTATCGTGTCAGCTGCGGCGGCTGCCGCGCGCGGGCGCTCGCGCAGCACGGCGATCTGCTGGCCGAGGACTCCAAGTGCCGCTATCAGGCCGCGCCGGGCGTCCGGCCGGAGGTGTGGCAAGCGCAGATCCCGGCCCAGGCCGTTTCATGGGAGCCGGAAGCCGAAGCGCTGCTCGCGCGCATCCCCGCTTTCGTGCGTGCGCGCGTGCGCGAGCGACTGGAGCAGGCGGCGGGGCGTGAGGCCGTCACGTCCATCACGGTGGAGTTCATGCGCGCCCACCGCCCGCCGATGCCGTTTGCAGCATCGCGGGGTATTCCTCGGGGATGATGGTCAGGCACCGGCTGCCGCGCGCAGCGGGTGCGTGTCGCTGAGTGCGCTGCCAGGACGCACGCGCTCCGCGACTTCGAGCGCGGAGTCGATGCAGGCGGCGGTCGAAACACCCCCGAGGTAATTTCCCGTTATGAACAAGCCCGGGCAGCGCGCTTCCAGCGCCCGGATCGCCTCCACGCGCGCGGCGTGTCCGAGCGCCGGCTGCGGCAGCCCGCTACGCCAGTAATGCACCCGCGCGAACGCCGGTTGCCGGCGTGCCCCGAGCAGCGCTGCCGCCTCCGCGTGACAGGTCGCGATCAGTTCTTCGGGCGGCAGCAATGCGAGCGCGGGCTGGCGCGCGCCCCCGACATACGCGGTGAGCAGTGCGTGCCCGTCCGGAGCGCGGCCGGGAAAGACGGTGGAGGAGAAGATGATCCCGAGCACGGAGCGCCGCTCCGCCCCCGGCATGAGCACCCCGAGTCCGTCGAGCGGATGCGATACGGCCCGCGCTTCGTAGCCGAGGTAAGCAAGCGCCAGCGGGGGATGCTCGATCTGCGCGAGGGCGTGAGCGGCATCGGCATCGAGGCTGGCGACCGCTCGCGCGGCCGCGTACGCGGGCAATGCGAGCACGATGTTTTCCGCGACGAGCGTCGCCGGAGCGTCGCGATGGCGCACTTTCAGCCGGAATCCGCCGCGGCGCAACGGCTCGATTTGCTCGAGTCGCGTGTCAAGAGCCACGCGGCCAGAGAGCGAATCGGCGAGCGCCGCCGGGAGCGCTTCCATGCCGCCGCGAAACGAGAACAGGCTGCGCCGCCGCGGGTCGAACGCGCCCTGGCTTTTGCGGCGCGCGGTCGCGATCCCGCGGATCACCGAGCCGTGCTCGCGCTCGAGCCGCTTTAATTGCGGAAACATCGCGGAGATGCTCAGCCGCTCCGCATCGCCCGCGTAGAGGCCGCCGACCAGGGGATCGAACAGGTAGTCGCAGATCTCGCGCCCGAAGCGGCGGCGCGCGAACTGCGCGACCGACTCGTCGTCGTGCCGCGGCGCGACGAACGGCTCGGCGAGCAGGCGCAGCCGTCCCGCCAGGGAGAAATACCCCGAGGCGAAGAAGCGCAGCGGATCCAGCGCGAGCGCGCGGGCCTCCCCATCGCGCACGAGATAGCGGCGGCGCACGCGATCGGAGCGGGCCGCCCGCTCGTCGCGCAGCCCGAGCGCGGCGATGAGGTCTTCCGCGCCGGCGGCCGGGGAGATCATCGCGTTCGGACCGTGCTCGAGCAGAAAACCCCCGCAGCGCTCCGTGCGGATCCGCCCGCCGGCCGCCCCGCGGCGCTCCAGCACCAGCACGTCGCGCCCGCGGCGCGCAAGGGCGTAGGCTGCCGTCAGGCCCGAGATTCCGGCCCCGACGATCACCACCTCCGCGTGGTTTTTCATGGATTCATCGGTTGTTCGTGCAGCGGTCCGGACAGGCTCTAGCAAGAGCTGTGCCCTCCGCGCGGCACGCCCCGGGCACGGGCTGGAGGCGGGCAAAGCGGCGCCGTGCTCCGCCTCGCCGCGATCATATTCCGATCACCCCGGTCAGATTTTGACCAACGCTCAGGTGCCGCGAGCGCTGCGGATCGCCGTGCTTGCGGGGGGAATCCCGTGCGCGTGGCCGCGATTTCTCATGGCACGCCTGTTGCTTGGAAGTTCGACGAATGGAAGCGGTGTTCATGCTCCCTTCAAGTTCCTGCGTTTCATAAGGAGGCAGCTCATGATTCGAAAGACGGTTTGCGTGGGGATCGCGGCGCTGTTCGCGGCCCCGTCATTTGCCTACGAGGTCGCCACCGTGTCCGGCGGGGGCCAGATCGCGGGCAAGGTCAGCTTCAAGGGCGCGGTGCCCGAGCCCAGGCGCATCCAGATCACCAAGGACAACAAGGTCTGCGGCACGGGCACGCGGGAAGTCGTCGACGTGGCCGTCAAGGGCGGCAACCTGAGAAACGCGGTGGTCTACCTCGCCAAGGTGGACAAGGGCAAGCCATGGGGCGAGGCGGAGAAGCCGCTTCTTGACCAGAAGGGCTGCACCTTCGTCCCCGGCGTGCTCATCGTGCGCAAGGATGCCGAACTCACCATCCGCAACTCCGACCCCGTGCTTCACAACATCCACACCTACGAGATGATCGGAACGGTGCGCCGGACGATGTTCAACGTCGGCCAGCCGGACAAGGGCGACATGCGCCAGCCGATCAAGATGCGCCGCTCGAATGTGGTGAAGATCGAGTGCGACGCCCATGACTTCATGCACGCCTGGGCCTTCGCGGCCGACAACCCGTACCTGGCGGTGACGCGGGACGACGGCTCGTTCGCGATCGACAACGTGCCCCCGGGCGAGTACGAGCTCAAGGCCTGGCACCCGATCCTGGGCGAGCGCAGCGCCAAGGTGACCGTCAAGGGCGGCGACACCGTGAGCGCCGCGTTTGAATTCTCGCGCTGATGCGGCAGGCGGCGGGGGCCGAGATCGCTTGACCTGGATCAAGAGCGATTCCAACCCCCAGGATAACCTTAATCGCATTGCTTCATTGATCAGGAAAGCCAGGCGATGATACAGACAGCACAAAAGACGCTGCTCCGCGCGCTCGCGGCCGCGGGGCTGATTGCGGGCGCCGCGGCGCTCCTCGCCCCGCAGGGCGATTCGCACGCCCAGTCCGGAAAGGCGCCCGATCTCGCGCCGCTGCCGGAGGCCAAGTTTGACAAGCGGCGCGCCGAGCTCGGGCGTTACCTCTTTTTCGACGCGCGGCTCTCCGGAGATGCCGCGATTTCGTGCGCCACCTGCCACAAGCCCGAGAACGGGTGGGCCGACGGCCAGCCGCTGTCGAAGGCGTACCCGGGATCGGAGTACTTCCGCAACGCGCCCACCGTCGTCAACGCCGTGTTCCGCGACCGCTTCATGTGGGACGGCCGGCTCGACGGCACCGATCTCGGCACGCTGGTGCGCGACAAGGTGACCGAGGGCCACTTCATGCAGTCCGACGGGCGCATCATCCAGCAGCGCCTGAAGCAGGTGCCCGAGTACGTGGCGATGTGGACCGAGATCTTCGGCAAGGGCTCCGACCCCTACGGGCCGGCGATGTTCGGCATCGTCGGCGATTTCGTGCGGACCCTCACCTCGCGCAACGCGCCGATCGACCGCTTCCTGAAGGGCGACCAGGGCGCGATCGGCGCCGAGGCGAAGGAAGGCCACGTTTTGTACAAGGGCAAGGCCGGCTGCATCGCCTGCCACAACGGGCCGCTCGCCTCGGACGGCAGGTTCCACCGCACCGGCGTTCCCGAGAACCCGGAGGTGTGGAACGACCCGCTGCGCGCGATCACGATGCTGCGCCATTACTCGACGCAGGGCATGCCGAACTACATGAACGCGCGCACCGACGTCGGGCTCTACGCGATCACCAAGGACGATCGGCACCGCGGGATGTTCCTCACGCCGAGCCTGCGCGAGCTCAAGTACACCGCGCCGTACATGCACAACGGTGTTTTCGCGACGCTCGCGGAGGTCGTGGATTTCTATGACAAGGGCGGCGGCAAGGGAAGCGTGCTGAAAGGCCTCGGTCTGACCGCCGCCGAGAAGAAGGCGCTCGTCGCGTTCCTCGAGACCATGAGCGGCGAGCCCGTCAAGGTCGACGTCCCGAAATCGCCCCCGTACAAGCCGCGCAACCTCGGCAAGAACTAGGAGCGCAACACATGAAAGGCACTGTGCTAAGACTGAGCCTCGCCGCCTCGGCGATCGGCGCGGCGTTGCTCGCGCTGGCCGTCGCGCCCGCGACCGACGCCACCGCGCAGGACGCGAAGGCGGCGAAGGCGGCCGCCAAGGCCGCGCAGCCGAAGGCCGCGCAACCGAAGACGTTTCCACCGCTCGGCCCGCTTCCGCCCGTGCCCGTGCCGGCGGACAACCCGATGTCGCCGGAAAAGGTCGAGCTCGGAAAGATGCTGTTCTGGGACACGCGCCTCTCGGGCGACAAGAGCACGCCGTGCGTGGTGTGCCACGAGCCGGGCATGGGCTGGGGCGATGCCGCCGAGATCTCGCGCGGCTACCCGGGCACCCGGCACTGGCGCAATTCGCAGACGATCCTGAACAGCGCCTATTACAACAAGCTGTTCTGGGAAGGCAACGTGACGAGCCTCGAAGCGCAGGCGCCGGCCGCAGCCGAGGGGGCGGTCGCCGGCAACGGCGACACGGCGATGATGGAGATGCGCCTGCGGTTCGTTCCCGACTACGTCGAGCGCTTCCGCAAGGTGTTCGGCACCGATTGGCCGCGCATCACCCACGCGTGGCAGGCGATTGCGGCGTTCCAGCGCACCATCGTTTCCGACGCGCGGCAGGTGCCCTTCGACCGCTACATGATGGGCGACAAGGAGGCGTTGAATGACTCGCAGCTGCGCGGCATGGCGCTCTACAACGGCAAGGCGGGCTGCCTGCAGTGCCACAACGGGCCGCTCGGGTCCGACCAGCGCTTCCATGCGCTCGGCGTCCCCCCGAACGAGCAGTTCAACAGCGATCCGTTGCTGCAGATCACGCACCGCTGGCAGCAGTACCAGAAGGGCGTGACCGAGGACACGTACCGCAACGCGCTGATCGACATGGGGCAGTACTACAACACCAAGAATCCGAAGGACATCGGCAAGTTCCGCACGCCGAGCGTGCGCGAGCTCAAGTACACCGCGCCCTACATGCACAACGGCGTGTTCTACACGCTGGACGAGGTGGTGGACTTCTACAACAAGGGCGGGGGCAATGCCCCGAACAAGAGCCCGCTGATCAGGCCGCTCGGCCTCTCCGATCAGGAGCGGAAGGATCTGGTCGGGTTCCTCGAGGCGCTGAGCTCGGACAAGCCGCTGCTGATGGATGCGCCGAAGCTTCCCCCGTACGCCGTGATGAAGTAAGGAGAACGAGATGAGTCAGCAAACCATGAAACCGCACGAGCACGGCGAGGACCGGGAAGGCGGGGTCTGCATGAACCGCCGCAGTTTCCTGCTCGCAGGGGGGGCGACGGTCACCGTGGTCGCGCTCGGCGCCATCCCCGGCCTCACCGCCGCCCAGGGCAAGCCGCAGTTCGCGTTGAGGGCGAGCTATCCGCGCCAGAAAGTCGGCACGCTCTCGGCGCTCGCGACGGGCAAGCCGGTCAATTTCACCTACCCGTATCCGCAGGTGCAGAACATGCTGGTCAAGATGGGCGTGCCGGGCGGCGGCGGGGTGGGGCCGGGCTCGGACGTCGTCGCGTTCAACCTGATCTGCCCGCACCAGGGCGGACCGCTGCACGGCACCTACAAGCCGGAGCACCAGATTCTGGGCGCGTGCCCGCTACATCTGACGACGTTCGACCTCACGCGGCACGGCATGGTCATCTCCGGGCACGCGACCGAGAGCCTGCCGCAGATCGTGCTCGAGACGCAGGGCAACGACATCTTGGCCGTCGGGGTGATGGGACTCATCTACGGGTTCAGCCGCAACGTCGTGAACCCGCGCGCGGCCTGAACGGATACCGGGAGAAAGATCATGGCTGAGAAGGATTTTGGAAGCACGTTTGCGATTTATGCGAAGGACCATGTGCCGCTGCCCCCGCGCAGCGCCGAGGTGCTGACCACCGCGTGCGACTACTGCACCGTCGCGTGCGGCTACAAGGTCTACCGCTGGCCGGTCGGGTCCGAGGGCGGCATGCGCGCCGCGGAAAACGCGCTCAAGACCGATTTCCCGTACCAGGGCGTGCTGCGCCCGTGGGTGAGCCCGAGCCAGCACAACATCGTGCGCCACAGGGGCAAGCCGCACCACGTCGTGGTGCTGCCCGATTTCGAGACCAAGGTCGTGAACACGAACGGCGCGCACTCGATCCGCGGCGGCACGCTGGCGCAGAAATGCTACAACCCGGAGAACCGCACCTCCGAGCGCCTGCTCTACCCGATGATACGCGTGCGCGGAACGCTCATGCCGGCGTCGTGGGAGCTCGCGACCGAGGTGATGGCCGACATCTCGAAGTACATCCTGAAGCAGTACGGCGAGCACGCGTGGGGCATCAAGATGTACTCGTACCAGTACTTCGAGAACACCTACGCGATCACCAAGCTCGGCATGAGCACGATCGGCACGCCGGCGATCGCGCCGCACGACAAGTGCTCGAACACCAACGACGCCGCGGGCCTCGATGACGCGGGAATCGACTCGTTCGCCGCCTCCTACGAGGACTGGGGGATGTGCGACGTCGCGTTCATGTCCGGGGTGGATCCGTACGAGACCAAGACCGCGCTGTTCACCGAGTGGATCATGAAGGGGGCGAACCCCGGCAAGAAGCTGATCTTCGTGACGCCGCACAAGACCGCCGGCGTCGCCTACGGGGTGAAGAACGGCGGGCTGTGGCTGCCGATCATCCCCGGCACCGACACGCTGCTGCACAACGCTCTCGCGCGCATCATCATCGAGAACAAGTGGCAGGACCAGGCGTTCCTCGACCGGTGGGTCGCGAACCGCTGGGAGGTGGACTCGGGCTACGGCCGGGGCACGCGCAACACCGGCTGGCAGTGGCGCACCACGTGGGGCACCTGGCAGAGCGACTGGCCCGACTACCAGAAGTTCATCCTCGGGCGCGACGAGCACAGGGTCGAAAATGCCGCGAAGATCACGGGGCTCAGGGCGGAGGACATCCGCCGCTGCGCGGAGATGATCGCGAAGCCGCTGCCGGACGGCCAGCATCCGAAGACCTCGTTCATGCTGGAGAAGGGCAACTACTGGTCCAACAACTACATGAACACGACCTCGTTCTCCGCGCTGGCGCTGATCTGCGGCGCGGGCAACCGGGCCGGGCGCGTCATCTCGCGCGGCGGCGGGCATCAGCGCGGCATGATGAGCGCCGGCGGCGGATCGGGTTGGCTCAATCCGGAGAAGTACCCCGGGCGGCGCAAGAAGAGCTTCAACCTCGACCGCTGGATGATCGACGGCAAGCTCAAGTTCGCGTGGGTGTTCGGCACGACGTGGTTCGCCGCGATGCTGGCTTCGCAGGAGCTGGCCGATGCGGCCTACCGCATGACGCGCGGCAACCCGAACCAGATCTCGAACCTCGACCGCAAGGCGATCTTCGAGGTGCTAAAGAAGCGGGTGGACTCGGGTGGCATGATCTTCGTGGATTCCGACATCTACCCCGTGGAGCCGATCGGCACGCAAATCGCCGACATCGTGCTGCCGGCGGCGACGTGGGGCGAGGAGGACTTCACGCGCTGCAACTCCGAGCGCCGGCTGCGGCTGTACGCGAAGTTCTACGATCCGCCCGGCGAGGCGAAGCCCGACTGGTGGGCGGTGGCGAAGTTCGCGCAGAAGATGGGCTTTGCCGGCTACGACTGGAAGGACTCGAACGAGATATTCGAGGAGGCGGCGCGCTTAGGCCGCGGCGGCGTGCTCAACTACCAGCCGCTCGTCGTCAAGGCGAGGGCCGAAAAGCAGCGTGGCCACGAGTTGCTGCGCACCTACGGCACCGATGGCATCCAGACGCCGATCCGCATACGCGACGGCAAGCTCGTCGGCACGCCGCGCCTGCACGACCCGGCCAACGACTGGGGCGAGATCGAGGGCCAGGAAGTGCACCGCCAATGGCTGTACGCGTTCAATACCCACAGCGGCAAGGCGGTGCTGCTCAAGAGCCCGTGGAACTTTCCCGGCTGGATCCAGTTTTACGACGCGATCAAGCCGCGCTCCGAGAAGGGCGAGATCTGGATCACGAACGGGCGCGTGAACGAGACCTGGCAGTCGGGGTTCGACGACCTGAGAAAGCCCTACCTCGCGCAGCGCTGGCCGTACCCGTTCATCGTGGTCCACCCGAACGACGCCAGAAAGCGCGGCGTCGAGGGCGGCGACTTCGTGCAGGTGCACAACGACACGGTGTACGTGCAGACCGGCGAGCCGACCGGGGTGAAGGACGAGGACCTCAACTTCAACACGCTGCTCAAGAACGGGCACATCAAGACGACCGAGGGGCAGTTCGTCGCGGTGGCGGTCGTGTCCGAGGAGATCCGCGAGGGGGTTGCGATGGCGAATTTCAACTACCCCAGCGCGCCGGCGAACGCGGTGTGCCACGCGGTGCCCGACCCGATGACCAACAACTACCGCTACAAGCTGGGCCGCGGCGTGCTCACCAAGCTCGGAGAGTCGCCGTACAAGCGCTCCTTCACCAGCATGACGCTGAAGCCGAGGCACATCATCTAACCGGCTCGCGCTTCTTTTCGCGCATCGTGCCCCCGCTCCGACCCGGCGCCGGGGCGCGTTTTTTTTCGCGCGCGGCGCACCCCCCTGGCGTTGCAGGCACTCGGCACATGAGCTAGAGTCGGACGCGCAGCCCGGCTGGTCGCGTCCCGGCGGGCGACGTGCGACAGAAAAGAGCAGGAGCAAACGATGAGCGAGAAAATACTCTTGGTGGTGCCGGAAGCCCCGGCGCCCGAGACGGCCGGCGCCGCGGCGCAACGCCGGCTCGCGGCGGGCGGGCTGCGTCTCGGCATCCTCGACAACAGCAAGGGCAACGCGGACCACCTGCTGCGCTTCATCGCGGAGGGTATCCAGTCCGCGCTCCCCGTTGCCTCGGTGGTGTCGCTGCGCAAGGGCAGTGTGAGCCTGCCGGCGCCCGCCGATATCCTCGATCGCCTTGCCACGGAGGCTGATTTCGTCGTCAGCGCGATGGCCGACTGAGGCTCCTGCACGTCGTGGAGTGTCCACGACATGGCGGAACTCAGAAAACGCGGCCTCGTGACCGCGGTCGTCTGCTCGGATCCGTTTCTCGCGCTCGGGAAGAACCAGGCGCGCGTGTTCGGCGTGCCGGACCTGCCGCTCGTCGTGATCCCGCATCCGCTGGGCGGGCTCGCGCTGGAAGCGGTGAAGGAACGCGCGGCGGTGGCGACTCCCCGGCTGATCGAGCTGGTGAAGGAGCGTCGCGCATGACCGGGATTGCGGAACTCCTCGAGGCCCCGGGCGCAGCGATCGAAGCCGAGGACGACTTCGACGCAGTGAATGCGCTCGTGCGCGAGCGCGGCTGGGGCGATGGCCTGCCGATCGTGCCTCCGACCGCCGAGCGGGTGCGCGGGATGCTCGCCTACTGCGACCGCCCGTTGGACGAGCCGGTGGCGAAGATCGCCCCGCGCTACGGCGAGGCGACGCCGCTGCGGCTGGCGGCCAACGCCGTGATGGCGGGCTGCGAGCCGCGGTATTTTCCGCTGCTCCAACTCGCAATCGAGGCGATGTGCGAGGAGCCGTTCAACCTCTACGCGGTGCAGGCGACCACGCACCTGTGTGCACCTCTCGTCATCGTCAACGGGCCCGTTGCGCGCGAGCTCGACATCAACTCGGGGCACAACGCGTTCGGGCCGGGACACCGGGCCAACGCGACGATCGGACGCGCGATCCGGCTTGCGCTGCTCAATATCGGCGGTGCGACTCCGGGCTCGGGCGACATGTCCACCTTTGGCGCCCCGTCCAAGTATTCCTATCTCGCCGCGGAGAACGAGGCGGAAAGCCCGTGGGAGCCGCTGCACGTCGAGCGCGGCTTTCCCGCGGAGACGAGCACGGTCACCGTGGTGGGCGCGGAATGCCCGCACAACGTCAACGATCACGAGAGTCTCAGCGCCGAGGGCATACTGACCACGATCGCCGGTACCATGGGGATCGCCGGGGCGAACGACGTGTTTTACACCGCGCAGCCGGTGGTCGTGATGGCGCCGGAGCATGCCGCCACGGTGGCAAGCGGGGGATTTTCCAAGACGGACGCGAAGCGCTTCCTGCAGGAGCACGCGAATCTGCCCGTTGGGAAGTTCTCGAAGGAGAACATCGAGCGCCGCCTGCGCGTCACCTGGAAGGAGCGCTACGCGAATGCGGGCATGGACGCGCTCGTCTACACGGTGCAGAAGCCGGAGGACATCATCCTCGTCGTGATCGGTGGCGCCGGCAAGCACTCGGCCTACATCCCGACCTTCGGCGCCACGCGCTCCGTCACCCACGCGCTGAAGCGGCGCGACGGGCAGCACGCGCGCTCCATGGAAGATTTCCGGCGCCCGTAGCGGAGCGTTACGCCGCAAACGGCTTCACGAGAGACGCGTCGTCGTCGCGCGGGCGCGGGGGATTTGCGACGGCGTGCGCGGAGATGGACGCGCCGGGAGCGGGCCTGAGCAGCGCCTTCAGCGCCGGCACCTCCTCGACGCCGGGATCCAGCCAGAACTCGTAGTTGCGCGGCGCCAGGATCACCGGCATGCGGTCGTGGATGTGGCGCACGCTCTCGGCGGCGTCGGTCACGATGATGGTGCACGACTCGATCGCGTCGTCGCCCCGGTGCCAGCGGTCCCACAAGCCCGCGAAGCAGAAATCGGCTCCGTCCTTCAGGCTCAGCCACCATTTTTGCTTTCCCTTCGGCAGCTTCTGCCACTCGTACCAGCCGTCGGCCGGGATCAGGCAGCGGCGTTTGCGGAACGGCACGCGGTAGCTCGGCTTTTTTTCGACGGTCTCGGCCATCGCGTTTATGGTGCTGTAGCGGATCGTCGATTCCTTCGACCAGTACGGCAGCAGGCCCCATTTGAGCCGGACGAGGTCCGCGCCGCGCTCCGGATCGAGCCGGATGACGGGAATTTCGGTCCCGGGGCTGGTGTTGTAGCGGGGCGGAAGGTCGGGCCAGCGGTACTCAATCAGTTTTGCGAGCGCGCGCTCGGCCGCCTCCAGCCGCGACTTCGTAATGGTGTAGCGTCCGCACATGGAGAATCCGGTAAGCGGTAAGTGGTAAGCGGAGAGGGGGGCGTCGGTCTCCGGCGCTTACCGCCCACTGCTTACTGCTCACGCCTCCTGAGTTCTGATCGGCGTGTATCCGCATTTATCTACGGCTGATGATGTTCTCTGATTTTTGAGATATGTTCTAGTGTAACCGCGCCGGCGCCGCCGGCGGGAATCCTCACAGGAGGCGTGCATGGAAGGCAACTCGGGGCAGGTCGTGGTCACCGACATCAAGATTCCCTTCTGGTCCATGGTCGTGCTGATGGTCAAGTGGGCGCTCGCGGCGATCCCGGCGATCGTCATCCTGATCGTCATCGGTTCCGTTACGTCCGCGGTGCTGGGCCTGATGTTCGGCGGCATGTTCGACTGGCAGTGGGGCCCGCGCCGGATGATGTAGGTACGAGGCGCACCGATGGGGACGCACGGGATTCTGGTATCGTTAGGCCCTTTCGGATAGAGCGAGGAAAGTAGATGGGCGGTTACGATGTCGTGATCCGTAACGGTACGGTCGCCACCGCGTCCGATGTCATGCAGTGCGACGTCGGCATCGCCGGGGGCAAAGTGGTGGCGCTCGCGCGCGAGCTCGGCAAGGGCGCGATCGAGGTCGACGCTGCGCGCAAGCTCGTCCTGCCGGGCGGGGTGGATGCGCACGTCCATCTCGACCAGCCGATGCCGGGTGGCGTGCAGATGGCGGACGATTTCGAGAGCGGGACGCGATCGGCCGCGTGCGGGGGCACCACCACCGTGATTCCGTTCGCCGCGCAGGAGAAGGGCCAGTCGCTGATGGCCGCGGTGGAGGACTACCACCGCCGCGCGAGCGGGAAGGCGGTCGTGGATTACGCCTTTCACCTGATCGTGAGCGACCCCACCGAGACCGTGCTGCGCGAGGAGCTGCCCGAGCTCTTCCGGCAGGGCTGCACCTCGTTCAAGGTCTACATGACCTACGACCGCGTGCGGCTCAACGACCGCCAGATGCTCGACGTGCTGGCGCTCGCGCGCCGCGAAGGCGCGCTCACCATGGTGCACGCGGAGAACTCGGATTCCATCGGCTGGCTCACGGAGCTGCTCGAGCGCGCCGGCAAGACGGCGCCCAAATACCACGCGGCCTCGCACCCGCCGGCGATCGAGCGCGAGGCGACGCACCGGGCGATCATGCTCTCGGAGCTCGTGGACGTGCCGATATTGATCGTGCACGTATCGGGCCCGGAGGCGATCGAGCAGATCCGCTGGGCGCGCGCGCGGGGCATGAGGATCTACGCGGAGACCTGTCCGCAATATCTCTTTCTAACCGCCGGGGACCTCGAGGGCGAGGGCTTCGAGGGCGCCAAGTGCGTGTGCAGCCCGCCTCCGCGCGACAAGGCCAGCCAGGAGGCGGTGTGGGACGGGCTCGCCGACGGGTTGTTCAATATCGTGTCCTCGGACCACGCCCCGTTTCGCTACGAGGATCCGAAGGGCAAGAAGCTCGGCGGCAGGGACGTCGCCTTCCGCTACATTCCGAACGGCATCCCGGGGGTGGAGACGCGCATGCCGCTGCTCTACTCGGCGGGCGTGGGCGGCGGGCGCATCAGCCTCAACCGCTTCGTCGCGCTCACGGCGACCGACCCGGCCAAGATGTACGGGCTCTACCCGCGCAAGGGCACGATCGCCATCGGCGCCGACGCGGACATCGCGGTGTGGGACCCAAACAAGGAAGTGACGATAACCAATTCCGTGCTGCATCACAACGTGGATTACACGCCCTACGAGGGCATCAAAGTGAAGGGATGGCCCGTAACCACGCTCTCGCGGGGCGAGGTCGTATGGGACAATGGCCGTGTGACCGGCAAGCCGGGGCGCGGCCGCTTCCTGAAGTGCGAGCTACCGGATCCCGCACGGCCGAAACCGGCCCGCACAGTCAGCCGGTAACGACAACCGGCAGGAGGTGTGAAATGAACGCTAAGGCACGCGGCGTCGTTCAGGCGGTTTCCATCTTTGCCATTCTTGCCGGGTTCCCGGCGCACGCCCAGGCCTATCCGACGAAGCCGGTGCGCGTCGTCGTCGGGTTCTCGCCGGGCGGCTCGGCGGACATCCTCGCACGGGTCGTAGGGCAGAAGCTCACGGAGGATCTCGGCCGGCAGTTCATCGTCGATAATCGCGCAGGCGCGGGCGGCACGATCGGGGCGGGCATCGTCGCCAAGTCTGCCGCCGACGGCTACACGCTGTTCATCGCCTCCTCGAGCCACGCGATCAACGCCACCTATTACAAGAATCTCCCGTACGACACCGTCCGGGACTTCTCCGGCGTGGCCACGATGGCGATCGTTCCGTACGTGCTGATCGTGCATCCGGCGGCCGGGATGAAGTCCGTGAAGGATACGATCGAGCGTGCGAAGTCGGCCCCGGGCAAGCTGAGCTTCGCCTCATCGGGCAGCGGCACGGCCACGCACCTCACCGGCGAGCTGTTCAAGACCATGGCGGGCATCGAGATCCTGCACGTGCCGTTCAAGGGCCCGGCGGACGGGCTCGCGGAGGTGCTCGGCCGCAGGGTCGACATGACCTTCGTTCCCGTCAACTCGGCCAAGCCGTTCACCGACGACGGGCGGCTGCTCGCGGTCGCGGTCACCACGACCCAGCGTTCGATGGCGTTCCCCAACGTTCCGACGATCGCGGAGACGGGGCTCCCCGGTTTCGAGTTCACTCCGTGGTTCGGAATCATCGCTCCGGCCGGCACTCCGCGGCCGATCATCAACAGGCTCAACCAGCACATCGCTCGCGCGCTTGAAAATCCCGACGTGAAGACGCGGCTCACGAGCCAGGGCGCGCAGCCCCTGATCACGAAGCCCGCGGATTTCGACGCACTGATCAAGAGCGAGGTCGCGAAGCTCGGCAAGCTTCTGAAGGCATCGGGCGTCGGGGGGTAGAATGCCCCGTTGGATGTGCAGCGGGGTGCGACGCCCGGCGCGCATGCACGGGCTGGGACGGCATGAACAAGAAAGGAGGAGGCCATGATCGAATACACACCGATCGTCAGGGCAGCGCTTTGCGCCGCGCTGCTGGTTCCGTTTGCGGGAGCGGCGCACGCGCAGGAATATCCCGGCCGGCCGCTGCGCATGGTCGTGCCGTTCGCGCCGGGCGGCGCGGCCGACATCCTCGCGCGCGTGATCGCCCACCGCCTGACCGAGAGCTGGGGCCAGCAGGCGATCGTGGACAACCGCACCGGCGCGGGCGGGATCGTGGGCTCCGAGGTCGTCGCGAAGGCGGCGCCCGACGGGCACACGCTGCTGGTGACGTCCTCGTCGCACGCGATCAACGCGAGCCTCTACGCAAAGCTCCCGTACGACACGTTGAAGGATTTCACCTCGATCGCGCCGGTCGCGGCGATCTCGAACGTGCTCATCGTGAATGCCAACGTGCCGGCGAAGACCGTCTCCGAGCTGGTGCAGCTCGCGAAGTCGAAGCCGGGGCAGCTCAAGTTCGGCTCCGCGGGCGCCGGCAGCACCCTGCACCTCGCGGCGGAGCTCTTCAAGCTGACGGCCGGGGTGGACATGCTCCACGTACCGTACAAGGGGAACGCTCCCGCCATCACCGATCTGCTCGGGGGCAGCATCGATCTCATGTTTCCTCCGGTCATCAACGTCGTGCCGCTCCAGCAGGACAAGCGCATCCGGGTCCTCGCGGTGTGCACGCCCAAGCGCTCGCCGGCGCTGCCCGACGTCCCGACGCTCGCCGAGCTCGGGATCAAGGGTTATGCGTTCGAGTCGTGGTGGGGGATGTTCGGCCCCGCCAGGCTGCCGAAGGGCCTCACCGTCAAGCTCAACGCCGAAGTGCGGCGGATCCTGAGCCTGCCGGAAGTAAGAGAGGTCCTGGGCAAGCAGGGTGCCGAGCCCCTGGCGATGAGCGCGGACGAATTCACCGCCTTCGTGAAAGCGGAAACCGAGAAAATGGGCAGGCTCGTCAAGGCCTCCGGCGCGCGGATCGATTAGTCGCCGGCGCGGCGCAACAAGGAAGGAAAGGAACGGGTTCATGCCACGGGATTTTCGCGGCTACAGCGGGCGTCCTCCCGAAATACGGTGGCCGGACGCAGCCAGGGTCGCGGTTTCCATCGTGATCAACTACGAGGAGGGCGCGGAATTCACGGTTTCCGGCGGCGACCCGCGGAACGAATCCCACCACGAGATCTCCGAGGAGTTCGTGCAGCGCCCGGACCCGTGCATGGAGAGCCACTACGAGTACGGCACCCGCGCGGGCTACTGGCGGATCATGGAGGTGCTCGACGGCTTCGGCGCCCGGGCGACGCTGAGCTCGTGCGGGCGCGCGGTGGAGGTGTCGCCGTGGCTCGCGAAGGACGCGAGCGATCGCGGGCACGAGGTCTCCGCGCACGGCTACCGCTGGGAGTCGCACCAGGGCCTCACGGAGCAGGAGGAGCGCGAGCGCATCGCGCGCACGGTGCGCGCGATCGAGGCGGCTACCGGCAAGCGGCCGGTCGGCTGGCACACGCGCTCGGCCGCCTCGGAGAACACTCGCCGCCTGCTGGTCGAGGAGGGAGGGTTCCTCTACGACAGCGACGCCTACAACGACGATTTGCCTTATTTTCTCGACGTGGCGGGTCGGCGGCACCTCGTGATGCCGTACAGCTTCGATACCAACGACATGCAGTTCCACCGAACGCACCGCTACGTCACGGGCGAGGATTTCGCGACCTACGTGAACGATGCCTACGACTGGCTGTGGCGGGAAGGGAAGGCGGGACCGCGGATGCTGTCCATCGGGCTGCACCTGCGCATCATCGGGCGGCCGGGGCGCATCGCGGCGCTCGAGGCCGTGCTTAACCACATCGCGAAGCGGGGCGGCGCGTGGATCGCGCGCCGCGACGAGATCGCGCGCTACTGGATCGAGCGCAGCGGCTGAGGCCGCACGGCGCGCGGTCACTCCGGTCGGTTCGGCTCCGAAAAAAACCGGATCAGTTCCGGATCCACGTTCACGACTTCCTTCGGGCCGGGGCGCGCGTAGCTTCCGCGAGTCGGTTTCTTCGGGCCGAGCCGGACCAGCAGCTCGGCGAGCTGCACGCCGCACGCGGTCCCGTCGAGCGCCGGGACGCCCAGCTTCTCCTGCAAGGGCCCGTGCCGTCCCGCAATCGCGGCGCCCGCGAGCACGATCACTTCCGCACCGTTTCCGGCAACGAGCGCGTTGGCGAGCTCGGCCACTCCCTGGTCGATCCGCTCCATCTCGTTGTAATGCCGCGGCTCGATGTCCACCGCGCGCACGCCCGCGAGCCTGCGCTCGAGTCCGTAGCCTGCGATGAGCTCCTCGTAGAGCGGGATCGTGCGCGTGCCGAGCGTCACCACGCCGAACCGGGTGCCCAGCGTGCAGGCGATGAGGCAGGCCGCTTCGGTCATGCCCACGACCGGGATCGAGAGCAGCTCGCGCAGCGCGCCAAGCCCGGTGTCGAGCGATACCGCGATCATCACGGCGTCGCAGCGGCCTGAGTGCTTTGCGGCGAGCTCGACAGCGGCGTGCGTCGCGATGGCGCCTTCCGAGCGGGTGCTGATGACGCGCGCCCCGAAGGTCCCGGTCACCGGCACGATCTCGGTTCCCGGGCTCGCCGCGGCGCGCGCGGCTTTCGCCACGCGTTCCGTGATGTTCGTGCTCGTGTTGGCGTTGATGACCAGTAGTCTCACGATCTTTCCTCTCCTTCCGTAAGGGTCGTCCTCGTCATGCTCGTGGCTTCGGCGGGTGGCGCGCGTGCCAGTGCCGGGCAATGTCGAGGCGCCGGCAGATCCAGACCTTGTCGTGCTTCTGCACATGATCGAGGAAACGCTGCAGGGCGGCGAAGCGTCCCGGCCGGCCCGCCAGCCGGCAGTGCAGCCCGACCGACATCATCTTGGGCCGGTCCGCGCCTTCCGCGTAGAGCACGTCGAAGGTGTCGCGCAGATACGCGTAGAACTGGTCGCCCGAGTTGAAGCCCTGGTACATGTTGAAGCGCATGTCGTTCGCCTCGAGTGTGTAGGGCACGACGAGGTGCTGCTTGCCGCTCACTTCGACCCAGTAGGGGAGATCGTCGGCGTACGAATCGGCGTCGTAGAGAAAGCCCCCGTGCTCGACGACGAGGCGCCGGGTATTCGGGCTGTCGCGTCCGGTGTACCAGCCGAGCGGCGCGGCGCCGGTCATGCGCCTGATGATCGCCACCGCCTCGCGCATGTGCTTGCGCTCGGTCTCCTCGTCCATCTGCTGGTAGCTCACCCAGCGCAGGCCGTGGCACGCGATCTCGTGCTTTGCCTCGATCATCGCGGCAACCGCCTCGGGATTGCGCTCGAGCGCCATCGACACGCCCAGCACCGTGATCGGAATGCGGCGGCTCTCGAACAGGCGCATGAGCCGCCAGAAGCCGGCGCGACTTCCGTATTCGTAGATGGACTCCACCGTCATGTGCCGCATCGGGAACGTGGGGCTGCCGATGATCTCGTTCAAGAAGCCTTCGGAATGCTCGTCCCCGTGCAGCACGCAGTGCTCCCCGCCCTCCTCGTAATTGAGCACGATCTGCAGGGCGAGCCGGGACTCTCCCGGCCACTGGGCATGCGGCGGGTTGCGGCCGTAGCCGACGAGGTCGCGCGGATAGGCGTTCATGAAAATGCTCCCGGTGAAACCATGAGACTGGACATGAGGAATACGCGGGTTAATTCGCGCTGCGGTAGGCGGCGCGCGCCGCGTCCACCGCCGCGCCGCGCGGCAGCATCACGCCCTCGCCGGCGAGCACGGCTTCCAGCGCGCCGAGCGTGACGAGCACCGCGTCCCTGCGTGCGTTGTATCCCATGGCGCCGATGCGCCAGATGCGGCCGTGCAGCGGCCCGAACGAAGTACCGATCTCAATGTGGAAGTCCTCGAGCAGCGCGCGGCGAACCTTGTCTCCGTCCACGCCCTCCGGAATGCACACGCCGGTCACGTTGGCCATCTTGTGCCGCGGGTCGCCGAAGGGTTTGAGGCCCATCGCGGTGATCCCCGCGACCATCGCGCGCGAGGCCGCGTCGTGCCGCGCGAACGCGTGCGCGAGGCCTTCCTTCAGGAGGATGCGCGCGCACTCGCGCGCGCCGTAGAGCATCGTGGTTGCCTCGGTGTGGTGGTTGAGCGCCTTCTCCGACCAGTAATCCATGATGCCGGCGAGGTCGAAGTAGTTGGACCGGATGACCGGACCTTCGCCATCCATGGTGTCCGCGTTCCGCAGGCCCTGCTCGGTATGGCGCCGGCGCACGATTCGGCTCTCGGCGCGCGCGTTGAGCGTGAGCGGGGCGATGCCCGACGGGCCGCCGAGGCATTTCTGCAGCCCCGCGCTGACGATGTCGAGGTGCCATCGGTCCACCGGGAGGTCCATGCCGCCGAGCGTCGCGGTGGCGTCAACATAGAGCAGGGCATCGTGGGCGCGGCAGATCGCCCCGAGGCCGTCCAGCGGCTGCGCCATGGTCGTCGAAGTGTCCCCGTGGCTCACCGCGACGAGCATCGGCCGGAACGCCTTCACCTCCCTTTCCAGCCGCTCGGCGTCGAACACCGAGCCCCATTCGATCTCGACGCCGCGCACCTCCGCGCCGCAGCGGCGTGCGATCTCGACCTTCAGATGGCCGAAGCGCCCGAAGACGGGCACGAGGACGCGGTCGCCCGGCTCGATCAACGATACGAGCGCGGCCTCGATCCCGGAACGGGAGGTGCCGTCGACGAGGAGCGTCCATGGATTCCGGGTCTGGAACACCTCCCGGTAGAGTCCGGAAGTCTGCCGCATGTAATCGCGGAACTGCGGATCGAACTGCCCGAGCAGCGGCGCGCTCATCGCGCGCAGCACGCGCGGGTCCGCGTTGACGGGCCCCGGTCCCATCAGCAGCCCCGGGGACGGGTTGAGGTCGTCGAATTCATCAGGCGAGCTTCGCATGAGTTCCTTGTGCTTCCAGCAGGTCGAAGAGGGAGAGCGCAACGACCTCCGTCGCCTTGTAGAGGTCGTCGAGCTTGAGCCGCTCGTCCGCGCGGTGGCCGTTCGCTTCCTCGAGCGTGCGGGGACCGGCGCCGTAGAGCACGGTGGGCACCCCGGTTTCGCTGTAGTGGCGCGCGTCCGTATAAAGCGGCACGCCGTGCGGTTTGGCCTCGATGCCCAGGACCTCCCGCGCGTTGCGTGCGATCGCGCTGACCATGTGCTCCTGGCCCGGGCGCCGGACGAAGGGCCGGGCGAGAAGGATGCGGCGCGAGTTGACCCGGATGCCCGGCATCTTGCGCACCGATTCCCGCACCAGCGCGGTGATGGCGCGCTCCGCGTCCGCCGGGTTCTCGTCCGGGATGATCCGGCGATCGAGCCGGAACACGACGCGGTCGGGAACGACGTTGGTGTTGATGCCTCCCGAGATCAGGCCGACCACCAGCGTCGGGCTGCCGATGCCCGGCACCGACGACTGCGTGGCGGTGAGCGCCTTGCGGTAGGCGTAGAGATCGGAGAGGATCGCCACCGCTGCTTCCAGCGCATCGTGTCCTTTTTCCGGGTCGGCGGCGTGCCCGGACTTGCCGGTGACCTCGACCTCGAGGTGCAGGCAGCCGTTGTGGGCGGTCGTGACCCCGTAAGCGAAGCCCGCGCAGATCGCGAAATCCGGCTTCGTGATTCTCTCTTCGATCAGCCGCTTCGGCCCGATCGCGCCGCCGGCTTCCTCGTCGTAGGTGAAATGCAGCTCGACACAGCCCCTGAGACGCGCCCCGCTCTGCCGCAGCGCAAGCAGCGCGTAGGCGTAGGTGGCGAAATCGGACTTGGAGACCGCGACGCCACGCCCGTACATGTGCCCGTCCCGCACCTCTGCGCCGTAGGGATCCGTGCTCCAGCCCAGTCCCGGGGGCACCACGTCGCCGTGCGCGTTGCACGCGATGACCGGACCTTCCCCGAAGCGCTCGCGCACGACGAGGTTGGTGGCGCTTACCATGCCGTTCTCGCGCACGAGCGCTTCCGGGACCGGGTAGCGCTCGACCTTGAAGCCGAGCTGCTCGAGCAGGGCGGCGGTCTTCTCGGCGTGCGGATGGCAGTCGCCCGGCGGGTTGTCCGAAGGGATCCTGACGAGAGCGGCGAGGAAACGCGCCTGCTCCTCGCGCCGGCTCGCGAGGAAGCGCCGGATTCCATCCCGCGCGCGCGCGGAATCTTCAGCTCTTGCCGCCATGAGGACGGAAATTCTCGATGAACCGCAGGAACACGCGCGTACCGGTCTCGACGTCCGCCTGCGTCACGGCTTCGGCCGGGTGATGGCTGATGCCGCGCTCGCAGCGCACGAACAGCATGCCGATGTCGGTAAGCTCCGCCATCGCCATGCCGTCGTGCCCGGCCCCGCTGGGGAGCTTGCGTACCGGCAGGGCTTCCGCCTCGATCGCGGCGCCGAGCTGCTCCATGAGCCACGGCGCGCAGGCAGCCGTCTTCCCCTCGTGCATCGGCGTGATCGTCGCTTTGACCTTCCTGCGCGCGGCGATGTCCTGGATCGCGGACTCAATGCTCCGCACCGCCTCCCTGCGCTCGGCATCGCGGGGAGAGCGCACATCCACCGAGAAGCGCGCCGCGCCCGGAATCACGTTGGTCGCGCCGGGGCGCGCTTCGATCTGCCCCACCGTGCCGACCAGCTCCGGCGTCGCGCGGCAGATGCGCTCGACCTCGAGAACGCACTCCGAAGCCGCGGCGAGCGCGTCCCGGCGCAGGTTCATGGGAACGGTGCCCGCGTGCCCCGCCATGCCCGCGATCTCGACGGCGAGCCGCGTCGCGCCGTTGATCGCGGTGACCACGCCGACCGGCAGGCCTTCGTCCTCCAGCACCGGGCCCTGCTCGATGTGGAGCTCGGCGTAGGCGAGCACGCCCCCGCGGCGGCGCGCTGCAGTCGGGATGGCGGCCGGGTCGAGGCCCGCGCGGCGCAGGGCGTGCGCCATGCTCACGCCGTCGCGGTCGGTGATTTCCAGTACTTCCGGCTGGAACGTGCCGGCGACGGCGCGGCTGCCGAGCAGCGTCGAGCCGAACCGCACGCCTTCCTCGTCCGCAAATCCGATGACCTCGACGGCGAACGGCAGCCTCGTTCCGCGGCCGCGCAGGTCGGCGACGCACTCGATCGCCGCGACGACCCCGAGCATCCCGTCGTACTTGCCGGCGTCGCGCACGGTGTCGAGGTGCGAGCCCAGCATCAGGCACGGCAGCCCGGGACGCTCGCCCTCGAGCCGGCCGCAGATATTGCCGATCGCGTCGACGCGCGCCGACATCCCGGCCGCGGCCATCCATTGCCCGACGAGCTCGCTCGCCGCACGGTGTTGCGGGCTGAGGAAGGTGCGCGTAAGGCGTCCTTCCTCCTCCGTGAGCGCGGCGAGCGCCTCGCAGCGCTCCAGAATGCGGGCCGGGGAGAGCGTCGTGCGGCTCACGTGCGCTTCTTCTCCCCGGCGCCGGCGGCCGCGGCGCTTCGCGCCCGTTGCCGCCCGGGGCCGTTCACGATGTGCGCGAAGACCTCCCTCAGGTCCGTGGACGCCTTTTCCGCGCCCAGGTTGAGCCGCTCGCCGATGTGCGCGAGATGCGCATCCATCGCCCGCACGGCCTGCTCTTCGCCGCCGCCCCTGATCACCTTGATGAGCTGCGCGTGCTCGTCGTAGGAACAGATGTTGCTCCCGGGAACCTCGTACTGGCTGATGATGAGGGAGGTCTGGGAGATGAGGCCGCGGACGAAGTGGGCAAGCGGCGCGTTGTTGGCGACGAGTGCGAGCAGCATGTGGAATTCCCCGGACAGCCGGATCCCGGTCCCGCGGTCGCCGCGCTCGAAACTCGCGCGTTCCTCGGCGACGAGATCCTGGAGTTCCGTGATCTGCTCGCGGGTGATCATCCGGGTCGCCTGCCGCACGATCGCAAGCTCGGCGACGCGCCGCGCCTCGAGGATCTGGCGGGCGTCCTCCGCCGACGGCGTCGCCACCATCGCGCCGTGATGGTGGCGCACGCTGATCACGCCTTCGTGGGCGAGCCGCAGCAGCGTCTTGCGGATCACCGTGCGGCTCACGCCGAAGATCTCGCCGAGCGCTTCTTCGGAGAGCTTGGTTCCCGGGGGCAGGCGCTGCTCCAGGATCGCGTCGAACACGTGCCCGTAGATCCTGTCGGCGCGTTTCAACTGGTCCAGCCGCGGCCTTAGCCGCGGCTTGCTCGCCGGGGAGGGTATGGCAGGCATGGACATGTTTTCTCCGGAGAGCGGCCTCGTGTCGTTCGTCGGCGGCCGGCTCCCGCGCATGATCGCGGCCCCCTGCAGGCAGGACATCGAACCGACGGACGAACCGATGATATCAAGACAACGGCCAAACTGGATACAATTTGATAGGACTTTGTGTGCCTAGTGCTTGAATCTGTTGGCCAAATCGAGACGGGCGTAGGCACGCACGGGGCGCCGCATTTTAAGAATATAAAGGTTAATCAATAAGATAGGATGTATTGGTCGCGTTGGATCCAGATCGCGGTCTCGCCTTGGCGCCGCGAATCTCGTATACAACGATGTCGCATGGATGTATACAATATGTTCCACGCGATTGCCGGTTCTGCAGCCACGAGAACGCCGCCGCCTCGCGCACCACGCGTTTTTTTCCAACCGGCTCCTGATGGAGGACATCCATGAAACGTCTTAGCCGCATCGCAATGTCGCTGGTCTTTGTCCTGTCTGCGGGGGCGCTGCAGGCCCAGGCCGACTACCCGGTCCGGCCGGTCCGCATGATCCTGCCGTTCGCGCCGGGCGGCGCGTCCGATTTCGTCGCGCGCATCATGCAGCCTCGGCTTTCGGAGCTTCTCGGGCAGACGGTGGTCGTGGAGAACCGCCCCGGGGCGGCGGGCAACATCGGCGTGGAGGCGGCCGCGCGGGCGACGCCCGACGGTCACACGCTCTTTCTCGGCAACGTCGGAGCGATGGCGATCAATCCCTACATCTATTTGAAATTTCCCTTCAAGCCGCTGGAGGACTTCATCGCGGTGACGAATGTTGCCGAGGTGCCCGGCGTGCTGGTCATCCATCCTTCGGTGCCGGCGAAGAGCGTGAAGGAGCTCGTCGCGCACTTGAAGGCCAATCCGAACAAGCTCAACTACGGCTCGGCGGGGCCGAGCAGCATCAACCGGCTCGAGTCCGAGATCTTCATGAAGCTCACGGGCACCCAGATGGTCCACGTTCCGTACAAGGGAGGGGCGGGCCCGATGGTCACGGGATTGGTTGCCGGGGAAGTTCAGGCCGCCTTCGTGACGTTCTCCACCGCGGTGGGCTTCGTCAAGGGCGGAAGGCTGCGCGCGCTCGGTGTCGTATCGCCGTCGAGGGTGGATGCACTGCCCGACGTTCCGACCATGCCGGAACTGGGCTTCAAGGACATGACCGTCGGCTCGTGGCAGGGAATCTTCGTGCCCAAGGGCACGCCGCAGAAGGTCGTTGCGAAGGTCTTTGCGGCGACCACCAAGACCCTCGAGCATCCGGACGTGGTGAAGCGGCTGACGGAAGGCGGGCAGCGCGTGATGGTGAGCCGCTCGCCCGAAGAGTTCAGGAAGTTCGTCAAGTCCGAGAACGACCGCTTCGCGGTCGTGGTGAAAGAACTGGGCATCACGGGCGACTGACGCCATCGCGCGCCTGAGGGAGGCCTGCTCAGGCGCCGCGATCGAGCGGCTTACGCAGACGCCTCGGTAAAGAACCAGCTCAACGTTCCGCGCGGGCGGATGCGCGCGGCCGGATAGGCATCTTGCGCGGACTCGCGCCGCGCGGTGGCCGCTTCGAACGTTTCCCGCTTGTCGGCCCCGGCGACGAGGATGAGCGCGCGCCGCGCGTGGTTGAAGACCGGCAGCGTGAGCGTCAGGCGCGCCACGGCAGGCTCGCCCCGCGCGGATACCGGCATCACCCAGCGTTTCTTTTCCTCGAGCGCCGCGTCGCCCGGGAAGAGCGATGCCGTGTGGCCATCCGCGCCCATGCCGAGAATGACGAGATCGAAGGCGGGGAATTCGTCTTTTCCCGTGCCGCTTCCGAAGAACGCATGCAGCGCAGCCTCCCACGCGGCCGCAGCCTGCGCGGGTGTGCCGGATTCGACGGGAGTGTGGTGGAAGTTTTCCGCGGGAATCGGAACGCGGTCGAGCAGCTCGCGGCGCGCCAGCCCGTAATTGCTCTCCGGGTGGCCGGAAGGAACGCAGCGCTCGTCGCCCCAGAAAAGATGTACGTGCGTCCACGGTACCGCCTCGAGCCACGGTAACCGGCGCAGCGCGCCATAGAGCAGGACAGGGGTGCGCCCGCCAGCGAGCGCCGCGCAAAAACGCCCACGCTCCGCTACCGCTGCGCCCGCCGCTTCCGCAAAATAAGCGGCGGCTGCCTCACCCAGCTCGGCTGCCGTCGCGTAGCGGCGGATTTCGGTGGTCACGTCGACGCGAGCTCCGCCGCGCGCCGGGCGGCGCCGAAGAGCGCCGTCTTCGGCTCGAGGACGACTTTCACCGGCATGCGCCCGAGCAAATCGGAGTGGCGCCCCTTGGCGAGGAAGCCGCGCAGGAAGAGGCCCGCGCGCAGGCGCGAAAGGATCTTCGGCGCGATGCCGCCGGCGACGTAGACGCCGCCGGTGGCGAGCACCTTGAGCGCGAGGTTGCCGGCTTCCGATCCGTAGGCGCGCACGAAGAGGTCGAGTGCGGCCGACGCCGTCGCATCGGCGCCGGCGAGCGCGGCATCCGCGATCGCGGCCGACGGATCGCCGGCCTTCATGCGCGCGGCAAGTCCGGGCGCGCGCTTTCCGCGGCCCGATTCGACCAGGAACTCGTATATGGCGTGCAGGCCCGGTCCCGACACGACCCGCTCCCAGCTGACGTGACCGTGCCGGGCGGCGAGGTGCCGGAGCAGTTCGATCTCCACTTCGTCGCCCGGCGCGAAGTCCGCGTGCCCGCCTTCGGAGGCGAGCGCGATCTGGCGCCCGCCTGCGTGTACCAGCACCGCCTCGCCGAGCCCCGTTCCGGCCGCGATCACTGCGATGGTTCCCGCCGACGGCGTGCCTTCGTTGAGCGTTGCCAGGGCATCCGGCGGCAGTTCCGCGATGCCGTAGGCCGTGGCGACGAGATCGTTGATCAACTCCACGCGCTTGGTGCCGAGCGCCCGCGCGAGCCCCGCCTGCTCGACGACCCACGGCAGGTTGGGCGTCTCGGTGCGCCCGTTCACGACGGGCCCGGCGATCGCCACCGAGGCGGCGCCCACGCGCGCATCCCCGAGAAACGCCTGCACGACGGAGCACGCATCCGCGTGATCGGCGCTCGCGAGCGTGGCTTCATTCAATATGCGGCGGCGCGCGCCGTCCTGCTCGAAGAGCCAGAGGTTCGACTTGGTGCCGCCGAGATCGGCCGCGAGCAGTATCATCATCTCAGCCTTTCTGTCCCGGCTCCGGCGCGCCCCAGTGCCGCCCGTCGGCCGCGAGCAGGGCATCCGCGGACTTCGGTCCCCACGAGCCGGCGGCATAGGTTTCCATCACGCAGCGCGCGCACTTCTCTCCGTCCTCCCAGGTATGGAGCACGTCGGTGACGAGCGCCCAGCACGCTTGCATGCCGTCGGTGCGCACGAACAGCGTCTGGTCGCCGAGCATGCAGTCGAGCAGCAGCCGCTCGTAGGCTTCCGGGGACTCGCCGCCGAACGCACTTCGATAATCGACGAATGGTCGATGCGGTAGATCTGCCGCTCGCGCAGCACCGACTGCAGGCGCCGGTCGAGATCGCGCGCGCTCTCGAGGTCGCGCCCGAAGGGCTTCTCGACGACGACGCGGTTCCATGTCGTGGCATCCCAGTCCTCGCGCGTGAGCTTCGCGCCGCCGAGGCCTTCGACGACGGTCGCATGCAGGTCCGGGGGCAGCGCCAGGTAATAGAGGTGGCGGCCGCCGGTGCCGTGCGCCTCGTCCATCGCGGCGACCTTGCCGGCGATGTCGCGGTACAGGGCCGCATCGTCGAGCGCGCCGCCCATGTAGGCGCAAGCGTCGAGGAGCGTTTTCGCGGCCCCTTCGTCTGCGCCGGCGTCGGCCGCCGCCTCCCGCACGCGCTCGCGAAACGCCTTCTCCGCCGCCCGTCCCGCCTCGCGCCCGACTCCCAGTACGTAGTACTGCTCGGGGAGCAGTCCGCGCGCGGCAAGCCGAAAGAGGCTCGGCAGCAGCTTGCGCTGCGCGAGATCGCCGGTCGCGCCGAAGATCACGACCCCGCAGGGTTGCGGCCGTTGGTCATCGCGCGCCGGATGGTTCGCGCTGTTGCCCATGTCCTAGCTCCCGCGCTTCACCGCGTGCCCGCCGAACTGCTGGCGCATGGCCGCGAGCAGCTTGTCGCCGAAAGCATCCTTCGCCTGAGACCGGAAGCGGTTCTGAAGCGCAAGCGTGATCACGGGCAGCGGGCAGCCGAGCTCGACGGCTTCGTGCGCCATCCAGCGTCCTTCTCCGGAATCCGCCACGTAGGGTGCGATGCCCGCCAGGTCGCGGTTACGGGCGAGCGCGCGGGCGGCGAGGTCGAGCAGCCACGAGCGCACGACGCTGCCGTGCCGCCACGGCTCGGCGATGGCGGCGAGGTCGAGCCCGAACTCCTTTTTCCTGCCCATCAGCTCGAAGCCCTCGGCGTAGGCCTGCATGAGCCCGTATTCGATGCCGTTGTGCACCATCTTGACGAAGTGGCCCGCCCCGGCCGGGCCGACATGCGCTCAACCGCGGTCCGGCGCCGGCGCGAGGGTCTCCAGCACCGGGCGGATCCGCGTCACGGCGGCGGCATCCCCGCCCGCCATCAGGCGCGAATCCGTGCAGGGCAGGCACATCCAGTCGAGCGATCCATCGAGCCCGACGAGAGCGAGCGTGTTCGCGTCGCCGATCACGCCGTAGTCGCCGATTTTCTTGTATGCCATTGCCTGCCTGGGATCACGCGTGCCGGCGCACGCGGCGCGGCTCGACCATCACGCCGGGGGCTATTTGGCTGGCTTGCGTTGCTGGTGGTGAGCCAGACCCAGGTCCTCGATCAGCTGCTTGTAGATGACCGCCTGCTTTTCCCAGATCTTCGCAAGCTCGGCCCCGGATTCGAACACCGGCTCCAGTTGCTGGCGCTCGAGCAGGCGCCGCACCTCGGGATCATCCACCGCGGTGCGCGCGGCTTGCTCGAGGGCCTTGACTGCCGCGCCGGGGATTCCCTTCGGTGCCACCAGCGAGAAACGTGAGAACAGCTCGACGTCGAACCCGAGCTCGCGCAGGGTCGGCACGTTCGGCTGGAACGGGCTGCGCTTCGCGTTCAGTGTTGCGAGTGAGCGGATCTGCGGGTGCGTGTTGTCGGTCACCACGAGCTCCGTTTCGTTGCCGAGGACGGCGGCAATCGCTTGCGGGCTGCCTTGGTATGGCACCGGGACGACCCGGATGTTGGCTGCCCGCGATACGAGTTCCATCGCGAAATGCGGGTTGCCGCCGATGGCGGGGATCGCGTACGAGTACTTTCCCGGGTTGGCGCGTGCGTCGCGTATGACGTCGTCGACCGACTTCCAGCGGGAGTCGAGCTTTACCGCGATCATGGTGAAATTGATGGCGACCGTCGCGATCGGCGCAAAATCGCGGTGGTCGACGGGGAGCCCCATCATCAGTGGGCGCGCAAGCAGCGTCGCCGATGGAACCAGCATGAGGGTATGGCCGTCCGGCGTGCCGCGCGCAACCTTCTGCATCGCGATTGCGCCGCCGGCGCCCGGGCTGGGCACGGGGATCATGTGCACGCCGAGCTCCGGGGACATGCGGCTGATGAGGATCCGGTTCACGGTGTCGAATATGCCGCCGGCAGGAAACCCGACCAGAATCTGGATCGGGCGGTCGGCGAAGGGCCTTTTCTGGGCGTAGGCGGAACCGGTCAGCGCGCACGCGCCCAATGCGGCAATGGCGACGAAAAACTTGAGCTTCGAATTTCGCATATCCGCACCTCCTGCGTTTTCCGTCGTCCTTGGGCCGCGCGTTGCCGCCGCACTTATTGTCCGCCGCCCCTGGCCTGCTCCTCAGTGACCGGGAGGAACCTCGGCTCCGTGCCGGGCGGCGGTGTGTACGGTATGCCTCCGCGCTTGAGTATGGCGGCGGTGCCGCCGTATTCCTGCGCCTTGCGCCGCTGGTCTGCCTTCGCACGCGCATCAGTCGCTTCCGGATCGAGGAGCTTACGCAGTTTTTGCTCGAGCGTCGCCCGGATGTCGGATGCCCGCCGATCTTCGCCGAGATCGCGCCTCTCATCCGGGTCGCGGCGCAGATCGTAGAGCTGCATTGGCATCCCGACATGGTAGATCAACTTCATGTTGCCATCCCGCAACATGTACCCCGCGTTCTTCGAGCCGAGTCCATGATACTCGGAGAATCCGGTGCGGGAATCTTCGCGGCCGCGCATGGCGGGCCACAACGAAATGCCTTTGTGCTGCCCAATGCCACCCGCGACCCCCATTACCTCAAGGATCGTCGGGAACAGATCGACGTGCGACGCGATTTGTGCGACGCGCGTGCCCGAGGGAACGCCGGGCCCGGACACGATCAGCGGAACCCCCGCGGAGCGTTCATAGAGGTTGAATTTGCCGAGGATGTAATGGTTTCCGAAGCAGTCGCCGTGGTCGCTCGAATAGATGACCAGCGTTCGCTCGAGCAGGCCCGCCTCCTCGGCGGCAGCCAGAACCTTTCCGATCTGATCGTCGAGGTGCGTGATCAGTGCGAAGTATGCAGCGGCAATCCGTTTTAGCGTGATCTCGTCCAGGGCAGTTTTCTGCCCGAGGATCCGGCGCAAGTGCTCCACGGCGGGGTGTGCCGGCCGTTCGCCGGGCCGGTAGGCGACCGGCGCCGGCACGTGCTCGAGCGGATAGAGATCGAGCAGGTGTTGCGAAACCCGGAACGGCGGATGGGCGCTCACGTGGTTCACGCACAAAGCCCACGGTTTGCCCGGGTTTCGCCGTCGCGCCTTGAGCCAGTCGACCGCGTGAGCGGTGATCTTGCGGTCATATTGCTGGTAGGACGTTTCCCCCGCGCCGAGCTCGTCGACGTACATCTCCCAGTTACCCGCGCGCACCGGCTCCTCGCCGCTTCCCCGCAGCAGCCCGAGCAGCCCCCCGATCCCGCCCACAATGTGCATTGGCAGGATCTCCTCCGAGAAACCGTTGTCGTCCTCGGTCCGCCGGTAATGCAGCTTCCCGATCGCCGTGACCTCGTGGCCGGCCTCGCGCAGCCGGTGCATCCACGTTGGAATGCGTCCATCGTAGGCGGTCGAGTTTTCCCAGTAACCCGTCTGGTGCGGATAGAGGCCCGTCGCGATGCTCGCGCGTGCGGGACAGCAGATTGGGCTCGCGCAGTAGGCGTTGTCGAATACCGTTCCGCGCTGCGCCAGGCGGTCGAGGGTCGGCGTCCTCGCCACGGGGTGCCCGTAGCACCCGGCGACGTGCCTCGCGTGGTTTTCGCTGAGAAAGAAGATCAGGTTGGGGCGATCGGCCATGCTGCGCTTCATTTTTTCGTGACGCTCGCGCCGCGTGAATGAGCGTGCGCGCAAACTATCCGGCGCCCGAAACGAAGCGTCGGGGAAGGCACCTCGGCAATTATGACATGAAGGGCGGCCGCACCGCGCATCTGGTGTAGACTGCGCTTGGACGTTGCGCCGCCCGGTGGCGAGTTGGCGGCACGCCAGCAGCGATGCATGCATGGATGACGCGCTGGACGGGAGCTGGGTTCAATGAAAATCTCGAGTCTCGAGACGTTCGTCGTGAACGTGCCCTACACGCACGATGAGGTGAGCTCGCGCATACGCCGGAGCGGTGTTACGTCGGTGATCGTGAAGCTCGTCGCCGACAACGGTCTCTTCGGCTGGGGCGAGAGCTGCGGCAATATCGCCAACGCCATATCGGTCGAAGAGGCTGTCCGTTACGCCGCGCCATTCCTCGTGGGCAGGGATCCATGGGAGCGGGAGCAGGCGGCGCACGATTACTACAAGCGCGGGACATGGGACCGGCGGATGCACACGGCCAACTTCGCGTTCGCGGGGATCGACATGGCGCTTTGGGATCTCTGTGGAAAGGAAGCGCAGCAGCCGGTATACAGGCTGCTTGGCGGTGCCCGGCGCGAGCACGTGGACTACTTCTACTACTTGGAACGGGGAACACCGGAAGAGGTGGAGCGCCAGTGCAGGGACGCGGTGCGGCGCGGCTACTCGGTTTTCTATCTCAAGACCGGAATCGACCGTCGGCAGGAAGAGGCGATGCTCGAGGCGGCGCGCGCCGTGATCGGCCCCGAGCGAAAGCTCCGCATCGACTGCAACGAGGCGTGGACAGTCAACGAAGCGATCCGGACGCTCAATGACTGGGACCGGCGGTTCCAGATCGATTTCTGCGAAGCGCCGGTCCCGCATGACCTTCCGGAGAGCATGCTCGAAATCCGGAACCGGGTCCCCTGCGCCATCGCCGCAAACGAGGCGCTCGGCCGCGAGGTGGACGTGTTGCGCATCATACGCAGCCGTTGCGCCGACGTCCTCTGCTTCGGCCCGTACTGGGTGGGGACGCTGCGGCGGTTCATGACCATGAGCCATCTCGCGCATCTCGAAGGGCTCGCCGTTTGCAAGCATACCCATGGCGAGCTCGGGGTGGCGGCCGCGGCCGGGCAACACCTGATGCTGTGCGTGCCGAACGCGGTCGCCGGCAACCAGCAGACCGAGTCCATGATGGCGGGCGACATTCTCACGGAGCCTCTTGCGATCCGGGACGGTCCGCTCTGGGGCCGCATCGAGCGGCCTGGTCTGGGGGTCGAAGTCGACGAGACGAAGCTCATGTCCGCTCGTGAAGCGTTCCGCCGGGACGGGCAATTCGTCCCGTATCGCGTCTAGCCCGTTATCGGGATTTCGTCGCGTGCGGATTACGGGGCACCGCAACAGAAGAAACGTTTCGGAACCGTGTATTCGGTCACATCGTTCCTGTCGTATCGCTTGACATTTCCGCAAGATGCTATATTTTTGAGAGAAAGTACCTGTATCCATCGTCCTTGGGGGAAGGCCATAGTGCGAAACGGTTCAGGAGTCGTGCGCCTCTTTGCCGCCGCTCTGCTCGCGATCTGGTGCGCAGCGGCAGTCGCCGCCGATCCGCTGGTGATTTTCCTGCTGCGCATGCTGCGCGACCAGGTCATCTCCTCGGCAATCGAATCCGGCGTCGAAGCGGCCAGGCGGGAGTCGAAAGCCGTTGGCATTCCCCCGGTCGCCGCGCCGCGCACGGCGCCGCCCGCGGCGACGGAAGGCCAGTGGCTGAGGGGCCTCGTGGACGAGAGCTTCGTGCACTTGAGCGCGCAGCAGCGCGAGGAACTGCACGCGAGCCTGATGCGCATTCTCAACGACCCGAAGCACGCAGCGGCGCGCGCCACCATCATCACGGAGTTCACGCGGCAGGCGATCGCGATGCGCGACGCGCACCGGCAGTTGAGCAGGCTGTCTGCGCAGGAGATGCAGGCGATCGCGACGGAAGCGCGGCGCGAGTACGAGCAGCTTCCCGCGGAGCAGCGCCAGCAGATGCTGCAGGTCCTGCAGCACGGCATCCCGGGCATGCCCCGGGCGCTCAACGACGTCATGCTCGCGGAATTCAGCGCCGCGGCTCCGCGGCGCTAGCCGATCCGGGATTCTTTCACCCGCTTCTTTTCCCGCGGTAACAGCCGGCCGCGAATGCGCGTGGAGGTCTGTCCACGGGCGCGACCGTTGAAGACAGCAAAAAAAAACGCGGCGGGGTTACCGCCGCGTCAGCAGGCCGCATTGGCGCGGCCTGTAAACCGGGGGGAGGAGGGGACCCCGGTTTGAAGGAGCCGTTGTGCGCTTAGTGCTTGAGGCTGGGCTTCAGGAACAGCGTGCCGAGCGCCACGATCTTGTTCCGGACCCACAGCATCGCATCGGCGATTGCCTCGGCCTGTTGCAGCGCCCTGATTGCGTTCTGGCGGTCGGCCTCGGGCATCTGCGCCTTGCGTATGCGCGCGTAAATGTCTGAATTACGACCTGTTTCTTTAGCTTTTCTCATCTCTACACTCCTGTGTGTGTCGATCGCGGAATTCGATGCTTCGTATAGAATCATCCGCTATCTGACTGACTTTGCGTGTAAGTATAGACCAAGATGAGATCGGATTGTTGCATTGCAATAGCTGATATATAATCATTCAAAGGATTAGATAATCTAAACTATAATCTCATGACAAGCCGGCTACCACCGCTGAATGCTCTCAAGGCGTTTGAGACCGTCGCGCGGTATCTGAGCGTGAAGAAGGCGGCGGCAGAGCTGAACGTGACGCCGGCCGCGATCAGTCACCAGATCAAGGCGCTCGAGGAACATCTGGGCGTGCAGCTGTTTCACCGCCAGCACCGCGCGCTGCAGCTTACCGACGCCGCGCGTGCCTGCCTGCCCAGGCTCCGCGAGGGATTCGAGAGCATCGCGCACGCAGTGGAGCGGCTGCGCGCTCACCGGGGCACCGGCGTGCTCACGGTGAGTTCGGCGCCATCCTTTGCGGCGCGCTGGCTGATGCCGCGCCTGCACCGTTTTCTCGACGCGCATCCGGAGACCGACGTACGCGTCTCGGCGCGCTTGCGCCAGGTGAGCGAGGCGGGGCGCGGCGCGGTCGCCGAGCGCACCACGCTCGACGCGTGGCTCGCAGATTCCGACGTGGCGATCCTGTACGGCCGCGGCAACTACCCGGGATATCGCGTGGACAAGCTGCTCTCGCTCAGCGTTACGCCGATCTGCAGCCCGAAGCTGGTGACGCAGCCGAAGCACCCGCTCACTACGCCCGCAAACCTGAAGCACCAGCTCCTGCTGCACGACGATACCGGAGATCTGTACGACGGTGTTTCGTTCTGGGAGGTGTGGATCACGGCCGCGGGTCTCGAGGACGTGGAAGTCACCCGCGGTTCCCATTTCAGCCATGCCGTGCTCGCATTCGAGGCCGCGGCGGAAGGCCATGGCGTCGTTGCATCGATACCGGTGCTCGCCGAGGCCGACCTGCACGCGACGCGACTCATCACGCCGTTCGCGCTGCGCGTGCCCCTCGAATCCGCCTATTACCTGGTGAGCAGCGGCGGCGCGGCGACGCGCCCCGCCGTTGCCGCGTTCCGCGAATGGCTGCTCGCGGAAGCCGCCCGAGACTCGGATGCGGCGTGACTGGTACTGCGTGACTGATAAGGCGTGACTGGTACTGCGTGACTGATAGGGCGTGACTGGTACTGCGTGACTGATAAGGCGTGACTGGTACTGCGTGACTGATAAGGCGTGACTGGTACTGCGTGACTGATAGGGCGTGACTGGTACTGCGTGACTGATAGGGCGTGAGTAGATGTAAACCCATGGATCGGTCGCCCGTTATAGATGACATGGCTGGCGAGCAATCGCATCGAGACCTGATTGCATGGCAGGAAGCCATGAATCTCGTGGAGGCGGTTTATCGCGTGACTTCGATCTTTCCGAAGGAGGAAGCGTTCGGCCTCATAGCCCAGATGCGACGCGCCGCAATTTCCATTCCGTCAAACATCGCTGAAGGCGCTGCGAGGAACTCTTCCCGCGAATTCTTTCAATATCTTGGAGTGGCGACAGCATCAATGGCAGAGTTGGAGACCCAACTGGAGCTTGCCGAACGCCTGAAAATCTTAGCAAAGGATACCGACATCCTGGTCCGCGTCCGTCGGGTCGGCCGTCTTGTGAACTCTTTACGCAACTCATTCAGGCGGGGTAGCTCCTCGCTCTGAGCGCGAATTACGCAGTACCAGTCACGCAGTACCAGTCACGCGGTACCAGTCACGCGGTACCAGTCACGCTCCATCAGTCACGGTTTTCGAAATCAAGCAGGCTTGGCTACCGGCCTCACGATCTGCCGGTCGTTGATCGGCAGGTTGATGAGCGCGGCGAGCACCCCCATGGCGATGGTGAGCAGCCACATCAGGTTGTACGAACCCGTCGAGTCGAAGAGATACGCCGCGATCCACACGCCGAGGAAGCTGCCGACCTGGTGGAACAGGAAAGCGATGCCGCCCAGCGTGGAGAGATACTTGACGCCGAAGATATGGGCAATCAGCCCGTTGGTCACGGGCACGGTGCCGAGCCAGAGAAAGCCGATCGTCGCGCCGAATAAGTACACCGACAGCGGCGTCACCGGCAGCGCGATAAAAATCGTGATCGCGACCGCGCGCGTGAAGTAGAGCACAGAGAGCACGTACTTCTTGGTGCGGCGGTTTCCGAGCCAGCCCCAGAAATAGCTGCCGAAGATGTTGAACAGGCCGATCAGCGCGAGCGCCGCCATGCCGGTTTCGGGCGTCATGCGCTGGTCAATGAGGTAGGCCGGGAAGTGCACCGAGATGAACATGAGCTGGAACCCGCATACGAGGTAGCCCGAGCACAGCAGCACGTAGCCGCTGTGCCCCAACGCCTCGCGCAGCGCTTCCGGTATGGATTGCCTGTGAAATTGCGCGGCCTGCGCCTGCTTGTCCTCCACCAACGCGGCCGACAGCGGCAGGATCAGGAGCACCGTGACCGCGAGAATTAGCAGTGCCTGCTGCCAACCGATGAGATTGATCAGGGTCTGGCCGTAGGGCAGCATGATGAACTGGCCAAACGAGCCCGCGGTCCCGGCCACGCCCAGCGCCATCGTGCGTTTCTCCGGCGGGTAGGCGCGCCCGATCGCGCCGTAGACGATGGAGAACCCGCTGCACGCGACGCCGATCCCGACGAGCAGGCCGGCGCTGAGCGTGAATTCCCAGCCCGTCGTGGAAAACGACATCAGGGCGAGCCCCAGCGCGTAGATGAGGGTACCCGCGATCAGCACGCGCGGCGGCCCGTACTTGTCCGCGATCATTCCCGCGAACGGCGTCGCGAGACCGTAGAGCAGGTTCTGGATCGCGATGGCGAACGCGAACGTCTGCCGCGTCCAGTCGAGATCGACCGTCATCGGCTGCAGATAAAGGCCGAAGTTGTGGCGTACCCCGAGCGAGAGCGTGAGGATCGCTCCGCTGCAGACGAGCACCACAAGCGGCGTGCGCCAGTTGGATCGCATCATGTTCGGAAAAAGGAAAAACCAGCCCGCATTCTAGCCGAATGGGCGCGCATCATAGGCCGCGCGTCCACAGTGCGGATTGCAGTTGACGCTCGAACGCGTGCCGAAGGAAAATAAACGCCCCTGCCGCACGCTTGTCATCGCGTAATGCGTCTGCCGCGTTGAGGCAGGATCTCTCCGAAACGGGTCACTAGCTCAACTGGTAGAGCAGCGGACTCTTAATCCGTTGGTTCGGGGTTCGAGTCCCCGGTGGCCTACCAAGATTTCGTCGGGTGCTGCGCCACCCGACGAAATCTTACATTCAAACGGAATATAACCCCTATACATCCACGGGCCACGACGACTTGCTGTGGCAGACGGAATGTGTCGGCTCGAGCGGACTGCCGGGCCGCCGTTCACCGAGCGCCAGGTCTCCGAAGGCACGCCTGCTGTACAATTAATAAAGCCGGGGAGCGGAGACCGGCCCCGGATTTATTCAGGGTGTAGCGCAGCCTGGTAGCGCACCTGCCTTGGGCGCAGGAGGTCGTGAGTTCGAATCTCACCACCCTGACCACTTCCCGTTGATGGGTAATGAGTGATGGGTGATGCGCAGGAACGCTCATCGCCGATGGTGGTCCACCCATTACCCATTACCGGGTAAGTATCAGCGTTCGCAGAACACCCATGTATCAGCGTTCGCAGAACAGTTGCAGTAAGGTTTTGGTTTTTTGTGGAGGGTGGGTCATGGCTAAAAACTCCATATTGAGCGAGCGCGTCGCAGG
>Ga0194132_10000200_pt1 | contig 119606 bp, 112 predicted proteins | sample TA2KigOf80mmetaG_FD_148612 | JGI IMG/M metagenome (GOLD analysis project Ga0194132, IMG submission 148612) | Freshwater microbial communities from Lake Tanganyika, Tanzania - TA2015054 Kigoma Offshore 80m | ecosystem: Environmental > Aquatic > Freshwater > Lake | place: Tanzania: Lake... | reverse complement strand
AGGCATGGGGGGAAGCCGGGGCTGGGGCTGGGGCTGGGGCTGGGGCTGGTGCGAGAGAGGTATCGAACATGTGTTCGTTCTGGTTGGCGGGTGTGACATTGAGGTCGAGGAGCTGACGACCTGATGCCGACGACTTGATGCCGACGACTCGATGCCGACGGTGCCCCGAACGCGCTTCCGCGGAAGCACCCAACCGAACGCGCTTCGGTAGAAGCACCTGGCCGCTGCCGCCCGAACTCCGAACGCGCTCCCGCGGAAGCACCCGGCCGAACGCGCTTCCGCAGAAGCACCTGGCCGGTGGAGCCCCGCTGCTCCCCCGATTCGACCACGGTGGGACCGGGTGACGGAGCTTCGAACCTGACACGCACGTCAGATACTGTGCGGCCCATGACGAGACGAGTGGCCATCGTGGGCGTGTCCCTGTCCGACACGGGCCGATGCGACGACCAGACACCCTTCCACCTGCACAGCCAGGCGGTCCGCCGGGCCGTCGAGGACTCCGGCCTGGGCAAGGACGACGTGGACGGCTTCGCCTCCAACGGGACCGGCACCCTCCCGCCCATCGAGGTCGCCGAGTACCTCGGGCTCCGGCCCCGGTGGATCGACTCCACCGGCGTCGGCGGCGGGACCTGGGAGGTCATGGCCGCCCACGCGGTCGACGCGATCCAACAGGGCCACGCCGACGTGATCGTCCTCTCCTACGGGTCCACCACGCGCGCTGACCTCAAGAAGGGCCGCCGCACGGCCAACCTGAACTTCGGCGCCCGCGGCCCGCTGCAGTACGAGGTCCCCTACGGGCACACGCTCATCGCCAAGTACGGCATGTCGACGCTGCGCCACATGCACGAGTACGGCACGACCATCGAACAGCTCGCCGAGATCGCCGTGTCGTCGCGCTACAACGCGGGCTTCAACCCCGACGCCTACTACCGCGACCCGATCACCGTGGAGGAGGTGCAGTCGGGCCGGATGATCGCGGACCCGTTCACCAAGCTGCACTGCTGCATCCGCTCCGACGGCGGGTGCGCGGTGGTGCTCGCGGCGGAAGACCGCGTCCCCGACACCCGGCATCGTCCGGTGTGGGTGCTCGGGGCGGGGCAGTTCGGCAGCCACACCTCGATGTCGCAGTGGCCGGACTTCACCACCGGTCCGGCGGCCATCAGCGGAGCCCAGGCATTCGAGCGGGCCGGGCTCACGCCGGCCGACATGGATCTGGCGTGCGTCTACGACGCCTTCACGTTCATGCTCATGGTCACCATCGAGGACCTCGGGTTCTGCGCCAAGGGCGAGGGCGGGGCGTTCCTGGCCGACGGCCGCATGCGGCTCGGCGGCGATCTGCCCGTCAACCCGGACGGCGGCGGACTCTCGGCGTGCCATCCGGGCATGCGGGGCCTGTTCCTCCTGGTCGAGGCCACCCGGCAACTGCGCCACCAGTACGCAGAGGAGGGAGCGCCCGAGCGGCAGGTGCCCGACGCCGAGCTCGCGGTCGCCTCCGGCACCGGCGGCTGGTTCTGCTCGAACGGCACCCTGGTACTGGGTCGGGGCTGAGCTCCCGACCAGAACAGGACTGGAACAGGACCGGATCAGGCCAGCCGGAACACCGGCATGTTCTGGTCGTCGTCGAAACGCTGGAACGCCACCGTGACGGCTGCACCGATCTCGACGTCCTCGCCGGTGCAGTCGACCAGACGGGTCATGAGACGGGGCCCCTCCTCGAGTTCGACGACCGCTGCGACGTACGGGACCTCGGGGCCGAACGGCGGGAGATCGTTGACGTAGACCGTCGAATAGGAATAGACGGTGCCCCGACCCGTCGCCTCGATCCACTCGACGTCCTCACTCCAGCAACTCGGGCAGAAGGGCCGGGGGTAGTGGTGGTAGGCGCCGCACGCAGAGCAGCGCTTGATGATCAGCCGTCCCTCGTTGGCGGCGTCCCAGTAGGGCTGCGACTCGTCCTCGATGACCGGCTGGTCGAACCGGGGCCCGTTCAGGTCGACTCGAAGCGGTTCGGGGTCGGCAACTGACACGGGTGTCAGGTTATCATGTGGCCTCGTGAGCACCCTCCTCGAAGGTCCGACGTCAACGGATTCGGCCTACCGACTCGAACTGCGTGACTGGTTGGTGGCCAACCTCAGTGACCGGTACCGGGGCCTGTTGTTCCGTGGCGAACCCGACGACGACTGGCTGACCCGCATGCGGGAGTGGAACGTCCTCCTCGCCGAGGCCGGCTACGCAGCGCCGTCGTGGCCGGTGGAACACGGCGGGCGGGCCATCGGGATCCTGGAACAGGCCGCTCACGCCGAGGAGATGGCCGCCGCTGAGGCGCCCGGACCGATCAACGCCCTCGGCATCCCCAACATCGCTCCGGCGATCATGACCTACGGAACCCCGGAGCAACAGGAGCGGTTCCTGCGTCCGCTGCTTCGCGGCGAGGAGATCTGGTGCCAGGGGTTCTCCGAGCCCGACGCCGGAAGCGACCTCGCTTCGCTGCAGTGCCGGGCCGAGCGGGACGGGGACAACTACGTGGTCACCGGCCAGAAGGTGTGGACCACGCTGGGCCAGGTCGCCGACTACTGCGAACTGCTCGTCCGGACGGACTCGAGCGGCAAACGTCCGAGCGACGGCATCACGTGCCTGCTCGTCGACGTGGGGCTGCCCGGCATCGAGATCCGACCCCTGCGCACGATCACCGGGTCGGCGGAATTCAACGAGATGTTCTTCAACGAGGTGCGCGTACCCGTCGAGGCTCGTCTCGGCGAGGAACACGCCGGATGGGCCGTGGCCATGTCGACCCTGTCCAACGAACGGGGTGGCGTTGCGACGCTCCACCTCCGCCTCCGAGCGCGGATTCGTGGCCTGATCGATACTGCTCGGGAACTCGGACTCACCGACGACCCCGTCGTGCGTGACCGACTCGCCGACCTGTGGGCAGAGGGTGAGCGGCTCCGCTACCTCGCCGATCGGTCGCTGGCGAGGGCCGCTGCGGGCCTGCCGCCGGGCCCGGAGAGCAGCGTCATCAAGATCGCATGGTCCCAACTCGGCGCTCGCATTCCCGAGGTCGCCGTCGACGTGCTCGGCATGGCCGGCCTAGAGGGTCCATGGGGGCTCGACCTGCTGCACGGTCGCTCGCTCCCCATTGCCGGAGGGACGACCGAGGTCAACCGCAACATCGTGGGCGAGCGGGTGCTCGGACTCCCCCGCGAGCCCCGCCTCAGCTGAGGATCCGGTTGACGTTGCCGTCAGGGGCGAGGGTCACCGTGCGGCCGACCCACTCCTCGGCTTCGAGCGCAGCGCAGACGTCGGCGTCGTCGGTTCGGCCGTAGGTCCGGGTGCCGTCGGTGAGGTCGACCACTGCGAGACCCCAGGCCGGAGCACCGTCGCGTCCGTGCACCACCGAGTAGGCCGCCACCACTGCGTCGCCGTCGTGATGAGCGGTGATCGTCCGGGCGGGATGCGCAGCGTCGAGAGCGGCTTGGACTGCGGCCTCGTCGGGACGGGCCACCTCACCCGGCTCGGTGGAGTACACGGCGTGGACGTGCTTGGTCATGTGCATACCGACACCCGAGACCAGCCCGAGCGAACCGGGATCGGCCCGCAGTCGTTCGACCATGGCCGCCACCGAGTGCGAGAGGTAGTTCGATGCGGGGCCGCCGGCATAGGGCAGTCCCCCGGTCACCGTCAACGGACGGGCGTCATTGGCATCGATCCCGAGTGCGTCCCGGGCGAAGTCGACCGATGACGCGAAGCACGAGTACAGGTCGAGGTGCGCCAGGTCGTCGGCCTCCGCCCCGGCCACGCGGAGCGCCTCGGCGGCCGCTGCCGCGAGCGCTGGTGACCGGGCCAGGTCGGAGTGCTCGGCCACGTAGACGGGATCGGTGGCGTAGCACCAGCCACGCAACACGACCCGCTGGTCCTCGGGGACGCCCAGTCGATCCGCAGTCGACCAACTGGCGATGACGACCGCTGCGGCCATGTCGACGTCCATCACGGCGACCATCTGCTTGGTGTACGGGTAGCCGACCAGCCGGTTGTCGGCGGTGGGCGTGATCAGATCGGAAGCGGATCGCACATCGGGGTACCAGGCGTACGGGTTGGTCGCCGCCACCGACGTCATGGGTGCGAGCAGCTCACCGAGGTTCTCCCGGTGTGCGTCGGGGGCCTCGGCCCGGGCCGCACGTCGGGCCACGTCACGCACGGCGAACGTCAGCCACGCCTGGAACACCTCATGTGCGATCTCCGACGGGTGGAACGGGGCCTCGAACGGGAAGCCGGGCGGATCGGGGTGGCGGTGCGACCACGCCGGTCGTTCGCCGGCCCGCTTCAGGCGCCGCTTCGTATCGAGCGCCTCGGCACCGACGACCACCTCGACGTCGCTGGAACCCTCGAGGATCCTCGCCCCTGCGGCGTTCAGCAGTTGCTGGGGCACCGTTCCCCCGATGCCGGAGTAGCCGGAACGTGCTGGGGTGATTCCGAGTGTCTCGGCCAACCGGCGGGCCGGATCGTCGTAGGGCCACGACATGCAGTAGACGACGTCGAGTCCGTCGACGGAGGCGAGCACGTCGCCCTGCGCACCGCTGTCGGCGACGGCGGCGCGGACCACCTCGGACTGCATGTGGAGCGGTTCGGGCGCCTGCTCATCGCCGGCGAGGTGCCAGGTTCGCTGGGCGACGCCGATCACGCACGGCGTCCGCGGGTCGACTGGTCCCCTCACGATGCCGTCCAACGGGGAGCCCGCTTCTCCTTGAACGCCGCCGGACCCTCCTTGGCATCGTTCGTGGCGAAGATCTGCTGGGAGAGCTCCTGTTCGATCCCGTAGGCCTCCGCCAGCGTCACGTTCAGGCCCCGGATCACCGACTCCTTGGTGGCCTGCACCGCCAGCGGGGCGTTGGCGAGGATTCGCCGGGCCCACTCGCCGGCACGCGCCAGCAACTCGTCGGGTTCGACGATCTCGTTGAGAAGGCCCAGTTCGAGCGCCCGTGACGCCGGGAACGCCTCGGCGGTCAAGAGGAACTCCATGGCGGCGGGGAAGTTGAGCTGGCGGGGCAACCGGGCGGTGGTGCCACCGCCGGCGAACAGACCCCGCTTGGGTTCCATCACACCGAAAGTGGCGTTCGGGGTGGCGATGCGGATGTCGACCCCGCCGAGCATCTCCATGCCACCGGCAACACACGGACCGTCGATCGCTGCGATGACCGGCTTGTAGAGCTTCACGTCGCGCAGCACCGCCCGCGTCCCGTCGGTGAGCCGGCAGCCGTCGATCTCGGCGACCTCGCCCTTGCTGATCTCCTTGGCGAGTTCGGTGATCTGTGGGATGTAGGTCTTGAGGTCGGCGCCGGACATGAAGTTGCCCGGGACGCCCGTGATGATTCCGAGCCACAGGTCGTCGTCGAAGCGCAGGTCCCGCCACGCTCCGGCGAGGTCCCGGAAGTGGTGGAGGTCGAGGGAGTTGCGGGATTCGGGCCGATCGATCGTGATGAGCATGGCGTGTTCGACGACCTCGCCCCCGATGATCGGATTGCGCTCGACGTGGATGGCCACGGATCCTCCAGGATTCAGGACGCCAATCCGTTTGGACTGACGCACGTGTCATGTTCGTGGCAGGATCGTATCGTGCCGTGGACACCACCCCCCCGGGGCGCCTGGGTCGACAAGCTCGCTGTGACCGGTCAGAGCCTGGGCGACGACGGACGCTCGATCATCTCGCTCAGCCCCGAGGAGCTTCTCGGAGCCGCCGAGGCCACCACGGGCCTCTCCGACTGGGGTGACGACTGGTTCCGGGCGCCACTCGGGGTGCTCACTGAGTCGCTCGAGTCAGAGGCTCGCCTGCACCTCCCGGGCCGCCTGCGCGCCCGGAGCGAACTCCAGCGGATCCTCCAGGGCCGCCTGCAACTCGTCGATCTGTGGGGACGCCAGCCCGAAGTGCTCGACACCGACGTCGAGGCGCCGGTGTTCGTCACCGGGCTCGGGCGCTCCGGCACCACGCTCCTGCACGAGCTCCTCGCCCTGGACCCGGGAGCGCGCAGCCCGGCGCTGTGGGAGTTCGCTCACCCCGTCCCGCCGCCCGAGGCCGCCACCGCCGAGACCGATCCCCGCATCACCATCGCTGACGACGAGATCACGGTCATGGACGAGATGGTCCCCGCCTTCACCGGCATGCACGAGAACCGCGGGTTCCTCCCGACCGAGTGCATCTTCGCCTTCGCCTACCAGTGCTCGACCGACATGTACACCGGGCTCTACGACGTGCCGAGCTACACCATGTACCGCGCCGGGGGCGATCGCACCCCGGAGTACGCCTGGCATCGCCGCCTGCTCGCCACGCTCGGGAGCCGCCGGCCCGGCAGTTGGGTCCTCAAGGCGCCATCGCACCTCTCGGCGCTCCCGACGCTCTTTGCGGAGTATCCCGACGCCCGGGTCGTGATCACCCATCGGGACCCGCTCCGGGTGGTCGGCTCACTGACCGACATGATGGCCACGCTGCGGTGGATGCACTCGGACCACGTCGACCACGCAGCGATCTCGGAGCTGCTCGGCATGGGGCTCGTGTTCCAGATGGACACCGTCAGCGCCGCCCGCGACTCCGGTGCGGTACCCGAGGACAGGATCCACGACGTCCTCTACAGCGACCTGATCGCCGATCCCGTGGCGACGGTCGAGTCGCTCTACGCCGACTGGGACCGAGAGTTCACCAGCGCCTTCCGCGCCCGGCTGCAGGAATACGTCGATGCGCGCCATCGGGGCCACACGAGCGGCCACGACTACTCCTTTGCCGACACCGGCCTCGACCAGCATGCGCTCCGTGAGCAACTACGCAGCTACCAGGAGCGTTACGGCGTGGTCTCCGAGGTCTAGCCGGGGTTCAGATCGACACGACCTGCACCTCGGGCAACGGCGCCTCGTCTGCGAGCACCCACCGTACGATCATGTATCCCTCCCGGCGTCCACCGGTGTCGATCCAGTTGGCGTGGTGCGGGTCCTCCGGAGCGAGCAGCAACGTCCAGGTACCGTCGTCGTTGCGCTCGGCGGTCCGGTCGTTGATGTGAGTCCGGCGATGCCGGTAGTCAAAGGACTCCATCCACGGGTTGGTGGTCGTGAGACCCCAGTAGACGAAGGGCTCTGCGGGTGGACGGACCGTGATCTCGAGCGCCTCGCCGTCGGCGAGTCGGAACAGGCCACCGTGGTAGGTCATGTCGGCATCGGAGTGCGACCGGAGTTCGGACTCCTGGGACTCGACGTGCGACGCACCGCTGGCGCCGGAGAAGGCATTGACCGAGGCCGAGGCGCCCCGCCAGATCTCGTCGCACGCCATCCCGACGAACGACAGGAACAGCGCAGCGAACTCCAGTGACGGGGCCAGGTCGTCTGCGCTGCATCGGGGCGCCGGCACGTCGCCGACCAGTTCGAGGCGCAGGTCCGAGGGCCGCTGGTCGCTGCGATCGTGGAACGTCTCGCGGACGGCGACCTGTCCGCAGTCCGGGTGGAGCGGAACCCAGTGGTCCACCCCATCGGGCCGTGTGGGTGCGATCCAGACGTCGACCGGTTCGCCGGGTCCGATCCCGAACACATCGAGGTGCGTCTGGTGGACCGTCCCGGTGCGGCCGGCGACTGCGCCCTTGCCGACGGGCGTGCCGAAGGTGAGTCCGACGTAGGCCGCATCACCTCGGACCCCTCGGAGCCGGTAGGTCTGCGCAGCATCGAGCGCACCGAACCAGTAGGTCACGTCGGGGTTGTCGACCATGAGCTTGCGGCGTGCCGACTGACTGACGAACAACTCGGGGTGGAACGGGTCGTTGCGTTCGACGAACCACTCCTGGGCCAGGGACGCGAGTCGGGTCACCCAGCGGTACCCCTCCGCGAGGTCCTCCTCGGTGTGGGGAACCGGGGCTCCGAGCATCCAGTCCCGGGCGGTGCGCTGTGCCTCCAGCCACGCCTCGAACGCCGCAGCGAGCCGAGTGGCGTCGCTGGCGGCGTCGGTCACCTCAGTAGCCGCCTTCGCCGAGGTTGACCATGATCGTCTTGGTCTCGAGGAAGGCGTCGATGCCCTCGGCGCCACCCTCTCGGCCGAGGCCGGAGTGCTTCGTTCCGCCGAAGGGGACGTTCGGCATGACCGTGTAACCGTTGACGCCGAACGTGCCGGACCTGACCGCCCGTGCCACCCGGAGCGCCCGGCGTACGTCGTTGGTCTGCACCGAGGCGCCGAGACCGTAGACCGTGTCGTTGGCCAGTTCGATGGCGTGGGCCTCGTCCCGGAACGGGATGACCGACAGCACCGGTCCGAAGATCTCCTCCTGGGCGATGCGCATGTCGTTGGTGACACCGGTCAGCAACGTCGGGTTGACGAAGTTCCCTGCGGCGAGGTCGCCGCCGGGACGATCACCCCCGAGCACCAACTCGGCACCCTCGGCCACTCCGGCCTCGATCAGGCCGCAGACCTTGTCGACCTGACGTTGGTTGATCAGCGCCGCAGAGGTGGTGGCGGTGTCGAACGGATCGCCGTAGGTGGTCATGGCCGCCATGGCGATCGCCCGTTCCACCAGGTCGTCGTGGATGGACTCGTGGACGAGCAGTCGGGTGTGGCAGACACACCCCTGGCCGGAGAGACCCATGGTGACCATGCCCATGGCAACCATGGCGGTCGCGTCGAGGTCGACGTCGGGGAACACGATGTTCGGGCTCTTCCCGCCGAGTTCCAGACTGACACGGGCGACCCGCTCAGCGGCGGCGTTCAGCATCCGGGTCCCGACGACCCGGGAACCGGTGAAGCTGATCTTGTCCACCCGGGGATCGGTGATCAACGCCTCCCCGGTGGGCTCAGGGGGTCCGGTCACGAGGTTGATGACGCCGTCGGGAACGCCCGCCTCGATGAGCAACTCGACGAGTCGGATCGACGTGAGCGAGGCGAACTCCGATGGCTTGAGCACGACCGTGCAGCCCGCAGCGAGCGCCGGTGCGACCTTCTGGGCGAACAACATCACGGGTGCGTTCCACGGGATGACCGCAGCGACCACGCCGACCGGCTCACGGACGGTGAGCGGGAACCAATCGGACCCGGTGTAGTCCGGAAGCGTCTGGCCGGCGATCTTGTCGATCCACCCGGCGTGGTGATCGAAGATGTCAGCGGCGATCGTGGCCGAGAGCTGGTAGACGTTCGTGAAGCCGACCGGGACGCCGTTGTCGAGCGTCTGCAGGGCGTTGATCTCCTCGGAGTGGGCATCGATCAGTGCAGCGACCCGCTGGAGCAGCCGCTGTCGATCCCGGGCGGTGCGGCCGGTCCAGGCGCCGTCGTCGAAGGCCCGGCGTGCGGCGGTCACGGCGGCGGCCACATCCTCTGCCGTGGCCACAGCGATCGTCGTGACCTCCTCGTTGGTGGCCGGGTGGACGTGCGTCCAGGTCGCTCCGCCTCCGCCGTCGCGCCAGTCGCCGTCGATCAGGATCTTCCCGGGGGACACGCCGAGACGCTCGGCGTGCGGGAGCACGGTGATGGTCATGCGTCGGCGACGGCCACAGCCGTCCCGGAGACCTTGACCTCACCGTCACCGTTGGCCACCTCGACGTCGAGGTCGACGAGGTTCCGACCGTCGTCGGTGCGCTTGTCGGTGACCACGACCTTGGTCGTGAGGACCTCGTCGGGCCAGGTCTGCTTGGTGAAGCGCACCTTGAGGTTGGTGAGGTTGCCCACACCGACGTAGTCCGAGATGGCCTTGGCGAGCAGGCCGGCGGTGAACATGCCATGGCCGAAGACGCTCGGCAGGCCGGCGGCCTGGGCGGCGACCTCATCGGTGTGCATCGGGTTGAAGTCACCCGAGGCACCGGCGTAGACCACGAGGTCCGAGCGGGTCAGGGTGTGGCTGAACTCCGGAGCGGTGTCGCCCACGTTCACCTCGTCGAACTTCAGTGCGGCCTCGGACATCGTTGCTCCTCTGTTCTCATCGGACTTCGGCGTTACCCGTCTTCCCGCTTCCCGGGAACGGCCCGGTCACCCTATCTGACACGTGTGTCAGGTGGCATCAGAGAAGATCGATGCCATGGCGACCATCTCGTCGCCGGCCTTGTCCGGGACGATGAACGGCTCGATCGAGCGGATCTCGTCGAGGTGGGCCACGACTTCCTCCGGGGTCGGGGCGACGCCCCGCCCGGCGATCCACCCGGGTCCGAGCGCCACGAAGGCCCGGGCGATCCGCCCCCCGCCGACACTGAAGACCTCGTGAGTCGGCTCGCAGCCGGCGGACGCCAGGTACGCGACCAGTCCCGAGACCTGCTCGGGTGCGAGCAGGTTGGCCATGGCCTCGCCCATCAGCTGCTCGGTGAGACGAGTGGTGGCGAGCGGAGCGATCACGTTGCTCTTGATGTTGGCCTTGGCTCCCTCGATCGCAATGACGCTCGACAGGCCGACCAGACCCATTTTGGCGCCGGCGTAATTGGCCTGACCGAAGTTGCCGAACAGCCCGGCGGCCGACGTGGTGTGCACGAACCGCCCGTAGCCCTGTTCCTTCATGTGGGCGAACGCCGGACGGCTCACGTAGAACGCACCCTTGAGGTGCACGTCGATGATGTCGTCGATGTTCTCCGTGGTCATCTTGGCGAACGACTGATCGCGCAGGAACCCGGCGTTGTTGACCACGACGTCGACGGTGCCGAACGCATCGATCGCGGTCTGCACGATCGACTCGCCGCCCGCAGCGGAGCTGACGCTGTCGTGATTGGCCACGGCCTCACCGCCGGCAGCGACGATCTCGTCGACCACACGTTGCGCCGCTGAGGCGTCGGCGCCTTCGCCAGCGGCGGTGCCCCCGAGATCGTTCACGACCACCCGAGCGCCGCGCTCGGCCAACAGGAGGGCGTGCGCCCGACCGAGTCCGCCACCGGCGCCGGTCACGATCGCCACCTGTCCGTCAAACGTCACATCGCTCACTGGATCTCCTCCGTATGGTCCGGGTTCTGGTTCAGGTTCTGCTCAGTCGAACAGCAGTGCGGCGAGCTGATCTCGGTGCCAGTCGGCGTCACCGAGCAGGTGGTCACCGCCGTAGGCACGACGCAGGCGCAGGTGCAGGTCGTGTTCCCACGTGTAGCCGATCCCGCCGTGTGCCTGCAGACCGGTGCGGGACCAGTGTCGAGCAGCTCCGCCGGCGGCTGCCTTGGCCACGTGGACCGACGAGGCCCGATCAGCGTCGTCGGCGTCGACGCACATGGCGGCGTAGGCAACTGCTGCAGCGGCACGCTCCTGGTGCAGCGAGGCGTCGACGAGTTTCCACTGCAGCCCCTGGAACGATCCGACGGGCTTGGCGAACTGGACCCGCTCGTTGACGTAGCTCAACGTCGTGTCCTGCAACCACCGTCCGACGCCGACGAGTTCGGCCGACAGTGCCACGGTCGCCCGGTCCGTGGCGTCACGGAACGCCACCTCGGTGATCGCAGTACCGGGACCGGAGGCGGTGGCGATCCGGTGGAGCGGCCGGGTGCGGTCGAGGGCCTCGATCGGAGCACCGACGACCTCGGCGGCGTCGACGACCACGATCGAGGGACCGCTGCGGACGACCACGACCCGGTCGACCTCCTCGAGGTGCGGGACGAACCACGACTCGTCGTGGTCGCCGGGCTCCCATCGTCCAGCGGCATCAGCCACCGCAACGGTTGCGGTCAGGGAACCGTCGGCCACGGCGTCGGCATCGGGGTGGTCGGCAGCCCGGAGCAGCGGCAGGGCCCACGAACTCGACACCCACAGGGGCCCGGGGGCGAGCACGGCTCCGGACTCCTGCATGAACAGGGCGAGATCGACGAGGGGACCATCGCCGAGCGCGGCCCATTCGCGCAGGTGGGTGGCATAGAAGGACCGGGCCGCAGCCGGGCCCTCGGGGGTCACGTCGTAGAAGGCGTCACGCAGCAGTGCGGGTGGGCACTCCTTGGTGAACAGTGAACGTGCGGTGTCGCGGAGCAGTTCCTGCTCGTCGGTGAGCGCGAAGTCAACCACGTGGGAGCCCCAGGACCCGAGTAGCCACGATGTTGCGTTGGATCTCCGACGTCCCACCCCCGATGGTGGCGGCGAGCGACATCTGCCAAGCCGCCTGGAAGCGGCCGCCCTGTGCGGCGAGGGTCGGATCGGTCACCGTGGCGTACGCCCCTTGGAGATCCATGCCGAACTCGTTGAGGCGTTGGCGCAACTCAGAAGCGGCGAGCTTCATGTAGGAGTGCTCCGGGGCCGAGGACCCCTGGGCGAACGATGCGAATCCCTTGTAACCGAGCGCCCGGATGGAGCGCACCTCCTCGTACAGCTCCCCGAGCGTCCGGCGGACGACCGGGTCGGAGTCGAGTCCACGGTCTCGGGCCAGATCGACCAGTCCGTCGAGAGCGCGCTGTGCATAGCCGACGCCCTCCAGCCACAGCCCGCCGCGTTCGTGGGCGAGGGAACCCATCGTGATGCGCCATCCGTTGTTGAGTTCGCCGACCAGATTGGAGCGCGGCACGACGGCGTCGACGAGGAACACCTCGGCGAACTCGGCGTTGCCGGTGATGTGCCGCAGCGGCCGGATCTCCACGCCGGGGGTGTCCATGTCGAGGATCAGCACCGAGATCCCCTTGTGCTTGGCCGCAGTCGGGTCGGTCCGTACGTAGAGGAAGCACTTCTCGGCCCACTCGGCGTAGCTGGTCCAGACCTTCTGGCCATTCACCACGAACGAGTCGCCGTCGAGGTCGGCGCGTGTGGCCAGACTCCCCAGGTCCGAACCGGCGTCGGGTTCGCTCATTCCGACGCACCACACGGTGTCGCCACGGATCGCTGCGGGAACGAGTTGGCGTTGGGTCTCGTCACCGAACTCGAGCAGCGACGGTCCGACGATGCCGTAACCGCCGAAGTGCACCGACCGGGGCACGCCACGGGCGGCGAGTTCCTCCTGATACACCAGCGTCTGCAGAGGCGTGGCGTTCCGGCCGCCGAGTTCCGGCGGATAACCCGGAATCATCCACCCGGAGTCGAACAGCAGTGCCTGCCAGTCGCGGGCCCACTGCGGCACCTCGTCGGCCTCCTCGCCGATCCAGTCCCGGCCCTCACGCAACTGTTCAGGGGTGTGCTCGTCGAGGAAGGATGCAATCTCGGAGCGGAACGCCTCCTCCTCACTCCCCCACGAGAGCTTCACCGACACCTCCTCGGACCTGACACGTGCGTCAGGTTAGTCCGTCCGGAGGAGGAACGCCGCAGCGAGCGGGCCTCCACCGGCGGCGGCGATGCCGATGGTCGGCGGACCACCGTCGACGCTGACCTGTCGTTCGCCGGCCTCGCCCCAGAGCTGCACACAGGCCTCGTGGAGGAAGCCGTAACCATGGAGGCGACCGGCTGAGAGTTGCCCTCCATGGGTGTTGAGGGCGACCGACCCCGGGGTCTGGGCGGCCTCCCGGGCGATCCGGGTTCCGCCGTCGATGAACGCACCACCCTCGCCCTGGGCGCAGAACCCGAACGCCTCGAGCCATGCGAGCGTGATGAAGCTGAATCCGTCGTAGAGCTCGGCGATGTGCACCTGCTCCGCAGTGAGGTCCGTGCGCTCCCACATCATGAGCGCTGCGTCACGGAGGGCCATCGTGGTGAGATCGTCGAACTGATCCCAACTCGGACGGCCCCGGAGCGCAGTCCCGATCGCCTCGATCCGCACCGGTGGTCGGGCCAGATCACCGGCGGACTCGGCCCGGGAGATGATCACCGCCGTGGACCCGTCGGCCGGCACATCGCAGTCGTACAGGCAGAGCGGATCGGAGATCATGCGGACGTCGAGGTAGTCCTGCATGGACATCGGTGTCCGGTAGATGGCCTTCGGGTTGATCTCGGCGTTGCGGCGCGAGTTGAGAGCGATCCACGCCAGCTGCTCGCGAGTGGTCCCGTAACGATGGAAGTGCAGGTTGGCCATCATCCCGATCCAGTTGGCCGCCGACGGCGCACCGAACGGGAGCGTCCACTGCATGAAGCTCGACGCCCGGAAGCCGCCGCCACCGCCACCGCCGCCCATGGTGACGCTCGCCCGACCCGCGTCGCCCTGCGCCGACGCCTCCCACACTGTCCGGAAGCACAGGACGTGCCGGCACAGGCCGGTGGCCACCGCAGCTACGGCGTTGGCGACCGAGCCGAGCTGACCGGGCAACTCGAGGCCGCCGGCGAACCAGTTCAACTCCAACCTGAGTGCATCGTGGACCTCGGTGATGCCGACTCCGGAGAATCCGGGCGGCTGGTTCATGTTGCCGGGGTAGGTGGCGAGACCGTCGATGTCGGACAGTTGCAGCCCGGCGTGTTCGACCGCCGCGATGCAGGCGTCGAGGGTCAGTCCGAGCGGGTCCGGGTAGATCCGCCTGCCGACCTCGGACTGCCCGACGCCCGACACGACGGCGCGCCGCTCACCGATGTCTGTCCAGGTCACGACACCTCCTGCGCAGGAACGTCACCAACGCCGGGGTCGGGCTCGAAGAACGGCAGCCAGACCGACCCGTTGCGGTCGGGGTACTCCTCGAACGTGACCCGGACCCGCTGGTCGAAGTCGACGTCGTCCGGGTCGACGTTGACGATGTTGGTGGTGAGTCGCAGACCCTCCTGGTCATCGAGCTCGACGATCGCCACCACGTACGGCGGATCGAGACCCGGGTACCACGGCTGCCGGTTGATCGTGTACGTGAGGATCCGACCCCGACCGGAACTCGCCTGCGGCGCCACGTCGGTCGACCAGCACGACGGGCAACGGGGCTGCGGTGGGTGGATCCAGGTGCCACAGTCGGCGCAACGGAGGAACCGCAGCTCACCGTGCTCACCGCCGCGCCAGAAGTGCTCGTTGTCGTCGGTGACTGCCGGCAGGACCCGGAAGGGCTGTTCGGACACGTTCACTCGTCCGATGGGTCGTCCGCCGAGCCCGCCTCGTAGCCGGCGCGAGCGAACGGCAGCATCTCTCGTGCGGGCACCAGACCGAAGCTCGGCTGTGTGAGCACCAGTACGCCGAGCACCTCCTCCCACCTGGCCCCGAACTCAGCGGCGAGCATGGCGTGGCGTTGGACACCGGGACCAGAGCGCAGCACCACCGTGCAGGCGAGCCGGACGAGTTCGTGCGTCTTGCGGTCGAGGCCGGGCAGGTCGTCGAGCGCCGAGAGATACGCCGAGAGACCATCAGCGGCCACCGGGAAGGCCTCTTGCATGGACGGGAGCTCGTCTCGGAATTCGCTCATCGTCTGAACCCTATGACTGCGAACCCGACGAGCGCGCCGTGTCCTGGCTCAACCCCTTGGGCATCACCATGCCGACCTGTTGGAGGTGCTGGCCGAGCATCGAGTCGAACTGCTCGGCGACTGACTCGACGTCCCACCCGCCGTCCCGGTGCATCCAGGCGATCTGCTTGGGATGCTGGAAGAGCGTGTAGCTGAAGTCGGTTCGGCCGAACACCTGCCCGTTGACGTGGCCCGCCTGCTCCGACGCCAGGAACGCAACGAGCGGAGCGTTGAGCGACGGATCGAGCGTCGGCGGAACCTCCACCTCCTCGCCGTCCTCGTTCAACGTCGCAGTCATCCGGGTGATGCCCGCCGGCGCCAGGGCGTTGACTGTGATCCCGGCCCGGGCGAGTTCGAGCGCCCAGACGAACGTGAGCCCCATGATCCCCGCCTTGGCGGCGCCGTAGTTGCTCTGGCCGAAGTTGCCGCGCAGGCCTGCCGATGACGTGATGTTGATCACTCGGCCGTAGCCGGCTTCCTTCATGATCGGAGCGGCGTGGCGGGTGACGTTGAACGTGCCCTTCAGGTGGGTGGCGATCACGGCGTCGAAGTCGGCCTCGTCCATCTTGACCAGCGTCCGGTCGCGGACGATCCCGGCGTTGTTGACGACGATGTCGATCCGGCCGAACTCCTCGACGGCGGTGCTGACGATCCGTCCGGCCGCTTCGAAGTCCGACACGGAATCACGGGCGGCCACGGCACGGCCCCCGGCGTCGGTGATCTCAGCGACCACTGATCCGGCCGGGTCCTCGTCGGTTCCGTCCCCGCGCAGCGACACACCGAAGTCGTTGACGACGACCGCTGCGCCCTGCTGGGCCAAGCTGAGGGCGAATTCCCGACCGAGGCCACGGCCGGAACCGGTGACGACTGCGACACGACCGTTGAGGATTCCCATGACGGGGCACACTAACCTGACGCCAGCGTCAGATTTGTCGTTCGTTCAACAAGGGGGACTCAGGTGGCACTCACCGAACTGGAGGGCGAGGAACTCGGCAGCCAGACCATCGTCATCGAACAGGGCCCCGTCCGGGCGTTCGCCAAGGCCATCAAGGACGACCCGGACCGCTACACCGGTCCCGCAGCTCCGACGCCACCCACGTGGCCGTTCGTCATGAGCTACTGGGGGTCGATGGGACAGGGCGGCGCCGCCGGGCTCCCGATCGACAAGCTGCGCGGTCCCGGCCGGATGATCCTTCACGGTGAACAGGAGTTCGACTTCGTCCGGCCGCCACAGGTCGGCGAGACGCTCACCGGTACCGGCCGGATCTCCGAGGTCTACGAGCGTGACACCTCGTCGGCGACGATGGAGTTCTACGTGCGAGAGACCGAGTGGTGCGACGAGGCTGGTCAGGTGGTCTGCACCGATCGCTTCACACTCATCGTCCGGGCCAAGAAGGGCTGACGTCGTGGGTGCAGCAGGTGGCCGGGACCCGTTCGCCGAAGACGACGACCAGCAGGCGTTGCGCGATCTCGCCCGGGACGTGACCGTCCGTGAGGTCCTGCCCCGAGCCGCCCACGGGGACGAGACCGGCGAACCGCCGCGGGTCGCAGCCAAGGCGCTCGCCGACGCCGACCTGTTGCGCATCACCATCGGTGAGGAGTGGGGAGGGTTCGGCTACGGAGACGTCGAGGCGTCGATCGTGCTCGAGGAGGTCGCCCGAGCCGATGTGTCCACCGCCATCTGGTGCCAACTGACCTACAACGGACCTCCCCGAGGGATCGAACACCTCGGACCGCCGGCCATGCGGGAGCGATGGCTGCCGGCAGTGGCGAACGGTGAGGCGCTCCTGTCCATTGGGATCACCGAGCCCGACGCCGGGTCCGCCGTGCACGAGATGCGAACCGCCCTCCGCGCCGACGGATCCGGCTACCGACTGAACGGCTACAAGAACTACTCGACGCTCGGCCACGTGGCCGACGGGTACCTGGTGTGGTGCCGCTGGCCGGGCGGTGAAGGCGCAAAGGGAATCGGTGCGGTGGTCGTGCCCGCTGATCGTCCGGGGGTCACGCTCACGGGCGTGCACCACTCCATGGGGGTCCACGCTGCGACAGAGGCCGAGGTCGCCTTCGACGACGTGGAGATCACTCCGGACGACGTGCTCATCGCCGGCGATCCCGCTTCGACCGAGGCGTTCAAGCTGCTGCTCGCGCACCTCAACCACGAACGGTGCGGCAACGCCTCCATGTGCATCGGCGCCGCACAGGGAGCGCTCGAGTACGCCGTGCGCTACCTGAACGAGCGGGTCATCGGCGGTGAAGCACTCGCCGGCCGTCAGGGCCTGCAGTGGAAGCTCGCCGACATGGCCATCGAACTCGAGTCGGCCCGACTGCTGCTGCGTCGGGCCGTGCACCTCGCCGGGCCGGGCGGAACACCCCCGGCCCTCGAGACGGCCATGGCCAAGGCCGCAGCGAATCGCGCTGCGAAGTTCGTCTGCGACGAGGCCATGCAACTGCTCGGCGGATACGGCTACTCCCGTGAGTACCCGCTCGAACGGGCCTACCGTGACATCCGCGGGCTGTGCATCGGAGCGGGGACCATCGAGGCCCAACTCAACTACGTCGGGTCCAACGTCGTTCGGGGCCGGACCACGACCTCCCCGGCGTGGATCGAACAGCGCTTCTGAACCGGCACCGTGGCTGAGCGGCTCGAGCCGACCTGGCCGCACGCCCTGGGCCCGACCACCGGCCGGGTGAGCGACCTGGAGCCGGACGACCTGCGCATCGCCCGGCTCGCCGGGGGGCTCGCAGGTTCCGGTGTGGGTTGCGGCGACCTGGTGGCGTGGCAACTGCCGAACGGTGAGCCGGCGGCGCTGGCACTGTGGGCGTGCTGGAGACTGGGGGCCGTCGCGGCGCCGATCCACCACCGTGCCACCGCAGCGGAGGTCGAGCGGATGCTCGGCGCCCTGCCGAAGGCAACCGTGCTCGACGACCGATGGATCAGTCGACTCGTCGAGGAGTCACCCCCACACCCCGGGGGGCCGGCGGCACCGGGCGAGCCGGCGCTCGTCCTGCACACCTCGGGGTCCTCCGGGACCCCCAAGGCGGTCGTCCACACGCACGGCGGTCTGGCACACAAGGCCCGCTCGATGGTCCGGATCCACGGGCTCGGCGCCGAGGACGTCGTGTTGATGCCGGCACCACTCGGGCACGTGTCCGGCGTGCTGAACGGCGTGCTCGTGCCCGCAGCGGCGCACATGCGTACGGTGCTGCTCCCCCGATGGGATCCGGACGAGGCGCTGGCGATCATCGAGGGTCAACGGGTGTCGTTCATGGTCGGCCCGCCGACGTTCTTCACCGGACTCCGCGACGCCTCCGGGTGGTCGCCCGAGCGTGTCGCCTCGCTGCGGATCGTGTCCGCCGGTGGCGCCGGAGTGAGTGCGGCGTTCTGCGAGCAGGTCGCCGCCGAGTTCGGGACCACCGTCAAGCGCAGCTACGGGTCCACCGAGGCGCCCACCGTGGCCACCAACCACGCCGACGACGACGTCCGGCTCGGATGGGACACCGACGGGCGCGCCGTCGACGGTGTGTCGTTCCGGATCGGTGACGCCGGCGAGCTCGAGGTGCGTGGGCCCGAGCTGTTCGTCGGGTACACCGACGCCGAGCGCACGGCCGAGGCCGTCACGGCCGACGGTTGGTTCCGTACCGGCGACCTCGCCGAACTGGGCGAGGACGCTCGGGTGACGATCACCGGTCGGCTGAGCGAGGTCATCATCCGGGGTGGTGAGAACATCTCACCCGCCGAGGTCGAAGCAGTGCTCGAGGCCCACCCCGAGGTCCGTGCGGCGGTGGTCGTGGGCGTGCCCGACGAGCGGCTCGGCGAACGGGCGGCTGCCGTCATCCTCCCCGTGCCCGGGGTGACCCTCACGCTCGATGAGGTCACGGCGTGGTGCGGCACTCGTGGCCTCGCCCGCTACAAGTGGCCGGAACGAGTCGAACTCGTCGAGTCCTTCCCGGTGCTCGCATCGGGCAAGGCCGACCGATTCGAGATGCGCCGGCGTCTCGACCGACCTGTCTGATGATCCGCCACCGAGGAACCTTGACTTTCTCGGAAGTGGAACCATGGCCTTTGCGTGTTTGCCCGTTCGCCCACAGGAGGTAGCGACATGCGAAGCCAAGCGTCTGAACCCGAGAGCGACAGCCCGGTCGTGGCATGCGCCGACGGTCACTTCGGCGAGGGGCTTCCGCAGGGGATGACCCTCGCCGGGGTCTCCCAGAAGCGTCGGCGCACCTCTGGCCTGTGGCGGTCGCGTTAGGCGGCTGTTGGTACTGCTGTGGCGGTGATCGCGGGTGTGGGTGGTGTGGCGATGTCGGGTGCTACAAATCCGCAGTTGGTGCCGTCGGAGACGTTGATCACGCCGTGTCGGTTGATCGACACTCGGGGTCCGTCGGACCCGGTTGGGGGTGGGGTTTCTCAGATCGGGCCGGTGGCCGGTCCGTTGGGTTCGGGGTCGAATACTGCTGTTCAGGTGACGGGTTCGACGGGGAACTGCAGGATTCCGGCGGATGCCACTGGTGTGGTGATGAACGTGACGGTGGTGGGGACTGGGTTGTCGGGTTCTGTGCGGGTGAACGGGTTCGTGACGGTTGTTCCGGCGAATCCGGCGCCGAACGCGTCGAATCTGAACTATTCGGTGGGGTCGGGGCCGACACCGAACTCGGTGACGGTGGCGTTGAGTTCGACCGGTCAGGTGCGGTTCTTGGTGTCGAACGGTCCGGTGAACCTGATTGCGGACATCGCCTACGGGTTCAACAGCATCTGGGCACTCTGCACCGGGACCAACCGGGTGATCAGGGTGAACGCCACCACGAACGCCATCGAGGCCTCGAACATCTCTGTGGGCACGAGTCCCAATGCGGTCGCCGTCAACGCGAATTCGGTGTACGTCACCAACACCGGCTCCAACAACGTCTCGAGGATCAGCCCGACGACCAACACCGTTGCCGAGACGATCCCGTTGCCGGCTGGCGCCGGACCCGGTGAGATCACGCGAGGTGCGGACAACTCGTCGCTGTTCGGCCCCTCCCGGGACATGTGGGTGGTCAACGGCAGTGGGGACAGCGTGTCCCGGATCACCACCGGGAACGCCACCTCCGCCGTCACCACGTTCACGGCCGGGATTGGTACGGCACCGAGTTCCATCACCTTCGACGGACGCAACGTCTGGGTGGGCGTCACCGACGCGCCGTGACCGGGGCGGTGCTGCGGATGGGCGAGGACGGAGCCGTACTTGCGACCATCAACCTGGGGTCTCCCTTCGCCGTCCCGCTCGACCTGGTCTACGACGGGTCCTACATCTGGGCCATCTCGCCGCTGGTCGAGACCACAACCCGGATCGACCCGATCGGCAACGCCATCAGCGGGAACATCGACACGGGCCTCGGTCTGGGCAGCGGCATCTTCGACGGAACCAGTCTCTGGGCGTCGAACTCCGGGAGCGACCAGGTCCAGCGCCTCCGAACCTCCTGAACGGGGCAGCCCAGGGCTCAGGCCCGCAGGAAGAACCCCTGGGGGTCCCAGGTCCGCAGCGACCTGAGTTCCCCGGGGGTGGGCGGGTCCAGGTCGACCAGGTCCGTGGCGACCGGCGCGTCCCACGCCAGCAGGGTGCGCAGCTCGTCCAACCGACCGGGAACCACTGCCACCACCACGAACTGGCCCTGACGGCGCTCCAGGACACCCAGATCGGTGGCCACTGCGACCACCCGGTCCCCGGGTGAGGTGACGTAGGCGCACCGCTCGACCGTCCGGCGACCGGTGAGCGTGGTCACCACGACGACCTCGTCCGCCGCTGAGGCGACATCGTTGCCGCCGCCCGAGCCGACCAGGAACGTTCGGCCCGGCACGACGGTGGAGTTGATGTTGGCGGCCGAGTCGAACTGTGCGGCGCCGAGGCAGGCGAGGGCGACGGTTCCCGGGCCCGGAACCAGGCCCCCCAGCACCCACGAGGCGTCGTGGAGCGCCGTTGCGGACGGGAATGCCCGGTGGTTGAACACGAACGGGTCAGCCGGTGTCGGGGTGTAGCCGAGGAGTCCGAGCTCGGCGGTCAGCACGGCGTGAGCACCCTGCGCCCGGGCCTGCTCGACGCCGAGCCAGGTCGCCAGGTTGGCCACTCCGGCGCCGGCCAGCACCACGTCGGCCCCGGTTGCCAGCACACGACTGGCGACAACCCGGGCGCCGTGGACCGCTGCGAGTTCCCAGTCGTTGGCCGGTGGGGCGAGGTCGGGCGGGTGGGCGGAGGCATCCTCGCGCCAGGACTCCCGGTCGGCCCGGGCCCGGAGCGCGGCGACCCGATCCGGGCCGAGCCGATCCAGATACGCCGTGTGGTCCTCGGGTTCGATCACCCAGTGGCGGATCCACTCGTCGAACCCCTCGTCGTCGAGCCGGCTGGCGTCGCGGACCTCGGCCCAGAACCCGACGTCCTCGGCGTAGGGCTCGGCCGGAGTGAACGAGCCGTACAGGCCGCCCGGATGCGCCCCCATCGGGCACTCGGCGACCGCCAGGGTACGGTGCGCCGGCACCACCACCAGGTGCGACCACGGGGTGATGTCGTCGACGACCAGCTCGGTGGTGGCCACCACACCCCGTCGGGCGGCGAGCGCACCCCACACGCCTTCGAGCAGCGGCGGGTGCAGTGCCAGGTTCCCCTGACGGTCGGCCACGGCTGCGTGCACGATCGCCACGTCGGGCGTCGCCGCCTGCACCAGCCCGACCGGCCCGAACGGCGTGTCCACCCGGGCGAAGCCGGAGTTGTCCTCCATGGACGAGCCGACCAGCGAGGAGGTGGTCAGCGCCGGCAGGCCCCGGGCAGCGGCCTCGAGCCGTTGGGCGAACGTCAGGAACGACCAGTGCTCGACGTCGACCTCGCCAGAGAGGTAGGCACGACCGAAGCGCGGGTTGGGCGTGAAGTTCGGGAAGACGTCACCCGAGTATCCGGTCACGACCCGGCGGACGAGCCCGCCCCGAAAGAACAGCGTCCCCAGACTCGACAGCGACAGCATGTCCAGCGTCCACTGCGGATCGCGGCCCCACCACTGCCGCACGAGTTCTCGGACCGCAGCCGACCAGCGGGTGTGGGAACAGACGACGTGGACCGTGTCACCCGCCTGGACGTGTCCGACGGCCTCGCCCAGGCCGACGACCTTCGACGCAGCGGCAGCGGACGCGGCACCCATGCGAATGTGACACTAACGTCAGGTCGCCATGGCCGGGTACTCCCAGAACTACGCCGACCTCGCCGGACACCCGGCGGTTCGCCACGGCGGGAGAGAGCTCATCTACGGCGAACTGCACCGTCGGGCATCGCGCCTGGCGTCGGTCCTCGAGCGCGATGGGCTCTCCCCCGGTGGTCGGCTCGCCATCATGCTGCCCAACCGGGTGGAGTTCGTCGAGGCCCTGGCCGCATCGGCCAAGGCCGAGTGCTCGGCGCTGTCGGTTAACTGGCACCTCGCAGCGCCTGAGCTGGCCTATGTGCTCACCGACTCCGGCGCCGGCGCCCTCGTCGCCGACGACTCGCTCCGTGACGTGGTCGAGGCGGCCGGTGCGACGTGCCCCGTCCTCTACGTCGGCGACGACTCCGGTGCCGGCTACGAGGCACGCCTCGCCGGAGCCGACACCGACGACCTGCCGACACCGTGGCCGTGCTCGTGGCCGGTCGTGTACACCTCGGGCACCACGGGTCGACCCAAGGGCGTGGTCCACGGTGCCCTGGCCGACCCGGAGGTCCTCCGCGCCACCCAGGAGGCGCTCGTCGGCCTGTGGGGGTACCGATCCGACGACGTCCACGTGGTGGCGGGCCCGCTCTACCACGCCGGCCCGCAGGGATACGCCGCGCTCACCCTCTACACCGGTGGCACGGTCGAGATCATGGGCAGCTGGGACGCAGCTGCGTTCCTGCAACTCGTCGAGGAACGTCGGGCCACCACGACGTTCCTGACACCGGCTCACTTCATCCGTCTGCTCGAACTGCCCACTGAGGAGCGCTCCCGCTACGACGTCGGTTCACTGCGTCACGTCATCCACGCCGGAGCGCCGTGTCCCGTCGGGGTCAAGCGCCGGATCCTGGAGTGGTGGCCCCACACCGAGGTGTGGGAGGTCTACGGCATGAGCGAGGGCGGTGCGACGCGGGTCTCGGCTGCGGAGTGGCTCGAACGTCCCGGCACCGTCGGGCTGCCGTGGCCCGGGACCGAGGTGCGCATCCTCGACCCCGCCACCCTGGTGCCCGTCGAGACCGGGACCGATGGGCTCATCTACGTTCGTCCCGCCCGTGGGCGGTTCCACTACCACAACGACCGCAACAAGACCGACAACGCCTGGCACGGTGACGCCTTCACCGTCGGCGACGTCGGCCACCTCGATGACGACGGTTGGCTGTACCTGACCGACCGGGCAGCGGACCTGGTGATCAAGGGCGGTGTGAACGTCTACCCCCGCACGATCGAGGACGTCCTCCACGAGCACCCGGCAGTGGTCGACTGTGCCGTTTTCGGCATCCCCGACGAGCGGGACGGCGAACACCTCCACGCCGTGGTCGAGTTGCGCGCCGACGCGACCGTCGAGGAGCTGCTCGAGCTGTGCCGGCAGCGGCTTGATCCATGGTCGTGCCCGTCGAGCATCGAGATCGTCGAACAGCTCCCGCGGGACCCCAACGGCAAGGTGCTCAAACGCCACCTGCGCGAGCCCCACTGGGCCGACACCGATCGGAGGATCTGAGCACCGTGGCCGACCCCACACCGGCGCTGCAGGGCGGACTGTTCCGACTCGCCCCCGACGGGACCCTCACGCTGGTGGGTGGTCGCTCTCGTTCGAGTGGCCGACTCCACTTCCCGCTCGCAGCGGTCTGCCCGTGGACCGGAGCCGACGACGTGGAACCGAGCGACCTGCCCCGCCACGGCCGGCTGTGGGCGTGGACCACGGTGACGGCGCCACCACCGGGCTACGCCGGTCCGGTCCCCTACGGTTTCGGGGTCGTCGAGTTCGACGTGCCGGGCGAGGCCGACGGCGAGGTGCTGCGGATCGTCGGCCGGATCACGGTGGCCGACGCCGACGCTCTCAGCGCCGGGGACCCGATGGTCGTCGTCGCCGAGGAACTACCGACCGATGACGGACCAGTGCGGACGTGGGCCTTCGCCCCCGACACCGGAGGGGACCGATGACCGACGTCGCCGTCGCCGTCGCCGGGGTCGGCATCCATCCATTCGGACGTCACGGCGACCTGACTGCGACCGCCATGGGCGCCGACGCGTTGCGCGACGCCATGGCCGAGGCGTCGGTGGGTCGGGGCGCCTTCCAGGCCGCCTTCTGCGCCACGGCCTACGGCGGCGTCGCTGCGGGCCACCGAGTGCTCGGCGCACTCGGGCTCACCGGGGTACCGATCGTCGACGTCGAAGCCGGGTGTGCATCCGGTGGTGCGGCGCTCGCGCTGGCCGCCGGAGCGATCCGGGCGGGTCAGTACGACACCGTGCTGGTGGTGGGCATCGAGAAGATGCCCAAGGGGATCATCCGCTCCTCGTTCTTCCCGTCGTGGATGGAGACCGGGGGGCTGGCCGCCACTCCGGCGTACTTTGCGCTGCGCGCCCAGCGGCTGCTCAGTGACCAGGGCCTCACTCTCGACGACCTGGCCTCGGTCGTGGTCAAGAACCGCGGCCACGGGGTCCACAACCCTGACGCCATGTTCACCAAGGCGGTCACCGCCGAGGAGGTGCTCGCCTCGCGGATGGTCAGTCCCCCACTGCACCTGTGGATGCTCTGCTCTCCCAACGAGGGTGCCGCCGCAGTCGTGCTCCGTCGGGCCGACCTGGTGGGCCCCGGCGCCGTGCGGTTGGACGCAGCGGCGCTCCGCAGCCACCTGCCCGGTTCGGTTCTCGACGAGTCGACGCCTCTGTCGGGAATCGATGACGAGGGGATCACCCCGCCGACACAATTGGCAGCGGATGATGCCTACGAGGCGGCCGGACTCGGCCCCGAGGACGTCGACGTCGTCGAGTGTCAGGACACCGACGCCGCCCGGGAGCTGATCAGCTGGGCCGAACTCGGGCTCTGTGCGCCCGGAGAACAGGCCCGGATCCTGGCGAGCGGCGACGCCAACGTGGGTGGGGTCCGACCGGTGAATCCATCGGGTGGCCTGCTGTCAAAGGGCGAGCCGCTCGGCGCCTCGGCGCTCGGGCAGGTCGTCGAACTGGTGCGGCAGTTGCGGGGGCAGGCCGGACCGCGACAGGTCGAGGGGGCCAAGGTGGCGCTGGCACACACGATCGGACGGGGAGCCAACGCCTCGGTGGTGCTGCTCAGCACCTGAGGCGGCTGCAGGTACTGACACGTTCGTCAGGTACTGTGACCGCCGTGGTTCGCACACGTTCACTCGATGCCTCCATCACGGCAGTCGGGGTTGCGGTGCCCGAGTGGCGGGTCGCCGTGGCCGACATCGACTCCGCCTGGGGCCGATCTCCAGGACGCGGCACGCTCGCTGTCTGCCGGGCCGACGAGGACCCCCTGACGCTCGCCTGGGCCGCTGCCGACCGGGCGCTCACCGCTGCGGGACTGTCCGTTGATGCGATCGACGGCATGTGGTGGGGCTGCACCCGACCACCCTTTGCCGAGGGACCGAGTTGGACGACGCTCGCAGCGACCCTGCACCTCGACTCCACCGTCGATGGAGCGCTGTTCGCCGGATCGACCCACGCCGGTGTCGACGCACTGCTCGCCGCTGTCGACGCCGTTTCCGCTGGCCGGGTGCACACGGCGCTGGTGGTCACCTCCGATGCGCTCCTTCCGGCCACCGGCACCGGCCACGAGACCTCCGCCGGCGCCGGAGCGGCGGCAGTGGTGCTGCAGAGCGACAGCGGACCGGCGCGGCTCGTGCGCTCGGCGCACCGCTGGGAGCCCCGACTCGATCGTTACCGGGGCGACCGCGAGGCCGAGACCCGGGAGACCTACGACGGTCGGCTGTTCCGGGAGCAGGCCTACCTACCCATGCTCGGCGACGTGGGCGACGCGCTGGTCGACGACGGCGATCCGGCCGGCCGCTGGTCGGTACCCGATCCCGACGGACGTCTGGCCCGGGCGCTGCTGAAGCGACTCGCCACTCCCGGTGGGGCTGCCGAGGACGTTGCTGCGGGCGATCGCAGCCGTCTCGGGGACCTGGGCAGTGCCGCAGCGCTCGTCGGTGCCGCTGCGGCCCTCGGAACCCCGGGGCCTCTCCATCTACTCGCCTCCGGTGGCGGCCGGGTCAGCGGGATCACGGTGATCGTCGACCGACCGGTCCCGGGAGCCGAGCAGGTGGCTGCGGCGCTCGCCGGCGGAGAAGCGGTGACCTACACCCGGGTTCTGCGGGCCCGCGGCGTGCTCAGCCCCACCGGCGAGTCCGTCGAGATGGCCGTCCCGCCTGGGAGCGCCATGTTCGGCCGGGGCGCCGGTGAGATGCTCGGGTTGCTCGCCGCCCGCTGCGTGGACTGCGGCACGCTGAACACACCGCCCGACGTCCATCCGACCTGCATCTCGTGTGGATCAACGAAGTTCGACATCGTGCCGCTCGGCCGCACCGGGACCGTGCAGACGTTCGTGGTCAACCGCACCATGCCGTCACCGTTCGAGGCTCCCCTGCCGCTCGTCGTCGTCGACCTCGACGACGGCGGTCGGATCCAACTCCAGGGCGGTGACGACGGGGCCGACCTGGCCGTCGGCGCCCCGGTCCACCTGGTGCTGCGCCGCTACGCAGTGGAACGTGGGGTGCCGGTGTACGGCTGGAAGGTCCTCTCTGCGCATTCCCGTCAGGAGATCACGCAGTGAGTTGGAACCGGGTGTCAGTGATCGGCGCCGGGCTGATCCACATGGGTGAGTTGTTCGAGCAGTCCTACGAACAGATGGCCCGTGGTGCGTTCGACGCCGCAGTCGGTTCCGTCGACAACGGATTCGACCCGACGGAGATCGACGCCGTGTTCGTCGCCACCCAACGAGGCACGTTGTGGGGTCAGGAGGGCATCGGCGGCAACACCATCCCGTCGGCGATCGGTCTCGCCGGCGTGGCATGCACCCGCGTGGAGAACGCCTGCCCCACCGGGTCCGATGCCTTCCGGGTGGGCTGCATGGCGGTGGCCTCGGGTGTCCACGACGTCGTGCTCGTGATCGGCGTGGAGAAGATGCGCGACAAATCCTCCGACGAGGGTCTGCTCGCCCGAGCGGCGGCCGGTCACCCCGTCTACACCCGAGGCGAGTCGGCACCGGTGTTGTTCGCCCCGTTCGCCACCCGGCACATGCACGAGTTCGGCACGACCCGCGAGATGCTCGCCTCCGTGGCGGTCAAGAACCACCACAACGGCGTGCTCGACCCGTATGCGCACTTCCGCAACGAGGTGACCATCGAGCAGGTCCTCGCCGCACCGCCGGTGTGCTCCCCGCTGCACCTGCTCGACTGCTGCCCGCAGACCGACGGCGCTGCCGCCATCGTCATCACCTCACCCGAGCGAGCCGCCGACTTCACCGACCGGCCCGTGTTCGTGGCGGGGTTCGGGGTCGCCACCGACCACCCGTACCTGCACGAGAAGTCGACCTATGTCGGACTCCCGGCAACGGTCGAGGCGTCGCGCCGGGCCTACGAGATGGCCGGCATCTCACCGGCCGACGTCGACGTGGCCGAGGTTCACGACTGCTTCACGATCACCGAGATCCTCGACATCGAGGACCTGGGGTTCGTGGAGAAGGGTCGGGGTGGCATCGCCTCGATCGAGGGCCAAACGGCGCTCGACGGTCGCATCCCGGTGAACCCGTCCGGCGGCCTGCTCGCCAAGGGCCATCCCATCGGCGCCACCGGGATCGCGCAGCTCACCGAGTGCTGGTGGCAGCTCCGCGGTCAGGCCGACGAACGCCAGGTGGCCGTGCGCAACGGCTTTGCACTCCAGCACAACGTCGGGGGACGCGGGTCCGGCGTCTCGGTGGTGAACATCCTCACCACCAACGGGCCGTGATCCGCTTCACCGTCGGCGACGATCACGTCGGCCGGATCACGCTCGATCGTCCCGGCGCCGCCAATGCACTCACCGTCGAGATGCGCGACGAGATCGTCGAGCGGGTGCGCGAGTGCCGGGACCGTGACGACGTCCGCTCCGTGCTGGTGACAGCCACCGGCGAGTCGTTCTGCTCGGGCATGGATCTCCGGGGCTCCACCGTGGCGCAGGCGGGGACCGAGGACTTCGACCCACGCTCCACCTCACAGGCGCTACGGGTGGGGGTCCAGACGTTCATCCGGGAACTGTGGGAGCTCGACAAGCCGACCGTGGCCGCCGTGCAGGGCGCTGCGGTCGGGCCCGGAGCGCACCTGGCGCTGGCGTGCGACTTCGTGTTCACCTGCGACCGGACCAAGTTCCTCTGGAGCTTCGCCAAGTGGGGCCTCGTCGTCGATGCCGGAGGCGCCTACCTCCTCCCCCGCCTGGTCGGGCTCCCCCGCGCCAAGGCCATGGTGATGCTCGGCGAGGGGGCCGTCGGCACCGAGGCGGTCGACCTGGGCCTCGCCTACCGCCACGTCGGCATGGGCGACGCCATGAGCGCCGAGGCCGACGAGCTCGCAGTCCGACTCGCTGCGGGCCCGACACGGTCGCTCGGCCTGTCCAAGACGCTCCTCAACCGTTCGTTCGAGACAGCGCTCCCGGACAGCCTCGAGCTCGAGGGGCACTTCCAGTCACTCGCCACCGCCTCAGCGGATCTGGTCGAGGGCATGGCGGCGTTCCGGGAGAAGCGCCCGCCCGATTTCACCGGCCGCTAGGACCGGCGTCGCACTCATCGATCACTCATCGATGGTGAGAGCGTCCTCGGGGCAGGAGGCCACAGCCAGACGTGCAGCGTCGGCCAGCTCGGCCGGCGGCTCGGACAGCAGCACCACGCAGTGGCCCAGGTCGTCGGCATCGAACACCTGTGGGGCCAAGGCGTAGCACCGGCCGTGCCCCACGCAGGCGTCGGGTTCGAAGTGGATCCGCATCACTCCGCCACCGCAACGGTCACGGGTTCGAACACGAGCGGGAGCGACACGATCTCCCGGATGCCCGGCGAGTACTCGAGGTGCGCACCCTCAGCAACGGTGTAGTCGGGAATCCGACGGTGCCACTCCTCGAGCGCCACCCGGAGCTCGAGACGGGCGAGGTGCGAACCCAGACATCGGTGCGGCCCACCGCCGAAGGCGAGGTGCCGGTTGACCTCACGGGTGGCATCGAACTCAGAGGCGTCCTCGCCGAACTCCGTCGGATCGGTGTCGGCCGAGCCGAGCATCAGCATCACGGTGTCACCGACTTCGAACTTGTGCCCGTGGAGCTCGACCGGCTGGGCCACGGCACGGAGGATCTGCATCACGGGCGTGTGGTACCTGAGCATCTCCTCGACGGCGGCCGGCACGATCGACTGGTCGTCGGCGAGCAGCTGACGCTGGATGGGATCCTGCGCCAGGTGTGCCAGTGAGCAGTCGAGCGTGGACGTCACCGTGTCGAGCCCACCGAGGACGAACAGGTAGCAGATGTCGAGCATCTCCTCCTGGGACATGCTCCGGCCATCGACCTCGGAGGTCAGGAACCGGGTGAGCAGGTCCGTTCCAGACCCACCCCGACGCTGGTCGATGGCATCCTCGAAGTAGGCGTACAACGCCGCCCCGGTGGCCCGGCGCACCTTGGCGTCCTGTTCGGGGTCACCGGTGTTGGGTCGGATGATGTTGTCCTTCCAGACGAGGAGCTTGTCGAGGTCCTCGAGCGGAAGGCCGCACATGCTGAGGAACACGATGCACGGCAGGGGGACGGTGAACTCTGCGTGGGCGTCCACGCTCCCGCGGGCGATGAAGGAGTCGATGACGTCGTTGACGACCACCCGGAGCTCGCCCTCGAGCGGGGCCACCTCGTGGGGGCCGATGGTGGGGTCGATCACCCGCCGGTACTTGGCGTGCTCGGGCGGGTCGATCTGCAGCGGGATGAGCGGACGGTCCTGGCCGATGTCGACCGCCACGAAGTCCGAGCTGAAGATCTCCGGGTGCTTGAGCGCCCAGCGCACGTCCTCGTAGCGACTGATGATCCACGTCCCTCGTCCGAAGCCTTCGAACATGGCCACCGGCAGGTGGTCGCGCAGCCGTTCGTAGAACGGGATCGGGTTGGCGGCGACCTCGGGCAGATACGGGTTCGCCTCGCCGGTCTGCGGATTGACGGCGTCTCCTGGATCCATCATGGCCTCCCCTTCGGGACCGGGTGTCCCGGGTCCGGACACTCTATGACACGCGTGTCAGGTTTGGTGACGGGACGGCCGAGTCGGTCGAGGATGCCGGAATGTGGGAGTGGGCGTACACAGACTCGAACTGTGGACCTCTGCCGTGTGAAGGCAGCGCTCTAGCCAACTGAGCTATACGCCCGGGAGGGATTACTGTAGCCGTGGCCCATCACGACGATCTCACGGACCGGGGATCCACCCGTCGAGGGTCCGTAGACAGACGCCCTCGTTGGTGTTGAGCCGCTCGAACACCTCGCCGTTGCGGCACGCCTGTGGCGCAGAGACCCCGGCGAATTCGATGACGGCCTCGTGGTCCTCGGCGCAGTCGACCGTCCTCAGGCTTCCGTCCGACTGGCGGGTCACGCACTGCGAATCCGGAGCCAAGGGCGGCGGGGAATCGTCGGAACCGGAGCCGGCCGCCCCCCGGCCTCCTCCCGCCAAGGCCGTCCCGACGAACAGGATCACCGCCACGAACAGCGCAGCGACGATCGGCCCCCGACGCAGCAGCCAGAACGATGCTGCGCCCATCGGCGGTTCGTCCGGGTCGACCTCAGCAGCTCGGAGGCTGGCCCAGTACTCATCCGGATCGTCCGCCTCGGCCTGCGGCGACGGGCCGGGCGGAGTGCTCACCCGCTCGTCGGTCGGTCGCAGGGAACGGTCGTAATTGCGCCGACGATCCGGATCGGACAACACGGTCCAGGCGGCGTTGACCTCCTGCATTCGCCGCTCCGCCAGACCTCGCTCCGCTGGGGACGCCCCCGCCTGCCGGTCCGGGTGCAGGAGCCGTGCGAGGCGCCGATGGGCGTCCCGCATCTGCTTGGCGGACGCGTTCGCCCCGACTCCGAGCACCTGGTAGTGGGTTCGACCGGACGAGCCCGACATGCGATCAGACTACGGCGCAGCGCTGCTGTAGCCTGCGTGGGTGAAGTTACTTCGGTCGTTGAACGATTCGACAACCGAACAGGTTGATCGGTCCGGCGGTGGCACCCCCGGTTCGATCACCGCTGCACTCCGTCACCACCCGTTCCGGAGGGTCTGGCTCGGCCAGTTGACGTCGAACACCGGGTCGTGGATGCAGAACGTGGTGCTCGGCATCCTCGCCTACGAGCTCACCGGGGCTGCGTGGTTCGTCGGAGTGCTCACCTTTGCGCAACTCGGACCCATGCTCCTCCTCTCTCCCTGGGGTGGCGTGCTGGCGGACCGGTTCGATCGACGCCGTCTCCTCGTGGCGATCGCAGGCACGCAGTTGGTACTCAGCCTGGCGCTCGCAGTCGTCGTGGTGGATCCCACGCCGAGCAAGTTCCTGATCACCCTGCTGGTCGGGGCCATCGGGATCGGCGCCGCCTTGTACGTCCCCATCCTCACCGCAACGATCCCGGCGCTCGTGGGCCGGCGGGATCTGCAGGGCGCCGTTGCGCTCAACTCCCTGGCGCTCAACGGCAGCCGGATCGTCGGACCGCTCGTCGGTGGTCTCCTGGCGGCCACGCTGTCCACCTCAGCGGTCTTCGTCGTGAACGCCGGGTCGTTCCTCGTGGCGATCTGGGCCGTCGCCACCGTGCGTGTCGACCTGCGTCCGGTGGAGCGAGTTCGGAGCAGTCCGATCTCCGAGCTGCGATCGGGGTTCCGCGCCGCAGCAGGTGACCGGGTGATCCTCCGGGTACTGACGACGATCGCCACCTTTTCGTTCTTCTCGCTGGTGTTCATCTACGCCATGCCAGTGATCGCATCGGAGCGGCTCGGGCTCGACGAGTTCGGGTACACGGTTCTCTTCGCCACCTTCGCCGTCGGTACCGCCGCCGGTGCGCTCAGCGCCGGGTCGTATCTGGTGCAACACGACCGGTGGGTGGTCGGCCGCTGGGCGCTCGTCGTGTTCACGGTGGGACTCACCACCCTGGCGCTGAGCACGTCACCGGTCGTCGCCGGTGTCGGAGCGTTCGTGGCGGGCGTCTGCTACTTCGTCGTCGTGACGACCCTGCTCACCACACTCCAACTCCAGACCGACGACGCCGTGCGCGGTCGGGTCATGGGGCTCTGGATGATGGCCTGGGCGGGGCCGGTGCCCGTCGGGGCGCTCCTCGCCGGTCCGGCGATCGACACTGTCGGGATCGTGCCGGTCCTCCTCGCCGGCGCTGTGGTCGCTCTCGGCCTGGCGGTGTCGTTGCGCCACGTCCGCTCAGAACCGCCGGTCCCGGCGTGAGGGCGGCGATCAACTGATCGCTGCGACCAGCCGCTCCAGGCCAACGCTGCGCGACGCCTTGATCAGCACGGCGTCACCGGGACCGAGGGAGCCGAGAGCCGACACCGCAGCGTCGATGCCCTCGACCGGATCCACTCCGTAGAGGTCCGTGGCAAACGCCACGACCTCGATGCCGAGCTGGTCCGCCACTTCGGCCACCCGCCGGTGCTCCGCTACGGCATCGTCGAGTTCCGCCATGTAGCCGAGTACGGCCACCCGGCGAGTGGCATCCACCTCGGCGAGCGCTCGGAGCGCAGCGGTCATCGAGGTCGGGTTGGCGTTGTAGGAATCGTTGAGCAGGACGGCGCCCGACGCCGGGCGCACGAGCTCCATCCGCCACGGGGACAGTTCCGGCGCGGCCAGACCGGCCGCAGTGCCGTCGATGTCGACACCGAGTGCCCACGCCGCGGCGGCTGCGGCCAAGGCGTTGGTCACGTTGTGCTCACCCCGCACCCCGAGATGCACCGGGATCGATCCGTCCGGGGTCCGGAGCGTGAATGTGGCCCGCAGCTCAGCATCGAGACGGACGTCCTCGGCGCGGACGTCGCCACCGTCCCCGAAGGTCAGCACCCGGGAGGCGGTGTGCGACGCCATGGCCGCGACTCGTTCATCGTCGGCGTTGAGCACGGCGACCCCGCCGGCGGGGAGCGACTCGACGAGCTCGCCCTTGGTCGCGGCGATCCGGTCGAGCCCGCCCATGAACTCGGAGTGGACCGCGGCCACGAGCGTCACCACGGCCACCGACGGGCGGGCCAGGTCGCAGAGGGTCCGGATGTGCCCGTCGCCGCGGGCGCCCATCTCCACGACGAGCGCCTCGACGTCGTCCGGCGCGTTCGCAAGGGTCAGGGGGACCCCGAGTTCGTTGTTGAAGGACTTCTCCGACGCCGCCGTCAGGTACTGCTGCCGCAGGACCGACGCCAGCAGGTCCTTGGTCGTGGTCTTGCCCACCGACCCCGTCACGCCGACCACCCGACCGGCGGCCGTCGCCTCGATCCGGTCACGGGCGAGACGGGCCAGCGCTGCCAGGGCGTCCGACACCGAGTCGACCACCAGCGCCGGCGTGCCGCTGAGGGCCTCTGCGTCGACGCGCTCCACCAGGCACGCACCGGCGCCCGCCGCCACGGCGTCCGCGACGAAGTCGTGGCCGTCACGCTCTCCGCGCACCGCAGCGAACAGCTGGCCCGGCCTGAGCGTCCGGGAGTCAATCGAGAGGCCCTCGATCGTGCGGCGGGAACCCACGAGCCGGGCTCCGAGCGTGTGAGCGAGCAACTCGAGGTCAATTCGCACGACGAGATGCTTACACGTCCGAGATCGGCATGGGAGACTCACAGCATGGGCTTCAACTCTGGCGTCTACAACGTGTTCCTATTCCTCCACGTCCTCGCCGTCATCGTCGGCTTCGGCGGTGTCCTGCTCAACGGGCTCTACGCCAGCCGGGCACGTCGTTACGAACCAGCGCAGACCCTGGCGGTACTCGAGGTCAACGGGTTCGTCAGCTCCAGGGTCGCCGAGTGGTTCATCCTCGCCGCCGGCATCCTCGGGTTCGGTCTCGTCAGCCTGAGCGACGGGGTGTTCTCGTGGGGACAGACCTGGGTGTGGCTGTCCATCCTGTTGTACGTGGTCTCGCTCGGGGTCTCGCACGGTCTGTTGCTCCCCCGGGTTCGGACGATGATCGCCACCCAGGCAGGGCTCGTCGCCGGGACGGCGTCGGCGGACGCTCCGGCGCGGATGGAGGCCCTCGGCAAGCAGGTCGGTATGTTCTCCGGCGCGCTGCACCTGTCGTTCGTCGTGATCCTCGTCCTCATGATCTTCAAGCCCGGTTCCGGCCTGTGACCCAGCTCCCCGACCGGGTGCGCCTGGTCGTGCTCTACGGGGGGCGCTCCGCCGAACACGAGGTCAGCTGCATCTCGGCCGCCAACGTGGTGCGGGCGCTCGACCCGGACCGCTACGCCGTCGAGCTGGTCGGGATCGATCCGTCAGGTCGTTGGCACCGCTCAGCAGGGCCGCAGCACCCGGTCGAGGGACCCCTCATCGAGCGGGAGGCGGCTGTGAGCCCGGAGACAGCAGGACTCACAGCGGGCATCCCGACCGTCGTGTTCCCCGTGCTGCACGGCCCGAACGGTGAGGACGGCACCGTGCAGGGGTTCCTCGAGCTGCTCGACGTTCCCTACGTCGGCTCGGGCGTGCTCGGCTCGGCGCTGTGCATGGACAAGGCGGCCGCCAAGAACGTGCTCGATGCACACGACATCCCCCAGGCGCGCTGGCTGCAGGTCGACCGGGCGATCCTGCACGACGAGGCCCGCTGCGTGGACCTGCTGTCCCGGCTGGGGCAGACCGTCTTCGTCAAGCCCGCCAACATGGGCTCGTCGGTCGGCATCAGCAGGCGGACGGGCGTCGAGGACCTGCTCGCGGGGCTGCAGTTGGCGTTCGACTTCGACGACGTCGTCGTGGTGGAGGAGGCGCTGACGGTACGGGAGCTCGAGACCGCCGTGCTCGGCCCGAGTGAGGAACTACGGGTCTCCGTTGTCGGCGAGGTCATCCCTGCAGCAGATTTCTACGACTTCGATGACAAGTACGTCGACGGCGCAGCCAAGACGGTCGTCCCCGCCGATCTTCCAGACGACGTGCCCGAGGAGGCACGGTCGCTCGCAGTCCGAGCCGCCCAGGTCCTGCGGGTCGAGGGCATGGCCCGGGTCGATCTGTTCCTCACCGATGACGACCGACTCCTCGTGAACGAGGTCAACACCATCCCGGGGTTCACCGACATCTCGATGTACCCGATGCTGTGGGGTGCGAGCGGCCTCACCTACGCCGAGCTGCTCGACGAACTGGTCCGCCTGGCGCTCGAGCGCCACTCACGCCGGGCTCAGCTGCAGCGGTCGCGCACCGAGGGCGCGCAGTAGACGGCGAACCCGTCGATCGTCGCCGCCCGCGGCCACTCACCGGAGGCGTCGAGCAGCGGGACGAGTGGCTTGTCCTCCCGGAACACGACCACGTCGGGGTCGACCCGGTCGAGGACCGCAGCCCAGTCGTTGCGAGCCTGATCTAGCGATCGATGATCCAACATGGCGTCGACCGATGGACGGTCATCGGCGAAGGCGTTGGCGTCGGTGCCGTAGCGCCAGACCAGAAAGTTGCCGACGTCGACATGGCTGACGACCCGGACATCGGGCGTGGCGACGAGGCTACGAGCGTCGAGCCAGTCCACCGCAGCAACGGGGTAGCGATCGAGCGCATAGGCGGGCCCCCGTATCGCTGAGATCCCGGCAACGAGCAGGACGGCGAGCCCGGCGGAGCGCAGCAGCGTGGCGAGACGTCGTGAGCGCAGGTCCGGTCCGACGCCGTCAACGGCGCTCGCAGCCCACGGGAGCAGCGAGATGGCAGCGATCGGGAGGAGCCGTCCGGCGCTCAACCCCAGCGCCACGAGCAGCACGGCAACAACGACAGAGGGCCAGCGACGTTGACGGCCGAGCGCCACGACAGCGAAGACCCCGAGCACCAGCACGACCCACGTGAGGGGATGGAACCAGCCGGCCGGAGCCCACTCCTGATAGGCAGCGATGGCTTCACGAGCGCGGTCGTCTCCCATCTGCTCGAAGGGAAGCCCGATCAGGCGCCACCGCTCGGGGTAGCACAACCCGCCGATCAGCACGCCGCCCGCAGCAGTGAGCAGCGGCACGACCCGGGTCCAGCGACGGCGCTCGATCGATGCGCTCACTGCCAGAGCGCCGAGGATGCCGAGACCGTAGAGCCACGTGCCGTGAACATTGACCCAGGTGGCGAACAACGGGAGCATCCACCATGGGGACCGGTCGTCCCGCCAGACGATCAGAACGGCGGCGAGGAGAAGGAAGCCGACGAGGTGTGGTCTCGGGGTCGTGAAGGGAGACAGGGTCACGATCACCAGCACCACCGGTGCGACCACCCCGACCAGCGTTCCCGTGCCGTGCGCAACCCGTTCTGGCCTCGCCAGAGTGACGAGCGCCGCACCGAGCAGCGCCGCCACGACGACGATGAGCAGCCGGATCCCAGCACCGCCGGCGAGGTTCTCGGCGAGAGCGAGAGCGCCGGAGAACCACCAACTCGGAACCGGGAAGTCTCCTCCCGTGAACAGGAACGGGTTGGTGCCGGGAAGGCCCTCCTCGAGCAGCAGCCGTCCGGTGGCCAGGTGGGTGAGGAAGCTGTTGTCGACGAGCGGACCGCTCGCCATCAGCGCCACGACGCCGGCGCTCAACCAGTTGACTGCTCCGAGCAGCGGCTGGGGTGGACCTGAGGTGACCGAGGGCTCGATGCGTCCAGCGCTGATCCGTCTCGGCTCGACGAGCACGTTCGTCACGTTCGTCTCCAGCGGCACAACGCAGTCATCGTGTCGCATCCATCACATCGTGGTCATCATGTTGATCACGGCGGGGCCGAGGATGATCGCAAAGAGCGCCGGGAAGATGCAGAAGACCATCGGGATCAGCATCTTCACCGGAGCCTTCTGTGCCCGTTCCTCGGCGTTCTGCCGCCGCTTGACCCGCATCTCCTCGGCCTGGGAACGCAAGACCCGGCCGATCGAGACACCGAACGTGTCGGCCTGGATGATCGACATGACGAACGACCGGAGTTCGCCGACCCCGCATCGATCGTCCATCGCCCGCATGGCGTCGGCTCGAGCCGCACCGGCTCGGGTCTCGCCGAGCACACGGGCGAACTCGTCGCTCAGCGGTCCGGGTACCGAGTGGATCACACGATCCATGGCTTGTTCGAAGCCGAGTCCGGCTTCGACGGAGATCACGAGGAGATCGAGGACATCCGGCAGCGACGTCTGGATCTCACGCTGACGGGCCTCGACGCGCTTGTTGATCCAACTGTCCGGGCCGAGCACGAGGACGGCGGCGAGCAGGCCCGGAACAGCCACACGGACGAGGCCGGACAGACCGAGCACATTGCCCAGCAGAAGGACGACGACCACCACGACCGCAGCGACGACCGTCGCTGCCCGGATGGCGAGGAACCGGTCGACCGCTCGCTGATCGCTGATCCCGGCGAGAAGGAACTTGCGACGGACCTTCTCGACGTAGCCCACCGGCGTCAAGCGTCGACCGAGCGAGGTCAGCCCGGCGAAGAACGGGTCGATCGCCCGTTGACGCAGTGGGTCGAGGAGCTCCCGGTCACGTTCGTTCTCCACCACCGGCCCCGTCACCTGCCGCAGCGACTGGCGCAGCCCAGCCCGCTCGGTGAGTCCGTTGACGACCACCACGATGATCGCACCGAGTGACGTGGCGAGCAGGAGGACCGGGACGAGCACTGCGAGCTCCACGTCAGACCTCCACCGTGATCAGCTTCTTCATCCAGATGAACCCGATGATCATCGACACGACCGCTGCTCCGAGCATGAAGTAGCCGATCCCCGGCGTCAGGAGCGCCAGGACGTACTCGGGGTTGATGACGTACATGACCGCTCCGAGGATGAACGGCATGAGTCCGAGGACCATGGCGCTCATGCGGCCCTCGGCGGTCAGCGAGGCGACGTCGCGCCGAAGGCGCTCCCGCTGATTCATGGTGCTGGACACAGTGAGCAGCAGCTCCGCCAGGTTGCCACCCACCTCACGCTGGATCCGGATCGCCATGACCGCCCAGGCGAAGTCGTCACTCCCCGTGCGCTCTGCCACACCGTCGAGTGACTCCTCGAGCGATCGCCCGAGTCGGTGCTCGTTGACGACTCGCTGGAGCTCCCGGCCCATGGGGTCGGGAATCTCCTTGGAGACTGCGTCGATTCCCTGGGCAATGGAGTAACCGGCACGCAGTGTTCCGGCGAGCAGATCCAACATGTCCGGGAGCTGGCCCTCGAAGGCCTTGATCCGGCGGCGCACCCGGATGTTGATGATGACCTTCGGCAGCATCACGCCGATGAGCACCGCAGCAACCGCAACGAGTGGGCTGCCGGTCAGTACCAGGGCGAATGCACCGGCGATGAGAGCAGCTACGACACCGAAGAACAGTGCCTCGGCCGCCCGGAGCGGGAGGTTGGCCCGCTCGAGGTCGCGTTCGAGTCGCTCGAGGAGACCTTGGCGCTCAGCGAGGTCGCCGGTGATCGCCACTGCACGCTGCAGGAACGGGACCGTCGCCACCTCCGTCACAGGAGGCCCCTCGGGCATGACCAGCACGGCCTGCTCGTCGTAGGCGCCGAGCCGGTCACTCAGTTGCCGCCGTCCCAGCACCATCGACACGACGATCCAGAGGACCACCGCCAGCGCACCGGCACCGACGAGCGCAGCAAGTGCCACCGCCAACGGATGCTCCAGGACACGTGATGCCTGTGACTGCTCAGCGGCCACGGGCGGCTGCAACGCCGCCGGGCCCCTCCGGTCGGTCCCGGGAGCCAGCGTCACCGACGTCGTGGAGCCGTCGAGTGCGAGTTCGAGCGAGCGAACTCCGGACCCCGGCGGTGAAGCGACCTCGGTACGGAATCGTGTCGACAGTCGATCGGCCACCGCTTCGGCGCCCTCGTTGAGTTGCTCGTCGGAGGAGAGCGGCGTGACATCGCCGCCGGTGGCCTCGACGAGACGAGCGAGTTGTGCCGCTGGAGCACCCGTCCCCACGACGAGTGCCTCGACTGACGCCTGCGACGACACGAGCGACCGCTCGGTCCGTCCGAGGCCGGAAGTCCCGCGTTCGGGTGTGGCGGCGACGACGACGACCGCCCGCCGTGCTGCGGGGTCCCCGGATCCGAGCAGGTCCGCTGCCGCCTCGATCGTGCCGAGCAGATCCGAACCCCCGGACTTCGCCAGCGTGATCCCGGCGAGCGCATCGGAGATCTCCGCTCCACTCCCGGTGAGTGGTGCGACCACGTCCGGGCCGCCACTCGTGGTGAGCACGGCCGTGCGTGCCGGACCATCGCCGCCGGGGATCAGTGCGAGCAGGGCGTCGGCGGCGAGCTGCACGGTCCCGTTCCGCTGGCCGGCAGCGTCGTCGACGACGAGGGCCACCTCGAGCGGGAGGCGATCGGCCCAGCGGGTGTCGGCCACGAGGGGTCCGGATCCGGTGCTGACCGACACCGGCTCCCTGTTCAGACCCGGGGCGTAACCGTCGATCACGACGGGCCCACCAGCGCCCCGGAGCGAATCGACCCGCAGGAAGCCGTCGTCGTTCCCGGCCGATGCCGATGGCGACCCGAACGACACGATGGCTGCGCCGAACAACACCGCAGCGGCAGCGAACGTCAGAACGGCCCGACCGAGCAGCGGGAGCCGATGCATCATCCCGCCATCCGTGGGGTTGCGGTGAACACGTCGGGGCCGAGGTGGAGGCCACGGTCGGTGAGCTTCTGGGAGAACTTCGGACGAACTTCGGTCGGCTGCAGTTGTCCGAGGTAGCGGCCCTCCGGATCCACACCGGCGGAGAAGTCGAACAGGAAGATGTCCTGCAGGGTCACGACCTCACCCTCCATGCCCTGGATCTCGGTGATGTGGGTGACCCGGCGGGTGCCGTCACTGAGACGGGTGAGCTGGACGACCAGATCGACCGCGGAGGACAGCTGCTCACGGATCGCCCGGATCGGCAGGTCGAATCCGGCCATCAGGACCAGCGTCTCGAGCCGTGAGAGTGCATCACGCGGGCTGTTGGCGTGAACCGTCGTGAGAGATCCATCGTGCCCGGTGTTCATGGCCTGCAACATGTCGAGCGCTTCGCCGGAACGGCACTCTCCGACGACGATCCGGTCGGGCCGCATACGCAGGGTGTTCTTGACGAGATCACGAATGGTCACCTCGCCCCGACCCTCGACGTTCGGTGGACGCGACTCGAGACTGAGCACGTGTTCCTGATGGAGTTGCAGCTCCTTGGCATCCTCGACCGTGATGATCCGCTCGTCGCTCGGGATGAAGCTGCTGAGCACGTTCAACAGGGTCGTCTTTCCCGTGCCGGTGCCACCGGAGACGATCACGTTCAGTCGTCCCACGATGCACGCCTGGAGGAACCGAGCCGATCTCGGATCCAGTGAACCGAATCGGATGAGGTCCTCGACCTGGAGCGGATCGGCGGCGAACTTCCGGATCGTGAGGAACGGACCCCCGATTGCCAGCGGGGCCACCACAGCGTTGACGCGGGAGCCGTCGGGGAGACGCGCATCGACCATCGGAGTGGACTCGTCGATCCGGCGTCCGACCTGGGACACGATCTTGTCGATCACCCGCCGCACGTGATCGGCGTCGAGGAACCGTACTGCGGTGTCTCGCGCCAGCTTCCCGTTCCGTTCGACGAAGACGTCGTCCGGGCCGTTCACCATCACCTCGGTCACATCGTCATCGGCGAGCACACGCTCGATCGGTCCGTAACCGAGGATGTCGTCGCTCACGTCCTGGATGAGCTGTGCCTTGTCCGCAGCCGACAGGGGGGCCTGTTCGGCAACGAGAGCGGCCTGCAACTGTTCCTGGACCCGCCTGCGGAGTTCGTCCTCCTCGAGCGAGCGGTCGAGGAGCAGCGGCCCGAGCTCGTCGATCAACAACTGGTGGATCCGGTGGCGGAGCTCACCGACCGCCGGATCGAGACGACGCACTGCCCCGTTGGTCGGCAGGCCGGCCTCGATCGGGCCAGCGAGGAGGTGCTCGTCGAAACGGCCGAACGGCGAGACCGGCACCGTCTGCTCCGGCACCATCTCGACCGGCACCGTCTGCTCCGGCACCATCTCGACCGGCACCGTCTCGGCCGGCACCGACGGCTGCGGCACCGTCTCGGCCGGCACCGACGGCTGCGGCACCGTCTCGTGCGGCCGGGCCGGGGGAGCTTGACGTTGGTTGATTCTCTCGTACAGCGACACGGGACTCCCTCAGTCTCGATTCACCTGCGACGCCGGGTGCGGGATGCTCGCGGGGCCACGTAGTGATCGGCGAGCGCAGTGATGGCCTTGGCGACGCCGGAGCGTGGCGCATGGGTGACCACCGGCTCGCCGCGGTTCACCGACTGCGGCACCACCACATCGGATGGGATCTGGCTGCGAGCCTCGAAGTGGAGCGCCCGCTCGACCTCGGCGACGTCGAGTTTGACCTTGCTGTCGGCCCGGTTCAGCACCAGGTGCAGCTTCTCCTCCGGCACCTCGAGCAGACGGAGCGTCTGGAGTGTGACCTTGAGGTTCTTGACGCTCGGAATGTCGAGACCGGCGACGAGTTCGACGCTGTCGGACTCATCGAGGATGCTGAGCACCACATCGTTCAGGTAGGACGGCGTGTCCACGACGACGTAATCGCAGATCTCTCGCAGGATCCCGAGGATCCGAACCAGATCGGAGGCCCCAACCTGGTCGGCGTACGCCGGCTCGAGCGGCGCCGGGAGAACCCGCAGACCCGACGGCTCGTGCGTCACCAGGAGCGACTCCAACATGGCGGCATCGAGTCGATCGATCGATGCCACGGCGTCGACGATCGTGTGGTGTGGGGCGAGCTTCAACAGAACGGCCACGTCACCGAACTGGAGATCAGCGTCGACGATGCACACCGGGCGGGTGGATCGCTCTGCGAGTGCCACCGCCAAGGACGTCGCCACGACGCTCGTGCCGGACCCACCCTTGGGCGAGAACACCGTCACCACCGAACCCCGGTGTGGCGGGCCTGACGCTGCAGCGTCGGGATGTCCCTCAGACGGGCCATGCGCCGGTCCCGGTCCGTTCGGCGCCGTGGTTCCTCCCGGCGCCGTCACGGTCACGATCGCATGTTCGACACTCGCCGAGACACGTTGCACCGCCTCAGCGAGCACGGCCGGACCGCTGTGGATGGCCACGACATCACGCACGCCGGCTCGCAATGCCTGTTGCAGCAACGAGGTGGTCACCTGTTCGGTCACGAGGATGCACCCGACCATCGGGAACCGATTCACGAGCGCAGCCACCGCTGCGAGTTGTGTCGGGTCGGCACCCGACGGTCCGATCACCGCCACGACCGGTGCGGCGCCGGTGAGCCGGTCACCGAGTTCCTCGATCGACGCGAAGGGCGACGATCCGCCACCGAGTTGTGCGGCGAGTTCGTCCCGTACCGACGGAACCGGATCCACCACCGCCAACGACGAGTTGATCGTGTCACGCACGGGAACCACTGCGGACGAGGGTTCCGGCGTCACGGCGAGAGCGCTCGGCGGGGCAGCGGGCGCATCGACCTGCTCCGGTGCCATGGTCCAACTCACTGTCCGCCGGCCCCGGTCGGGGCCCGATCGGAATCGCTGGTCACACCGGCCTCGCCCGGGAGGATCGGGATGTCGGTCACGAATGGGATCGGTGCCGGTTCGTATCCGGTCGGGTTCAGCGTGAGGTAGATGTTGCCGGCCGGGACCGACAGCAACAGCGCCGCCTCAGCCGGTTGCAGTTCGAACGTGAACAGACGCTCGTTGCCAGTGGGTACGGTCGTCTCGGTCGACTCGGCGTCGGCGTCGCTCGGTGCCTCGGCGGCCACCGGCTGACCGAAGCGATCACCGACAGCGATCACCTTGACGGACTGGAACATCGCCCGTGCCGGACGTTGGCTGAGCGGTATCCCGCCGCTGGCGTTGATCTGGCAGGGCCCGGGCGGAGCAGCAGCGCCCGGAGCGTCGCCGCCTGAGGCAGCGCAGTCGACCAGAGCGAAGACGTTGACCTTGTCGCCGACCTCGATCAGGCCACCGAGACTGGCTGCCTCGTCGAGTTGAACCGACACCGCGACGAAACCGGGTGTGATGTCGTTCGTGTTGGACGACTCCGCCACGGAGTCGACCTCGAACATCGAGGTGGTGAGGATCTCACCGCCACCGAGGTCGAGTGCGGTCTGCTGGCCGCCGATGTCGGCGAGGCGGGTCACGGCGCTCTGGGGGACGTCCTGCTGGGGCCGGGAAGCGAGGGTGATCCGACCGGCGCTGATCGCAGCATCGACCTGCACGCCAGCAGGTAGCGGGCCGGTGGCGATGGCGACCTCGACGAGGGTCGCTGCGGCGGCCGATCGTTCCTCGACCCCACGCACGTAGCGCAGGAGCAGCAGTCCAGCGAGGGCGGCGACCACCACCGCCCCGATCAACGTCAACGTCCGGCGTGAAGCCACAACCTGCCACTCCGATCCCGGCCCGACGGGCCGTTACAGAGTGGTGATTCGGCCGATCCCGGCCAGACCTTGAACCTTGCGTCCGGGATCTACTCCGCTGGGACGTCACCGGAATCGGCAACAGCACCGGAATCGGCAACAGCACCGGAATCGGCAACAGCACCGGAATCGGCAACAGCACCGGAATCGGCAACAGCACCGTTGCCGTACTCCGCCTCCCATGCCGCCTGGGCCTCGGAGGGTTCGCCGTCACCGAGCGTGGTGTCCTCGAACTCGGCCGTCGGGCCGATGTACTTGCCCTCGGCGTCGTAGTTCTGCTCGCCGAACTGCTCCTGGTACTCCGCCGCCACGATTCCGCCCTCTGCGGCCTGCTTGATCGACAGGCTGATGCGACGGCGATCGACGTCGAGGTCGATGATCTTGACCCAGAGTTCCTCACCGGGGGTCACGACCTGCTCGGGGAGGTCGATGTGGTGCGCCGACATCTCAGAGATGTGGACGAGTCCCTCGATTCCGTCGCCGACCTGCACGAACGCACCGAAGGGAACGAGCTTGGAGACCCGGCCGTATACGAGTTCCTCGACCGCGTGGCTCGAGGCGAACTCCTGCCACGGATCCTGTTGGGTGGCCTTGAGCGACAGCGAGATCCGCTCACGATCGAGGTCGACCTCGAGCACCTCCACGTCGACCTCGTCCCCGATCGTCACGACCGAACCGGGGTGGTCGATGTGCTTCCAGGAGAGCTCCGAGACGTGGATCAGGCCGTCCATGCCGCCGAGGTCGACGAACGCTCCGAAGTTGACGACGCTGGAGATCACGCCCTTGCGCCGTTCCCCGGGCTTGAGGTTGGTGAGGAACTCGTCGCGCTGTTCCTTCTGCGTCTCCTCGAGCCACGCCCGGCGCGACAACACGACGTTGTTCCGGTTGCGGTCGAGTTCGATGATCTTGGCCTCGATCACCTGACCCATGTAGGGCTGGAGGTCACGAACTCGCCGGAGTTCGACGAGCGATGCGGGGAGGAATCCACGCAGACCGATGTCGACGATCAAGCCGCCCTTGACGACCTCGATGACCGGCCCCCGGACCACTTCCTCCCGGTCCTTGCGCTCTTGGATGTCGCCCCAAGCACGTTCGTACTGGGCCCGCTTCTTGGACAGGACCAATCGGCCGTCCTTGTCCTCCTTCTGGAGGACGAGGGCCTCGAGTGTCTCGCCGAGGCTGACGACCTCGCTCGGATCCACGTCGTTGCGGATCGAGAGTTCCTTGACGGGGATCACGCCCTCTGACTTGAAGCCGATGTCGAGCAGGACCTCGTCCCGGTCGATCTTGACCACCGTGCCGGTCACCAGTTCGCCGTCCTCGACGGAGACCATGGTGGCGGCGTACGCCTCGTCCAGACTGAGACCGCCTAGATCGTCATCGACGATCTGTCGGGGGACGTAGTCGTCCGCGTCGATGGTGGCGGTGCTGCTCTGGTCGGACAACGGGAACTCTTCGCGCTCGGGGACTAGGACCCGAAGAGGCTAGCCGAAGCCCTGATCCGGCGAAAATGCGCCACTGTCGGCGGATCGGTGCCCGAGGAGCAGGAACTCCTGGGAATCGGTCGTGGGTTCGGCGGCGGCGTAGGCGCCCGGAGCGACGGAGTGGACGGCGTCGACGACGATCCCCACCCGCTCGGCGATGAGTCGGAGTTCCCGGGGCGTGTAGCACGTGGTCCAGAGGCTCGCTGCGGCCAACCGGCCCTGAGGGTCGCGAACCTCGGTGGATTCGACGTTGATTCCACTCGCTGCGTCGAAGACGTCACCGGATTCGAGCCATCGCACCTGGAAGTACGACGAGAAGGCGCTCACCGCCAGTCGTCCCCCGGGCCGGAGCAGGCTGTTCATGCCGGCGAGGACCCCTTCGTCGGCGGCGAGGTTCTGCGGGTCCTCGGCGGCCGATGGTCCACCGAGCCCGAACGCCCCCTGACAGAGCGAGATGGCGGCGTCGAACGGCGCCTCCGGCAACGGATCGAGTGGGCTGGAGCCGGTGGCCGCATCGGAGTGGAGAGAGCGGGCATCGGCCCGGAGGAAACGGATCCGCTCGTCGAGGCCGGCCCGACGAGCCATCTCGGTGCCGACGTCCACGAACCGCTCACTGATGTCCACCCCGACGACGTGGATGCCCCGGCGGGCGAACTCCAACACGTGGCGACCCGGTCCACACCCGACATCGAGCAGCCGCTCGCCCGGATGCAGGTTGAGGACCGACATGAGGAAGTCGACCTCCGACGTGGTGCCCTTGGTGAAGGAGTAGCGGAGGTACGCCGGTCCCATGTGCTCGGCGAGGTCCTCGAACCAGTGACGATCACCGTCGGCCACCACTCGCCCCCGCCCTCTCAGCTCAGCTTGTTCGCTCAACCCTTGGCCGCAGCCCAGGAGTCGCCGACGGACAGGTTGACCTCCAAGGGCACCGCCAGTGCGAACGCACCACGCATGGCATCGAGGATGATGGTCCGGGCTTGGTCGACCTCGTCCGGAGGCGACTCGACGAGCACCTCGTCGTGGACCTGGAGCACCAGTCGGGCCGTCGATTCCGTCCGGTGGAGTTCGGAGTCGAGACGGATCAGGGCCACTTTGAAGATGTCGGCGGCGAGTCCCTGTATCGGGGCGTTCATGGCCTGCCGCTCACCAGCGAGACGCACGTTCCGCTGCGGTGAGGCGAGTTCCGGAATGCGGCGGCGGCGACCGAAGGCCGTTTCGGTGTAGCCCCGGTTGCGGGCCTCGGCCACCGTGGAGTCCATGAAGGAGCGGACGCTCGGAAAGGCGTCGAAGTACGCGTCGAGGATCTCCTGGGCCTCACCTGTGCCGATGCCGAGTCGTTGGCCGAGGCCGTAGGCCTCCATGCCGTAGGCGAGACCGTAGGAGACCATCTTCGCCTTGGACCGTTGTTCGACCGTGACCGACCCGGGTTGGACGTCGAACACCTTCGCTGCGGTCTGGTCGTGGATGTCGGCGCCGGAGTTGAAGGCGTCGAGGAGACCCGGATCCCCGGAGAGGTGCGCGATGCAGCGGAGCTCGATCTGGTTGTAATCGGCCACGAGCAGTTGCCAGCCGGGACTCGGGACGAACGCCTTGCGGAACCTCCGACCCTCCTCGCTGCGCACGGGAATGTTGTGGAGGTTCGGAGCATCGGAGGACAGGCGGCCGGTGCGGGCGACCGTCTGGTTGAACGTCGCATGGATCCGGCCATCGGCCGCCACCTCAGCGAGGAGACCCTCACCGTAGGTCGACCTGAGCTTCTCGACCTCTCGGTACCGCAGCAGGTGCTCGACGATCGGGTGGTCGCCCCGGAGTTTCTCGAGCGTCGCCTGATCGGTCGAGTAGCCGGTCTTGGTCCGCTTCTGCGGGGTCAGCCCGAGTTCCTCGAACAGTACGGTGCGCAACTGGGCGGTCGAGTTGACGTTCAACTCGTGGCCGGCGAGGTCCACGACGGCGGATCGTTCCCGGTCGGCCGCTTCGGTCAGCTCGACGTTGAGGTGACGCAACACGTCAACGTCGACGGCGATACCGACGTGCTCCATCAGCGCCAGGACCCCCACGAGCGGCACCTCGACGTCGGTGTTCAACGAGTCGACGCCACCGGCGACGAGCGCCTCGGTGATCGGCCCGGCGAGCACCGCCACGCCGAGCGCCTCGGCGGCAGCGATGGCTGCGTCATCGGTGGACTCGCCGGTGAGGTCGAGTTGACCCGTCGGGACCGCTCCGGTGTCGGCGAGCTCGGCCTGGGCGTAACCGGCCAGCAGGTCCGCCAGGGCGTAGGAGGCGTCGGCCGGGTCGAGCAGGTACGCCGCCAACTTGGTGTCGAGCGTGAGTCGGGTCAGTCCGGCGCCGAGCGCCAGCAGGGACCGCACGATCGGTTTGGCGTCGTGGGCGACCACAGAGGGCGATCCACTCAGCACCGAAGCCAACGGCCCGGTCACCTCGGCGAGCACATCGGCTGGAATCCACGTGACCGCTGCAGTTTCGGTGTCTGTTGTCAGCGCCAGCCCGACGAGAGATGACCGCCCGGGTTCACCGGTCCAACTGCCGGCGAGGGCCACCTGATCATCAGCTGCGAGCCGTTCGAGGGCCGTTGTCGCCGAGGCCTTATCCTCGACTCGAGTCAACTCGGCAACGAGCACCGCTCGGCCTGCTCCGACGCCGGCCCCGTCGGGACCCGAGTCGTCGGAGGGGACGCCGTCGCCGAAGATGCCGGGGAAGGCGCCGGGGAGGCGCCCGAGCAGCGAGTTGAACTCGAGGAACCGGAACAGTTCCCTGACCGCCTCGGGATCGACCAGGCCCTGCCGGAGGTCCTCGAGGCCGGCCGGCAGGTCGACGTCGCGGATGAGCGTCATGAGTTCGACGTTGGTCCTTGCCTGTTGTTCATGGGTCGTCAGGTTGGAGCGCAGCGCCGGTGTCTGATCCTCGACGTGAGCGAAGATTCCATCGAGGTCGCCGTAGGTGGTGACGAGTTTGGCTGCCGTCTTCTCGCCGACCTTCGGAACCCCGGGGAGATTGTCCGAGGGGTCACCACGCAGAGCGGCGTAGTCGACGTACTGCGCCGGCGTGACACCGGTCCGCTCCACGATGCCCGCTTCGTCGTAGAGGACGTAGTCCGACACACCCCGCTTGTTGTAGAGGACTCGGATGTGCGGATCCTGAACAAGTTGGTAGCTGTCACGATCGCCGGTGACCACCAGCACGTCCCGGCCGGCGGCGGCGGCCTGCGTCGCCAGCGTGGCGATCACGTCGTCGGCCTCCACCCCGGCGAGCTCCACGACGGGGAGTCCGAGCACCTCCACGACCTGTCGCACCAGACCCATCTGCTCGACGAGGATGTCCGGGGTCGCCTCGCGGTTGGCCTTGTAGGTGGGAAGCCGCTCGTGGCGGAACGTCGGCTCGGGGCGATCGAACGTCACGACGACCTGATCGGGACGGTGGTCGCGAACGAGGTTGATGAGCATCGAGGTGAATCCGAGGACGGCGTTGGTCACCTGCCCGGACGACGTCGTGAGGTCGGTGGGTAGTGCGAAGAACGCGCGGTACGTGAGCGAGTTCCCGTCGATGAGCATCACGGTGGACACAGCAGCTCCTCGTTCAGGGCCGCAACACGCCGTCGATGACGTCCTGGGAGATGTCTGCCATTGAGCGGCGCGTCGACATTGCTGTCTTCTGGATGAAGTCGAAGGACTCCTGCTCGTTCAGCCCGACTGAGTCCATGAGCACGCCCTTGGCGCGGTCGACGGCAATCCGCGCCGAGAGACGCTGTTCGACCGTGGTGACCTGCTCGGCGAGCTGCTGGGTCGATCGGAAGCGGGCCAACGCCACCTCGATCGCCGGGACGAGGTCGTGACGTTCGAACGGCTTGACCACGTAGCCGTGCACGCCGGCGTCGCTGGCCTCCTCAATCAGCTCGCGCTGGGAGAACGCCGTGACGAGGACCACCGCCGTCAGCTGCTCCGCCGCCACCTGTCGGGCCGCCGAGATGCCGTCCATCCCGGGCATCTTGATGTCGAGCAGGGCGACGTCGGGACGATGACTGCGGATGAGTGCGACGGCCTCGTCGCCCCGGCCACACTCGCCGACGACCTCGTAGCCCTCTTCGACGAGCAGTTCACGCAGGTCCATGCGGATGATCGCCTCGTCCTCGGCGACCACGATGCGGGTGGGCAACGCCGCCCTCCGTTTCTCTCAAGGCTTTCCCGTGTCCACGGGAGCCTGAGTCTATGCGGGCGGAGCGAGCGGTCCCGACGGCGTTCAGCGGGAGCGACGAGCGACGAGCTGATCGAGGAGTTCGTCCTGTTCCACCTCGAGTCGGGCGATCCGTTCGACGATCTCGTTCCGATGACGGGCGAACGCCCTGCTCGTTCGCTCGGCGTCGCGGTGATCGACGTCAGCGAGCGGGGTCTCGGACACGAGCGAACGAATACGGGTGTCGTCTGTGATGTCGGCGAAGTGAGCGAGTTGCTCGTCGGCCATCGCAAGTTCGCAGCGCAGCTTCACGAGCTTCCGACTGACCGCCCGCAGGCGACGCTCTTCGAACACGCTGCGTAGTCTAGGGATTCCAATGACGGCGCAAGCATCGTCGTGGGTGCGAGCATCATCGTGGGGCAGGCAGACTGAGCGGGTGAACGCAGACGGTTGGGACGAGTGGCGGATCACCGACGGGTACCACGACGTCGCTGGTGTCTGGCACGAAACCGACCCGGAGGCCCGGGCGTCGTTGCGCAAGGCTCTGGGCGACCCGCCCGAGGACGAGGAGATCTCGACGTGGTTCGTCCGCGCCGGAGAACAGCCCGAGGTGTGGTCACCCGGGTTGGTCGAACTCGAGGATGGTGCGGAGGTGCCGGTCGTCGAACGACTCCCCGGCGACCTGCCGCTCGGGGTGCACCTCCTGCACTCCAGTGGCGGCCACACCACCCGACTGTTCGTCGTTCCTACGCGGGTGCGACGGCTGGCGCGATCGTGGGGCTGGGCCCTGCAGACCCATTCGGCGGTCGGCGAGGAATCGTGGGGAATCGGCGACCTCAGCGACGTGCGCCGGATCGGTGAGCGCTCGGCCGCTTGCGGCGCCGGGGTGCTCGCCAGCTCACCGCTCGGGGCTCCGATCCCGGTGCCACCGATCGAGCCGTCGCCCTACTCGCCGTCGTCGCGGCGTCACTGGAACCTGTTGTACCTGCGGGTGGATGAGGTTCGCGGTGCGGAACTCGCAGCGGAGGCGGTCGAGGTTGCGGCCACGGCCGGCCGAGGGCTCGCCGAGGACGGCAGGATCCACCACGACGCCGTCTGGCAGCTGAAGCGGCAGGCGCTGCAGGACATCTTCGACGCTCTCGGTCAACCGGTCCGACTCGAGGACCTCACGCGCAGCTCCCTCGATCACGCCACATTCGATGCGCTCGCCGAGCACCACGGCGGTGGACGCAACCGCTTCCCCACCGAGCACGGCCATCCCGACCTCCCGTCGGTGGAGGCGTGGCGCCGCCAGCACGCCGGCGAAGTTGCGTTCTGGGCGTGGATCCAGCAGGAGCTGACAGACCAACTCGCTCGGGCCGCAACGGGGATCGATCTGATCGTCGATCTCCCGGTCGGCTTCCACCCCGATGGCGCCGACGCCTGGCGCGACCAGGACCTGCTTGCCGTCGGATGTCGGATCGGCGCACCGCCGGATGAGTTCAACAACGAGGGGCAGGACTGGGGACTTCCCCCGTACGTCCCATGGCGTCTTCGGGCAGATGGATATCGCACGTGGATCGAGACGCTCCGCTCAGCGTTCCAGCACGCAGCAGCGATCAGGATCGACCACGTGGTCGGGCTCTCTCGGCTCTACTGCGTCCCACCCGGCCTCGACGCCCGCCACGGCGCCTACCTTCGCCAGTACGGCCTCGAACTGCTCGACGTGGCGTGTCTGGAGGCAGCTCGGGTCGGTGCGGCGCTCATCGGTGAGGACCTCGGTACCGTGGAGGCGGCAGTCCGGTCTGGGATGTCCGAACGCAGCGTGCCGGGTTACCGGATCGCCTGGTTCGAGACCACGCCGCCGGAGTCCTGGCCGGAGTGTTCCGTCGGGATGCTTACCACCCATGACCTCCCGACGATCGCCGGCATCTGGACCGGTATCGATGAGGTCGACCGCATCGCCGCCGGACTGAAACCCGCTCCCGAAGAGGCCGACTCCCTGCGGCAGCGACTGCAGTCGTGGATCGGGACCGAGGAAGCATCGTTGAGCGATGTCATCGGGGCTGCCAACCGGCGACTCTGGGAGTCATCCGCCGACGTGGTGTTGTTCACCCCCGAGGACGCAGTCGGTGACCCGCATCGACCGAATCTCCCGGGGACGCAGGACGAGAATCCCAACTGGCGGCGAGCCCTGCCTGATTCCTCCTTCGCCCGCCTGCCACCGTTGGTGACACCGGCTTCGCACTTTCTATGATCTGGCCGTGATGGATGACGATTTGCCCGAGGAGGCCACCGAGTCTCACCCCGACTCGGTCCGTCTCGTCGGTCTGCACCGACTCGTCTCGGCCACCATGCGCGGGCTCGCTCAGGCCGGCCAGGCCTCCATCGATCCCATTCTCAACAGCGCCCTCGCAGCGATCGGGACCTTCTCGGGTGTCGATCGGTCGTACATCTTCCTCATCGACGACGACGGCGAGCACCTGAGCAATACCCACGAGTGGTGCGCTGCGGGAATTGCTCCGGAGATCGCCAACCTGCAGCACGTCCCCAAGAGCGTGGCGGACGTCTGGATGGAGGAATTTGCCGCGGATCGTCACGTCTACGTCGCCGATGTCGCTGCGCTCGGCGACGAGGACGAGGACCTCAGGGACATCCTGCTCGCTCAGGACATCCGATCTCTCCTGGTGGCACCGCTCGGCTCCGGCAGCGACACGCACGGGTTCATCGGATTCGACTACGTCCGGCACCGCGCCGAGTTCTCTCCGGCCGACCTCGACGTGCTGCGGATCCTGGCCGATACGATCGGCGCAGCTCTGCGTCGGATCCGGGCCGAGGACCGAGCCCGACGGGTCGAACTGACCGACCGGCTCACCGGTCTGCCCAACCGGACGATGTTCATGGAACTCGTCGAGCAGTCACTGGAAAACGGAACTCGGCGTGTTCCCCTCGATGATCGGAACCCAGCTGATCGGAGGAACATCCTCGGTGACCCGAGGACACTGATCGGTCTGCTCGACATCGACCGTTTCGCCGACGTCAACGAGACCCTCGGTTTCGACACGGGGGACACGATCCTCCGGGAGATTGCCACCCGGCTGAAAGCCGCCCTCCGACCGGACGACCACGTGGCCCGGATCGGAGCGGACGAGTTCGCCTTCTTGGTCGATGACGCCGGCGACGACGCCGCAATCGACGCCATCTCCAGTCGGATCGCCGCAGCGATCAGCGAACCGATCCAACTCGACCGGCAGGTCGCCACGATGAGCGCCAGCGTTGGGTTCAACGTCGGTGACTCATCGATGCTCTCCGCCACCGACTTGATCAGCGGTGCCGAGGCGGCGCTCCGGCAAGCCCAGGGCGCCGGCGGTGGCCGGGCGGTGTCATTCGACCGGGCCAGCGGGGACCGAATTGCCGAACGGGTGAATCTGACCATGCGGCTCCGGTCACCGAACGGCCTCGACGACCTGTGGGTCGCCTACCAGCCAGCAGTCGAGTTCACCACCGGCCTCGTGCTCGGGATCGAGGCACTGGCGCGCTACGTCGACGCCGACGGGACGCCCATCCCCCCTGATGTCTTCGTTCCCGTTGCGGAGGAATCCCGGATGATCACGCCGCTCACCCAACGGGTCATCGAGATCGTGCTCGATGACGTTTACGGGAGGATCCGACCGCTGCTCGATCTGCCGCTGTCGGTGTCGATCAACACCTCGCCGGTCCACCTGCGAGAGCCGACGTTCCTGAGCGAGCTGGAGGCCTACTGCACGTCGGCGGACAGCGAGCCGGTCCGGCTCTGGATCGAACTCACAGAGTCGGGAGCGCTCGTCGGCGATCCTCAGGTGACTGCGAACCTCGCAGCGGTCGCCGAGACCGGTGTCCGCCTCGCCATCGACGATTTCGGCACGGGCTACTCATCGTTCTCCCGGCTCCGACACCTCCCGGTGCACGGGCTCAAGGTGGACCAGTCGTTCATTCGGGGCATTGACTCCGATCCGGTCAACCGTGCGCTCGTCCGGGCGCAGGTCGACATTGCCGAACAACTCGATCTCCTGCTCCTCGCCGAGGGCTGTGAGACCGATGCTGAGATCGCCACGCTCGTCGAACTCGGCGTCCAGTTCGGACAGGGCTTCGGCCTCCACCGGCCCATGCCGATCGACGACCTCGTGAAGCTGTTCGAACTCCAACGATCCAGATCGACCTGACACCGACCCGATCGGGCGGGAGACCACTCCCCAGGTGTCAGCAGGTGGCGTGCCCGGGGTGGGAGTCGAACCCACACGCCCTTGCGGACAGCGGATTTTGAGTCCGCCGCGTCTGCCATTCCGCCACCCGGGCCTGCGGTGCGAAGAGTAGCCGTACCGGCGGCGGCAGCCTGCGAGCCGAGGGGCGAGGGACGAGAGCCGGGCATCGCCTACGGTGGACCCATGGAGGGTGGACCGCATGGGAAGTGATGGGGATCCGACCGCCGATGGAACCCGCAATCGACGACGTCGGTGGCTGGGGCTCGTCGTGGTCGCAGCTGCAGCGATCGGGGCGATCGTGGCCGGACGTCAAGCCGCTCTCGGTCAGGCCGACAAGGACTTCGAGGCTCGACTGCGGGCGACCGACACCAACCGCGACTGATCAGCGCAACGCAGCGAGCAGGTTGAGCGGGGTGTCCTTGGGACTCACCTTGTACCAAGCCTGCTCGATTCGGCCCTTCTCGTCGATCAGGAACGCCGATCGGATGATCCCCATGTAGGAACGGCCGTACATCTTCTTCTCACCCCACACGCCGTACTTCTCGGCCACGACGTGGTCCTCATCGGCGAGCAGTGGGTAGCCAAGTTCGTACTTCTCGTCGAAGCGGGCCTGCTTGGCCGGGGGATCCGGGCTGATTCCGACGATGGCGGTGTCACCGACTGCGCCGGAAACATCCCGCAGGCCACAGGCCTGCGTCGTGCATCCGGGTGTGTCGGCCTTGGGGTAGAAGAAAACCAGGACCTTGCGGCCCATGAACGAGGACAGGCGGACGGTGGATCCGGTCTGGTCCTTGAGACCGATCGCCGGGGCCTTGTCGCCGGGTTGGAGTTGCGTGGTCGTGGGCATGGTCGGAGCCTACGGCCTTCCTCGGACGGCGGGAACGGGTCGCAGAGCCCGAAAACGCAACGAGGCCGCCCCAGAGGGCGGCCTCGCTGCGGAGTGAATCTGCGCTTACCTTCCGGTCTTGGCCCGGTTCTTCAGCTTGGCTCCAGCGGTCACCTTGGCGGCATTGGACGCTGGAACGTCGATCGGCTCGCCGGTCTGCGGGTTGCGACCCGTGCGGGCCTTGCGGTGCGTCTGCTCGAACTTCAAGAAGCCCGGGATGGTCAGAGCGTCACCACCCTTGGCCACGACATCACCGGCGATGTCCTCGAACGTGTCGAGCACCGCCTGGACGTCCTTCTTGGCGAGATCAGTGCGCTGGGCGATGGTCTCGATGAGCTCGGTCTTGTTCATGTGGTTCCTCCAGGTGGGCACCGGAACGAGGCGCCCGGTGGCAAATGTCAGCCTTGTGATTAGCACGATCCCGGGGCAGGAGGGCGCATTTTCCGCGGAATACCGGCACTTTCACCGAATCCGTCACCCTACGTGGGCGAAACGTGGGGCGCGAAAGCCGGAAAACTCACCGGGAGCGGTCGCCCCGGCGTCTCAACCGGCATCTAGTGCGGTTCTGAACGACCCGACCACCTCGGCGACCACGTCTGCCGACGCCTCGTCAGCTCCCGATTCGAGCACCCGCCGCACGAGCGCCGAGCCGACGACGACACCGTCGGCCACCTCGCAGACCTCAACGGCCTGCTCCGGCGTGGAGATTCCCACCCCCACGAGCACAGGCAGGTCGGTCACGGCCTTCAGGCGCCGAGCGATCACCACGGCGGAATCCGCCAGGGAACTGCGCTCCCCGGTCACCCCCAGCAGGCCGACGGCGTAGACGAATCCCCGGGATCGACCAACGATCCGCTCGAGGCGCTGATCGGGCGCAGTGGGCGCTGCGAGGAGCACCGTCTCGACGTCGGCGGCATCGGCGGCATCGCACCACGGCCCGGTCTCCTCGAGGGGAATGTCAGGCAGGATCGCCGCAGCCACACCGGCGGCGGCGAGCGAGGAGGCGAAGCGCGTCCATCCGGCACGGTCCACGAGGTTGGCGTAGGTCATCACCGCCACCGGCACTCCAACATCGGTTCGGCCGAGTTCGTCGACGATCGCCGACGGAGTGGTCCCGGCACGAAGCGCCCGTTCCGAGGCCTCCTGGATGACCGGCCCGTCCATGACCGGATCCGAGAAGGGGATCCCCACCTCCACGGCATCCGCTCCGGCCGCAGACGCCGCCTGCACGTAGGCGCCCCACGACCCCAGGCCGCCCGTCAGATACGGAACGACGCACTTCTGACCGGCGGAGCGACGTTGGCGCAGAGCTCGTTCGAGCGCCCCGGGAGCCACGTTCAGATCCGGTCGGCGAGAACGTCCATCATCTGGGCGACATCCTTGTCGCCCCGACCGGACATGTTGATGAGCACGGTTCGACCGGCGAGTGAAGCCCGCTCCCTGGCGACCCAGGCCAAGGCGTGCGCCGGTTCGAGCGCCGGAATGATCCCCTCGGTGCGAGAGGTCAGCACGAACGCCTCGACCACCTCGCCGTCGTCGACCTGGTGGTAGGTCGCCCGGCCGCTGGTCGCTAGGTGGGAGTGCTCCGGGCCGACCCCCGGGTAGTCGAGTCCGGCAGAGATCGAGTGTGCCTCGAGGACCTGACCGAACTCGTCCTGCATCAGGTAGGAGCGCATGCCGTGCACGATGCCGGGGACACCTCGCCCGACTGCGGCTCCGCCGGCGGGTTCCACGCCGACGAGTTCGACGGACGGGTCCTCGGCGAACCCGGAGAAGATCCCCGCGGCGTTCGATCCGCCGCCCACGCAGGCGACGACCACATCGGGCGGGCCGCCGAGCAGGTCCCGGCACTGCACCGCCGCCTCGGACCCGATCACCCGGTGGAACTCCCGGACCATCCACGGATACGGGTGCGGACCCATGACCGAACCGAGGCAGTAGTGACTGTGCTCGACGGTGGCCACCCAGTCCCGCATGGCCTCGTTGACGGCGTCCTTGAGCGTACGGCTGCCCGACATCGCCGGCGTGACCTCCGCACCGAGAAGGCGCATACGGAACACGTTCAGTTCCTGGCGGGCCATGTCGACCTCACCCATGTAGACGAGGCACTCCATCCCGAGCAGCGCAGCGGCGGTGGCCGTGGCGACGCCGTGCTGCCCGGCTCCGGTCTCAGCGAGCAGGCGGGTCTTTCCCATCCTCCGGGCGAGCAACGCCTGACCGAGCACGTTGTTGATCTTGTGGCTCCCGGTGTGGTTCAGGTCCTCGCGCTTGAACAACACCCGCACACCGAGCTCCGCTGAGAGACGATGGCACTCGGTCAACGGGCTCGGTCGACCGGCGTAGTCGGCGAGGAGACCGTCGAGCTCGGAGCGGAACGCCGGATCGGCCCAGGCCGAACGGAAGCCCCGATCGAGCTCGGCGAGGGCCGGGACGAGCGTCTCGGGCACGAAGCGGCCGCCGTACTCGCCGAACCGGCCGGTGGCATCGGGCTCGCCCATCACCGGATGCTCTCCGGACACATGATGCTCAGCTGCGGTACTCACCTGCGCAAGGTACCCCCGGCCGGACTCCCGGCCACAACACTGCTCCAGCGGACAGCGCTCGTCACAGTCCGTCCTCGGCCCAGTCGAACGGCCCGTGGCCGGAGGCGTGGTGCGGTTCGGGAGCCGCTGCTCGGGCCGCACGGATGAACGCCTGGACCCGACGGGGATCCTTTCGGGTTGGATCACCGTCGACCTGGACCCCAGAGGAGGTGTCGACTCCCCAGGGGTGAACCGAGCGGACAGCCTCACCGACGTTGTCGGGGGTCAGTCCCCCGGCCAGGATCAAACGACCCGAGGCCGGTGCGCCCTCCACGACCGACCAGTCGAACACCCGGCCGGATCCGGGCGACGGCCCGTCGACCAGCACGGCGTCGGCGCCGTAGTCGGCCACGGCTTCCCACCGGGACTCACCGGCCGAGAGCGCCACGATCAACGCCTGACAGTACGGACGGATCGCAGCGGCGTCATCGGCTGTCTCGTGTCCGTGCAACTGCGCCGCTCGGAGACCGGCACCGAGCAGGGTGTCGATCACGAAACGTGGCTCCTGATCCCGGAAGACGCCGACGGTGACCAGATTCGGCGGGAGCCGTCGAGTGATGTCGCGCACGGTCCCGACGGTGACCTGCCGGGGGCTCGGGGCAAAGACGAACCCGACGGCGTCGGCACCGAGGGCGGCGGCCATGAGGGCGTCCTCGGCGCTGGTGATCCCGCAGATCTTCACGAACACTGCCCGCAGGCTAACGCCGGTGCCCCTCCACGTCGGGGGACTTTCAGAGGCCTCGGTTCACCGGTGCGGCCGAACGAAGCGCCGCCACCGATGCGCTCGGGTCCCCCGAGGTCACGAGATGCTCGCCGACGAGCACTGCGTCGTATCCCGCGGCATGCAGCGCCGCAGCGTCATCGGGGCCGCTGACTCCCGACTCCCCCACCCGGACGAATCCCGCCGGAATGGCGTCGACGACTCGCACCGCCCGTTGGGAGTCGACCCTGAACGTCACCAGGTCGCGCTGGTTGACCCCGATCGCCACGCCCGTGCCGCTGTCCTCGCGGAGCTCGACTGCTACGAGGGCTCGGGCCACCTCGGCTTCGTCATGCACCTCCACGAGGACATCGAGTCCGACGTCTACGGCCACGGCGGCGAACGAGGCGAGTTCGTCGTCATCGAGCGCAGCGGCGATCAGCAACACGCAGTCAGCCCCCATGATCCGGGCGTCGAGCACATCCCGCTCCGAGACGGTGAAGTCCTTGCGAAGCACCGGGAGACCGGAGGCCCGTCGTGCTGTGGCGAGGTCCTCGACGGACCCTCCGAAGAAGTCCTCGTCGGTGAGCACCGACAGGCACGCAGCGCCGCCGTCCCGGTAGGCGGCGGCGACGACCGCCGGGTCGAGGTCCTCAGCGAGTGCACCCTTGGACGGTGAGCGGCGCTTCACCTCGGCGATGACGGCCAACCCGGGGTCGCTGCGGATGGCGCTCAGAAACCCCCGGGTCGGCGGGGCGTCGGCGGCCGCAGCGAACAACTCGTCCATCGGTCGGTCGTCGGCTGCAGCTGCGGCTCGGTGTGCCCGGAGGATCTCATCGAGGTAGGTCGCCACGGGAGCAAGCGTAACGACTGCGGCCGGCGACAGGGATGGCTCACCTGCGGTCCGAGTCGTTGGCCTTGCTCCGGGCCACGGCGATGATCGGCACACCGACGAATGCGAACGCAGCGAGGATCATCATCGCGAGCGCCACGGCGAAGAGCGTCCGGATCCCGGTCACCGTCGATGCGGCGAGGAACACGAGCCCCGCAACGAACAACAACGGCGGACCCGCACCGAGGACCCGGCCCACGGCCGTTCGCGGATCGTACGGGTCGGGTTCGTGGTGCCAGTCGTCGGCGTCGGAGGTATCGGGGTCATCGGGGTGATGCGGGGTGAACGAACGTGACGGCCGGGTGATCAGGACGCCCTCGAGCGGCCCGGTCCCGGCGCGCCGATCGTGTTCTGCACGCCGCTGCGGATCACCGAGGACCGCCCAGGCGGCGTTGATCCGTCGCATCCGCTCCTCTGCTGAACGTTGCGCCGCCGGATCGGTGGCGTGTCGATCCGGGTGGGCGGAACGGGCCAACTCCAGGTACGCAGCCCGAATCTCCGCAGCAGTGGCCTCGGGGGCCACGCCGAGCACCAGATACGGATCTGGGTCGGTGGAGCTCAACCCGACCCCTGCCCCGAGGGACCGACCGGCGACGATTCGGGCACGGGGAGCAGAGGTTCCTGCATGGGCAGGTCACGCACGATGGCCACGGCGGACCCACCGGCCCAACGCAGGTCGATCGGTTCGCCATCCTCGATGGAGCGGTGCAGGAGTGACAGCGCCACAACGGTGCCGTCGTCGGTGACCGCAACCGAGCTGAGCGTCCCGCGGACCTCACCGTTGTGGACCACCTCGGCCCCAGCTGGTGGCGCAGGTGCAGCCTCGATCACCACCCCACGGAGCCGTCGCGGCGTGTTGCTGCCGCGACTGTCGACACGGGCGACGAGTTCCTGGCCGGTGTAGCAGCCCTTGGTGAAGCTCACGGAGTTCTCCACCAACCAGGTTCCGGCCTCGGCGGGGATCACCGTGTCGTCGAGCTCGCGGCCCATGGCGGGCCAGCCGCAACGGATCCGGAGTGCCTCGGCGGCCTCGGGTGTGAGCACGGACACCTTGTCGGAAACAGCGAGCTCCGGGCCGAGAACGTCTGCACCAGCCACCCCGCGCCAGTCGACAGGGGCCACGAGCACCGCACCGTCGACGTGCCCTGCGAGCGTTGCGGCGTCCGGGCCACGGAGGCCGACCCACGACCAGCGCACCGCTTCGAGTGCCACCTCGACTCGCATGAGGAAACGGCGGAGCCGGGTGAGGACCGGGTCACCCCACCCGGCGTCGACGTCGAGCAGGAACCGGTCGGGCTCGGAGCGCCAGACGCGCAGCCAGGCGTCGACCTTGCCCTGGGGTTCGAGCAGCAGCGACCAGGTCGAGTCGCCCGTGGCGAGCCCTGCCACATCGGCGGACAGCTGGCCCTGCAGGAACGTCGCAGCGTCGACACCCGAGACGGTCACGACGTCCCGCTCGCCGACGAGCGCCACGGTCGCCCGTCTCGTCGTTCCCGGTTCGACCTCTGATGCCACGGCGTCAGTCTGGCGCAGCGCGGCGCTGGGCGGTGATGCGCTCGGCGAGCGGCACGGCGCTGAGCAGCGCCTTGGCCTTGTTGCGGGTCTCGAGTTCCTCGTCCGCCGGGTCCGAGTCGGCAACGACCCCGGCGCCCGCCTGTACCGACGCCCGCCGACGGCCATCCGGGCCGGGTGGCTCCACGATCATCGTTCGGATGGCGATCGCCGTGTCGATGTTTCCGGAGAAGTCGAGGTAGCCCACGACACCGGCGTACGGACCCCGGCGGGTGGGCTCGAGGGCGTCGATGATCTCCATGGCCCGCACCTTGGGTGCCCCTGACACCGTTCCCGCGGGGAGCGTGGCCCGGAGCACGTCGATCGGGGTGCGGCCGGGTGCCAGAGTGCCCGACACCTGCGAGGTCAGGTGCATCACGTGGCTATAGCGCTCGAGCGTCATGAACTCGTCGACTCCACAGGTCCCGAACTCGACGACCCGGCCGACGTCGTTGCGAGCGAGGTCCACGAGCATCAGGTGCTCGGAGCGCTCCTTGGGGTGCTCGAGCAATTCAGCAGCGAGCAGCCGATCGTGCTCGTCGTCACGGCCCCGAAAGCGCGTCCCGGCGATCGGCCTGGAGATGACCTGGCCTCCGAGCAGCTGCACCATCGGCTCGGGGGAGCATCCGACGAGCGTGAGGTCATCCTCCCGGACGAAGTACATGTACGGCGACGGGTTGATCTGGCGCAGGGTGCGGTAGATGTCCAGCGGCTCGGCCATGGTGGTGAACGTGAACCGCTGCGAGAGCACCACCTGGAAGATGTCGCCGGCGAGGATGTGCTCCTGAGCGGCGCGCACCGCAGCGACGTAGTCGCCCGGATTCATGGAGGACGTCACATCGACGACCTCGTCAGTGCGCTCCGGGGGCGTGACGAGCGGTTCGTCGAGCGGGTTGGCCCCGTCGGCGGCGAGGCGCTCGAGCCGTTCGAGCGCACCGTCGTAGGCGGCGTCGATCGCCGCGGTGTCCGACCCGGACGGCACCACGGCGTTGGCGACGAGCGTCACCTGTTGGGACCAGTGGTCGTAGGCGGCGAGCTCGCCGATGAACGAGAGCACGGCGTCGGGGAAGCTGCGGTCGTCGTCGGGTGCATCGGGGAGGCGCTCCACCTCTCGGACGACGTCGTAGCCGAGATGGCCGACGAGCCCGGAGTGCAGCGGCGGGAGCGGGTGGCCGAACGCCGCCTCGTCCGGTGCGGTGTACTGCTCGAGCAGCACCTCGAGCGCGGCCAGCACCCCGTGGTCGGTGGGAACGTCGAGCGGGAGGTCACCGCTCAGGTGCACCTGTGGACCTCGGGCGACGAGGCGCGCCAGCGGTGATCGGCCGATGAACGACCAGCGACTCCACCGTCCCCCGTGATCGACCGACTCGAGCAGGAACCCCGACCCGCCGGAGTCGTCGTCACCGCAGAGGCGGGCGAAGGCGGCGAGCGGAGTAGTCAGGTCGGCGAGCAGCGTCTCACACACCGGTACGACGGAGTGGTCGGCGACCAGACGGTGGAACTCGCTGCGGGTGGGGTAGGGCATGACGGAGTCGGCTCGGACTCGGGTCGGACTCGAGCTGCGCTCAGACCGGCCCGGGCCGGTCAGGGGCACGATCATCGGAACCGAACGGCTGGGCGAAACACGTGTAGGTGCCGGTGTGGCACGCACCGGTTCCCTCCTGCTCGACGAGAAACAACAAGGTGTCGCCGTCGCAGTCGACCCACGCCGAACGAATGAACTGACGATCGCCGGAGGTGTCGCCCTTGCGCCAGACCTCCTGGCGAGATCGGGACCAGAACACGGTCCGACCCTGCTCCAGGCTCATGAGGAGGGTCTCGGCGTTCATCCACGCCATCATCAGCACCGCCCGCGTCTCGACGTCCTGGACGATGGCCGCCACCAGTCCGTCGTCGTTGTAGCGGACCCGCTCCAGGTCCTCGACCCGGATCTCGACGGGTGTCACTGCTGGGGCGCCGGCCATGGTGTCATCGTAGGAGGGGGTGGGCCCGGACCCGAAACGACATGCCCGAACGGGCCGCCCTCGGGCTCCCGGCACAGCGACTCCGGCCCGGGCTCAGAGATAGAGGCCGGTGAGGCCGTCGTCGAGGCGCTCGGCGGCCACGGCGTGGATGTCACGTTCCCGGAGGATGATGAACGTCTCACCCCGGACCTCGACCTCGTAGACGTCCTCGGGGTTGAACAGCACCTGATCGCCCTCCTCGACTGCACGCACGTTCGGACCGGCGGCGCGGACCTCGGCCCACGTGAGGCGCCGGCCGAGCTGGGCCGTGGCGGGGATCAGGATCCCCCCGGCGGAACGACGCTCGGCGTCCGCCGTGTCGAGTTGCACGAGCAGACGGTCGTTGAGCATCCGGACGGGCAACTTGTCGCTGCGACCCATGGCCCCGACCGCCGGTGACGCCTCCACCGGTGTCGATTCAGGCACCGGGTCGGGTTCCGGATCGCTGTTGGTTGTGTCCGGGACCTCGGTGTCGGCCATGAGTCTCAACGTACCGCGACCCGCTCGCCCCGGCTCAGCAGAACGCCTTCTGGAGGCGATCGACCGCCTCGGCGAGGACCTGCGGCCGTTTGCAGAATGCGAAACGGACCAGCGTCCGGCCGTCGTCCGGATCGGCGTAGAAGACCTGCGTCGGGACCGCGACCACCCCGGCCCGCTCGGGCAGCGAACGGCAGAACGCAACACCGTCGGAGGCGCCGAGCGGCGCGACGTCGGCGACGACGAAGTACGTGCCGGCCGGCCGGCGCACCTCGAGGCCGAGGGTTGCCAGACCCGCACAGAGCAGGTCCCGTTGTCGGGAGAGGTCGACCCGGAGGTCGGAGATGATCGGTTCGACGTCGTCGAGCACCGTCGCCAGCGCTGCCTGGAACGGAGTGCCACCCGAGTAGGAGAGGTGCTGCTTGACAGCTCGCGTGGCGGCAACGAGTTCCGGCGGGCCACTCACCCAACCGATCTTCCACCCGGTCGCAGAGAACGTCTTCCCGGCCGATGAGATGGTGAAGGTGCGCTCGAACATGCCGGGGAGCGTCGCGAGTGGCACGTGGGCGCAGTCGTCGAAGGTCAGGTGCTCGTAGACCTCGTCGGTGACGGCGAGTACGTCGGCGTCACAGCACACCACTGCGATCTCGGTGAGTTCGGCGGTAGTGAACACCCGACCGGTGGGATTGTGCGGGGTGTTGACGACGACGAGTCTGGTCCGGGGACCGACGGCGGCCCGGAGCTGCTGCGGATCGAAGGTGTACTCGGGTGCCCGGAGCGTGACCGTTCGGAGCGTGGCACCGGCGAGCGCCACCACTGCGGCGTAGAGGTCGAAGTAGGGCTCGAAGACGACGACCTCGTCGCCGGGACCACAGGTGGCGAGGATCGTGGCTGCGAGCGCCTCGGAGGCGCCCACGGTGATCTGCACCCCGGAGTCCGAATCGAGATCGATGCCGTAGGCCCGGCGCTGGTGGCGGGCCACGGCCGCTCGGAGTTCGGCGAGTCCGGCACCGGGCGGATACTGGTTGTGCCCGCTGCGGAGGGCCACGACGGCTGCATCGAGCACGGCGGACGGTGGATCGGTGTCGGGGAATCCCTGGCCCAGGTTGATTGCCCCGGTGCGCTGTGCGAGGGCGCTCATCTCGGCGAAGATCGACGACCGGTACGGCTGCATGCGCTCGACGAGCGGATCGCAGGTCACGACTCCCCCACCGGCCGGACCCGCACGCCGGCGGCGATGAGCGCAGCCTTCGCCTCGGCGACGGTGTGCTCGCCGAAGTGGAAGATCGACGCTGCGAGCACCGCATCGGCGCCGGCGACGGTGACGCCCTCGACGAGGTGCTGCAGCGTCCCGACGCCGCCCGATGCGATCACGGGCACGGTGGTGGCCGCCACCACGGCCCCGGTGAGGTCCACATCGAAGCCGTCCCGCGTTCCGTCCCGGTCCATGGACGTGAGCAGGATCTCGCCGGCACCGAGCTCCACCACCTGCGCCGCCCACTCGACGGTGTCGAGACCGGTCTCCGTCCGCCCGCCGTGCGTGAGCACCTCGTGCTCCGGACCGAGCCGGTCGATCTGCCGGCGACGACTGTCGATGGCGACCACCACGCACTGGGCGCCGAACTCGTCTGCGATCTCGGCGACGAGCTCCGGCCGGTCGACCGCTGCGGTGTTGACCCCGACCTTGTCAGCACCTTCCCGGAGGAGGCGACGGGCGTCGTCGACCGACCGCACTCCGCCGCCGACGGTGAACGGGATGAACACCTGCTCGGCGACGTGGCGGACCATCTCGATGGTGGTGTCACGCCGGTCCGAGGATGCCGTGATGTCCAGGAAGACGAGCTCGTCGGCACCCTCTGAGCCGTAGCGAGCAGCGAGCTCGACCGGATCTCCGGCGTCACGCAGGTTGACGAAGTTGGTCCCCTTCACGACCCGACCTGCGTCGACGTCCAGACACGGAATGACCCGGGCGACGTTCACGACGGCGACGGTAGCGGTTGGGTCGGCGGCCAGCCGCGGGTCGTCGATCTCAGCCGACGGCGTCCAGGGCCTGGGTCAGGGTGAAGGCCCCCTCGTAGAGGGCCCGACCCATGATCGCTCCGGCCAGCGTCGCCCCGTCGACGGACAGCGCCGCCAGCTCGAGCAGGTCGTCCACCGTCCCGACCCCGCCCGATGCGATCAGGTCGACGCCGGAACCGCCGACGGCGGCGAGCACGGCGCTGAGCTGGTCGATCGACGGACCCTCGAGCGTGCCGTCGCGGGCAATCTCGGTGACCACGAACGCCGTCACGCCCTGACCCGCGAACCGGGCCGCCACCTCGCAGAGGTCCAGTCCGGAGCTGACCTCCCAGCCGTGGGTGGCCAGGTCGGTCCCCCGGGCGTCCAGGCCGACCGCAACCGGCTGGCGTGCCGCCACCTGGGCCACCAGTTCGGGGCGCTCCAGCGCTGCGGTCCCGATCACCACGCGGGCCACCCCCGCATCGGCGAGCGCCGCAGCGGCGTCGACCGTCCGCACGCCGCCACCGGACTGGACGGGCACGTCGACCGCAGCGCAGATGTCGGCGATCACCTTTCCGTTGGTGGCCTCACCCGAGCGCGCCGCATCGAGATCGACGACGTGGATCCACGCTGCGCCGGCCTCGGCGAAGGCCCGGGCCTGGCCGACGGGGTCGTCGCCGTAGTGCGTCTCCCGGTCGTAGTCGCCCTGGTACAGCCGCACGCAGCGACCGCTGCGCAGGTCGATGGCCGGGTAGAGGTCCATCAGCGCACACCTCCGCCGGCGATCCGCACGAAGTTGGCGAGCAGGCCGAGCCCGGGCCGACCCGACTTCTCGGGGTGGAACTGCACCGCCCACACCGACCCGTTCCGAGCGGCGGCGACCACCGGACCGCCGTAGTCGCACGTGGCCACGACGTGACCGGTCGGCTCGGCGGCGTAGGAGTGCACGAAGTACATCCACGGCGCCGGCCCGAGGCCCGCAAAGAGCTCGTCGTCGCTCTCCACGGTGTTCCACTGCATCTGCGGATGCTTCACGCGGGGCGGGAGTCGCCGGACCACACCGGGGAGCACACCGAGGCCGACGGCGCCGGGTGACTCCTCGGAGGAGGAGTACAGGAGTTGCATCCCGACGCAGATCCCGAGGAACGGGGTCCCGGCGGCCACCGCGTCACGAGCGACGCGATCGAGTCCGCTGTCGGCGAGCGCTGCGGCGCACGGACCGAACGCACCGACTCCCGGCAGGACGACGGCGTCGGCGGCGGCGACCTGCGCCGGATCAGCTGTCAGCGCAGCGTCGGCACCCACGTGCTCGAGGGCCTTCTCGGCGGATCGCAGGTTGCCGATGCCGTAGTCGAGGACGGCGATCGCCGGTCGACTCACCGGTGACGCCTGCGATTCACAGGGTGCCCTTGGTCGACGGGAGCTCCGTCGACTCGATCCGAACTGCGTCCCGTAACGCCCGTGCCGTGGCCTTGACCGACGCCTCCACCACGTGATGGGTGTTGCGTCCCCGGATCAGGCTGAGGTGCAGGGTGATCCCCGCAGAGGTCACGAATGCCCGCCAGAACTCCTCCATGAGCTGCGGGTCGAACGGCGGGTCCCCGAGGATGCGCTCGCCGGGCGGTGCGACCTCGTAGTGCAGGTACGGCCGGCCGGAGAGGTCGAGCACGGCCTCCACGACGGCCTCATCGAGCGGAACCCGGATGGATGCGAAGCGGCGCACGCCGCGCTTGTCACCGAGTGCCTCGGCGAACACCCTGCCGAGCAGGATTCCCGTGTCCTCAACGGTGTGGTGGGCATCGATGGCGAGGTCACCGACCGCCTCGATCCGAAGATCGAAGCCCCCGTGCCGGCCGAGCTGATCGAGCATGTGATCGAAGAAGGGCAAGCCGGTCGTGCACTCGGTCGTGCCCGTTCCGTCGACGTCGAGGGTGATGGTGATCGAGGTCTCAGCGGTGCTGCGCTCCCCCGTGGCGGTGCGCGGTGTCGGTGTGCTGCTCACGGTGGAAAGGTTCGCACACTCAGTCGCGTAGCCGGACACCGAATCCGAACCTCACCGATCCGTCGACGAGCCGAGCACCTCGCTGAGCGCTCCGAGAAAGGCGTCGTTCTCCTCGGGAGTCCCCACCGTGACCCGCAGGCACCCGGACAGCCGGGGCCACGACGAGCAGTTCCGTACCAGCACCGAGCGATCCACGAGCCCCTGCCAAACGGCGTCACCATCACCATCGGGTGGCCGGAAGAGCACAAAGTTGGCGCCACTCGGCCACTGCGTCACACCGATTTCGGCGAGCGCAGCCACCAGCCGTTCGCGTTCGCTGACGAGCGCAGCGACCCGGTCACGCATGGCGCCATCGAAGTCGAGCGCCACCGTCCCTGCGAGCTGGGTCAGCGCATCGAGGTGGTACGGCAGGACGACCTGCTCGACTGCGGAGACGGCCCACGTGGGTCCGATCAGATACCCGAGCCGGAGCGCCGCTGCTGACCAGGTCTTGGAGAACGTCCGGGTCACGACCACGTTGCGGTCCTCGGCCACGAGCGACAGCGCCGAGAAACCGGCGAACTGGCCGTAGGCCTCATCGACGATGAGCAGACCGCCGACGGCCTCGGTGGCGGCGAGCAACGCCTCGACGGTCGGCGGCTCCTCCTCGCGGCCGGTGGGGTTGTTGGGCGAGCACAGGAACACCACCGATGGGCGGCTTCGGCTGATCGTCTCGACAGCGGCATCGACATCGAGCGTGAAGTCGTCACGGCGGTCGAATTCGTTGACTGCGCTCCCGCACACCCGGCTGATGTGTGCGTGCAACGCATAGGTGGGCTCGAAGCACAACACCGATCGACCGGCACCTGCGTAGGTGAGGACGAGCGATTGCAGCACCTCGTTGGATCCGTTGGCGGCGAGCACGTTGGCGGCGGTGAACGACCAGGGCGAACCGTCGGACTCGACCTCGGCGATCCGTGCCCGCAGGGGGGCGGCGGATCGCTCCGGGTATCGGTTCCAGGAGACGCCCCGGGCAACGGTGAGGAAGGTCTCGATGAACTCCGGCGGCGGTGGAACCGGGGCCTCGTTGGTGTTGAGTCGAACCCGCACATCGAGCTGCGGTGAGTGATACCCCTCGACGAGCGTCAGGTCATCCCGGATCAGCGGCCGACCCATCACGACCACCCGCCCGTGCGGCGAGCGGCTCGCCGGAGCCGGACGCTCTCGGCATGGGCGTCGAGGCCCTCGGCCTCTGCGAGCGCCTCGACGGCCGGTGCGAGCGCATCGAATCCATCACCGCTCACCGTCACGATGTGGTGCTGCTTGACGAAGTCGTCGACGGTCAGCGCCGAAGCGAACCGAGCCGAACCGTCGGTCGGCAGGACGTGACTCGGTCCGGCGATGTAGTCGCCGATCGCCGCTGTGGACCACGGTCCGACGAACACCGCACCGGCGTTGCGGATCGATGCGATGAGCGGTGCGGGGTCGGCCACCTGCAACTCGAGGTGCTCCGGAGCCACTGCGTTGGCCACGGCGAGCGCCGCTGCCGGGGAGTCGACCAGGACGACGTAGCCGCTCCGACTCAGCGTGGCGGCGATCTCGGTGCGCCGGGGAGCGGCCCGGGTGAGGCGTTCGATCTCGACGGTGACCGACTCGGCGACGTCGGCGTCCCAGGTGATGAACCACGCCAGTCCGTCAGGGCCGTGCTCGGCCTGGAGGATCACGTCCACCGCAGCGAACTCCGCAGGACTGGAGCCGTCAGCGATCACGACGACCTCGCTCGGGCCGGCGAAGGCGGCCGCCACGCCCACGGTGTCAGCCACCTCCCGCTTGGCTGTGGCGACGTAGATGTTGCCCGGACCGCACACGACGTCGACGGGACGGATCGACTCGGTCCCGTAGGCGAGCGCTGCGACGGCCTGGGCGCCACCGACGGCGTGGACCTCCTCGATCCCGGCGACCGCAGCAGCGGCCAGCGTGACCGGGGCGACCTGACCCGTCGTGCGGTCGGGGGGAACACACACGACGACGTCGCCGACACCGGCCACCTGGGCTGGTACGGCGGTCATCAGCAGCGTCGAGGGGTAGGCGGCACGACCGCCGGGCACGTAGCAGCCGACCCGGTCGACCGGCATCCAGTAGGAGCGGATGCTGACACCGTCGGCGTCGTGGGTGACCTCTGGCCGCAACTGTCCGACGTGGTGGGCACGGATCCGCTCGGCCGCCTGCTCCAGGGCACTGCGCACCCCCGGGGGTTGAGCGGCCAGCGCCGCTGCGATCTGCGCCCCGGGCACACGGGACTGCTCCAGTCGGACACCATCGAACTGCTCGGTCAGGTCCAGCAGTGCGGCGTCACCACGGGTCCGCACCGCTTCGAGGGTGCTGCGCACGGACTCGAGCACATCGACATCAAGGCGTTCTGGTCGTGGGAGTCCGATGGTCGGATCGGCGACGCCGCGCAGGTCGAGCCGGGTGAGCACCGACTCAACGTACCCGCCGACCCGCAGGTGATAGGAAGGCATTGTGAGTCTGAGCGCCGATCTGGCATCGCTGCAGTCGACCTTGGATCAGGCGCTCGAGCGTCTCAGCGAGTCGGTCGACTCGGTGCGTGGCACGCAACTCGACGACATGGTGGGCGACCTCTACGAGATCGAGCGCCACCTCCGCGCCGCAGCCCGCCGGCTCGCTCGGACCATCAACGAACTCGACTGAGCCGCCGGGTCTCCGGCGAGCGGCTCCAAAACGACACCCGGCGCCCCCGAAGGGACGCCGGGCGGGCGCGTCGGGCGGCGGGAGCCCGAGCGCCACTACCAGGTGGCGGGAACCTGGTCCGGTGAGTCCACCACAACTCGTCACTCTCCGTCCACCGCTTCGAAACCTCGGTTCACGGTCCTGCGGACGGGCACATCCAGGCGAGTACGCAACGACCGCAATCCGGTCGCCTGGCGACACAGACACGCCTGCCGTGGAGGATCAGACGGAGGCTGAAGTCGCCTCGCCCCATGGCCGGAACCATCGGGTTCAACTCGTGTTCGACACGGACCGGGTCCTCGGAGCTGGTGAGGTGCAGCAGGCGGGAGAGTCGCAGGACGTGGGTGTCCACCGGCAGACCGGGCAGGCCGAGCGCCACGCTCCGCACGACGTTGGCGGTCTTGCGTCCCACCCCGGGCAACGAGGTCAGGTCCTCGACCCGGGTGGGAACCTCCCCGTCGAACCGGTCGATGAGACCGGCGGCCATGCCGATGAGGTTCTTCGCCTTGGAGCGGTAGAACCCGGTGGAGTGGATCATCTCCTCGACCTGCTCCGGATCCGCAACGGCGAGCGCAGCGGCATCCGGGTAGCGCTCGAACAACGCCGGGGTCACCAGGTTCACCCGGGCGTCGGTGCACTGAGCCGAGAGAATCGTTGCGGCGAGCAGCTCGAAGGCGTTGCGGTGGTCAAGTTCACACACTGCATCGGGGTACTCCTCGGAGAGGAGGCGGTCCACCGTCCGGGCGCGACCGGCCGGAGTGCGAGGTCGGACCCGGCGACGAGGCGGCTCGCTCGGGAGGTCGGACACGGGCGCACGGTAGCCTCCGCCGCTGGTGGACGAACCCCGACGGATCCCGGCCGAGCACCGCGCCGACGCACTCCTGTGGTGCGACGCGGCCGAACCGCCGCCCGCCGGCGCCGGCGACCCTGCCCGGCACCTCGACGAGCTCCGTCGGCCGCTCCCGCTGGAGCGCGAGCAGTCGGGGCGTTGGACCGGAAGCGGGTTCCGTTCGTACCGGCCGGGTGACGACGATGCCGGGTTGCTCGCCGTCAACAACCGGGCCTTCTCCTGGCACGCCGATCAGGGGGGTTGGGACGCCGAGGACCTCGCCGACCGGACGGCGGCGGACTGGTTCCGCGCCGAGGACCTGTTGGTGCACGACGCGGACGACGGCAGCGGGATCGACGGGTTCTGCTGGACGCGGTTCCACCCGGCGACCGACGACTCCCCTGCGTTCGGCGAGATCTTCGCGATCGCCACCGACCCGCACCGTCCGAGCCGGGGGCTGGGGCGGGCGCTCGCCGTCGCCGGCCTGGACCATCAGACGCAGCGCGGGGCGACCGTGGCGATGCTGTACGTCGAGCGGGACAACGCACCCGCCCAGCAGCTCTACGCGTCCATGGGCTTCACGCTCCATCGCCGACAGGTCGGGTACGTGACCGGTGGGCCCACGACGGCGAGGGCTTCGACAAGGCACCCGGACGGGACCGCGCCGTGACCGCCATGGGTTCGAGCCGCTACGACCCCGATCGCGCCGAGCTCGCCGAACTGCTCGGCGGCGAACCCGCCTACCGGATCGAGCAGCTCTGGGACGGCCTCTACCGACAGGGTCGCCCGTTGGAGGACGTGACCGGACTCCCCGCCGCGCTCCGGGACCGGCTCGCCGAGTCGCTGCCGACGGCCCTCGGGGCTGCGGCCGAGCAGCGGGCCGACGACGGGGCGACCACGAAGTGGCTGTGGCGACTCCGTGACGGCGCCGCTGTCGAGACCGTGTTGATGCACTACGACGACCGGACGACGGTCTGCGTGTCCACCCAGGCGGGCTGCGCCATGGCCTGCAGGTTCTGCGCCACCGGCCAAGCCGGCTTCGAACGGCACCTGTCCGTCGGCGAGATCGTGGAGCAGGTCGTCAGGGCCCGATGGGCATCCGGGGAGCGCCGGGTGTCCAACGTGGTGTTCATGGGGATGGGCGAGCCGCTCGCCAACTTCGACGCCACGTGGGGGGCCGTGCGACGACTGCACGACGACCTGGGGATCGGCGCCCGGCACCTCACGGTGTCCACCGTCGGGATCGTGCCCGGCATCCGGCGGCTCACCGCCGGGGGTCTGCCCGTCGGCCTCGCCGTGTCGCTGCACGCTGCCGACGACGAACTGCGCAACGAGCTCGTCCCGATCAACCGTCGCTACCCGCTCGCCGACCTGCTCGACGCCTGCGACGAGCACCGGTCGCGGACCGGGCGGCGGGTGACGTTCGAGTGGGCGCTGATCGACGGTGTGAACGATCGGTTCGCCGACGCCGAGCGGCTCGCCGTCATCACCCGGCACCGCGGCGCCCACGTCAACCTGATCCCGCTCAACCCCACGCCCGGCTACCCGGTGGTCGGATCGTCGCGCAACCGGGTCCACGCCTTCCGCGACCGCCTCGCCGACGCCGGCGTGGCCGTCACCATCCGGGACACTCGCGGCCGCGACATCGACGCCGCCTGCGGACAGCTCCGGGCTGGAGTCGAGGTTCAGATCCGACGGCCTGACTGATCCGCAGCGACGGTGAGACCGTCGGCACGGATCACCTCGACGAGGTGCTCATCGGGGCCGACCACCGATCCGGGCCACACCACGCACCGCTCGACGGCGCCCTCCACGACCGCCCCCTCGCCGATCACCGACTCGCCGCCCGAGACGATCAGGTTCGCCCGCAGGTAGTCCGACGGTGTCCCGCAGTCGACGACCGGGCCGTCACCGTCGACCACGTGGACGGTCTCGGCCCGGCCGGCGTCGATGGCCGGACTCCAGATCTGTTTCCAGAGTCCGCTCGGCTCCGGGGCGCAGCGATCGACGGCCCAGGGGGGCAGCAGCGAGGCGACGACCCCGCTGCCCGGACCGAACGGCCCCGGCGTCGATGTCACCAGACGCACCCGCTCGCCGTCCCAGTCGTGGACGAACGGGCGCAGGTCGACCCGATGCCACGTGTCGGCGTTGACCACCAGCGCCGCCCGTCCGTCGAGCCACGTCCGCAGCCGGCCGATCGCCCCGGCGGTGCCGAGCGCCACCGGCGACTCGAGCGACACGTGCACCGACGGGTGGTGCGCCGCCAGATGGGCGCGCATCCGCTCCGGGTGGTGGCACACGTTGACGGCCAGGTCCGACGTCGCGCCGGACAGCGCCTCGACCGCCCAGTCGAGCAGCGGCCGGTTCCCGACCGGACACAGGGGCTTCGCCAGCAGGTCCGTGAGGGGCCGCAGTCGGGTCCCGGCACCAGCAGCCAGGCACACTCCTGCCAGACTGTCAGTCATGAACGAACGACGCTGGTTCAACAGCCGTCAGCCGCAGACGCTGGTGATCGCCCAGTTCCTCCTGTACTTCGACGCGGTCTTCCTGGCGCTCGCTGCGCTCGGGTGGAACAACGACTACGACTTCCCCACCGACGGCATGTTCGCTCGGCTCGTGTTCCTCGCTGCAGCGGCAGCCAACGCCTTCGGTGCCTTCGGTGTGGCCAACGAGATGAAGCGTGGCTACCAGGTGGCCGTGGTGGCGTCGTTCCTCCCGATCGCAGTGCGCTTCGTGATCGTGGTGCTGTACGGGTCGGTGATCGCCAACGCGACTTTCTACCTGCTCCCCGGCGGAATCCTCAACGCGATCTTCGTCTACGCCTTGATCGCTCTGGTTCTGCACCGGCAGTCGCGGGACTACCAGCAGTCGTACTTCGCCTGAGCCGTCCACGTGGGCCATGATCGCGCCATGGCGACGCAGGTGAATGGAATCGCAGGACTCACCGAACTCATCGGGACCCACCTCGGGTACTCCGACTGGCTGGAGGTGACACAGGACCGCGTCAACACCTTCGCCGATGCCACCGGGGACCATCAGTGGATCCACGTCGACGTCGAGCGGGCCACCGCCGAGTCGCCGTTCGGCGGACCGATCGCCCACGGCTACCTGACCCTCTCACTCGGCCCGGTGCTCATGCCGCAGATCCTCATCGTCTCGGGAGTGTCGCTGGGCATCAACTACGGCCTCGACAGGGTGCGGTTCATCAATCCCGTTCCGGTCGGGTCGAACCTGCGCCTCGGAGCGGTGCTCGACGATGTCCGCCCACTCGACGGCGGATGGGCTCAGATCCACATGACGTTCACCTTCGAGATCGAAGGCATCGACAAGCCGGCGTGCATCGCCGAGGTCATCTACCGCTACGCAGAGTGAATCGAACCGCTGCGGAGAATTCGGCGTCGCAGAGCGAGTCCCGCTTCGTGGCTGCGGAGAATGCGAAGACGAACCGGCCTACGCTCGGCCGGTGAAGAACGACTTGACCGACCGACGTCGGCGCCCTTGGGCATCGAGACGTCGGACGGCCGCCCGCACGGGTCTGGTCGTGGGGTGCGTCGTTGCGGTCCTCGTCTCGGCGTGCTCGACGACGTCCGAGGACCCCAGCGCCGCACCGGACTCTGCACCGGGCACCGCGCCGAGCACCGAGCCGAGCACCAGCGGGGAACCGTCGGCAACCACCGGGGTGGAGTTCCCCGAGGGCTGGGAGCCACCCCGACTCGAGTGGGGTCCGTGCCGGAACGCACCTCCGGAGATCGAGTGCGCCACCATGGCCGTGCCGCTCGATTGGGCCGACCCCGGCGGTCGGACCATCGACCTGGTCCTCGGTCGCATCCCGGCCACCGGAGATCGGATCGGCTCGCTCGTCACCAACCCCGGCGGTCCCGGCGGATCGGGACTGGAGTTCCTCGCTGGCCTGCCGCTGACACCGGCGACGGGACGACGCTTCGACACGGTGAGTTGGGATCCACGCGGCGTGGGCGAGTCGGCGGTGATCGACTGCGACTCGGGAGTGTCGGAGTTCCAGACGCTCGACTCGAGTCCCGACGACCCGGCGGAACAGGCTGCACTCGACACCGCTGCGGCTGCGATCAGCGCCGAGTGCGCTGCGGACCACGGGGATCTGCTCGCTCACGTGGCGACCGCCGAGGTGGCCCGGGACCTCGAGGCGATCCGCCGGGCGCTGAACGAGGGGCCGCTCAACTACGTCGGGTTCTCCTACGGCACCCGGATCGGGCAGGAGTACGCCGCACGCTTCGGTGAGCACATCCGATCGATGGCGCTCGACGGGGTCGTCGATCCGGCACTCGGCTTCACCGAGTTCCTGACCGAACAGGCGGTCGGCTTCGAGCGGGCGTTCGATGCTGCTGCGGCCCAGTGCGCCGCCGGCGGGCGAGCGGAGTGCGGCGTAGATGACCTCGCTGCGAGCTACGACCGGGTGATGGCGGCGGCGGAGGCCGGGACACTCGGGACGACGGGGGGCACGTTCGGACCGAACGACGTGGTGGTCGCTGCGACGTTCACCGGCTACCTCAACGACGGCTGGCGACGCCTCGGGCCGGCGCTCGCCGCCGCTGAACAGGGAGACGGTTCCGAACTCGAGTCCCTGGCCCAGAACTACTACGACTTCGGCGGCTACCCGGCGTACGCCGCTGTGGTGTGCACCGACGACACGCCTCCGGCCGACCCCGAACAGTTCCGGGCATTCGCCAACGACGCAGCTGCTGCAGCACCGCGTTTCGGGGCCGGTGTCGCCAACGAGATGCTCCCGTGCGCCACGTGGCCCGTCGGGCCCAGTTCCGACACGGCACCGCCGTACGATCCGGCCACACCGCCGATCGTCGTCGTCGGGAGCACCGGAGATCCAGCCACACCATTCCGCAATGCCCAGGCCGTTGCGGCGCGCATCCCCAACGCCGTGCTCGTCACGGTCAACTCAGACGGGCACACGGCCTACGGTGGAACGCCGTGCGTGGACCGGATCGTGGACCGGTACCTGATCGACCTGACCGTGCCGTCCCCCGGAACGAGCTGCTGAGCAGCGGATCGGCGAGGCCGGACGGAATCGGCCGGGGCCGGGGCCGAGTTCTAACATCCGAGCGCCGTTCGTGGGACCCCGGAGGACCGCCGTGGAACACAACATCGCCTCGGTGTTCGAGGCGGTCGAGTCCGCTGTCAAGGATCGGCCCTGCATCGTCTGCGACACGCAGGTCCTGACCTACAGGGAGTTCGGTGATCGCAGCCGGCAGTTCGCCAACGTGTTGTTGGACGCCGGACTCGGACGATCCACTCCTCGGAGCGAGCTCGCCGACCACGAATCCGGGCAGGATCACGTTGCGGTCTACCTCCACAACTCAGCGGAGTACCTCGAGGTGATGCTCGGTGCGTTCGCTGCCCGTGTCGTCCCGTTCAACGTCAACTACAGATACGTGGCCGAGGAACTCGAGTACCTCCTCTGTGACGCCGGTACCCGCGGCGTCGTCTACCACTCGGCGTTCGCTCCGGTCATGGCAGAGGTGCGCGACCGACTCGTCGACCTCGAGTTGTTGCTCCAGGTCGACGACGGCAGCGGTGTCGATCTCCTCCCCGGCGCCGAGTGGTACCACACCGCCCGTGACGCCCGGCCGACACAGATCGACCCTGCGGTGCGGGCGGCACGGTGCCCCGACGACCTCTACCTGCTCTACACCGGCGGGACGACCGGACGGCCGAAGGGCGTTCTGTGGCGCCAGGCAGACATCTTCGTCACATCACTCGGTGGGCGCCGACGTGACGACGCCACCGAGTGGGCTGCGCTGAGCGACATCGCCGGTGCCGCTGCGGATCACCACACGTCGGTCATGCCGGCGTCACCGTTCATGCACGGAGCCGCACACTGGCTGGCCTTCAGCGCCCTCACCAACGGCGACACCGTGGTCATCGGGAGCAACTTCGAGCACTTCGACGCCGACGCGCTGCTCGACTCCGTCGAGGAGCACGACGTGGAGGTGCTCCTGATCGTCGGCGACGCATTCGGCCGACCACTCGCCGATGCGCTCGAACGACGGGACCACGAGGTGTCCTCGCTGCTGGCGATCGTCTCAGGAGGGGCAGCGCTCTCGACGGGAGTGGCGGAACGACTGCTCGCCGCAGCGCCCTCGGCGGTCCTCCTCGACGGCCTGGGGGCGTCGGAGAGCGGGCAGCAGGCGAGTCGGGTGTCGACCGTCGGCTCGGTGCGTAACGATCGCTACTTCATCCCGATGACCACTGCGGTGGTGCTCGACGACGGACTCGAGGCGGTCGCTGAACCCGGCCACGACGGCATCGGCTGGCTGGCTCAGACAGGCCGGATCCCGCTCGGCTACCTCGGTGATGCCGAACGCAGCGCCGCCACCTTCCCGTCGATCGACGGCGTCCGTTACGCGGTTCCCGGTGACCGGGTGAGGCGGCTTCGGGACGGGAGCATCGAACTGCTCGGCCGTGACGCCGCAACGATCAACACCGGTGGCGAGAAGGTCTTCGCCGAGGAGGTGGAACAGGCGCTGCTGCAGCACCCGGCGGTCGTGGACTGCGTCGTGGTGGGTCGCCCATCGCTGCGTTGGGGTGACGAGGTGGTCGCAGTGGTCCAACTCCGCTCCGGTGACGACCCGAGCGACGAGGAACTGCTCGCAGAGGCCGGCCGGCACGTGGCCCGCTTCAAGCTCCCCAAGGCGCTGCTGCGCTGCGAGGCGATGGTGCGCTCGCCCTCGGGCAAGGCCGACTACCGCTGGGCCCGGGCACAGGCGGTCGGTGCGTGAACGCCGAGCCGGTGGTCGTGTTCGACCTGGGCAACGTGGTGATCCCGTGGGACCGACGTCGGGCCATCGCCCGGTTCGTCGATGATCCACTCGAGGTCGAACGTCTCGCCGAGGAGGTGTTCGACCTCGAGGCGAACCTGCACCTCGACCGCGGCGCCGGCGTGGAGGAGGTCCGAGGCGTCATGGAGGCCCGTCACCCCGGACACGGCTGGGTGGTCGACGGGTACGTCGAGCACTTCCGCCACAGCCTGGGAGAGACCGATCCCGGCACGCAGTCAATCATCGAGGATCTGCGCCACGCCGGCGTGCGCTGCGTCGGACTGTCGAACTGGTCGGCGGTGTGCTTCGAGGGCATCCCCGAGGACTACCCCGTCCTCGATCTGCTCGACGGCGTGATGATCTCTGGGCACGAGGGCGTGTGCAAACCCGAACCCGAGATCTACCGCCGGTGCGAGGAACGGTTCGGATTCGGCCCGGATCAGGCGATCTTCCTCGATGACAACGAGGGCAACGTCGCCGGCGCTCTCGCTGTGGGCTGGGATGCGTTGGTCTTCACGTCACCGGCGACGGCCCGACGCGAACTCGAGCGTCGCGGCCTCCTGACGGCGACGACCGGGCCGTAGTCTGAGCCGGTGAGCGATGACCTGAGGAGTCTGATCCCTTCACCCGGCGAGCCACTCCCGACGGGAGAGGCGAAGACCCGATCGGTCCAGGCGATGTTCGACGTGATCGCTCCGCGCTACGACATGGTGAACCGGGTCATGACGTTCCGCATGGATGTCGGCTGGCGGCGGCGCACCGTCGGTTCGCTCGGTCTGGCACCGGGGTCACTGGTGTTGGACCTGGCGTGCGGGACGGGCGACATCGCCGGTGAACTCGCCTCGAGACGACTCGTTCCAGTCGGCGCGGACCTGTCCTACGGGATGCTCGACGCCGCCGCCCGACCGTTCGACCGGACGCAGTGCGACGGGTCGGCGCTCCCGTTCAGCGACGGTGCGTTCGACGGCGCGACGTGCGGGTTCGCCCTCCGCAACTTCACCGACCTCGACGCCACGATCGGCGAGGTCGCCCGGGTCCTGCGTCACGGGGGACGGCTCGCTGTGCTCGAGGTGTCCGAACCGCCCAACCCCGTGTTGCGGGCCGGTCACTCGGTGTACTTCGGTCGGGTCGTCCCGGTGATCGGAGGATGGCTCTCGGATTCGTCGGCCTACCGCTACCTGCCTCGATCGGTGGCGTACCTCCCGGACTGGCCAGAGCTTCGGGCGACGTTCGAACGCCACGGATTCCGGGATCCGGAGCGGACCCTGCTCTCCGGCGGGATTGCGCAGCTCGTGACCGCCACCCGGGACCGCCCGTGACCAGCGTCCAGCCCGACCGGCCCGACGCCGCCCCGCAGCCCGGCGACGACCTCGTGGCGTTCTCCTCACCCCGTCGGCGGCTCTGGGGCACGGGCACAGCGCAACGAATCGAGCTCCCCGCACCCTGGCCTGAACACGTCGGCCGCGTCGGGGAGGTACTCGCCAGCCTCGTCGACGGAGATGGGGTCGCCGAACCGGGAACAGGTCCAGTGGCCTTCGGTGCCCTCCCCTACGACCGGTCCGTTGCCGCATCGCTCGTCGTTCCCGCCGTGATCCACGGCTGCTCACCCGACGGTCGCCGGTGGGTGACCCACGTCGGCGCCGAGCGCACCGTCGACGGTGCCACTCCCCCGGCGCCGCAACGACTCGAGGTGCGTGCCGTACGCGACCCTGATGCATGGTGCGACGACGTGCGAACGGCCACCAAGCACATCACTGATGGCCGGTTGGTCAAGGTGGTCCTCGCTCGTGAGCTCTCCCTCCGCGCCGATGCGCCCTTCGATCCGGCCACGGTGTTCCTCCGCTTGTGCGAATCAGCCCCCCATGCGTTCACCTTCTGCGTCGACGGGTTCGTGGGGGCATCGCCCGAGCTGCTCGTGTCGCGGCTAGGCGACGTCGTCCGGGCCCAGCCCATGGCGGGGACCGCTCCCCGTACCGGCGACCCGGAGACCGACCGGCGGGTGGCAGCGGCGCTGGCGGCATCAACGAAGGACCGTTGGGAGCACCAGATCACCATCGACGCCGTACACGACGCCATCCTGGGCTGGTGTTCCTACCTCGACGCCGAGCCGGCACCGAGCGTCGTCGACGCCGGGCCGGTCCAGCATCTCGCCACGCTGGTCGAGGGGCGGCTCTCGGCCCCGGTACCGTCGGTGCTGGACCTCGTCGCGGCGCTGCATCCGACGCCGGCGGTCGGCGGTTGGCCGCAGGACGAGGCGCTCCAACTCCAGGCGACGCTCGAGCAGGCCGATCGGGGTCGTTACGCCGGACCGGTCGGCTGGGTCGATGCGGCCGGCAACGGGGCCTTCGCCGTGGGGATCCGCAGCGCCGAGCTCGATGGGCCATCTGCCCGGGTGTTCGCCGGCGTCGGCGTGGTTGCGGACTCAGATCCCGCAGCCGAGCTCGCAGAGACCCAGTCCAAGGCCCGGGCCATCCTCGACGCCCTCGGGCGCCCCTGAGCGGTCGGCTCAGTCGTCGCGGGTGGTGCTGAGGGGGGCGGCGGTCTCGCCGGCCCACACCTCCCGGACCCGGCCGAGGACCGACTCGACCTCCACGAATCCGGCGAAGTGCCCCTCGCCGGGTCGGACGTGCAGCTCTCCACGCTGCAGCCGTGCGGCTTGGTGGTGTCCGTGGCTCGGGGGGACGATCACGTCGGCGAGGCCCTGCCAGATGACCACCGGCGGCTCGACGTCGGCCAGTTCGAAGCCCCAGTGCCGGGTGAACAGCGCCAGGTCGTGGGCGGCGGCGCGCACGTCGTCAGCGGTCAGCAGATCGTGGAGGAACATCGCCCGCATGCCGGTGCGCCGCAGCACGCTCCGATCGGCGAAGCCGAACACGTTGGCGTACACGTTGAACGCAGGAGCGGCGATCGGGTCGGCGATGCGGATCACTGCGGAGAACGCAGCGCCGAGCGGCCCTCGGAGCAACTCGAGTCCGGGGGCGAAGAACCGGAACACCCTCGTGTAGCTGTGTACCGCATCGACGCCCCGCACCGGGCCGAAGCCACCGAGCAGCGTGGCGACCACGACCCGATCGGGGAGTTCGTGGGCCACAGCGAGCGTGTACGGGCCTCCGCCGGAGAGGCCGACGATGGCGAACCGGTCGATGCCGAGTTCATCGACGAGGGCCGTGACGTCGGGTGCGAACTCTGCCACCCGGCCGTAACGGTGGTCGGAGGACATCCCGGTCCCGGGTCGCTCGACGGCGATCACCCGGAACCCGGACCGCAGCGCCACCTCGTCGACAGCGGGCGGGACCTGATGACGACCACCGGGAGTCCCGTGGAACCACAGGACCGGATCGCCTTCCGGGTGGCCGTACTCGGCCCAGGCGAGTGACCGCCCGTCGGGGAGATCGACGTGACCGAGATCCCGGGGTACCGGTGGTTCGTCACGATCGAGAGGAGCGCACCACTCGACCTCGACCGACCCCAGGCCGATCACCTCGCTGTCATCGAACTCATCCGGCACCCGTTGAGACCTCCCGGTCCATTCCACGCTAGCCGCAGCCGGCGTCGCCGAGCCCGGCGGACCCGAGCGCTGCGGCGACCGCAGCGTTGATCTCGTCGTGGACGGAGACGTTGTGATCCCGTTCGCTGCGGGCGACCACGACCCGAGTGCCCCGCCTCGCCAGCGCACCGGAGACCCCCGAGCGGACACCCGCTCGGGTCTCGGCCACCAGGGCGTCGATACCGTGGGCTCCGGCGAGTGCGGCGAGGTCGACGCCGTGGGGCGTGGCGAACACCCGCTCGAACGTGGCGGACTCCACGACGGAACGCTGGGGCAGGAACGAGAAGATCCCTCCCCCGTTGTTGTCGACGACGACGATCACCAGGTCGAGATGACGGGACCGGAGGGCGGTCAGGGCCGAGGCGTCGTGCAGGAAGGCGAGATCGCCGACCAGCGCCGCCGTCGTCCGACCGGTGGCGGCCACACCGATCGCCGTGGAGACCACGCCGTCGATCCCGTTGGCTCCGCGGTTGGACCACACGGTGACGCCACCACGGGCAGCGGCGTACCACTCCAGGTCTCGCACGGGCATGGACGACGCCACCACGAGTGCCGCACCGTCGGGGAGAGCGCTGAGCACGTCACCGGCCACGGCGGGCTCGGTGACCTCACCGTGACGGTCGAGCGTGGCGTCGATCGCTGCCCGGGAGATCACTTCGACCGCCGCCCAGTCCCGAGTCCAGTCGATGGGGGCCGGTGCTGGGGCGAGCGCTGCAATCTGCGCGGCCACCGTTGCGGGGTCCGCCACGATCGACCGCGTGAGCTGACGGTCCGGATCGGGAATCCGATCCGAGCGGTCGAGGCCGATCTGCAGCGCTCCGGAGGAGCGCAACCACCCGGCGAGCACCTTGGAGGCGAGCAGGCCGCCGATCCGGAGGACGAACTCCGGTCGCAGGCGTTCTGCAACATCAACCGAACGCAACGCAGCGTCGGACGTGGTGACCACAGCCGGGTCCGGCAGCCGGCAGCCCGATTGGGCATCAGCGAGGAGCGGCCAACCGAGGAGGTGGGCCAACTCGATGATGGCATCGCTGTCCCCGGGCTCGACAGCTGCTCGCACCCCGGCCACGACGACTCCGCGTCGGCCGGCGAGGGCCGGCACGAGGCGCGCTCGTTCCTCGTCGGTCAGGCCCCACTGTGCGCCCCGGCGGGTCTCTGGTGGCGGTGCGGAGAGCGATGGGTCCACGGGTGGCAGGTCGCCGGCCTCACCTGCGAGTGGTTCGCGGAACGCCAGATCCAGATGGACTGGTCCCGGCGTCACGCCCAGCGTCCGCAGGTAGGCGTCGGTGGCCAGGGCCCGCCAACTGCTCCGACCGGCCTCCATCGGGGGACCCGGCTCGCAGTACCAACGGACGGCGCTGCCGTAGAGCCGCCGCTGGTCGATGGTCTGGGGTGCCCAGACGCCCTGGAGCTCCGGAGGGCGGTCGGCGGTGACCACCAGCAACGGGACAGCTGACTGGTGGGCCTCGACCACAGCGGCGTGGAACTCCGCTGCGGCCGTGCCGCTCGTGCAGAGCAGCACCGCCGGGACGCCGGTGAGGGCACCACAGCCGACGGCGGCGAAGGAGGCGGAACGTTCGTCGATGACGACCTCGACGTGCCATCGGGGATCGGTCACGAGGGCGAGCGCCAACGGGGTGGAGCGTGACCCGGGTGAGACGAAGGCGTGACGGAGGCCGAGACGCGACCACTGGTCGACGAGCGCGGCACAGAACGTCGAGTTCAGATCAGCGGTACCGAGTTCAGCGGCCGGCGGATCACCCGGTGGTGACGGTGGAGTACCCATGAGCCGACGCAGCCTACGGTGGCGGGGTGCGATCCGACATGGGAACCTCCGACGTACTCGGAGCGGATCGTCACGGCTCCGGCGAAGGCCCGACCGTGGTGCTCCTCCACGGTTTCGCACAGGACCGACGTTGCTGGGGGCCGCTCGCTCCGGCACTGTCGGCCGGTCGGACCGTGGTGACGGTGGACCTGCCCGGCCACGGCGCATCGGCCGCATTCGCACACGCCGACCTCGACCGCACCGTCGAACTCCTCGACGCCACGTTGGTCGACGTGCCGGACCCGCTGGACGTGGTCGGCTATTCGATGGGCGGGCGTGTCGCACTCACCTGGCTCTGTGCCCGCCCGGAGCGCATCGGTCGGCTCGTCACGATCGGTGCCACAGGAGGCATCGAGGATGCCCGGCAACGAGCCGAACGTCGAACGATCGACGAGCGACGCGCTGCTGCGGTCGAACACGACGGCGTCGACGCCTTCGTCGAGTGGTGGCTGGGCCAGGAGATGTTCGCCCGACTGCCCGACTGGGCGCACTTCGACGAGGAACGACGCTCCAACACCGCTGCGGGACTGGCGGGTTCGCTGCGACACGCAGGCACCGGGGCCATGCGGCCGCTGTGGAGCCAACTCGCTGACGTGGGCCGCTCCACCGACCCGGTGTCGGTTCTGGCCATCGCCGGCGAGGCCGACCCGACGTTCGTCGGCCACGCCGAACGGATCGCAGCAAGCCTCGGCGGAACGGCACGGATCGTCCCCGGCGCCGGCCACGCCGTCCACCTCGAGCGCCCCGAGGAGTGCGTCGAGGCCGTCATCGGGTTCCTCGGCGCTCGGTGAGCGGGCTCAGCCCCCGACGAACAGGCCCAGCGCCACCAGTGCGCACGTGACGATCTGCACCTGCGCCGTGGCGGCGAGCACCGGGATCAAGGCCGGGCCCTGAGCCCCGCTGAGGACCGTGATCACCGGACGACGAGCGAGCACCACCCCGACCAGGCCGAGTGCGGCGAGCGGTCGCCCGCCCAGACCGGCCACGATCGGTAGCAGCAGGAAGGGGAGGACCAGCAGGGCGAGGTACAGCCAGCGGGTTCCCCGGTCGCCCAGATGGACCGCCAGCGTCCGCTTTCCGGAGCGGGTGTCCCCGGGGATGTCACGGAGGTTGTTGACCACGAGCAGTGCAGTGGCGAACGAACCGACGATCACCGCTGCAACCCACGAGATCCACGGAACGCCGAGGATCTGGACGTAGGTGGAGCCGGTGGTGGCCACCAGACCGAAGAACACGAAGACGAAGGCCTCGCCGAATCCGGCGTAACCGTAGGGACGGGGACCGCCCGTGTAGAACCATCCAGCAGCCATGGCTGCGATACCGACGACCACCAGCCACGGTTCGACGAACACGACGAGCGGCAGGCCGAACAGCGCCGTGATGACGAACGCAGCGATCGTGGCCGTCTTCACCTCCTCCGGAGAGGCCAGTCCGTTGCCGACGAGCCGGGGCGGTCCGACACGTGAGGACGGGTCGTCGGTGCCTCGTCGGCCATCCGCGTAGTCGTTGGCGTAGTTCGTGGCCACCTGAACCGAGATCGCCACGCCGAGCGCACACCCGGCGATCCACCACGACAGGCCACGGGCCACGCCGAGCGATGATGGACCGGCAGCGGCGGCGGTCCCGACGATCACCGGAGCCACCGCAGCGGGCAGGGTTCGGGGCCGGGCACCGAGGACCCACTTCCGCCAGCCGGTGGGCAGGGATGCTGCTGGACCCGCTCCGGCAGGAACAGGTCGGGGCTCGCTCATGACTCGCTGAGCCTACGACGCCGTGCGGTCGAGCCTGAGCGATGCCGGAGCGACCTGCGAGACCGCAGCGAGCACCGCCTCGGACGATGGTCCACTGCGTCGTGTGGCGGCACCGATCCGGTGGGACCGACGCTGATGAACCAGAACGAGTTCGAGCAGGACCAGCGGTCCGCGGCGTTCCACCCGCAGCGACTCGACGAGCCCCCAGTCCACGTCGAAGGTGACGAGCAGGTTCCGGCAGCGGACGCCCGATTCGTCCAACTCCGCTCGTTGGGTCCACGCCCGCCAGCCGAGCACCAGACCCGCAATGACGGTCACCACGGCGACCACGCTCGGCGCAACCACGTCGGTCGAACTCGCAACGAGGCTGTCCCGCTGGGCGCCGAGCAGCACGAGCGCCACGGCGCCGAGCGGAGCTCCGAGTGCGAGGATCCGACCGGGCGACCCGGCCCGTAGTGCGACGACAGTGTCCACGGGGACCGACGGTACCGTGATGAGCGTGGCCGAGCGGATCGTGACTTGTGCCTGAGCTCGTCGGACTGGTCCTGCCGGGCGGGCCGGAGTTCGCCCGGGCGCTGCGGTCCATCTGGGACCGGGGCGACGTCGCAGCTCCGCTGCCGTGGGACGCCCCCGCAGCGCACCTCGAGTCGCTGCTCGCCGCCGTCGACCCTGACTGGGTCCTCACCCCGGAGGGCACGACCCGTTACCAACCAGCCGACGGCCACCCCCGGACACCCGTCGAGGCGGAACGAACCGAGTTGATCGACGGCGATGCGCTCGTCATCTGCACCTCCGGCACGACGGGTCGTCCGCGAGCGGCGATCCACACCCACGCCGGCGTGGAGGCTGCGGCGTTCGCCACCTCCACGGCTCTCGGGGTGGCTCCCGATGTGCGCTGGTTGGCGTGCCTCCCGCTGCACCACGTCGGTGGGTGTTCGGTCCTGACGAGGGCGTGGCACACCGCAGCAGGCCTGGAGATCGTGCCCCGGGCAACACCAGAGGTGGTCGAGCGTGCCGCTCTGGCCGGGTGCACCCACGTGTCGCTCGTCCCGACGCTGCTGCACCGCATCGATCCGACACCGTGGCGAGTGATCCTCCTCGGTGGAGCCGCAGCCCCCACCGACCGTCCGGCCAACACCGTTGCGACCTACGGTTGCACCGAGACCTACGGCGGCGTGGTCTACGACGGGCTGGCACTCAATGGCGTGTCGGTCCGGGTCACGCTCGAACCCGGCGAGCACTGGAGCGTCCCAGCTCCGATCGAGCTACGGACGCCGTCGCTGCTGCGGGCCTACCGGAGCGGGACCGATCCCGTTGCGGACGACGGGTGGTTCCGCACCGGCGATCTCGGGATGATCGATCCCGACACCGGCCGGCTCAGCGTCACCGGACGAGCTGACGACGTGATCGTCAGCGGGGGCGAGAACGTGTGGCCGCAGCCCGTGGAGGACGTGCTCGCATCGATGGACTCCATCGAGGAGGTGGCGATCGTCGGTCGCAGTGACCCGGAGTGGGGCGAGCGGGTGGTGGCCGTGGTGGTGCCGGCCGAACGGTCTCGTCCACCGACCCTCGAGGCGCTGCGCGCCGCAGTGCGCGCCGTGCTCCCGAGCGCCTGTGCCCCGCGGGAGATGGAGTTGCGCGATTGCCTCCCCCGCACGACGTTGGGCAAGATCGAGCGATACCGGCTGCGAACCCCCGACACCGGAGCGTCCCGTCCGTGAACCCTCCCCACACCGAACAGGCCTCGGACGCCACCTTCACACACGTGGCGATCGCCGTCGATCAGATCACCGATCCGTGGCCGCTGTTTGCGAGCGCTCTCGGCGGGCAGTACCTCGATCGGGGCCTGAACGACGGGTTCGGGTGGACACAGCTCCGGTTCGCCAACGGCTTCGTGGTCGAGGGGATCCATCCGGAGGCCGGCCGGGACTTCCTGCGCAATTTCCTCGCCCGCTCCGGGCCCGGGCCGCACCACCTGACCTTCAACGTCGCCGACCTCGATCGTACGATCGCCACGCTGCGCGCCGCCGGGATCAACCCGATCGAGGAGGATCGACACGATCCGATGTGGCGGGAGGTGTTCATCCACCCGTCCGAGGCCCACGGCATCGTGGTGCAGGTGGCGGAGTCCCACATCGGAGCGAGACGCACACAGGAGCCGCCCGAAGGGTTCCCCGACGTCGCCTACGACCGTCCCGTGGCGTCCCTCGGCCGAGTGGTCCACGCCGTCGCCGACCTCCCCGGCGCCGTTCGACTCTTCGGCGAGTTGCTCGGAGGCGTCGTGACCTCCCGGGGCGCAGCCGTCGACGGTAACCACTGGGTGGAGCTCAGCTGGGGTGGAGGCGGCCGGCTCCGGCTTCTCGAGGCGGCCCACGGCGAGGCGGCGTCGTGGGTCGGCGACCGTCACGGCCGCTTGCGTCACCTGTACTTCAGCTACGACGAGCCGGCGACGGTGCCCGGGGCGGTCGAGGTGGCCGAGGGCCGGTGGGTCATCGAATCGGCGTGCGGCACCCGGATCGTGTTGAACAGCACGGTCCACTGACCGTCTTCGCCCACATTCGACCTACAGGAGCATCCCACCGTCGACGACGAGGGTCGTCCCGGTGATCCACGAGGCGGAGTCGCTCGCAAGGAACACGGCGGCGTCGGCGATGTCGCTCGGTTCCCCGAGCCGCTTGAGGGGAACCATCTGCGCCACTGCATCCTCGTTGCGCTCCCACAGGGCTCGAGCCATGTCGGTCTTGACAAGGCCGGGACACAACGCCACCACCCGGACGCCGGGCGCCAGGTCAGCTGCGAGGGAGCGGGTGAGGTGGATGAGCGCCGCCTTGGTGACGTTGTAGTGACCGATCGACGTCTCGACGGACATCCCTCCGATGGAGGAGATGTTGATCACCACTCCCCCACGGTCACTCATCGACTGACGCCACGCCTCCTGGGTCCAGACGAACGCACCCCGCAGATTGACGTCGTAGGTCTTGTCGAGCCGCGGCAGGTCGATGTCGATCATGGGCCCCATGTAGGGACTCGTGGCGGCGTTGTTCACCAGGATGTCCAGCGCACCGAAACGCTCGACGGTCGCTGCGACGCACGCCGCTGCGGCCTCGGGGTCGCCGGCGTTGGCGACGAACGTGGCGAGTTCGCCGCCGGTGGAGCCGATCGCCCGCACCGCCTCGTCGAGCGCTTCGGCCTTGCGCGACGAGAGCATCACCGAGGCTCCCGCCGCCGCGTACGCCGCAGCGATCGCCTGGCCGATCCCACGGGAGGCCCCCGTCACGAGCGCCACCTTGTTGTCGAGTCTGCAGTCCACGGGCCGAACCTACCGGCTCGACAGGACGGCGAGCCCACTCCGTGGCGTTAGCTTGCCCCCATGTCCAACCGTCTCCTCGACCAGACCAGTCCCTATCTGCGTCAACACGCCGACAACCCCGTCGACTGGTTCCCGTGGGGTGAGGAGGCCTTCGAGTTGGCCAGGTCGACCGACCGTCCGTTGCTGCTCTCGGTCGGCTACTCGTCCTGTCACTGGTGCCACGTCATGGCACACGAGTCCTTCGAGAACGTCGCCACCGCCGAGTTGATGAACCAGTGGTTCGTCAACATCAAGGTCGATCGGGAGGAGCGGCCCGACGTCGACCGGATCTACATGGAGGCCACGCAGGCCATGACCGGCCACGGCGGCTGGCCCATGACCGTGTTCGCCACGCCCGACGGTCGACCGTTCTTCTGCGGCACATACTTCCCGGACCGGCCCCGGGGCGGCCAGGCCTCGTTCGCCCAGGTCCTCACCGCCGTCCACGAGGCGTGGACCGACCGGCGTGATGAGCTCCTCGAACAGGCCGGCCAGCTCACCGAACTGGTTCGTCGTGACGCAGTGCCGTCGGGGAACGACCTCCCCGCCATCGAGGTGCTCGACGAGGCGACCCTGGCGGCTCTCGCTTCCTTCGACGCCGCCTGGGGCGGCTTCGGTCAGGCCCCCAAGTTCCCCCAGACCCTCACCCTGGACCACCTCCTGCGTACCCACGTGCGGACCGGTTCGACCGCAGCGCTCGACGCCGTGGTGACGTCCGTCGACGCCATGAGCGCCGGCGGGATCCACGACCACCTCGGGGGCGGATTCTCCCGCTACTCCGTCGATCGGCAGTGGCTCGTCCCGCACTTCGAGAAGATGCTCTACGACAATGCGCTGTTGATCCGACTGCTCACACACACGTGGCAGGTCACGGGCGCTGAGCGCCACCTCCAGACCCTGACCGAGGCGATCACCTACGTCCTGCGGGACCTGTCGCACAGTGCGGGCGGGCGCTTCTCCGCCGAGGACGCCGACAGCCTCGCTGAGCCCGGCAGCGAACAGGCCGAGGAAGGCGAGTACTACCTGTGGACGCCGGAGCAGGTGGCGGAGGCCCTCGAGTCACAGGGCCTCGGTGCGCACACCGAGGCCTGCTGTTCGTTCTTCGACATCACCTCGGCGGGGAACTTCGAGGGCCGCTCGATCCCCAACCGGATCCGGCACCGCACGGATCTCGATCGTCCGACGGAGATCACCGAGACCCGGCGGGCACTCGCTGCGGTTCGTTCACAGCGGCCGCGTCCCGGCCTCGACGACAAGGTGCTGTGCGAGTGGAACGCTCTGATGATCACAGCGCTCGCCGAGGCCGGTGCGGCGACCGGTAACCGGGAGTGGGTGATCCAGGCCGAGCTCACGGCGCTGTTCCTCTGTGAGCGACTGCGTCGGGACGATGGCCGCTGGCTGCGCTCATGGCAGTCCGCAGGAGGTGCCGGCCGGGCCCAGCACCTGGCCTACGCCGCCGACCACGGAGCGCTCCTCGACGCCTTCCTGGCGTTGTACCAGGCGACTGGGCTGCTGCGCTGGCTCGACGAGGCCACCGCCGTGGCCGAGCAGATCGCCGAGCACTACTGGGACCCCGACGGGGGCGTGTTCACCACCGCAGACGATGCCGAGGAGCTGCTCACCAGACCCCGGGAACTCGCCGACGAGGCGACCCCGTCCGGGGCCAGCCAGACCGCCGTCGGATTCCTCCGGCTCGAGGCGCTGACCGGTGAGACCCGCTACGGCGAGATGGCCCGGTCGCTCCTGCGGTCACTCGGACCGCTCGCCGCCCGTCACCCCACCGGATTCGGGATGCTCCTGTGGGCGGTGGAGCTCGAAGCGGTCGGCATCACCGAGGTCGTCATCACCGGCGAGCGGCCGGACCTGGTGGCTGCGGTCCACCGACGGTTCCTGCCAACCGTGGTGCTCGCCGCCGGTGAACGCGGCGACGGCCCGCTGTGGGAGGGCCGAGACGAGACGGGTGGCGACGGCCGGGCCTACGTGTGCCGCAATCGTGCGTGCCGCTCGCCCGTCGACGATGTGGAGGGCCTGCTCGCCGAACTCGGCTGATCGCACGCTGTCAGGCCCAGCCGCCCCGGTGGAGGAACTCCAACGGGTCCGGCCGGCCCCGAGTGGCCGAGCGGGACGCCTCCGACGGGCCCGGCGCCCGACGCCCGAGCGCCAAGGTCCCGACCGCACGGAACCCGGCGGGGACGCCGAACTCCTCGGCGACGGCCGCCTCGTGGTCGAACAGGGCGAACCAGAGAGCACCGAGTCCAGCAGCCTCGGCGGCGAGCAGCACCGCCATGGCCGCCGATCCGGCGTCGACGAACCAGTACGGGACCGCCCATGCCTCAGCGGACGACCCCAGTCCGGAGCCGACCTTGTCCGACTCGCCGTAGCGGCGGACGTAGGCCTCGACGTCGACGACGACCACAGCGAGGACCGGGGCCCGCAGCAGGCCCGGCCATCGGAACCCGGATCGCCGCTCCTCGGGGAGGGTCACGTCCCAGTACCGAGCGCACTCGGCGTCCTCGAGAACGACGAGGTGGATCCCGTGGGTGTTCCCGGCCCTCGGTCCTGCGAACGCCGCAGCGAGCACCGGGTCGAGGATGTCGGAGCTGATGGGTTCGGGCGAGAAATCCCGGCACATCCGCCGGGAGGCGAGCAGGTCGCTCAGGCTCCGGGTCACCCGTACTTCAACAGGTCCTCGGCCATCACCCAACCACAGAGGATCAAGTGGTCGCCCCGGTCGGCGTCGAGGTGGTCGAACAGAGCAGCGATGTCGGCGGGAATTGAGGCCGGCTTGGAGGTCTCGTGGTCCACGACCATGGGCAGCGATCCGTCACCGGTCACGGTGAAGGACACCTCGTCGTAGGCCGAGGCGCTCACCTCGTAGCGCCGGGCGAGACGCTTGCCCCAGGCCCGCTCCTCGCCCGATGCCTTGTGTCCCGGTCGGGGGACGATGTCGACGACGGCCTTGAACGCCTCGGTGGCGCCCGGGTCGCTGAACCGGGCCCCGACGAGGATGTCCTCGTCGGGGAACGCTGCGAGCGCCCGGCGGAAGTTCTCGGTGATGATCGACTTCAAGATGGCGTCACGACGGGACGACCGCTTCACCACGGCGAGGGCGTAGACGATCGACGGGGTCCCACCGAGGCGAACCAGCGAGGAGACCGAGAAACCGCGCAGGTGGTTGCCCTCGCGCACCCGGCTGACGAGCACCCAGTCCGGGTTGTCACGGAGTTTCGAGAGCGTCCCGACCTCGTGCGGGAAGCCGGCCTCGGCACAGAGATCTGCGAGTTCGGCCAGTTCGGCATCCCCCAAGGCCACGCTGTCGATCGTCGTCACCTCTAGCGCCATACGTGCTCTCCTCGCCTCGGTTCCGCAACCGTCCGACGATGCCGGACGACCCCCCTAGTCCAGCGGTTTTGGGCGACGGCTGCAACTCGCGCCGCTCACGGTGACGAGCCGCTCAGACCGTCACTGCGGCGTGGCCGAGGAGGGCCCGGAGTTCACCGACGAGCCCACTCTGCGTGCTGACCTGATAGTCGTCGGGGAGACGCACCAACGATGCCTCGTCGAGCACGATCAGCACCTCACTGTCGCCGGGAAAGTCGGCGAACAACGTCTTGAGCTGCTCGAGCGTCCCTTCGTCGAGCCGCCGGGAGGAGAGATGCAGTCGCAGCGGGGGCGACTCGTCGATGACGGGTTCGAACACCGAGACCTCGGCGGGGATGAACTTGAGGGCGTCGTCCCGACGATCCACCCGCCCACTGGTGATGATGATCACGTCGTCGTCGAGGAGGTGGCCCACCTCGGCCATCATCTTGGGGAACACCATGACCTCCACGCTGGCCCGGAGGTCCTCGAGCGTGAACGTCGCCATGAGTTCGCCGCGACGGGTCCAGCGCTTGTTGAGATTGGTCACCACTCCTCCGAGCGTCCGGCGCTCGCCGTCGGGGACGTCCTCGAGATCGCCCAACCCGCAGTCGGTGCGCCGGGCGAGCGCCTGTTCCGCCCCGAGCATGGGATGGTCGGAGACGTACAACCCGAGCATCTCCTTTTCGAAAGCGAGTCGCTGGGACTTGTCGAACTCGACGTCGGGGATGCCGACCCGCTCGTCGAACACCGGGCCGTCATCGGATGAACCGAACAACGACATCACGCCCATGTCGTGCTCCTTGCGGCGGGCGACGGTCGCATCGATGATCTGGGGGCAGACGGCGAGCAGCCCCTGCCGGGGATGCCCGAGGGAGTCGAACGCACCAGCCTTGATGAGCGACTCGATCGTCTTGCGGTTGAGGACCATCGTGTTGACCCGCTCGGCGAAGTCCCAGAAGTCCACGAAGGGCCCGTTGGCACTCCGCTCGGCCACGATCAGGTCGACGAGCGCCGTGCCGACGTTGCGGATCGCCGACAGCCCGAAGAGGATCTGATCCCGCTCGTCGCCGTCATCGCCGACGGCCGACACGGGCGTGAAGTCCGACGCTGAGCGGTTCACATCGGGAACGAGCACCTCGATCCCGGAGGTTCGGCACTCGGCGAGGTACACCGCTGCCTTCTCGAGCTTGTCCTTGACGCTGGTGAGCAGCGCCGAGAGGTACTCAGCGGGGTAGTTGGCCTTGAGGTACGCCGTCTGGAACGCCACGAACCCGTAGCCGTAGCTGTGGGATTTGTTGAATGCGTAGTCGGCGAACGGCTCGATGATGTTGAACCACTGCTCACCGAGGTCACGGCCATAACCGGTGCGGTCGCAGCCCTCGACGAACTTCACGCGCTCGGCGGCGATCTTGGCTCGGTCCTTCTTGCCGCAGGCCTTTCGGAGGTTGTCAGCGTCGGCGAGGGAGTACGACGCGAAGCGCTGAGCGATCCGCATGATTCCCTCCTGGTAGATGCACAGTCCGTAGGTCTCACCGAGGATGTCCTCGGCGTCGGGGTGGAGGTAGCTGACCTCCTGGCGGCCGTTCTTGCGGTCGGCGAAGTCGGTGTGCATGTTCGCTGCCATCGGTCCCGGTCGGTACAGGGCGACGAGCGCAGCAACGTCCTCGAACGTCGTGGGCGCCAAGGACTTGATGAGTGCCCGCATGGCTGTGCCCTCGAGCTGGAACACACCCACGGTCTCGGCCCGTCGGAGCAGCTCGAAGGTGGCCGGATCGTCGAGCGGCACCGAGTCGATGTCGACGTCGACGCCTCGGCGGGACCGGACCAACTCGAGGGTGTCGGTGATCACGTCGAGGTTGCGCAGGCCGAGGAAGTCCATCTTGAGCAGACCGAGATCCTCGACCCCGTGCATCTCGTACTGCGTGACGACCGGTGCGTCCTCGGGGTCCTGTCCGGCCTCGGGTTTGCGCTGGATCGGGAGGTACTCCGTCAGCGGCTCCCGGGTGATGACGACCGCAGCAGCGTGGATGCCGTCGCCGCGTCGAAGCCCCTCGAGACCACGGGCGACGTCGATCACCTCCTTGGCGTCGGGGTCGGCGGAGTACATGGACCGCAGTTCTGCGGCCATGGCGTAGCCCTCGGCGTAGGCGTCGTTCCGTTCGAGGCACGCGTGCAACGGGGTGTCGCGGCCCATGACGAGGGGCGGCATGGCCTTGGCCACCCGGTCACCGAGCGCGTACGGGAAACCGAGCACCCGGGCGGCGTCACGCACGGCCGCCCGGGCCTTGATGGTCGAGAAGGTGACGATCTGGGCCACGTGGTCCCGGCCGTAACGCTCAGCGGCGTAACGGATCATCTCGTCCCGGTAACGGGAGTCGAAGTCCATGTCGATGTCGGGCATGGAGATCCGGCTCGGATTGAGGAACCGTTCGAAGAGCAGGTCGTAACGGATCGGGTCGAGGTCGGTGATCCGCAGGCAGTACGCCACCGCACAACCCGCTGCCGAACCGCGACCCGGGCCGACCCGGATCCCCGAGGACCGGGCGTGACGGATCAGGTCCCAGACGATCAGGAAGTACGCGCTGAAGCCCATGTCGGAGATGATCCGTAGCTCGTATGCGAGCCGCTCGACGACGTCGTCGGAGAGGTGGTCACCCCACCGCTCACGGGCCCCGGCCAGCGTCAGGTACTCGAGGTAGGCGGCGTCGTCGGCGAAGCCCTCCGGGAGCGGGAACGCCGGGAGCTGGGGCTTGTTGAACTCGATCTCGAGCTCGCAACGTTCGGCCACCCAGAGTGTGTTGTCGCACGCCGAGGGGATCTCGCCGAACACCGAGCGCATCTCCGCTGCGGACTTCAGGTAGTGCTGGTCGCCCTTGAACTTGAAGCGGTCCGGGTCGCTGCGCAGGGATCCCGTCTGCACGCACAACAGGGCATCGTGCGACACCGCATCGTGCTGGTGGACGTAGTGGCTGTCGTTGGTGGCGAGCAGCGGCAGGTGCAGACGGTTGGCGAGTTGCAACAGCAGCGGGTTGGTCTGCTGTTGCTCATCGATGCCGTGGTCCTGGAGCTCGACGAAGAGGTGGTCCCGGCCGAAGATGTCGAGGAGGCGACCTGCCCGCTCGCAGGCGGCGTCGAACCCTTCGTTCATCATGGCCTGGAGGACGTGGCCGCCCAGGCAGCCGGTGGTGACGATCAACCCCTCGGAGTGCTCGGCGAGGAGGTCCCAGTCGACCTTGGGCTTGCGGTAGTAGCCCTCGAGGAACGCCCGGGACGACAACTGGATCAGGTTGCGGTAGCCGACCTGGCTCTCAACGAGCGTGGTGAGGTGGTAGTAGGCCTTGCGTCCACCCTCGACCGAACCACCCGAGTCGTCGACCCGGCTCCCCCGCTGCTGGAAGCGCTCGGTGCGGTCCTCGTAGGCCATGTAGAGCTCGCTGCCGATGATCGGCTTGATGTCCTGCGCCCGGCACTCCTTGTAGAAGTCGAGGACTCCGTACATGTTGCCGTGGTCGGTGATCCCGAGCGCCGGCTGGCCGTCGCGCACAGCAGCGGCCACGACCTCGCCGATGCGGGAGGCGCCATCGAGCATGGAGTACTCGGTGTGCTGGTGCAGGTGGACGAATGAACTCGGCACGAACCCGTTCTGCCTCTCTCGCTGGTGGGTCTCGCTGGTGGGTCTCGCTGGTGGGTCTCGGCCCTCAACCCGGCCGGACAGGTCCCCCGACCCGAACGAACGACACCATTGTGATTCGGTCGAGTATCGCGCGGCGCAACACACCCGTGCACCGTGGCGGGACGGGTTTTGTCGACATCAGCAACATCGGCACCACCAGCACCGTCAGCTGAGCAGGTGGCGCCGGAGCAGCCCGAGGAGCGTGATGACGGTGAACTCCCGGATCTGGCGCCGACCTCCCGGGAGGTGGATCTCGAGTGACTCGACGACCGGTTCGGCATCTTCCCCCGTGGAGGAGATCACAGCCAGACAGACCGTGCCCACGGGGCGGCCCTCCTGCTCGTCGGGTCCGGCGACCCCGGTGGCGGCGATCCCGATGTCCGCACCGAGCATCCGGCGGACCCCCTCGGCCATGGCCACGGCGGCATCGGTCGTCACGACCGGACCGGGATCCACGCCGAGCACGTCGAACTTCACCTCGGATGCGTAGGACACAACAGCGCCCCGGAACACGTCGCTCGCACCCGGCACGTCACAGAGCCGGGATCCGATCATTCCGCCGGTGAGGGACTCGGCCACGGCGAGCGTGCGTCCGTCCGCTCGCAGGAGATCCAACACGACCGACTCCATGGTGTCGTCGTCGACACCGAACACGAGCGGCCCGAGCAGACCCCGCACCTCGGCCTCCTCAGCGGCGAGGAGTGCTTCGGCCGCCACGTCGGTGTCGGCCTTGGCGGTGATGCGGACCTTGAGCCCCTCGATCCCGGATGCGAGGAACGCTAGGGTCGGGTTGCCCGTCCCGTCGAGATGATCGATCCGGCCGGCGAGCAACTCGGCGAGCCCGGACTCCGACTCCCCCCAGGTGCGCAGCGTCCGGCTGCGGATCACCGACGTGATGCCGGCCCGGAGTTGCAGGTCGGGCACCACCGTGGCGAGCATCATCTCCTTCATCTCCCACGGAACACCCGGAACGGCGTAGATGACCAGGTCCCGCGTCGTGGCACCCGCCCCGGGGCGCTGGAGCGGACAGATCAGGCCCGGGGCGGTGCCGGGCATCTGCTCGATGAACGACGCTCCCTCCGGCAGCTCGGCCTGGCGCAGGTTGTTCGCCGGCATCGACCGACCCCGACCGGAGAAGAGCCCGATGATGTGCTCCTCCATCTCCTCGTCGGCGACCAGCGGCACGCCCATGACCGCAGCGAGGGCGGTGCGGGTCAGATCGTCCTGCGTGGGGCCGAGTCCGCCGCAACAGATGACCGCATCGCTCCTCGAGAGGGCGAGCTCGAGGGTGTCCACGATCCGGTCGAGGTTGTCGCCGACCTTGGTCTGGAACAACGAGTCGATCCCGGCGAGGGCGAGTTGTTCCCCGATCCAACTCGAGTTGGTGTCGGTGATCTGGCCGAGGAGCAACTCGGTTCCGATGGCGACGACCTCGCAGCGCACGGGGTGAACCTAACCGGCCCGATCAGGCCCCCGGGACGCTCGACCCATCAGGCCGAGCCGGTGACCGAAGTGGATCGGGAACCGGCGACGACGTACTGCGCAGCGCTGACCCACGCCACCGCCACGGCCGACCAGACGGTGACGTCCGCCAGCCAGGTCGTCGACGTCGTCCACGGCCAGACCACGAATGTCACGGCGGTGAACTGCAGGAAGGTCTTGAACTTGGCGATCTGCGACGCCGGAACGGCGAGCCCCTGGCGGCCCCAGTAGCTGCGGAACCCACTGATGAGCACCTCACGGGCGGTGATGAGGGCCACCGGCAGCCACCAGAAGCGGCCGTTCAACACGACGGCCCAGAGCCCTCCGAGGGCCAGGACCTTGTCGGCGAGCGGATCGAGGAACGCCCCGGAGCGTGTCGTCCCCTGCTTTCGGGCCAGCCACCCGTCCACGCTGTCCGAGGCGGTGATGCCGAGCCACAGGGCGAACAGCAACCAACCGGAACCCCGGTCGTAGATCAACCAGAACACCAACGGCGCCAACAGCAGTCGCACCACGGTGATGGCGTTGGCCGGAGTCAGGAGGGCCGAGGGCCCGAAGGTCCGCTCGGCCTCGGGCTCGCTCACGGCTCAGCAACCAGGTCGGGGCCGGTGGCCTCGACGACGCAAACCTGATGGAACTCCCCCACTGCGAGCGAATCCGGAACGTGGACGACCCCGTCGATCGACGGCGCCTCGCGGTGGCTCCGAGCGACGCCGACCTCGTCCACGAGCACCTCGATGACGTCACCGATGAGATCGTCGCGGCGCGATGCCGTGATGCGGTCCTGGATCTCGCTTAGCTCCCGGAGCCGGAGCTGTACCACCTCGTCGCCGACCCGACCGTCGAGTGTCGCCGCCGGCGTGCCCTCCTCGGGCGACCACGCAAAGAACCCGCACCAGTCGAGTTGGGCGGCCTCGACGAACTCGAGGAGCTCGGCGTGGTCACGTTCGGTCTCGCCGGGGTAGCCGACGATGAAGTTGGACCGCAGTGCAGCGTCCGGTCTGAGCTCCCGGATGGTCCGGATCCGGTCGAGGAACCGGGCTCCGTCACCCCAGCGCCGCATGGCCCGCACCAACGGGGCCGACACGTGCTGGAGGGAGAGGTCGAAGTACGGCACCGGACCAGTGGCGATCACCTCGAGCAGTTCGTCGGTCAGCTCGGACGGATACAGGTAGAGCAGTCGCACCCACGGCACACGCTCGGCCACGGCGGTGACGAGTTCGACGATGCGGCGCTCCCCCGGCTCGGCCGCTGTGCGGTCCCGACCGTAGGCGGCGAGGTCCTGGGCGACGAGGACGACCTCTCGTACTGCGAGTCGCTCGACCTCGGCGAGGACATCGTCGATGCTGCGTGAGCGCTGCGGCCCGCGGAACGTCGGGATGGCACAGAAGCCGCAGGCCTTGTCGCAACCCTCGGCCACCTTCACGTACGCCCACGGCCGCCCGGATGCGGGACGGAGCACGTGGGCCAGGTCGAGAACCGGCGCCGGCGGGCGCCGGGAGGGGGCTGCGACGGGTGTTGCGGCGGCGAGGTCAGCCAGAGCGGCCTGACCGGAGAAGCCCACCACGGCGTCGACCTCCGGGAGTGCGTCGGCGAGCTCGCCGGCGTAGCGCTCAGCCATGCACCCGGTCACCACCAACGACGCGCCCTCACGCCGGACGTCTGCGAGTTCGAGCGTGACGGCCACGCTCTCCTCACGGGCGGCAGCGATGAACGCACACGTGTTGACGACGACCAGGTCGGCCTGGTCCGGGCCGCTCGCCGGAACCATGCCGTCCGCCTGGAGCGATCCGATGATGACGTCGGAGTCGACCTCGTTCTTGGGACAGCCGAGGGTCTCGATCCAGTACGACGGCACGGTCGAGAGGTTACGGGTCAGCGGCGCTCCGGATGCAGAGCGCCGCTGTCATTCGTCGAAGGCGACCGGCTTGTGCGACCCGTCACACAACGGCTTGTTGTTCGAGTGACCGCACCGACACAGGAACAGTCGGCCTCCGGCGGCGAGTTCCTCGCCATCGGCGTCGACCACCCGGGCCGGGCCGACCACGGCGAGCGGGCCGGCCGGCTTCACGTGGACCGTCACTGCTGCATCGCCGGTCCCCCCGGACTGCTCGTCCGATCCGAGAGCGCGGGCACCGGGCCCGTCCGGCCCGCCATCGGACCGGGTGTAGGTGAGCGCCCGACTCGGACAGGTGTCGACTGCAGCAGCGAGGGCATCAGCGGAGACGTCCTCGGGTTGGATCCATGGACGAGCGGAGGTGTCGAACACCTGTGGGAGAGCCCGCAGACAGTTCGCCGAGTGGATGCAGAGGTCGCCCGCCCAGTGGATGGTGATTCCCTCACCTCGATAGTCCCGGCTCACCTTGATGCTCCGATCCTCCGACCTGGGTGGCCCAGCGGTCAGGTCGTCGATCTCGTGTCGCCCGTGACACCGGGAGGTCCGGCGGCGGGGGCGTCCGTGGCATCCGCCCAGGGATCACCGGCGATGGCACCGGTGGGATCACCGGCGATGGCACCGGTGGGATCACCGGCGATGGCACCGGTGGGATCACCGGCGATGGCACCGGTGGGATCACCGGTGCCCGGCGTCGGCGCGCCGGTGCTCGCACGCATGGCGGCGAGTTCGTCCGGGGTGATCAGGACGACCCGGGCCTTGGAACCCTCCGAGGGTCCGACCACCCCACGCTCCTCGAGCAGGTCCATGAGGCGGCCGGCCCGGGCGAAGCCGACCTTGAGTCGACGCTGCAGCATGGAGGTGGATCCGATCTGATCGCCGACGACGAGATCCATGGCCTGTTCGAGCAGAGCGTCGTCATCGGAGCCACCGTCGGAGCCGGTACCGGGCAGCGAGGTGTTCTGCTCACTTTGGACGTCGTCGAGAACCGCAGCGACCGCCGGCGTCTGGCGCCTCCAGAACGCAGCGATCCGGGCGACCTCCTTCTCGTCGACCCACGCCCCCTGGATCCGGTGCGGCACCGAGGAGCCCTGCGTCAACAACAACATGTCGCCCTTGCCGACGAGCCGCTCGGCACCGGGCTGATCGAGGATGACCTTCGAGTCGACCGCTGATGCCACGGCGAACGCCAGCCTGGCCGGGACGTTGGCCTTGATCGTTCCGGTGATGACGTTGACCGAGGGTCGCTGCGTGGCGATGACGAGGTGGATCCCGACGGCCCGGGCCTTCTGGGCGATACGGCAGATGGCGTCGTCGACGTCCCGGGGTGCGGTCATCATCAGGTCGTTGAGCTCGTCGATCACGATGAGGATGTGCGAGAGGCGTTCGAAGTCGCTCTCCTCGCCGGGTCCGGCGACGAGTTCGCCGCTGTCGAATGCGGCGTTGTAGATGCCGATGTCCCGGGCGCCGGTTCTCTCGAGGATGTCGTAGCGCCGCTCCATCTCCTTGACGGCCCAGTTCAATGCGTTGGACGCCTTGCGGGGGTCGGTCACGACCTGAGTGAGCAGGTGCGGAATCCGGTTGTACTGGGTGAGCTCGACACGCTTGGGGTCGATGAGAATCATGCGCACGTCGTCGGGCGTGGTTCGCATCATGATCGATGTGATGATCGAGTTGATGCAGCTCGACTTGCCCGCTCCCGTCTGGCCGGCGATGAGCAGGTGGGGCATTGCGGCGAGGTCCATCATCACCGCAGCGCCGGTGATGTCCCGGCCGACGCCCACCTGGAGAGGGTGCACCGCCGCCCGCGCCTCGGGCGAGGCCAGGATGTCGCCGAGGTTCACGACCTGACGTCGAGCGTTGGGCACCTCGATGCCGATCGCCTGCCGACCGGGGATCGGAGCGAGGATCCGCACGTCCGGGGCTGCGAGTGCGTACGCAATGTCCTTGTTGAGCGAGGTGACCCGAGCCACCTTGACGCCGACGCCGAGTTCGAGTTCGTAACGGGTGACGGTGGGACCGACGACCATCCCGACGAGCCGGGTCTCGACGCCGTGCTCGGCGAGTGCGGCCTCGAGCTGCCGGCCCCGCTGCTCGACGGCCTCGGTGTCGATCGCAGTTCGTTCCGACATCGACAGCGACGTGGCCGCCGGGAGCTTCCAGTTGGACGGCCCAGCACCGGGAGGCAGTCCGATCTGGAGCTGTTCGGGCGGGCCCGGTGGCGTGGCGTCGTCTGCAACGGCCGGCGTCGATCCGGTTGGCTCAGCGGCACCCGGTGTCGCCTGCGGCGATGCGGGGCTCTCCTGCGGAGATGCCGGATCGATGTCGTCACGGGTTCTGCGTCGACGGCGGGATCCGGGGGGCGCCGTGGTCTCAGCGGCCGCATCCTGATCGTAGAGAGCGACCCTCGGCGGTGGCGTTGCGGCGCCCACGACGAACAGGCCACGCACCCAGCGAAGGCAGGCCTGCGCAGCGGGTCTGACGCGACGAGCGGCAGCACCCACGATCGAACGGATCGGCCGGCCACTCAGGAGTCCGGCAGCGAGGAGGCCGAGCGTCAACACCACGGCCCACGCCCCCCACGGTCCGATCAGACGGAACACCGGCCAACCGAACCCCGCTCCGAGCAACCCGCCGGCGGATCCGTAGGCGTCGAGGCCGTCCTGTGAGATCGACGCGTCGGTCCCGGCGAGCAGGTGGGCTGCGAGGAGCGCCACGATCAGGGCGAGCACCGCCCCGGCGATCCGAGCGGGCAGGCGGTCGGTCGGCTCCTCGGCCGGTTCAGAGGCCTCGGCGGGATCAGCAACACCGGACCGTGCCGTGCGGGCACCTCCTGACCGTCTCGTCGGGGCGGCACCGGGTTGGCGACGACCCCGGATGAGCAGCACCCCGGTGACTGCGAGGCCGACCGGCGCCACGACGGCGAAGAGACCCACGAGTCCTCGGGCTGCGGCGTCGAGAGCCGATCCGACCGGCCCGGCGGCGCCGAACCACACGCCGAGCGCCACGAGCACAGCGAGGAGAATGCAGGCGATCCCGAGCACATCGTGGCCGTGGCCGTCGAACAGCAGGCCCCACGGCGTCGAGGAGTTGGTGACCCCGCGTCCCTGACGGGACGCCGGCGCACCAGCGGACCGCTTGGATCCGGCTGTTGCCGATCTGGGGGGTTGACGGTTCGACCGGTTCGGTCCGCTCTGGGCCGAGGGTTTCTTGGTCGACCGGGCTGACTGGGGGGTTCTGGTGGACACGGCTATTCCAACCTACCGGCCCACCGGGTGGTGGTGGCGGAGCCCGCTGATCTACCGGGTCGGTTCGAGTTCCCGCTCGTCGGAGGGTTCGCCGACGCCGTCGACCTCGCCGTCGCCCTGGCCGGGTGCGGCCGGCGCCGCACCCGCCGACGGGCCCTCGACGGAAAGCGTCGGGAGGATCCGGTCGAGCCAGCGTGGCATCCACCAGTTGCGTTCGCCGAGGAGTTCCATGGTCGCCGGGACCAGCAGCATCCGGATGATGGTGGCGTCGAGGAACACCGCAACGGCCAGACCGAGTCCGAACAGCTTGATGGCCCGTGTGTCCTCGAGCACGAAGGATCCGAAGACGAACACCATGATCGCCGCAGCAGCGGTGATGACCCGAGCCGTGGCGGCCAACCCGTCGGCGACGGACCGGCTGCTGTCACCGGTGCGGAGCCACTCCTCACGGACACGTGAGAGCAGGAAGACCTCGTAGTCCATCGACAGCCCGAACACGATGGCGAAGAGCATCATCGGGACGAATGGCTCGATGGGACCCGGCTCCACCCCGACGACCGAACTGAGCCAGCCCCACTGGAAGACCGCAACGATGACGCCGTAGGCCGCAGCGATGCTCAACAGGTTCATCATGACGGCCTTGAGCGGCACGAGCACCGAGCGGAACACGACCATCAACAACAGGAACGACAGACCGAGCACCACGGCGAAGAACAGGAACAGGCGGCCGGCGAGGTAACTCGAGAAGTCCACCGACACTGCGACGAAACCGGTGACCAGCACCTCGACACCGGGCGGAGCGGCGGCAGGGAGGACCTCGGAGCGCAGTCGCTCCACCAGTTCGGTCGTGGCGGCGTCCTGGGGAGCCGTTCGCGGGAACACCTGCCAGACCACGGCCGTGGCCGCTGCAGGATCGTTCGGGACCGCCGGGGTGGCGAAGGCGACGTTCTCATCAGCACCGACCGCTGCTGTCACCGGGGCCATGTCGGCGGCGCCGACGCCTTCGGGGAGCTCAGCGACCAACGTCAACGGCCCGTTGAACCCGGGACCGAACCCGGCGGCGAGCAGGTCGTAGGCCTGGCGAGTGGTCGACTCGGGTGGGTTGTTGCTCTCATCGGCGAATCCGAGTCGCAGGTCGAACACGGGAATCGCCAGCAACAACAGCACCGCGGCGGAAGCGGCGGCCATCACGACGGGACGGCGCTGGACCAGACGACTCCAGCGGTAGGCGGCGGTGGTCTCGAGGGGACGTTCCGGCCTGCGGGGCACCTCCCGCCGCAGCGGCGGGACGACGAATCCAGCCACGAGGACGATCAGCGCCAACGGGAACGCCACCATCAGCGGCGCCAGGGCGAGGCCGGCGCCGACCAGGCCGACGGCCACCAGACCGGCGGCGATGAGGCCGCGCCACCGGGTGCGCTCCACCCGATCGCCGACGAAGCCGAGCAGAGCCGGCAGCAGCGTGAGCGAGGCGATCATCGTCACGGTCACCACGACCGCTGCCCCGATGCCCAGACCCGAGACGAACCCGACACCCATGAGGAGCATCCCGAGGAGGGACACGACCACGGTGATCGCAGCGAACGCCACGGCCCGGCCCGACGTGTCGAGCGCGGCACCGACTGCCGATTCGACGCCGTGCCCGCTGCGCAGTTCCTCCCGGTAGCGGGTCACGATGAACAGGGCGTAGTCGATCCCGACCCCGAGCCCGATCATGATGCCGAGGGTGGTGGCGAAATCGGGCATCGTGACGACGTTCGACAGGAGCAGGAGCGTGACCGTGCCCACACCGATTCCGCCGAGCGCCACGCCGATCGGCAGCCCCATGGCGAGCACCGATCCGAACGCCAGGATCAGGATGACGATCGCAAACGCCAGCCCGAGCAACTCGGACTCGGGCGCAGCGAACTCCGAGAACATCTGACCGCCGAACTCGAACCTCAGCCCGTCCACCTGAGGCGCCTCTGCGACGACCTGCGCCCCGAACTCCTCGATGGCCCGTCGTTCCTCGACGCCGGTGAGCTCGATGGATGCAAACGCGATCGTCCCAGCGCGACCGGGCAGCGGAGAGATCTGCAGCTCACCGCCCGGGGCGAACGGCGAGACCAGGGTGACCCCGGGCCGGGCGGCGATCCGATCGAGGTACTCGGAGGCAACGTCGCGCTCCTCGTCGGAGAAGCCGTCGGCCGATTCCATCACGATGGTCCCGCGCTCCCCCGCCCCGAGGCCGTCGAAGGACTCCTCCAGCGTCTCGAACCCGGCACGACTCTCCACGTCGGGCAGCGAGAACTCGCTGCGGAAGTCGTCCCCGACCGCGCCGGAGGCGACCCCGCCGAGGACCAGCACCGCCAGCCACACCACGACCACCCACCAACGCCGACGTACGCACGACCGACCGACTCGAGCGAACAACACAGACCTCCAGAAACACAGGATCTCCGCTGTCAACGTCAGCATCGCGGACGTCCATCCCTGTTTCGACCGTCCGGGGCGTGACATCCGTCGCCCGGCGGCCGCCGTCAGGCCCGGGTCTCGAGCACTACCGGGACGATCATCGGGCGCCGGCGGGTCCGATCCGCCACGAATCCCCCAGCGGCACGCCGGATGACCTTGGCGAGCGCCGGACGCTCCCGCGTGCCGTCGGCGAGCGCCTGCGTGAGAGTGTCGGCAACGCGCCCGGCGAGGTCTGCGAGCAGGTCGGCGGACTCCTCGGGTGGCACCCACCCCCGAGTGGCGATCTCCGGGCCGGCGACCAGACGACCCCGGGACAGATCCACGCACACGATCACCGACACGAGTCCCTCCTGTGAGAGCACCTGCCGGTCCGCCAGCACCCCGGAGCTGACGTCGCCGACGGTTCCATGGACGTAGACGTACTCCGAGGGGACCCGCCCGACCTTGCGGAGTCCGTCGTCGTCGAGCACCAGGCGGTCGCCGTCCTCGGCGACGATGATCCGGTCCTCGGACATGCCCATGCTCTCGGCGATCCGGGCGTGGGCGACCATGTGGTGGTACTCACCGTGGACCGGCACGAACCACTCGGGCTGGACGATCGACTGGTAGAGCTTGAGCTCCTCACGCTTGGCATGGCCGGTGGCGTGGACGTCGGAGATGCCCGAGTGGACGACATCGGCGCCGGAACGCATCAGGTTGTCGATGACCCGGGTCACGGCGTGCTCGTTGCCGGGGATCGGATGGGAACTGAGGATCACGGTGTCGCTGTCGGTCACCTTCAGCCATCGGTTATCGCCCGTGGAGAGTTGCGCCAGGGCCGACATCGGCTCCCCCTGCGATCCGGTGCAGATCACCATGACGTCGCCCGGATCGTGGTCGGTGATGTCGTCGGAGGAGATGAGTGCCGAGTCCGGTATGTGGAGGAGGCCGAGTTCCCGGGCCATCGTGACGTTGCGGCGCATGGACCGACCGAGCGGGGCCACGACCCGACCGAACGCCCCGGCGGCGTCGGCGAGCTGCTGGATCCGGTGGATGTGGCTGGCGAAGCACGCCACGATGACGCGGCGGCCCTCCTCGTGGTGGAGCAGGTTGTAGAGGACCTCGCCGACGCTCGACTCGGACCGGGCGTGGCCGGGCTGGTCGGCGTTGGTGGAATCGGCGAGCAGGAGACGGATGCCGTCGGTGTCGGCGAGCGCCCCGATGTGGGCGAGGTCGGTCAGCCGACCGTCGACGGGGCTGAGGTCGATCTTGAAGTCGCCGGAGTGGAGGATCGTTCCCTGCGCCGTGTGGTACGCCGTGGCGAACGCCTCCGGCACCGAGTGGGTCGTCGGGATGAACTCCACGTCGAACGGGCCGATGGTCCACGTCTCGCCGTCGGCCACGGGAGTGAGCTCGGTGCGCTTGAGCAGCCCCGCCTCCTCGATGCGGCCCCGGGCGAGCCCGAGCGTGAGTTCCGAGCCGAACACGGGGAAGGTCGCTTCTCGCAACAGGTACGAAAAGCCACCGACGTGGTCCTCGTGCCCGTGGGTGGCGACGCACCCGACGATGTCGTCGGCGCGCTCGAGCAGGAACGTGAAGTCCGGGAGGACCACGTCGACTCCGAGCATGTCGTTGTCGGGGAACATGATTCCGCAGTCGATCAGGAGCAGCGCCCCCTCCTGCTCGAGCACGGCACAGTTGCGACCGATGTCGCCGAGGCCACCGAGGAACGTGATGTGGACGGGCTCGGCCACGTCAGCCGAGCCCGTCGAGAACGGCGCGGGCCCGGCTCTCGAGTCCGGCCGGCGGCGGGCCCATGGGTGGGCGACAGGAGCCGACGTGAAGTCCGAGCACCTCAAGGAGGACCTTGGTTGGCACGGGATTGGGTGCAGCGTCGCCGGACTCGAAGTCATAGGAGGGGATCAGCCGCTCGTTGACCTTCCGCGCCGTGCCGAGGTCTCCGCGTTCGGCGGCGTCGAAGAGTTCGCCGAACTGACGCGCCACCCAGTGCGATGCCACCGAGATGACTCCGACGGCGCCCACGGCCACGAGCGGCAGCGTCATGGCGTCGTCGCCGCTGTAGACCTCGAAATCGGAGGGTGCCCCGGCGACGACCCGAGCCGTTTCGGTCACGTCGCCCGCTGCGTCCTTGAGCGCGACGATGTTGTCCACCTCACGAGCGAGTCGCACGATCGTCTCGGTGGCCACCTTGCGACCGGTGCGCACCGGGATGTCGTAGATGACCACCGGAAGACCGCTCGCTGCGGCCACGGCCCTGAAGTGGGCCTCGATGCCGGCCTGGGACGGACGGTTGTAGTACGGCGTCACCGAGAGGATCCCGTCGACACCTGCAGCTGCGGCCTGCTTGGTCAACTCCACGGCGTGTGCGGTGGAGTTGGAGCCGGTCCCGGCCAGGATCGGGACGTCGACGGCAGCACGGACCCGGCGGAACAGCGCCAGGGCCTCTGCGTCGCTGAGCGTCGGACCCTCGCCCGTCGTTCCGGCGAGCACCAACCCGTCGGTCCCGGTGGTGACCAACCAGTCCGCCAACTCAGCAGCGGCGTCGAGGTCGAGGTCACCGCGTTCGTCGAACGGCGTGACCATCGCCGTCACCACCCGGCCGAAGCGGGGCCCGTTCTGTGCTCTGTTCACGTTCGCTCCGTGCTCCGCTCCCGGCCGAGAGTGGCGAGGAGATCCTCGTGCAACTCGAACCACACCGTGTGGTAGGAGTCGACTCCGACGGCGGTGATCCACTCGTGCTCCCCAGCGGTGATTCGCCGCTGGGCCTGCTCGAGTCGGATCGTGTAGCCGTCGAAGCGCCCGAGCGTAGCTGCCAACGACTCCGTGACCGGCAGGGCGATCTCGTGGATCCCAGTGAGGCGGTCGAGCACCTCGGCGTCCCGCACAGGATCGCTGTGGTCGTTGACGATCGGCCCACCGGGGCTCTCGACGACCTGCCAGTCGGTGCACACACCGAGAAATGGAGCGTTCAGAGCCAGGAACCTCTCGTAGAGGACGGTGACCGACTCCCGGGCGTCGGCGAGGTCGAGTTCCTCAGCGAGCATGGCCTCACCCAGCGTTCGGCCCTCTGCGGTGAGCCGCCAACCGCTGACCCGGCCGTCCCGGTGGGCGACGAGACCGTCGACGTCGAGTTCGGCGAGTCGCTCGCCCACGGCTTCCGCCGAGAGCCGGTAACGGTCTGCGACGTCGACGGCCGAGGCGAGGCTACGGAGCCGCAGCGCGTGGAGCACCAACAGGGTGGGGGCGCCGTCGGACACGGCCGTGAGGCTATGCCACGGATGGGAGAACCGGCTCAACCGGCGACGAACCGGTTCAGCCGGCAGTGGGCTCGAGTTCCTCGCCCAGGGCGAAGCGCTCGTACTCGTCGCTCGTGTCGACCCAGTCCTCGAACTGGATCACACCGATCTCCTCGAACCGCCTACGCAGCCACTGGTCGTTGCGATCCAGCAGACCGAGCTTCTTGCAGTTCGGGACGATCTTGGAGAAGAGCATCATCTGGAACAGCTGCCGGGTCGGCGTGCGCATGACCAGCTCGATGGCCTCCTTGACGGGGACGTCCATCCGCTCCCAGACCTCCTGCTGCAGGAAGCGGTCCCGCATGCGCACGGCGGCCTCGTAGGCGAACTGCTGGCGCTCGAACATCTCGGCGTCGGAGAGTTGCTCGTAATACTCCCTGAGCGACAACACGCCGAAGGCCACGTGGCGGGCCTCGTCGCTCATCACGTAGCGCAGCAGCTGCTTGAGGAGCGGTTCGATGCTCATCTGGTGCATGAAGCCGAACGCCGCCAGGGCGAGCCCCTCGACCATGATCTGCATGCCGAGGTACGTCATGTCCCAATGGCTGTCGGACACGATGTCGTCGAGCAGCATCTTGAGATGAGCGTTGACCGGGTAGTAGCCCGAGAGCTTGGTGTCGAGGTACTTGGCGAACACCTCGACGTGACGAGCCTCGTCCATCACCTGGGTCGAGGCGTAGTACTTGGCGTCGATCCACGGCACCGTCTCGACGATCTTGGCGGTGCAGATCAGGGCGCCCTGTTCTCCGTGCATGAACTGGCTCAGGGTCCAGTTCTCCGACTCGACCGCAAACGCCACCCACTGCTTCTCGGTCCACTTCTCGAACGAGGTGCCGGAGATGTCGAAATCGGCGAGTCCGATACCCGCAGCCGAGTTGGCCATCGCCTGTTCGGCGATCAGCTTCTCCTGGTCCACTGGCGTGTCCCACGGCAGATCGGTCTCACCGTTCCACATGGAGACCTTGGCCTTCTCGTAGAGCTTGTCGAGTGAGGGTCGGGCGCCCTTGGTGTAGTCCCAGGTGAAGATCGCCTCGGCGTTCTGGGACACACAGGAGATGACCTCGTCACGCTCGGTGTTCGACACGGCGAGGATCGCCTCGAGGTCGTTGACGTCAGAGCGGCCGATCAGGTCGTCGTTGATGCTCATGTCAGGTCCTCCTGTGACCGGGTGCCGGTCGGTTGGGTATCTGGGTCGGTGGTCGAATGGCTGTTCGGATCGATTTCGGGATCGGTGGTCGGTGCCGGGCCCGAGGTGCGGTTCGCCGTCGCGGATGTCTCGCCGGACCGTGCGAACCCCGGGATGAAGAAGTCCTCGACGAGCGCCGTGGCCACCGCTGGATCGGCGAGGTCCTCGTCGGCCGGATCGGTGAGGTACGACACCAGCAGGCGTGCGGCCCACACCGCAGCGGTGGCGCCCCTCTCGGGCGAGCCGGCGAACGGCGCCAGCGCCGGGCCGATGGCGCCGGCAGCTGCATCGAGCACCTGGTCGTAGCCGCCGAGTGCGAGCTGGGCCTTGATCGCCGCCGGGTCGTGTTCGAGCAGGAACTGCAGCGCGTCGTCGTCGGAGAGGACCCGCCGGGCGGTGACGATCGCCCGGCTCAGCGCATCGGCGAGGTCGGAGGCGCCGCCGAGGTCATCGGAGACCGTCTCGGCGAGTTGGGTGACCATGCGGTGGGTGCCCGCTTGGACCATGGCGGACTTCCCCCCGGGGAAGAGGCGGTAGAGCGTGGCACGGGACATCCCGGCGGCCCGGGCGATGTCATCGACGGTCGTCTTGGCAAGACCCCAGCGCATGGCGCAGTCCACGAGGGCGTCGAGCGCCCGGTCAGCGGGCGTGAGACTGAGGACGGCCACTGCACTCACGGGTGGAACAATAAGACCGAAAGTGTCTCACTGGCAACCACCTACTCGGTGTGACATCGGCCACCGTCGCCTGCGGCCGTTTCCGGTGCAACCAGTCCCCACGGGCGGGTGTGAGTGCACCGGGAACGTGTGCGGCGGCATCGTCCCGGCCGCTCAACCCGGTGCGGCCGGGACGATGCCACCGAGGAACTGGGTGCGGACGAGATGGGCGGTCGCCTCGCGGTCGGCGAGGTCGGTCCCGGCGGGGCTGGCGAGCACCGACAGAGTCATCCGGGTGAGGTAGTCCGCCGCCCGGTCCAGATCCACCTCGGCTCGCAACCCACCGGCGTCCGATTCCACCTCGAGCAGGCGCCGGAGCTCACTGCGGATCACCCCGTGGACGAGCCGATCGGACGGTCGGAGCACAGCGGCGAGTTCCTCGACCTCTCTGTCGTCGATCGTGGCGATGATGCGGCTCCGGGCGATCATGTCGGCGCCGACCATGATCCCGGTCACGAGCCGGTCCTCCAGCGTCGCCTCACGGGTCACCGCCCGCCCGACGCGTCGCCAGAATCGAGCGACCTCCCAGGTCGCTGCCTCCTCGACGAGCTGATCACGCCCGCCGGGGAACTGCCGGTAGATCGTCGTGCGCGACACTCCGGCGACGGCAGCGACGTCCTCCATCGAGAATCGCTTCACCCCGGAGCGCTCGGCGCAGCGGACCGCAGCGGCGAGGACCCGCTCCCGCGACGACTTCTGCTCAGCCACGCCCCGAACCGATCGCACTCGACGGCGAGTCCCTCGGCGAGTCAGGCGACGGCGGAGCAGTGTCGTCGTCGACCGGCGTGGCTCCCCCGGCCGCCTGCGAGCGAGCCTGGCGTCGGAGGACGAGCACGTAGCCGCCGGCGGCGATGGCGGCGAACAGCCACCACTGGATCATGTAGGAGAAGTTCTGGCTGGCCGACGGAGTCTCGACGCTCACCCGGGCCGGGATGGCCGTGGTCTGCGCCGGTGACTGTGCATCGAGCAGCACCCACGCCGGGGCGAGCGGATAGGGAAGCTGCTCGGCGAGCCGCTGCAGGTCGACCCGGTTCAACACCTCGAGGCGACCTCCGGAGGGGTCGGCGGCACCGAGACCCCCCACGGTCTGGCTGAGTTGGACCACACCGGCGATCTCCACGGGGCCGGCGGGTGGCTCCGCACCGGGGAACGGTGGGCCGGGCGGATCGGGATCGACGGTGGGAATCCAGCCGCGGACCACCGCAACGGCGGTGCCGTCGGGCTGGACGAGCGGCGTGAGGACCCAGGAGCCCGGGGCGCCGTTGTAGGACCGGTTGCGGACGTAGACCTCCGCAGCCGGATCCCACGTGCCCGAGACGCTCACCCGGGCGAACTCGGCCTCTTCGGGCACGGACGCCACCTCGAGTGTGGGCGGGACGACCTCGTCGATGGGCACGGGCTGGGTCGTGGAGCGAGCCTCGATCTGCTCGGCGGTCGTGCTCTCCTCCACGAAGCGGGCCCGTTGCCAGAATCCGAGCACCACGAGCACGGCCACACCCACCACCACGAGCACGTGACTCACGATCCAGGCCGGCCGTCGGGCGAAGTCGTACACCAACGGGAACCCTACGTGGAGCAGGTCGCCGCCACCGCAGCACCTGCGCTCTAGGTTGACTCCGTGAGCGACTCCCCTGCCTCAGTGCGCCCGACCTCCACGCCGGTCCCGCCGGTCGACACCTCGCCGGAACGATTGAGCGGACTGTGGCGCTGGAACGTCGGCCTGACCGGACTGCACGCCATTCAGGCGGTGCTGATCCTGGTGCTCAGCGGCAGCTTCGCCATCACCATCACCTCGACGTTCCCGACGGGCCCCCCGGGCAGCCGCCTGAGCGAACCGCAGCCGCTGTTCGACCTGCCGATCGGCATCGCCGTGGCGGTGTTCCTGGGGCTCGCCGCAGTCGACCATCTGCTGACCGCCACCGTGGGCCGGTCCACCTACGAGACCGACCTCGGCCGGGGGATCAACCGGTTCCGCTGGGTCGAGTATTCGTTCAGCGCATCGCTGATGATCGTCCTGATCGCTGCGTACTCGGGGGTCACGGACATCACCGCCGTCGTCACGATCGTCGGCGCCAACGTTGCCATGATCCTGTTCGGTTGGATCCAGGAACGCACCAACCCGCCGGGGCGCACCTCCACGAGCATGCAGGCGTTCTGGTTCGGCACCATCGCCGGGATGGCACCGTGGATCGCCATCTGGATCAACGTGATCGGCGCCGAGACGGTGCCCGGGTTCGTCTACGGGATCGTGGTGACCGAGCAGATCCTGTTCTTCAGCTTCGGCCTGAACCAGTGGCTGCAGTATCGGCGTGTCGGCAAGTGGGCCGACTACCTCCACGGCGAGCGCATCTACCTGGTGCTGAGCCTGGTGGCGAAGTCCCTGCTGGCCTGGCAGATCTACGGCGGATCGCTCGCCAACTGAGCCCGTCGGCCGAGTGGCCGGCCCGCCCGGCCGGTCAGTCCCCTGCGGTCGGCAGGACGTGGTCGGCGAAGCGGTCCCGCAGGTCCTTCTTGGAGAACTTGCCGACGCTCGTCTTGGGGACCTCGTCGATGAACACGACGTCGTCGGGGAGCCACCACTTGGCCACCCGGCCGTCGAGGAACGCGAGCAGGTCCTCGGCGGTCAGTTCGGCATCGGGGGCGACGACCACACACGCCAGCGGCCGCTCGGACCACTTGGGGTGCGGCACGCCGATCACGGCGGCCTCGGCCACGGCGGGGTGCGCCATGATCTCGTTCTCGAGCTCGACGGAGCTGATCCACTCGCCGCCGGACTTCACGACGTCCTTGGTGCGGTCCACGATGCGCACGTAGCCGTCGGGGGTGATCACGGCGACGTCGCCGGTGCGCAGCCAGCCGTCGTCGGTGAACGACTCGGGCGAGCGGGGGTCGTCGTGGTAGCTGGCGGCGATCCACGGCCCGGCGGCCTGCAGCTCACCTCGGCTCGTGCCGTCCCAGGGCAACTCGGCACCCGTCTCCTGATCGGCGATGCGCAGCTGCACCCCCACCAGCGGCCGGCCCTGGGTGGCGCGCAGGTCGGCGAGCTCGTCGTCGGTGCCGTCGGCGAGCCACGACACCACGTTGGCGACCGAGGCCACCGGGCTCGTCTCGGTCATGCCCCACGCCTGCAGGATGGGCAGGCCGACCTGGGCGCGGTAGGCCTCGGACAGGGCCTTCGGCACGGCGGACCCGCCGCAGGGGATGACCCGCAGCGCCGAGGTGTCCCGGCCCGCCAGCTCCGGCAGCACGCCCATCCAGATGGTCGGCACCCCGGCGGCGAGCGTCACCCGCTCGGACTCGATGAGCCCGGCGAGCGCAGCCGGCACCATGTTCGGGCCGGGCATGACGAGCGTCGACCCGGCGGCCACACCGGCGTGGGCCAACCCCCAGGCGTTGGCGTGGAACATGGGGACGACCGGCATGATCACGTCGGACTCGGACACGCCGACCGAGTCGGCGAACATCGCCGCCATCGTGTGCAGGTAGGTGCTGCGGTGCGTGTAGACGACCCCCTTGGGGTTGCCGGTGGTGCCGGACGTGTAACACATCGACGCGGCGCGCAGTTCGTCGGTGACGGTGAACTCGGCCGGCTCGGCGGTCGCAAGGAGCGTCTCGTAGTCGAGCAGCTCGACGCCCTCGAGACCCGCCACGTCCGCCACGGGCGCGCCGTCCTCCATGACCACCAGATGCCGCACCGTGGTGAAACTCGGCACCAGCGGTGCGAGCAGGCCGAGCAGCGACCGGTCGACGAAGATCACCTCGTCCTGTGCGTGGTTGACGATGTAGGTGACCTGCTCGGGGAACAGCCGGATGTTCAGCGTGTGCAGCACCCGTCCGCTGCACGGTGCGGCGAAGTACAGCTCCAGGTGGCGGGCGGTGTTCCACGCGAACGTGGCGACTCGGCCGTCGGCGGAGATGCCGAGGGTGTCGAGCACCGAGGCCAACCGGCGGGTGCGGTCGGCCCACTCGCCGTGGGTGACCCGATCGACGCCACCGACGGTCGCGGTGACGATCTGCTTGTTCGGCGAGAGCCGCTCGGCCCGCTCGACGAACCCGTCGAGCGTGAGCGGTCGGTCCTGCATGGTGCCCTGCACGTGTCCCCCCGGTGGGCTCGTGGCGGGACCGTCGCAGGTCCCGCCGGTAGCGTGTGCGCAGCGTAGGCCGATCGGAGTGCGCGCCGCCGAGTTGAACCTAACCGACATCGCAGTGACCGACGCCGACCTCGCACCCGACCGACCGACACACCCGCCGTGGTTCCTGCCCGCCGCCGGCGCCGCCATCATCGCCCTGGTCATTGCGAACAACTTCGGCAACGTCATCTGGGCCGAGTGGGTGATCGACCAACCGCTGCAACTGCTCGCTCTGAACTCCTCCAACAAGTACCTGCTCGCCACGAGCGTCAACACCGACCTCGTTCCGGTGCTCGTCATCTCGACGCTGCGGCTCATGGCACCCGACCCGCTCTTCTACGCGATCGGCTACCTCTACGGCGACCGGGCGCTGCACTGGGCGGGCAACGTGTTCCCCGGCATCGGTCCGGTGATCGAGCAGGCCCGGGCCGACGACGGCTCGTTCAAGTGGGTCATGGGCACGCTGCTCGTCATCGCTCCCAACAATCCGGTGTGCCTGATCGCCGGAGTCGTCCGGGTGCCGTTCGTGCGGTTCGTGTCGCTGGCGCTCGTCGGCACCGTCGGACGGATCCTGCTGATGCGTGTGATCGGGTCGATCTTCTCCGAGCAGATCGAGGACGTGCTCGAGGTGGTGGCCCGCTACCAGCGCTGGTTCCTGATCGGTTCGATCGTGCTGGTCGTCGGCTATGTCGCCCTCCAGGCGAGCCGACGCAAGGGGCTCATCGGTGCCGTCGAGGAGCTCGAGGAAGACCTGGGCGACTGATGCGCCCGGGGCCCAACACAGTCCGGCTCAGAGGCCGAGCAGGGCGTCCAGACCTACGGTCACGCCGGGCCGGTCCGCCACCTGCTTGACCGCCAGCAGCACGCCCGGCATGAAGCTCGTCCGGTCGATCGAGTCGTGGCGGATGGTGAGCGTCTGCCCGGTGGCGCCCAACAGCACCTCCTGGTGGGCGACGAGCCCCTTCAGGCGCAGCGAGTGGACACGGATCCCGCCCGGCCCGTCACCGCCGCGGGCGCCCGCGACGACCTCGGACGTCGTCGGGTCGGGCGTCCACTCCCCCGACGCCTCGGCCATCCGCTGCAGCGTCAGCATGGCGGTGCCCGACGGGGCGTCGACCTTGTGCTCGTGGTGCAGTTCGATGATCTCGGCGGACTCGAAGTACGGGGCAGCCAGCGCGGCGAAGTGCATCATCAGCACCGCACCGATCGCGAAGTTCGGGGCGATCACGCAGTTCGACCGGGTGAACTCGGCGGAGAAACGGTCCATGTCGGCGTCGGTGAACCCGGTGGTACCGACCACGGCGTGGATACCCTCCGCAGCGAGCACGCCGAGGGTCTCACAGCACGCCGAGCGTTCGGTGAAATCGACCGCCACCTCCACGCCGGCGGCGGCCATGGCGGCGCCGTCGCGAGAGAACTTCAAGTCGGCATCCACCCCGATGACCGTGCGCAGATCCAGTCCGGAGTAGTGCGGGTCGACCGCGGCGACCAGCTCTAGGTCGGGGTCGTCGATCACGGCCTGGCACACGGTGGAGCCCATGCGGCCACCGGCCCCGTACACACCGACTCTGATCGTCACGGCCTCACTCTAGGCAGGCTGCAGACGGTCGACCTCAGGCGGGTTCGGGCTCGTCGCCGTCGCTGAGGTCTTCGACGGGTTCGTCGGTCGCCGGCACGCTGAACAGATCGCGCCGGACGTCGTCGAAGAACACCGGATCCCGGCCCTCGTCGAAGGCCCGGATCGCCTCGGGCAGGTTGTCGGTGAAGCCGGCCATGAGCTGGTTCCGGTCCTCGAACTCGATCGCCGCATCGAGGCTGGCGATCTCGAGTTCCGCCCACAGCGCCTGCTTGGTCGCCTCGAGCCCGTGGTGGGAGTAGGCCGACATGGCCTCGGCAATGGAGAAGGCCTCGCCGAGCAACTCGGCACCAGGAACCACCCGGGACACCAGCCCGATCCGCAGCGCCTCGGCGGCGTCGATCCGGCGGCCGGTCAGGAGCAGGTCGTTGGAGTTCGCCGAACCGATCAGACGGGGCAGCAGCCAGCCGGCACCCATCTCGGTGGACGTCAGCCCGTTGACGATTCCCGTGGCGTTGAACATGGCGTCCTCGGACGCAATCCGCAGATCGCAACCGAGTGTGAGGCACATGCCCCCGCCGTACGCCGACCCGTTCACCGCAGCGATCACCGGCTGTGGGATCGCTCGGAGCCGACGGGTGAGCTGGGAGTAGATGCGCATCGATCGACTGGCGATCCGGTGGATCGACAGGCCCTCGATGTTGGGGATCACCCCGTAGTCCTTGAGGTCGAGCCCCGAGCAGAACGCTCGGCCGGCGCCGGTCAGCACCACGACCCGAGCGTCGTTGTCGGCGCCGACGGCAGCGAGTACCTCGTCGAGCTCGACGGCCAGATCGATCGACAGTGCGTTCAGGCGGTCCGGCCGGGCCAGGCGCACGACCCGTACCGACTCCCCCACCGTCTCCAACTCCACGAGCCCCACCGCCACGACGCGCCTCCGATCCCGATCGGACCCGAACGATGGAGGTTCCACGACGGGCGCCCCGGTGGCCGTACCGTAACCCGGGTGAACGAGTCCGCAGGAGCCGATCGTGCGACGCCGACGAGCGGGACGTCTCCCGAAGGAGCTGGTCCCGTGGCACCGGGGCCGGGTTGGCTGCTGCAGTTCACCGGAGCCGATCGACCCGGTATCACCGCTGACCTGATGACGACGCTCGACCTGCTCGACGTGAGCGTTCAAGACGTCGAGCAGGTGCTCGTGCGTGGCTCCCTCACCCTCGCAGTCGCCGTGGGTGAACCGGTCGACATCGATCAGCTCACCGAGATCGCCCAGCAAGCGGCGCAGTCCCACGAACTCGCCGTCCGCATCACCGCCATTCCCGCAGGTCATCCGAATCGGCCCCGGGAGGACGCCGTCACCGTGCTCGGCCACGGGTTCCAGACGCCGCTGTCGCCAGCGGAGCTCGCTGCGATCGCCGGGGGCATCGCAGCCGCCGGCGGGAACATCGACCGGATCGTGCGCCTGGCCCGGTACCCGGTCTTCGCCTACGAGTTCCGGGTGTCCGGAGCCGACCCCCTGGCGCTGCGAACCCGCCTCGGGCAGGCCGCCGCAGCGCACCGCCTCGACGTGGCGCTGCAACCCGCCGGCCTCGAGCGACGAGCGAAACGGCTCGTCGTGCTCGACGTCGACTCGACGCTCATTCAGGACGAGGTGATCGAGTTGCTCGCCGACGAGGCGGGTTGCGGCGAGGAGATCCGTGCCGTGACCGAGCGGGCGATGGCCGGCGAACTCGATTTCGAGGCCGCACTGCGGAGGCGGGTGCGACGGCTCGCCGGGCTCGGCACCGACGCCCTTGACCGTGCGCAGGCCCGGGTGCGGCTCACTCCCGGTGCCCGCACGTTCGTCCGGACCCTCAAGCGCTTGGGCTACAGCGTCGGCATCGTCTCGGGGGGCTTCACCCACTTCACCGACCCGCTCGCCCGGGAGCTCGGCGTGGACCATGCCGTGGCCAACGTCCTGGAGGTGCGCGACGGCGTCCTCACGGGCGAGGTGCTCGGCGACGTCGTCGACCGGGCACACAAGGCGCGGATGCTCCGGGCATTCGCCGATGCCGAGGGGATTCCCCTCAGCCAGACCGTGGCGGTGGGCGACGGGGCGAACGACCTCGACATGATCGCCGCCGCCGGACTCGGAGTGGCGTTCAACGCCCGCCCAGTGGTGCAACAGGCCGCTGACACCACGGTCAACGTTCCCTACCTCGATGCGGTGCTGTTCGTCCTCGGCGTCACCAGGGACGAGGTCGAGGCGGCCGGGTCGACCGACGGGTGAGCGTCACCCGGGCACGACGAGTGACGTCACCGGTCCCACGGAGAACACCTCAGCAGCGACCTGCCGCACCGAGTCGACGGTGACCTGATCGAGACGGTCCCGGAAGTCCGCAACAGGCGCCACGGATCCGTGCAGCAGCTCAGCTCCGCCGAGCCTCCCGGCCCGGGCGCCGACGTCCTCGAACGCCAGCACCGCACCCGCCCACAGTGACCGACAGGCCCGGTCGACCTCCTCCTCCTCGGGCCCTTCGGAGACGAACCCGCCCACCACCTCATCGACGGCGTCGGCGAGCTCGGAGTGACGGGCCGACCCGGTGGATCCCTGCAACGAGAGGACTCCGGCATCGGAGTAGAGGCTGAGCGAGGTCCCGATCGAGTACGACAGCGACCGTTCCTCACGGACGGTCTGGAACAGGCGGCTCGACGGCGCCCCACCGAGCAGGTGGTTCAGCACACTCAACGACACCCGGTCGTCGTGGCGCGCCGAGCAGGTCCGCCACGCTTGAGCGAGCTGCACCACGTCACCGGGTCCACACTCCTCGACCGTGGTCGCAACCGCCGGACCCGGCACGATGCGCTCGGGTCGGGAACCAGGCTCACCGTGACCCCACGCCCCGGCGACCCGACCGACGATGGCGTCGTGGTCGATGCGTCCGGCTGCGGCCACGACGATGTTGGCGGGGCGGTACCAACGATCACGAAAGCCCGCCACCACGTCACGCTCGATCGACTCGATCGACTCGCTCGTCCCGAGGACCTCACGCCCGAGCGGGTGACCAGGAAAGACGGCCTCGAACAACTTCACCGCCGCAACGTCCTCGGGATCATCGAGTGCCACGGCGAGCTCCTCGAGCACCACCAGCCGTTCGGCGTCGAGATCCTCAGCACGCAACGACGCCCGACTCACCACCTCGATGAGGATCCGGAGGGCGAAATCGGCAGCCGTGGCCGGCACCCGCACATGGAAGACCGTGAACTCGCTGGTGGTGTAGGCGTTCAGCTCACCCCCCACCTGATCCATGGCGGCAGCGATCGCTGACGCCGATGCCTCAGCAGTCCCCTTGAACAGCAGGTGCTCGAGGAGGTGTGACACACCCTGGTCGGGGTCGGGTTCATCGCGTGCGCCGACGCCGATGAACACGCAGATGGCGGCAGTTCGTGAGTGTTCGACAGTGTCGGTGTGGACCACGACACCGGAGTCGAGCTGGGTTCGCCGCAGCCGCTCGAGCGGCGATGACACCCCCGGGATCGACCCGGCGTCAAGGAAGTCCACGCTGGCCCTGAAGAGATCCGCTCGGTGGCTCAGCCCCGACGCCGTTGGCCGCCGCGAGAACGGCCACCGCCACCACCGCCGCGGTTTCGCACCGGCGCCGGTCCGAGGTCTCCGAACTCCTCCCGCAGCTCGGCGTCGAAGGCCTCACTGAACTTCGCCTCGCCCCCGGTGCTGTCGCCGCTGCCACCGCGGTCCGGCGACGAACCGCCACCCGATGAGCGACCCGAGGGCCGCTCATCGCCGGCACGTCCCGAACGAGCAACCGGTTGGCCGTCTTCACCGACCGGCGTGAGCGAGATCTTGCCGTTGGGGTCGACGTCGTCGACGATGACCGTGATCGGGTCGCCGAGTGCCACGACGTCCTCGACCTTCTCGATCCGCTTGCCACCCCCGAGCTTGGAGATGTGCACGAGCCCATCACGGCCCGGGAGGATGTTGACGAAGGCGCCGAACTTGGTGATGTTGACCACACGACCCTCGTAGGTGGCACCCACCTCCGCCGTGGGCGGATCGAGGATCAACTTGATCTGCCGCTCCGCCTCGGCGACCGCACCACGGTCGACCGCAGCGATGGCCACCACACCGACGAGACCGTCGTCGTCGACGGAGATGTTGGCGCCGGTCTCGGACTGGATCGAGTTGATCACCTTGCCCTTCGGTCCGATGACCTCGCCGATCTTGTCCAAGGGGATCTCGAAGCTGACGATCTTGGGTGCAGTCTCCGACACGTCGTCGCGAGGCTCGGCGATGGCAGTGGCCATGACCTCGAGGATGGCGAGGCGGGCGTCCTTGGCCTGGTTGAGCGCCGCAGCGAGCACATCGGCGGGGATCCCGTCGATCTTCGTGTCGAGCTGCAGGGCGGTCACGGCATCCGCCGTGCCGGCGACCTTGAAGTCCATGTCTCCGAAGGCGTCCTCAGCCCCGAGGATGTCGGTGAGCGTTGCGTACTGGCCGTCGACGTACACGAGGCCCATGGCAATGCCCGCCACCGGGGCCACGATCGGCACGCCGGCGTCCATGAGCGACAGCGTGGAGGAACACACCGACGCCATTGAGGTGGAGCCGTTGGACGCCAGCACCTCGGACACCACACGGATGGTGTAGGGGAAGTCCTCGAGCGATGGAACCACCGGGAACAACGCCCGCTCTGCGAGAGCACCGTGGCCGATCTCCCGGCGCTTGGGGCCACGCATGAACCCGGTCTCGCCGGTGGAGAACGGCGGGAAGTTGTAGTGGTGGAGGTAGCGCTTCTTGGTGATCGGGTCGATGCCGTCGATCATCTGGTCCATCTTCGCCATGCCGAGCGTGCAGAAGTTGAGGACCTGCGTCTCGCCCCGTTGGAACAGCCCGGTGCCGTGGGCGGTGGGGATGACACCCACCTCGGCCGAGATCGGCCGGAGGTCGGCGAGGCCGCGACCGTCGATGCGGCTGCCCTCGGAAACGATCCGCGACCGGA
>Ga0194132_10000199_pt1 | contig 119739 bp, 87 predicted proteins | sample TA2KigOf80mmetaG_FD_148612 | JGI IMG/M metagenome (GOLD analysis project Ga0194132, IMG submission 148612) | Freshwater microbial communities from Lake Tanganyika, Tanzania - TA2015054 Kigoma Offshore 80m | ecosystem: Environmental > Aquatic > Freshwater > Lake | place: Tanzania: Lake... | reverse complement strand
TGGCCGGGATCGGTGTTTGGTTGAAATTCATCTGCGGCATCGGTCGGCCGTCTTTGCGATACATCTCTTCCAGTTGCTTCTGAATTGGTGAGGCCGCCGAATCGCCTTGATTCGCCAGCGGATCCGCGCCATCGATCTGGTGGTTCGCGGGGCTGATCTTGAAGTTTTTTGAAGACTTTTTCGGAGCAATGGAAAGTCCGTTGATCTTATGGTCGGCACCCCGCGAGTCGCTCGGCGCGATGACGCTCTTCGTGGACGCATCCGCGTTGTGAAGCATTCCGGGCAGCAGCCCCGGAGCCTTCTTGAGGGAAAATGGGACGCTGCGTTGCGGAGCGAAGTACTCGTCCGCCGGTAAGGCCACTTGGGCTTCCGCCAGACTGGTATTGAGCAGTAGTCCGCCACCGAGCATCCACGCCGTCGCTACCAAACTAGGTTTCTTGTTCATTACCAAGGCTCCTGCATCCCTGTTGGGCCCGCACGCATTGAGTGATGTCGGTCGTGGCGTGGATTGCAGGGGTCCGTCTGCAACCCAATAATTCCCCCGGTTCCGAAAACCGACCTGTGGTGAGTTACTATCGACCCCGGGGTGCTCGGCCTATGACGGCTGTGCTAGTCTTGCGAGTGATTCCGCGCGTGTGGCTCGCACATTCCGAATCGCCGGAAAAGTTTGCCAAGGTTTCTTTCTCAACCCGATCCGGTAAGTCGATGGGATTCGCGCCCGAACATCTGCGATCTCGCAAAATCTGTCCGCCAATTCCCTGCGGCTCGCCCAAAGAACTGGAGTTTGCCCCATGTCCGCCATTCCGCCTCAAGTCACGCAGACGACGACTCCTCCCCCAATCATCATCCAGCAACTTCCGCCATCGCCATTCTGGATTGGACGTTGGTTTGTCCGTCTGTTGATGATCGCCCTGATCTTTTCGCTGTTGTATTGCGTGCGGCTGAACTCGGAATACCGCGAGTACTTTCAGCAAGATGACGGCGTCACTGAGCAATATCGTTCCGGGGAACAGCAAGCGACCGACAAAATCGCCGTGCTCGAAATCAGCGGCACGATCATGCCGCCGTTCACCGAACACTTCTTGAAGGCGATCAAGCACGTCAAGGAAGATGAGCGTGTCAAAGGAGTGCTGTTGGCCATCGACAGTCCCGGCGGATTGGTTGCCGACAGCGACCAGATTTACCGCAAGCTGGTTGATCTTGGGAAAACAAAGCCAATGTTCGTCTCGATGAAACGTATCGCTGCGTCCGGTGGCGTATACGTCGCGATGGGCTGCGGCGAGGAGGGCAAAATCTACGCCGAGCCGACCACTTGGACCGGTTCGATCGGCGTCATCATCCCGCGCTACGACGCCAGTAAGCTCGCAGACAAATTCGGCGTTGCGGCTGACTCGCTCACGACGGGCGAGTTCAAAGACTCCCTCGACCCGCTGCGGGCACTCACGGACCGCGAACGAGGTTTATGGCGTGGCATTCTCGATGAATCGCTGCAACGCTTCGTGGACATCATCGACAAGAATCGCAAGGGTCTCGATGCTGCCAAAGTTAAAGAACTTGCGACCGGCCAGATCTTCACCGCCGAACAGGCCAAAGCCAACGGCCTGATCGACGAGATCGGCGACGAAGAAGACGCCCTCACCGCTTTGAAAACGAAGCTGGGATTAACCAGCGTCCGGGTGGTCGATTTCAACTACCCGGTCTCGCTCATGAGTCTGCTGCTGGGATCGGTGCAAGCTCGTGATCCCGAAACACAATTCCGCAAACTGCTGGAAATGTCCGTCCCGCGGGCCATGTACTTCTGCGGCAACGTCTCCGCGTTGTCGCCACTTTGGCAAGCGGTGGTCGAACCGCGCTGATTCCAGTCCATCGTCATTGGAGGCAGAATAAAGTTCAAGTTGCAATCTCGTTCGCCATCGCTTGTCCCCGAGAAGATTGTGATGCTGGTCCCTTCGACCATTGCCGTAGCTTTCCTCGCGATCGGTGGCAGCTCAGCTTGGTCTTCGATGTCATTGCTGTCGATCGCCGAACGACCGATCCGCCCGATTCCGAAGCGGTCAATTTCCTGGATGAAAGGACTGAGACATGATTCGCGCTTGGTTTGCCTGGATGTTGTGTTTGCTGTTGCCGTCGTTGGCTGATCGTGCGCTGGCCGCCGATTCGCTGGCAGGCAAGCGGCCGAACATCGTCTTCGTACTGACCGACGATCAGGGCTACGGTGATCTGTCGTGTCACGGCAATCCGATCTTGAAGACGCCGAATATCGACCGGTTGCATCGCGAGGGCGTTCGCTTCACTGACTTCATGGTCAGTCCGACGTGCTCGCCGACACGCTCGGCGTTGATGACCGGCAGGCATGAGTTCCGTAACGGCATCACACACACGATCAACGAGCGCGAACGATTGACGCTGACGGCGACGACACTGGCTCAAGTGCTCAAGTCCTCCGGCTACGCCACCGGCATCTTCGGCAAGTGGCATCTCGGTGACGAACCGGATCGGTGGCCCAGCCGGCGCGGCTTCGACGAGATGTTCATTCACGGAGCCGGTGGCATCGGCCAGTCGTATCCCGGAAGCTGCGGCGATGCCCCGGGCAACACGTATTTCAACCCCGTGATCCTGCACAATGGCAAGTTCGAAAAGACCAGCGGTTATTGCACCGATGTCTTTTTTGCTCAGGCGTTCAAGTGGATCGAAGCCACGAAAGGTCAGCAGCCTTTTTACGCGCAAATCGCAACGAACGCACCGCATGGTCCGCTGCATGTGCGACCGGAAGATGAAGCTCGCTACGCCGACAAAGTCGACGATCCAAACGCCGCAAAATTCTTTGGCATGATCGCCAACATTGACGACAACGTCGGCAAGTTGCTGGAGAAGCTCAGTGAGTGGGGTATTGAGCGAGATACGCTGGTTATTTTCATGAACGACAACGGCGGCACCGCCGGAGTGAAAATCTTCAACGCCGGGATGCGTGCCCAAAAAGGGACCCCGTTTATTGGCGGCATCCGCGCGAGTTCTCTGTGGCGTTGGCCCGGAACGCTCAAGCCTGCCGACTGTGATCGGCTCGCGGCACACATCGACTTCTTCCCGACTCTCGCGGAACTCGCCGGAGCGAAACTGAACGATGACGTGAAGAAGCAAGTCGAAGGCCGCAGTCTTGTCTCGCTGCTGTCGAACCCAACATTCGAGTGGCCGGAGCGCACGCTTTTTACGCACGTCGGTCGCTGGCCGGTCGGAGCCGATCGCTCGAAATTCAAGTACGCGACGTGCAGCGTGCGGAACTCGAGATACCAGTTGGTGACCGCTTCAAAGGGTGAGGCCAGGAACTGGCAGCTCTTCGACCTGAAAGCCGACCCCGGCCAGAAGACGGACATCGCCGATCAGCAGCCCGACGTCGTGAAACGACTCGACGCCGAATACGATCGCTGGTGGGAATCGGTCCAGCCGCAACTCGTCAACGAAAACGCCGTCCCTCCCGCCGAAAATCCGTTCAAGACGTTGTTCAACCAGCAATTTGCTGCGGGCACCCCAAAGTCCGAAGCTCCCGTAAAAAAAACCGACTCGAAATCAGCCGCTAAAAAAGCTGCTGCTAAGAAAGCGAATCTGGTGTTGGAGAAGATCATCGATGTCCCCGGCCTGCCGCGCGTGTTGCTGATCGGCGATTCGATCTCGATGGGCTACACGCTGCCGGTTCGCAAGCTGCTTGATGGCAGGGCCAACGTGCATCGCATTCCAGTCAACGGCGGGCCGACGACGAACGGCTTGGCGAATCTTCAGAAGTGGCTCGGCGACGGCCAGTGGGATGTCATTCACTTCAACTGGGGCTTGCACGACAACAAGCTGATCGACGGGAAGCATCAGGTGCCGCTCGACCAGTACGAGACAAATCTCCGCGAACTGATCAAGCAGTTGCAGTCGACGAAGGCCAAGCTCGTGTGGTGCTCGACGACGCCGGTTCCCGAAGGAGCCGACAATCGCATCGCCGATGAATCGATCATGTACAACGCCGTTGCCAAGACGATCATGGACGAAGCCAAAATCCCGATCGACGACCTGCACGCCTTTGCGCTGCCCCAACTCGCTAAGATTCAGCTTGCGAAGAACGTCCATTTTACACCTGCCGGGTCCGAGGAGCTGGCTCGACAGGTCGTGAAGTCGATCGAACCGCATCTGCCGAAAAAGTAACCCGAAGTTCCAGCGAAGGCGAACGCTTCACCGATCAAAAATTCTGCACTGTGAGACGTTCGCCCTCGCGGAAACTTCAGGTAAGTTTGCTGCTTCGGACGTCACCTCTCGTTACCAAGGACCATTGCCATGAAGACTTTGCTTATGACGCTGGTGGTTGTTGCCTCTCTCGTTGGTGTCGAGTCTTTCGCAGCGGATGCCAGGCCCAACGTGCTGGTGATCCTCGCCGATGATCTCGGTTGGGGAGAACTTGGCTGCCAGGGGAACACCGAGATTCCGACACCGAACATCGACTCGATCGCGAAGAACGGCATCCGCTTCACGAGCGGTTACGTCAGCGGGCCGTACTGCTCACCCACGCGAGCCGGTTTGATGAGCGGTCGCTATCAGCAGCGCTTCGGACACGAGTTCAATCCCGGCCCCACCGCTCCCGACAACTTCGGCATCAAGCAGACGACGATCGCCAACCGGCTCAAAGAGGCGGGCTACGCGACGGGGATGTTCGGCAAGTGGCACCTGGGCGACGGCGACTCGCACCCCTTGAAGCGCGGCTTCGACGAGTACTACGGCTTCCTCGGTGGAGCACACACCTACCTGGAAACGGGTAAGGGTCGTGCGGCGATTCTGCGAGGCGATCAGCCGACCGAGAAGACCGAGTACACGACGCTCGACTTCGGTCGCGAGGCGGAAAAGTTCATTGACAAGCATCACCAGAAGCCGTGGTTCGTGTACCTGCCGTTCAACGCGGTGCACTCACCCATGGAGGCGCCGCAAAAGTACCTCGACCGCTTCGAGAAGATTGCCGACAAGAAACGCCGCACGATGGCCGCAATGCTTTCGGCGATGGATGACGCGATCGGCGGAGTGCTCGGCAAACTGCGTGAACACAAGCTTGAAGAAAATACGCTGATCGTCTTCTTCACCGACAACGGAGGCCCGACGCCGAACAACGCTTCCACGAATGGCCCGCTCAACGGCTTCAAATCGTCGGTCTGGGAGGGTGGCGTCCGCGTTCCGTTCCTGATGCAGTGGAAGGCCAAGTTGCCCGCTGGAAAAGTCGATGACCGGCCGGTCATCCAACTCGACATCCAACCGACGGCGCTTGCAGCCGCCGGTGTCGCGATCAAATCAGAATGGAAATTCGACGGCGTCAATCTGCTGCCGTATCTCACCGGCGAGAAGCAGGACTCGCCGCACGACGCCCTCTTCTGGCGATTTGGCCACCAACGAGCAGTCCGCAGCGGTGATTGGAAAATGACCGACATCGGCGAAGGCGCGAAGCTCTTCAATCTTGCCAAGGACATCGGTGAGAAGTCCGATCTCGCATCGACCGAGGCCGACAAGCTCAAGCAACTTGAAGCGGCCTACGCCGAATGGAATAACAGCAACATCGAACCCGCCTGGGGCAAGGCCAATCGCGGCGGAGGGAAGAAAACCAATCCCGATCAAACGAAAAAGAAAAAGAAGAAAACCGCCGCGTAGGACGGGCGCCCTTGCCCGTTATTCGAACTGGGCATCAAACGCCTTCGACGGATCAACGGCTCCCGCCTTGAGTGCTTCACCTTCCACCAGTTGATCAGCCAGAGTCGTCCAGCGTTGGGCCGTCATCTCGCCGAGTTTCTCTGGAGACGAGAGGCCGGTCTCGCACAGCGGCTTCAGCGTCCGCGTCCCGAACGCGAGAATTTCCAAGCCCATCTCTTTGTTGAGCGAGTGAATGTGCTCATTGGTTGTCTCCGGTTCGTCGAGGTACTTCCGCCAGCCGAGTCGACAGGCCTCGACGATGCGACGGACGAGTTCCGGTTGCTTCTCGATGACTTCCGCGCGGGTGATCAGCACGCTCGTGTAAGGGTTGAAGCCGATGTCCGAGACCATCAGGTTCAGCGGTTCGGCTCCTTCCTTTTCCACAAGAAACGGCTCGCTGAAGACGTACGCCTGCTGGCCGATCTTCTTGTCTTGCAGGAACGGGCCGACGCTGCCGGCGTAGTCGACGATCTGCACGTTGGTCAGCGGCAGCTTCTTGCGCAGGAAGCCGAGGAACGTCTGATTCGCCTTGATCAGCAGCGTCATGTCCTTCAGGTCTTCAAACTTTGTGATCCCCGATGTCTTGTGGACCATAATGCACCGCGGACTTTGCTGAATCGGCGCGAAGACCGCGACGACGTCCGCCTCCTGAGCGCGCTGCACGAGCACTTGGTCGGCATTGGTGACTCCAAACGTCGCCTTGCCAGTGGCAACGTTCTGAATCACTGGAACGCCGGGACCGCCAGGGATGATCTTCACTTTTAGCTGTCGCTCCGCGAACAGGCCATGCACTTCGGCCGCGAAGAATCCGCCATGCTCAGCTTCGGGAAGCCAATTGAGCGCGAGTTCCACCTCATCAACTTTTTCTGCCGGAGACTCGTTGCGAATGGAAATCGGCTCTGCCGGTGGCTCCGACGAGCAACCGCCAAAGAGCAACATCGACAATGCGGCCAGTGTGAGAAACAAAGAGAATCGCATGGTTTCCTTTCGTGAGACGTCGTGGATGCGTCCCGTATTCCAACGACGCCAGATTCGTCGGCCACGACCGGCGAACTATATTGTCAGCGACTTGCTCCCGGAATCACGAGCGGACTCCTAGAATCGGGAACCAGTCAAATTGATCAATCAGGTCAATCGTCTCAGCTTCGCCTCGCGGAGCAAGATGGCAACGTTTCCACGGATGGCCCGCAGCATGATTTCTGAACGCGATTTCTCTGCCGATGTTGAATTCTCCAAACTGTTGCTGCGCGACAGTGATGTGGACCTTACGCTGGTGTCGCTCGAAATTGCTCGCGATGCGAACCCAAATCTGCGGTTCGAGGAGACACTGGACTGGATTGCCGCTCGCGCGGCGGAACTTTCTGGTCGTGCCGCCGGAGCTTGGTCGGATGCCGATGCCCTGCGAGCGCTCAGCACCCTGATGGCCGACACCTATGGTCTGATGGGAGACGAAGCGGCTTATCAACTCGCCGAGAGCAGCTATTTGCCCGACGTCATCGCTCGTAAGCGTGGCATCCCGATCAGTCTGTCGATTTTGTACATGGCGGTTGCTCGCGCGATCGGCCTCGATCTGCACGGCGTCGCCGCGCCGCAACACTTCCTGACCCGATTGGATGGCCTCGAGGGGCCGATCTTTCTCGATCCGTTCGTCGGTGGCCGGTTGATGGACCGCGACGAGTGTCTGCGCTTTCTCCACGAAATCACCAACATGCCCGAGTCAGAACTGAAGCCATGTCTCAAGCCGGCGGACTCGAGGACGATTGTGATTCGGATGCTCAACAACCTGAAGGTGCTCCACGCCAAACACGAGGATTGGCCCGCCGCGTGGCTCGTGCAAGAACGGCTCGTTGCGCTCAAGCCGACCAGTTACGAGGAACGCCGTGATCTCGCCTTGATCGCGTTGAAATCTGAACGCACGCAAGAGGCCATCGACCTGATCGAAGACTGCCTCGCCGAGTGCCCTGAAAGCCAGACCACAACACTGCAACAACACCTCGACGAAGCCAAACGACAACTCGCGCGGTGGAACTGATGCCCGCCTCCCAGCAACGCAATCTGTTCGCCTCTGAACCGCTGGAGCCGGAGTTGAAGCCCTGGGACCGCGCGGCCGCTGCCGACCTGTGGGTCGCACGTGTCGTCTTCAATCGGCCGCTGGAAACGCCTTTCGACTACCTTGTCTCGGATGCGTTGCGAGAAAGACTCAAACCGGGAATGCGTGTGCGTGTCCCGTTTGGCAACGGTCATCAACGATTGGTCGGCTATTGCGTCGAGGCCGGGCCGTTCAGCGACTTGATCGGGCCGGAACGATTCAAGAACGGTCAGCCGCCGATGCTCAAGGCCATCGAAGCGGTGCTCGATCGCGAGCCGCTGCTCTCGCCACGCATGTTGGAACTGACACGCGGGATCGCCGAGCGGTATCTGTGCGGCTGGGGACAAGTGCTCGACAGCGTCGTTCCGGCGGGGGTCAAGAAGCTGTCAGGCACACGCGAGATTCTGTTCCTCGTGCCGGCCGCCGGAGTGGCGGAATCGCTCGGCGAACGGAAACTCGGAGCGAAACAAAAAACCGCCTTGGAAGTGCTCTGCGCGGCGGACCGGCCGCTGCGTATCGACGAACTCGCCGAGTCAGCCGACTGCGGCGTCGGTGTCATCAGCGCGCTGCGTGACAAGAAACTCGTCGAAGCAATCACGCAGCGGACTGATGCCTTCGACATCGACTTCACGCCGATGAAGCGACAGCCGGATCTCCGACTGAATGCCGAGCAACAGGCCGCGCTCGAGGCGATCCTCGCCGAACTGCGAGCCGCTCGGCATCGCACGATTCTGCTGCGCGGCGTCACCGGCAGCGGCAAGACGGAGGTCTACATCCAGGCGATTCGCGAGGCCGTCAGCTACGGCCGGCAAGCGATCGTGCTCGTCCCGGAAATCAGCCTCACGCCGCAAACGATCCGCCGCTTTCGCAGCCGCTTCGACAGCGTTGCCGTTCTGCATAGTCACCTGAGCGACTCGGAACGTCACTGGCACTGGCAACGGATCGCGTCGGGCGAGGTCCAGGTCATCGTCGGAGCACGCAGCGCAGTCTTCGCGCCGACACCGCATCTCGGCCTGATCGTGATCGACGAGGAACACGAGACCTCGTTCAAACAGGAAGAGACGCCTCGCTATCACGCCCGTGAGGTCGCCCGCGAACGAGCACGGTTGGAGGGGATTCCGCTCCTGCTGGGGACGGCGACGCCAACGCTGGAAAGCTGGTGGCGAGCGACGGCCCAAAAACCGACAACGAATTCCCCTCTTCCAGAAGGAGAGCGGACCGCTGCAACGATACCTGACCTCCTCCTGTCTCTCGCCAACCGTGTCGCGAAACTTCCGCTGCCACCGGTGACGATCGTGGACACTCGCAACGACCCGTACATCAAGCGAGGGGAGGCGATCGGGCGAGCGCTCAGTTCGCAAATTCAGGTTGCTCTCCGAGACGGTGGGCAGGTGATTCTGTTTCTGAATCTGAGAGGCTTCTCGCCGGTCGTGTGGTGCAAAGCCTGCGGCGAGAGCGTCCGCTGTCCGCATTGCGACATCACGCTCACGTTTCACAAGGACAAGAACCGAGTGCTATGTCACTCGTGCGATTACGAGTCCGCGCCGCTGACGAAATGCCCCAGCTGTGCTCATCCCGGCGTGTACTACCTTGGCATTGGAACACAGCGGCTGGAGCAGGAAGTCAAATCGAAGTTCGGCAAGGCGACCTGCATCCGCATGGACAGTGACACGATGAAGAAGCACGGCAGTCACGACGAGGCTCTCGAACGCTTTCGGCTGGGTGAGGCGAAGATTTTGCTGGGCACACAGATGATCGCGAAGGGGTTGGACTTCCCGAACGTGACGCTGGTCGGAGTTATCAACGCCGACACGCTGCTGCACTCGCCGGACATGCGGGCCTCCGAGCGGACGTTTCAATTGATCGCCCAAGTCGCCGGGCGCACTGGTCGCTCGGATAAAGGGGGCCGAGTCCTCGTCCAATCCGCTTGCCCGACCGAGCCGGCAATCGCGCTGGCGGCGAAGCACGACTACCTCGCCTTCGCCGCTCACGAGCTGAAGCACCGCCGCGAGGGAGATGCTCCGCCGTTCCGCGCGCTGACCCGCATCATCCTGCGTGGTGCCGTCGAAAACCGTGTCAGAGCCGAGGCCCAAGTGATGGCTACGTTGCTGCGAACGACTGCCGGGAAACTCGAGTTGCCGGTGCGAATTCTCGGCCCCGCCCCCTGTCCGATCTCGCGGCTCCGCGACTTTTGGCGGTTTCACCTGCAACTCTCGGCAGAGTCGCTGGGCGCGATCCACCAACTTTGGCGAGCCGCCTTGCCGCAGGTCACCCGTGTGTCCGACGTTGAATTTCAGATCGACGTTGAACCGATCAATATGCGGTAAGCGCGACCGACGAATGCGAGACGCATTCACCACGAACTGCTAGACTCCGACTGCATTTTTCAGGAGTTCGCATGTCCGAATCGCTGTCGCTGATCCCACATACTCCTCAATGGTTCGCTCGGCTGAAAGAGACGCTGGGAGAGGCCGCGTGCCGGCAGTTGGGATTGTTTGTCATCCCGCCGGAATGGGTGCTGTCGGTCGTGATCCCGATCTACAACGAGAAGGATCACTGGCGAGATTTGGTCGACCGCGTGCGGGCCGTGCCGCTGCGCAAAGAGATCGTCATGGTCGATGATTGCAGCCGAGATGGAACTCGTGACCAGTTGCAGCAGTTTCAAACCGAGCAGCAATCCGCCCCCGTCGATCCATGGAACAAGTTCCAATTCGTCTTTCACGAAAAGAATCGCGGCAAAGGAGCGGCCGTTCGCACCGGACTGCAAGCAGCAAGCGGCGATGTACTCATCATTCAAGACGCGGATCTAGAATACGATCCGTCGGAGTATCCGCGCCTGCTGGGACCGATCGTCGACGGAAAAGCGGACGTGGTCTTCGGCAGCCGGTTTCTCGGAGACCAACCGCACCGAGTGTTGTACTACTGGCATTACCTCGGCAATAAATTTCTGACGACTCTGTCAAACTGCTTCACCAATTTGAATCTGACCGATATGGAGACTTGCTACAAGGTCTTCACGCGCGAAGTCATTGAGAAGATCGGGCCGACGTTGCAGCAGGAGCGATTCGGTATCGAGCCGGAAATCACTGCGAAGGTCGCTCGACATCGCTTCCGAGTCTTCGAAATGTCGATCAGCTACTCCGGCCGGACCTACGATCAGGGAAAAAAGATCGGTTGGCGAGACGGATTCAAAGCGCTCTACTGCATTGTCCGCTACGGGCTGTGTGATTGAAGGGCTTTGACTTCAGTTCTTCACATACCCAAAGCAACAGGCCGAGCAAAACTTGCTCGGCCTGTTTGGCTTTTGAATGACCAAGGTCATTCGTTACTTGCTCTTCTTCGCGGTCTTCTTTGCAGCAGCCATAGTCACATACTCCTTTGAGACGGGTGCCGAGGTCGTTCGTCGGCCCTCTGGCAACCGGATTTGAGGGGCGACATTCAGGAATCACTCGGTTGATCCGTCGATCCCGACTGATGACTTAACTTTGGTGACAAGTCGGAAGTCGGTCGAGCACTTGGGTTCGTCAATCTGCTTGCGACTTGTACGTCTCTGAGAAAACATCGTAAATCCTATCGTCTTTCTGGATAAGTTTTTAAGGAACGCGTTATAAACGCAGACCTGTTTTGGACGGCCATAAGTTGTCGACGTAAAGCGCTTACGGCCATGAGAACTGTTCCGGCAGTTGCGATTTTTTGTACGTCTCAATTCGTGTCTCATCTCGGCCCAACGCAAAGCGCCGGCGAGACACTCAAGTGACCGACTCTATCACGTCGAACATTCTGTTGAACGATCGACATTCGATGCTTCCCGTCGCCACGACTCTGCGCGAGAATCCTCCGCCTACGATTGATGGGCACAGGTGGCTGGCCTGTGCCGATGTTTTCCGAAACACGCGAACTGCGTGTTGCTACCTCTCACAGAAGGTTGTTTGATGTTCGAGAAAGTGACTGCTGCCCCGCCTGATGCGATCCTCGGCTTGACCGAAGCATTTAAGAAGGATCCGCGACCCGACAAGGTGAATCTCAGCGTCGGTGTTTTCAAAGACGACCAAGGCCGCACACCGGTTTTGAAATGCGTGAAGGAAGCGGAACGCCGGCTGCTCGAAGGTGAAGCGACGAAGACGTACCTCAGCATCGAAGGCTCTCCCGAATACGGCCGCGCGGTGCGCGAGTTGATGTTCGGGGTCGATCACGAAATCGTGAAGTCGGGCCGAGCCTGTACCGCTCAATGCCCCGGCGGAACCGGTGCGCTGCGAGTCGCCGCCGACTTCATCAAGAAGCTTTTCCCAACCGCGACCGTCTGGTTCAGCACACCAACTTGGCCGAACCACCAAGGGATCTTCAAGTCGGCGGGACTGAATGTTGCCAGCTATCCGTACTTCGATGCGGCGAAGAACGGCCTCGACTTCGAGGGCCTGCTGTCAACGTTGAAAACCGTCGCGACCGGCGATGTCGTCTGCCTGCACGGCTGCTGCCACAATCCCAGTGGCGTCGACCCGACTCCGGCGCAGTGGGCTCAGGTCGCCGACGTGCTGGCTGAGCGTGGTGCTCTGCCGCTGCTCGACTTCGCGTACCAAGGCTTTGGCCGAGGCCTGAAGGAAGACGCGGCTGGATTGCTTGCCCTCGCTCGACTGAACGCAGAGTTGCTCGTTGCCAGTTCGTTCTCGAAAAACTTTGGTTTGTACAATGAGCGAGTCGGTGCACTGACGCTCGTCGCGAAGGATGCTGCGGCAGCCGAAACGGCACTCAGTCAGATCAAGACCTGCATCCGTACGAATTACTCGAACCCGCCTTCGCATGGCGGAGCAATCGTCGCGACGGTGCTCGCTGATCCCGCGCTGCGGCAGCAATGGGATGCCGAACTGGCCGCGATGCGCGACCGAATCAATGGCATGAGATTGCTGTTTCAGAAGACGATGTCCAGCCGGAACACCGGTCGGGATTGGTCTTTCATCACGCAACAAACCGGAATGTTTTCGTTCTCTGGCCTGAAGCCCGAGCCCGTTGATGCTCTCCGCGAAAAGCACGGGATTTATTTCGTGCGAGACGGCCGCATCAACGTTGCCGGAATGAACGCCGCCTCGATGGATCGCCTGTGCGATGCCATTGTGTCGGTTTTGTGACTTATGGAGTGCGGCGAGTCATCGCCGCTTTGGATTTGCGGCGAAGCCGCTTTCTTTGAGTTGAATCTTGAGAATCAATTTGTCGAATGAAAGAAAGCGGCACAGCCGCCATTGAAAGCGGCGATGACTCGCCGTACTCCAAAGTCAGGCCCAACCATGAACCGCCGCCAGTTCATCGCCGCTTTCGGACTCTGCCCGATGCTTCGAGGGTTTGCCTTGGCTATGGACCCGGCGGTAGGACAAAAACCGCTGACTTCCGGTCCGGCCACCGGCAAAGAGGTGCCATCGTTTTTTGTGCGAGCGATCACCGGGCAGCAAATGAATCGCTCGGTCTGTTTCGTCTGTCGGAACGGGGATCGGCCAGTTGTAATGTTGCTGTTGCGACGGTTGGAAGCCGGCACCTCGGCGGTCCTCAAAGCCGTGGACGAGTTTGTGGACCGTCGCCGAGCCGATGGGCTGCGTGCCTTTGGCGTGATGCTCAGCGATGAGCCGAGCAAAGTTTCGCCGCATCTGCAAACGATTTCATTCGATCATCAGCTCAGCCTGCCGCTAGGAGTCGGCCCGGAAGCTCTCGGCGAGCGGGACAGCTTGAGCATCGACCCCGCCGCGAGCATCACGCTTGTCGCCTACCGCGAGAAGAAAGTCGTCTGGACCTCTGCGTTTCGATCGACCGAATTGCGCGACGAACCGACACGAACACGCCGCCTGCGCGAGATCCTCGAGCAGGCAGAGTCATCGCTGACGGCAATGAAGTAGTCGTCTCGTGAATTCTTTGCTAAGAGAGGGCTCTGTTGATGAGCCGTCTTGACCCTCTTCCGACGCGGAAATAGTGTCCCGCATCCGTAGGTCAGCCTTTCCAGGTTGAGCCGATCAACAACTGACGTGGTTTGCCAATTCGGGTCAGGCCGGAAGGCCGGACCTGCTGACTAAGGATGGTCAGATGGCGCGAAGGGACTCGCTGATGCACATTTTCTTTTCCGTCGGTGAACCGAGCGGCGATCAACACGCTGCGTTTCTGATTCGTGAGTTGCGTCGCCGTCGTCCCGACATCCGCTGCGTCGGCTTCGGCGGCGAAGCGATGCGAGCAGCCGGTTGCGAGATTCATTTTCGACTGACTGACATGGCCGTGATGGGTATCTTCGTCGTCATTCCCTTGCTGTGGAAAGTCTTCAAGCTGGTGCGGCAAGCGAAACGCTACTTCGAGCAGGAGCGCCCCGATGCCGTCGTGATGATCGACTTTTCCGGGTTCAACTGGTTCATCGCCAAGTACGCCAAACGGGCGGGAGTGCGTACCATCTTTTTTGTGCCACCGCAGGTTTGGGCCTGGAAGGAAAAACGAGTCGAACGCATTCGGCGCTGGGTCGATGATGTCCTTTGCGTGCTCCCCTTTGAGCCGGAGTGGTATGCCGAGCGCGGTATGAAAGTCGACTACGTCGGGCATCCGTTCTTCGACGAAGTCGCTGAGCATCAGCTCGACGAAGCGTTCCTCGAGGACTGGTCCTCCAAGAAATATCGCAACGTCGCGCTCCTGCCCGGATCACGCGACAGCGAGGTGCGGCACAACTTCCCGCTGATGGTCGAAACGATCCGCCGCCTCAACGAGCGGCATCCACAAGCTCGGTTTCTGGTCGCGTGCTACAAGGAGTCGCATCGCCGCTTTTGTGCGACGCACCTGATGACTCACGGCAGTCGTTTGCCGGTACATCTCTTCGTTGGCAAAACTCCGGAAGTGATCCAAGCGGGCGAGTTCTGTCTGATGGTCAGTGGCTCGATCAGCCTGGAAGTCCTCGCTCGGGGCAAGCCCGCCGCCGTGATCTATTGGTGTCCGTGGCCGACATACCTCATTGGCCGCATGATCGTGAATGTGAAGTACGCCTCATTGCCGAATCTGTTCGTCGATCGTGAGATCATGCCGGAGTTCATCTTTGTCGGAGGCCAAAAGAAACTGCTCACCCCGCTCACCGAAGTCCTGCACGGCTGGCTGAGCGTCAACGACCGCCTCGATGCCGCTCGCAAAGAAATGTGCGACCTCCGCACCAGCTGCGCCCAAACCGGAGCCACCCGACACGCTGCCGAACTGATTTGTCAGCGAGTCGCGCCGACCGAGAAACTTGTCCGCTCGAACGCGGCTTGAGTCGAATCAGTCTGCGAGTGCCAGGTTATTTCGAGCGCTTAGCTTCCGCCTCTTTCCAGAGCGGGCCGTAGACTTCTTTGTCGAAGGGGGGGCAGCCTGTGGCGTATTGGCCAAGCGGGTGATTTTTGGTCCGCATCAGGTTCGTGCAGTACGAAAACGTGCGGCAGACTCGCTTGCGGTCGAGGCGGCCAGTGTCCGCCAGTTGCTTGACGAAGTCTGGTTGCGAGAGGGTGCCTCGACCGAGGCCGGCAAATGCGGCCCGGCCGAGCGACACGTTGGCGGCGGCGGCTTGTGGGACGAAGTCTTGGAGCCAACTATAGCCACTGCCGACAACCGGCACCGTCGCCCTGTCAATCCGCGACGGGAAGACCGTATGCGCAGTTGACGTGGCAGAACAGTCAGATTTCGATGCTGCCATCGGCGGATCCTGTCGCGGAGCGACGGGGCTACTTGAGTCGGCCAATTCGCTCTGAACGCGAGCAGCAATCCGAAAGTGCCGATCGACACCGATCAGCGGATGTTCGGGGGGCTTGTAGCCATCCACTGGTGGATACTCGGCCGGGCGGACGAGATGCGGGTTTGCGTACGGATTGCCAAGCGACACGTTGAGCAGACCGACGCCCCAGTCGCGCAACCAGCGAGCCAGTTGCAGCGATTCGGTCAAATCGTCTCGCAGGTGATCCTGCGGGTCGGTGCCGAAGGCGGTCGCCAGCGGCAATTCGTGCGGGCATGGTTCGCCGATGAAATCTTCGCCGGCTCCGCGATACGGGATGCCGTCGTAGGCGTTGAAACGCGAAGCGATCAGCAGCGTCGGCAATTCGGCTCGAAGCCGAGTGATGATGTTGCGGACCAGCCGGGTTCGATTTTCAAGCGAACCGCCATACTGCCCGGGACGGTTCTTCGCGGCGAGCAGTTCCGACAGCAGATACCGGTGACACTGCTTGATGTCCACGAAGTCGCAGCCGATCTGCTCGGCAAGCTTCGCGGTGTCGAGGTATTGGTCTTCGATCCGCTTCAGGTCATCGTCCGTCAGCAGCGGGTACGAAGCATCGACGAACGACCCGGTCGCTTTGTCGCGGGTCAACGGATCGAGAATCGGATCGTGCGTTGCCAACTGCGGTCGGCGAAAACTGAACCGGCCGGAGTGCGTCAGTTGCAGGCCGAGCAGCAGGTCGCGGTCATGACCGAATGCCTCGCGATGAGCGGCTCGGCAATCGGCCAGCATCTTTTCGATCGCCGCCGCCGAGCCGGCGTGCAGCCACAACTGTCGTGGGTTCATCCGCGCATCGTCGGCGATCGCGGTCGCCTCGCCCCAGATCAGTTTTGCTCCACCGCAACCGAAACGGACGTAGCGGCGAAATGTCAATTCATCGGGCAAACCGTCGAGCGTTCCGTCGCAGCCTTCCATCGGCTGAATCGCCCAGCGATTGCCGACTGTCCGGCCACCAACTTCGATCGGCTGGAACATCACCGACAAGTCATCCGACATCGCAATGTGCGACAGGCCAAGCCGCTCGGCATCAGCGACGACATCGGTGGGAGTTTTATACTTGAAATACGTCGCCATTGATTTGGAATTCTGGCCAGTGGAGTTGAGGACTTTGAGAACCGTGACCGCTAAAGTCTGACTGCAGTCTGACGCAAAGCCGCAAAGAGGCAAAGACTCGCCAAGTGCTTCCTGGGTCTTGCGTGGCTTGGCGTCTTTGCGACTTTGCGTGGAAATGTTCCAAGGATTCAGCGATGAAGCTCGGTGATTTTGAATTGCGGACGATCTCCGGCGGCAATTATTGGATCGACGGCGGATCGATGTTCGGCGTCGTGCCGCGAACCGTCTGGACGCGGTGCATCTCGGTTGACGACAAGAGCCGCATCTTGCAGCGAACCAGCTGCGTGCTGGTGCAAACTGGCCGCGAGAACGTGCTTATCGACACCGGCTACGGCTCAAAGCTGACCGAAAAAGAGCGCGGAAATTTTTCCGCCGAGCCGGGGGAACCGCTGGTCGAGAGTCTCACCGCAGTTGGCCTGACCGTGAGTGACATTGATGTCGTCGTGCTGTCGCATCTGCATTTCGATCACGCGGGGGGGGCGACTCGGTTCGATGAGTCGGGCCGAGCGGTGCCGACGTTTCCGAATGCGAGCTACGTCGTGCAGCGTCACGAATGGGTGACGGCGACGGCCGAATACCCGGAACTCCGTGCCGCGTACCATCAGCCGAACTTCCTACCACTCAAGGACTGCGGGCAGTTGCGGTTGATCGACGGCAACGTCGAGATCGTCCCCGGCCTGCGAGCCTGGGTCACTGGCGGTCACACGGAGGCTCATCAAGCGATCGTCATCAAGAGTGGTGGCGAGGGAGCAATCTATCTGGGGGACATCTGCCCGACATTTCGACATCTGCCGTCGCTGTGGTGCATCGCCTACGACCTCGAATTGCTGAAGCTGCGACGCATCAAGCCGGAAGTTCTGGGAACGTGCGTCGATCGTGGCTGGTGGGCCTTATGCGATCACGATCCCGATCACGCGGCGGCGAAGCTGCGCCGCGATGACAAGCGAGACTTCGCCGTGATCGAGGCGTTAGCAAAATTGTGAGACTGGAGATGAGGCCGCCCAGTGCAAAGTGAGGAGTGCAGACCGCAAAGTGCAAAATGACCCTTGGAAAGACTCTTCACTTTGCACCCATCATTCAGCGCTTTTCACTGAGTGGAAAAGGACAACGGCTATCGGCGTTCAGCGTTCGGCGTTGGGCCGAACGTGGAAATCAGGTGTTCGGCCTCGCGCTGAGCGTCGGCCCACGCGGGTTCATCGACGGCGTTGCGGAGTTCCTCCGGGTCTTGCTCAGCGTTGTAAAGTTCGCGAGCGACGATTCGTTTTGTTTTCCAGTCGCGCCATTCCGTGTAGCGCACGCGAGCGGTGCGGACGCTGACTCCCATTGCCGCCGGTTCGCCGCTTGGTTCGCGATCGAAGTACGAGGGTCGCGGATGCTGAGTGAACGCGGCGGGCTTCACCGATTTTGACACATCGTTGAGCACGGGAACCAAACTGGCTCCTTCGAGGCCATTCGGTCGAGGCAGACCACACAGATCAACCAGCGTCGGGAACAAATCGACTAGTTCAACGAGCGATGACGTACGTTTGCCTGCCGTCGCGAGCTTCGGAGTTGCAAGAAACAGCGGTACGCGAGCGTCGTATTCAAAGTTCGAGGTCTTCGCCCATTGGGTGTGCTCGCCGAGGTGATAGCCGTGATCGCCCGCGAAGACGATGACCGTGCGATCGGTCAGCTTCAGACGATCAAGTTCATCCAGCACCTTGCCGAGTTGTGCGTCAAGATAGCTGATGTTCGCGAAGTAGCCGTGCCGGATCTCAGCGACTTGTGCGTCGGTGAACGTGACTTGATTGGGCGGGATGCCGCGCAACTCGCGACCGTCGTGAAAGGCGATGTCCGGTGCGCCGGTCGGACGCGCGGGATTGAGCTTCGGCAGTTTGGCTCGATCGTACATGTCCCAATACTTCTTCGGCGCGTTGAAGGGCGCGTGTGGCTTCCAGAATCCAACGGCGAGGAAGAACGGCTGCTCGCGTACTTCGCGCATCACGCGGATCGCTTCATGGGCGACGCGGCCGTCGTAGTACGCCTCATCGGGGACGTCCCGGCATTCGTAGAGCGGCACGTTCGTGTACCTTCGCGGGGAAGGCGAGGCGAGGTTCGGGGGCAGCTCACCGGAGACTTCTGCGGCGTCGTCACCGTGATTGGCGTAGTGCAGAAACTCCGGTGCGCTCCATGAGCGCGGGTCTCCCTTCTCCTTTGTGTGCCAGTTGTGAAAAATCTTGCCGACGCAGCGGCTTGTGTAACCGTGCTCTTTGAACCACAGCGGCAGCGTCGTGACATCAGGATTTCGCTCGCGGAAATGCAGCCCGTTGTTCCACTGCCTCAACGAGTCCGGTCGGCGGCCGGTCAGCATCGACGACCGCGACGGGTTGCACAAAGCCTGCTGACAGTAGGCTCGATCGAACTGCACGCTCCGTTTCGCCAGCCGGTCGAAATTCGGCGTGAGGGCAGGGGAGCCGAAGCTGGCCAACTCCGGACGCAGGTCGTCCGCCATCACGAACAAGACGTTGAGTTTTGATGTGTTGGCGGCCTCAGAGTTGGTCTGGTGGCCGAGAATCAACAGTCCTGCGGCGAGAGCGGTTCGTCCGACACCGATTAGAATGCTGCGTGACAACATCGTTCGTTCCTGAATGAAGACGTTCACTTTCCGTGGAACAATTGAAGAGAGGGGGCCGAACAGGATACCCCTCACGGGGTCGCAATTTCGATGGATCGGAATTGTTTTAGCGGGCAACGAGCGGCATGATGCTCACCACGGGTCGACCTGACATTCGAATCGGCCCAGGAGATTGAATGATGAATCGCAAGCTCATTTTGTTGGCCGCTGCGGTGGTTGCCGTCTTGGTTGGGATGTCCGAATTGTGCGAGGATCAAACGGCGTCGGCTCAGAGTTCGCAGTCTCGTGGCAAGACCAAGGCGAGCATGAAGCGCGGTCAAAAGCCGGCGGCTCCGAAAACCAACCTGCCGACAGGGGCCGAGAAGACCAAGGTCGAGATCGAGCCCGTCAAGCCGGAGTTGCGTGATGCCGCGTTGAAGTCCGCCGCGAAAATCGATGAGCTGGTTGAAGCCGGATTGAAGAAGGCCGGGCAGAAGCCGAACGAGATGTCGTCGCCGGAGCACTTCGTTCGCCGAGCGTATCTCGACATCACCGGCACGATTCCCAACTTCAAGCAGACCGAAGCGTATTTAACCAATAAGTCGGAGAGCAATCGGATCGTCCTCATCGACAGTTTGCTCAGCCGGCCAGGCTATGCCAGTCAGATGTATAACTGGATGGCGGACATTCTGCGGTTGGTTGATCGCGTGGGGAACAACAATTATTTGCGACCGTACTCCGACTGGGTCAAGGAATGTCTGCAAGACAACGAGCCGTGGGATTCGATGGTGCATGACATGCTCACGGCCGAAGGCCGCGTCTGGGACGAGCCGGCGGCGGGCTTCGTAATGCGCGATCCGGGGATGCCGCTCGACAACCTCAACAACGCCGTGCGAATTTTTCTGGGCACGCGCATCGGCTGTGCTCAGTGCCACGATCATCCGTTCGATAAGTGGACTCAGAAAGAGTTCTATTCGCTGGCGGCGTTCACCGCGGGGATCGAATACCTGTCGCCGGAGAAGATCAACATCAACAACAAGGACATCGACAAGGCGTCGAGCAAGGGTGGCAAGGAATCGAATCAGGCACGGCAAGCCAAGCAACTGATGCGACTGAACCGCGGCGGCGTCTCACACAACGACAAGAAGCAGCTGAAATTCCCGCACGATTATCAATACAGCAACGCCAAGCCGGAACAGATTGCGTCGCCGGCCGTGTTATGGGGAACGGCTCCGTCCAAAATCGACAATCACGACCGTCGTAAGACCTTCGCCGATTGGGTCGCGTCCGCCGATAACCCGCGCTTCGCGCTGACGATGGCGAATCGCCTCTGGCAGAAGGCGATGGGCATCGGCCTGATCGAACCGGCCGACGACATGAAGGACGAAACCAAAGCCACGAATCCGGAACTGATGGAGTTCCTTGCCAAGGAACTGGTCCGACTGAAATTCAATATGAAGGAGTTTCAGCGGATCATTTATTACTCGAAGACCTATCAGCACGCGGCGACGTACGCAGAACTCGATCCAGAGAAACCCTATTTGTTCCCCGGCCCGTTGCTGCGGCGCATGACGTCCGAGCAGGTGTGGGACTCGCTGCTGACGCTGACGATGCCGAACCCGGAAATGGTCGTTCGACCGGATGACTCCGAATACGTCGCGACCGTCTCGTTAACGGCCAAGACAACCGCCACCGAACTGCTCAAGAAAGTCGAGCAACTTGCGGAGGTTCGCAAAGAAGAGAGCAAAGAGAAGAACAAGCGGCTTTACAAAGGTCAGGAATTGGTCCGCGCCTCTGAGTTGCCACAGCCGCTGCCAGATGGTCACTTCCTGCGCCAGTTCGGTCAGAGCGACCGCCAGACGATCGCCGACAGCCACACCGACGGCACCGTCCCGCAGTTACTGACGATGTTCAACGGCCCAGTGACGCACATGATGCTGGAGCAAGGTTCGGTGATCTACAACGAGGTTACGCAAGCTACGACGACAGACGGGCAGATCAACAAGATCTTCGTGATCCTCCTCAATCGACACCCAACGACCGCCGAGAAAGCGGTCGCGCAGAGAGAGATCAAATTGGCCGGCCCCGCCGGCATCGGTAATGTGATTTGGGCTCTGCTCAACACGCGAGAGTTTTTGTTCGTTCAGTAATTCGGAGTGCGATGTGTCAGCACCGCTTTCCTTTAGCGGCGAAGCCGCTTTGGTTCGTCGGTGATCGCATTCGCATCGAAGAAAGAGACTTTGCCGCGATCCAATGTGGTGCTGACACACCGCACTCCAAAAGGACCAATCATGTTTTCATCCGCCCCAAATCGTCTTGATGACCTCTCCCGTCGGCAGTTGATGTCCGACATGGCGAAGTATTGCCTCGGTGTGACCGTGTTGCCGGCGGGCTTCGCGGCGGCGCTGCAAGCGGCCGATGACAAGAAGAAAGCAGCTCCGGCCAAGTCCGCGGCGTCGAGCAGCAACGGCGGCAAAGCCAAGCATCTCATTTACCTCTACATGCAAGGAGCGATGTCACAGCTCGACACGTTCGATCCAAAACCGAAGAGCAAAGTTCAGGGCGAGACGAAGCCGATTCAAACGAAGATTTCGGGCGTACAGTTCGGCGACAAATTGCCGGAGCTGGCCAAGATCGCCGACAAGCTGGCGGTCATTCGCTCGATGAACACGAGCACCGCCGCACACGAACAAGCTCGGTATCTGTTGAGCACCAGCTACAAGCCGATCGCGACCACACGGCATCCGGGACTAGGCTCGTGGGTTCATAAGTCGCTCGGTCGCATTCACAAGGAGTTGCCGGTCACGGTGCAAGTCGGCGGGGGCATCGGGCCGGGATATCTCGGTGCCGAGTTTGCGCCGGTGCCGGTCGGCGATCCGTCGCTGGGCCTGCAAAACATCAAGTCGCCGTCGTACTTGACCGACTCTGCATTCGACAAACGGATGGACCTGTCGCACGCTTTCGACAGCGACTTCCGCAAGCTGGCTGGCAAGAACCGCAAGGTCAGTGGCTATGACGATCTCTACAAGGACGCGATTCATCTACTGCGCAGCGAAGACTTGAAGGCGTTCGACATCAGCAAGGAATCCGATGACGCGAAGAAGGCGTATGGCGACTCACGCTTCGGCAAGGGATGCCTGCTGGCTCGGCGACTGGTGGAGCACGGCGTGCGATACATCGAAGTGTCGCTCGGCAGTTGGGACCATCATGCCGATCTGTGGACGAAGATGGACACCATCGGCAGCGAGCTCGACAAAGCCGCCTCGCACTTAATCGCGGACCTCAGCAGCAAAGGCTTGCTGAAAGATACACTGGTCGTGATCGGCACCGAGTTCGGCCGCAAGCCAGAGATCAATCAGAACAGCGGCCGAGATCATCACCCCGCCGCATTCTCCTGCGTTCTGGCCGGCGGCCCGATCAAAGCAGGCCAAGTCTACGGCCAGAGCGACGAGAACGCCTTCCGCGTGGCATCCGACGGAGTCACTCCCGAAGAACTCAACGCCACAATCGCCGTGGCAATGGGCATCCCCTACGACAAGGAAATTCATTCCCCTGACGGTCGCCCCTTCAAGATCGGCAACAACGGCAAGCCAATCTCCAAGCTGGTGTAGTCGGACCGGATGTTCCGCCCGCTTGCCTCAAGATCATTTGAAAAACGCGGCAAAAAATGCTGGGACTGCAGTCGCCTGATCAGACGAATTCGCTGAGTGCAACCGCTCGGTGTTCTTCGACCGAGCGATAACAGGCTTCAACGAGAGCCATCGTTTTAAGGTTGTCGTCTCCACTGATCTCCGGCGGTGTGTTGTCTTCGATCGCACACAGCAACTGCGCCATCGGGCCGACGAAGGCGTCGGGGAACCAGACTTCGTCCCAGCGTGGTTGCTGCCATTGCCCGGCGGAAGAGGTGGTCGTGTAGTCGAGCGTGCTCGGCGTGCGCTGCGGATAAGTCGGCCAACCGATCGTGCCTCGCGCGAGACCGGTTGTCCCCTCGATGCGCCAGCGGATGCCGATATCGGACGCGGCTCCTTCCAGAGCGGGGCCGGCCCAGACATCGTCCCACGAGGAGGCTCGAAAGCCGTTCGCGTATTCGAGGATGTAGAGGCAGATGCCGTCGGTGTGCTCGAACTTCTTCGACGTGCGCGGATCAGTGCGGACGCTGGCGAAGACTCGTTCGGGATCGCCGAACCAGAAGCGGAACGTGTCGAGATGATGAATGCTCATGATCCGCAGCGTGACCCAGCCGAGCCGCTGCTGCCACGGCATCCAATGCGGGATCGCCCGCATGTCGATCGACGCGAATACCGGCTCGCCGAGATCACCTCGTTCGATCAACCGCCGAGCCGCTCGCACCGATTGGTCGTAGCGCATGTTTTGATTCACGGCGAGCGTGATGCCGGCGTCGCGACATAACCGCACGACCTCGGCCGCTTCGGCGAAGTTCATCCCGAGCGGCTTTTGCGCGAGGATCCCGCGAATGTGATCAGCGTGCTTCACCGCTTCGCGCACGACGTCGATCTGCACATCGGGCGGCACGGCGATGTCGATGACTTCGATGCTCTTGTCGGCGAGCAACGATTGATAGCTGTCATGCACCGTTGCGAGTCCATGTCGCTGCGCGACTTCTTCGGCTCGGCTGCGCGAGCCGGAACAAATCGCGACCGGGTTGAAGCCGGCTTGGCGGTACGCCACCAAATGACAATCGGCCATGATGAAGCCGGCTCCGATGCAGCCTATGCGCGTGGCGGTGTCGCGTGGCAGCTTTGGGTAAAAGTCGAGATTGTCGATGGCGGACATGTGAGGCTCCATGACTTGCACTCTTCTAGCCGAGACTTGCTCCACGGAGTTTGTGTTGCCGTTTGGCAGCATGCCAGATTGATCGACGTGACTGGTTCTACAAGAGGTACCCGCGCTTTGCACACGAAGGGGCCTGGTCTTTGCGATTCTCGCGAGTCGGTCGAGTTGTCTGCTCACCGAAGGTGTCTGAGTGCGTATGGTATTCGCAATTCGCAGAACCGCTCACTTCCGAAACAAATCGCGTGCCATGCCCGCAACACCTCTCACCTCGGAATCGGACTTCGACTCGGAATTCGATCTCGCAGTGATTGTCGCCAACTACGCGAACTCGGCAGACCTGCCGAAGGCGGAATGGTTGACTCGGCGGGATTTGAAACGTCCGCAAACGAACTTCCACAGCATCGAGATGTGGACTCGAGGAGCGAAGCGGACGATGCATATGTTTTGTACAGTGGTCATGGTCGTGCTGCTCGCGCCAGTGATGTTGCTGGTTGCGATGGCAACCGGGCTCACGTCACACGGTCTGATCATGTTTCAGCAGATTCGGACCGGCTTGAATCTCCGCACGTCTTGAGACCGACGAGGCAACGCTGCGTCAACGGGTGGGAATCAACCCAGGATTGACAAGGCTGGCCCAGGTACTGAACGGGTACGACAACGACGTCGCCGGATTCCGCCGAAAGGTCGCGCCCGACCACTTGTACCAGCAGAATTGTTGCGTGGCGAATGATCTGAGGATCCTGCTTCGGACGGTCGGCGTTGTGTTGACGGGCAAGGGTGCTCTGTGAATGCGACCATCTGTGAGCGACGATCGCTTGTTGACAAGGTCTCGCACAAATTATCATGCTCTCTGCGACGATCGTTAGCGATTGAAGGTGTATTTTGTCGCACTGGAATTGCGCTTGGTTTGGACTTACTCGCGAAACGGACAGCCTATCATGGTCTCCCCTTTGGTTCCCGAAATTCACAAGTGCGGCAGTGTGACGGTAATTTTGTTTGGCCCGCAGTTTGAATCGTTGGATGAGTTTGCGTTGGATCAAGTCCGAGACTTTGTGTTGGATGCCGCAAAAGCGGCGGATCCACCGAATGTCGTGATCGACCTCAGCCACACCAAGTTCTTCGGTTCATCGTTTATCGAGGTGCTCTTTCGCGTGTGGAATCGAGTGAATAGTGCCGGTGGGAAGTTCGCGTTGGCGGGCCTGACCTCGTATTGCCGCGAGGTCTTGGAAATCACGCACCTCGATAAATTGTGGCTGACGCTTCCCAACGAAGCCGAAGCCGTAGCGGCGATTAGCTAATTATCGGCTTGGAAGAGTTGGCGTGCCGAAATGCTTCCTGATCCGGAATCCACTCAGCAGTTGTTGCAGGCCGCACGGGACGGAGATCGTGCTGCAGTTAACGAATTGTTGGAGCGACATCGAGACTTGCTGCGGCGAATGGTGCAATCTCGGCTGGATTGCGCGGTGGCTCGGCGGGTCGATGCCAGTGACGTTGTACAGGACGTCCTGCTGGAAGCTCATGGACGGCTGAACGATTTCATCCAGAACGGCTCGATGCCATTCCAGATGTGGCTGCGGCATCTGGCCAAAGACCGGATGATCGACGTGCATCGCCAGCATCACGCTCACCGTCGCAATGTCGATCGCGAACAGACATCTCAACAGAGAGCCGATGTCTCTTCAGTTTTAGACTTGTTCGCGCAAATTAGTGCTCAAGAACTGACGCCGGCTGCCGCCTCAATTCGCAAAGAAATTGAAGCCCGCTTTCTGAACGCTCTGGAACAACTCGACGAACTCGACCGCGAAATCCTGCTGATGCGGCATTGCGAACAACTCGGCAACAACGAAGTCGCTGAGTTGCTCAGTCTCTCGCAACCCGCTGCCGGCATGCGTTACCTGCGAGCCTTGCGACGTCTGCGAGCCGTGCTTGGCATCGAAGGTTCCATTTCAAGTCTCTGACTTCATCGTCCAGCAAAATCGCACTTAGCAGAATGATCAGGGCAGAATCATGGAAACCAGCCGATGTCGATCGCATCGAACTTGGTAACATCAGTCATGCCTGATACGATCTCCGGCCGATCTTCTGGATGAAACAGCTCGCTCAGTTCACCGCAGGAAGGTGCCGCAAAATGCTGACGCTTCTCGGACAGTCCGATGACCAAATGTTTTGCGACGGAATGTCGCGCCGCAACTTTCTGCGAATCGGGGGGCTGGGCTGGGGTGGATTGACGCTGTCGCAACTATTGGCGGCCGACGCGCGTGCGGGATCGACGACCAAGCGGCCGAAGTCGGTCATCATGATCTATTTGGTCGGTGGTCCTCCGCACCAAGACCTGTTCGATCTGAAGCCCTTCGCGCCGTCCGAAATCGCCGGCCCGTGGAAGCCTATCGCGACAAATGTTCCCGGCGTCGAGATCGGCGAGTTGCTCCCGAAGATGGCCACGATGATGGATCGTTTCGTCCCGATCCGCTCATTGGTCGGCGCTCAGGCCGAACACGATGCGACGCAGTGTTTCACTGGCCGACCACCGCGCGGCGCGGGGATCCCGACAGCAGGCTGGCCGCAATTCGGATCGACCGTCTCGAAGGTCAAAGGTCCGGTTGATCCTGCGACGCCGCCATATGTCAGCCTCTGCTATACAACCACTCACGGACCGTACAACGAACCGGGACCGGGTTTTCTGGGCGTCGGTCAGTCAGGCTTCCGTCCGCTCGGTTCAACGCGTGACGACATGGTGCTCAACGGTGTGACCCCGGAACGACTCGGAGACCGCAAGACGCTGCTGTCGAGCGTCGATCGCTTCCGCCGCAACGTCGATGCGAAGGGGATGATGGACGGCGTCGACACATTCACGCGACAAGCGATGGACTTGCTGACTTCGTCTCGCTTGGCTGAAGCCCTCGATCTCTCGAAGGAAGACCCGCGCATCGTTGCTCGATATGGCATCGGCGATCCGAAGATCATGATGGATGGAAACGGCGCACCGCGTGTCCCACAGAGCATGCTGATGGCTCGCCGACTGATCGAAGCGGGTGTGCGAGTCGTCACGCTCAATTACAGCAAGTGGGATTGGCACGGCGGACTCAACGCCGAGGGCCGAGCCAACAACTCGATCTTCCTCCGCGAGCAGGAAGACTTCCCGATCTTCGATAATGCGATGACGACGCTGGTCGATGACCTGCAAGTCCGCGGAATGCTCGATGACACGCTGATCCTCGTCTGGGGCGAATTCGGCCGAACGCCGGTCATCAGCAAGATTGTCGGTCGCGACCACTGGCCACGACTCGCCTGCGCGTTGCTCGCGGGTGGAGGCATCCGGGCGGGGCAAGTCATCGGAGCCTCCGACAAGATCGCCGGCGAAGCGGTCGATCGCCCAGTGACGTTCCAGGAAGTCTTTGCGACGCTGTATCAGCACCTCGGCATCGATGGTGCGAATACCACGATCCAAGATCTTCAGGGCCGCCCGCATTACCTCGTGGATGCCGGCGTCAAGCCGATTCACGAGTTACTGTAATCGTCTCGTAAGAGGGCCGCACTTGGCCGTCCGCGTTTTCGAAACGAAAATCCCGCACAGGACGTCCGGAGTTGGTCATATTACTTGCGGTTCAATGAGTCTTGGTCAACCATGCTGACAACATGGACGACGACCGCGACGAATTGCTGTTTGCCCTGCTCGAACGATTGGTTGCCTCGTCGCGCGACGGTCGGATGCCGGATTTTTCTGAAGTCACGCGAGAGCATCCCGATCTGGAATCCGAGCTTCGCGAACTCTGGGCGACGGCGATGATTGCCGAGAACTTCGGCAGCTTTACGCGCATCTCTGGAGACTTGCCTGCGTCCGATCGCAGTGCCGAAGAAGAAACGCACACGCGATCCACGTATGCCACGCCACGTCGCGTCGGCGATTTCGAATTGCTAGAAGAAATCGGTCGCGGTGGAATGGGGGTCGTGTACCGCGCGACGCAACTCAGCCTCAACCGCACCGTCGCGCTGAAGATGATCCTGCCCGGCCGATTGGCTTCGGCAACGGACGTGTTCCGCTTCCGAGTCGAAGCGGAAGCTGCTGCGAAGCTCAAACATCCGCATGTTGTCTCGGTGCATGAGGTTGGCGAACTGGATGGTCAGCCGTACTTCAGCATGCCGCTGATCGAAGGCACAACACTCGCCAGGCGACTGTCTGACGGTCCTCTGTCCTCGCGCGAGTCGGCGGAATTGTTGATCCCGATTTGCCGAGCCGTCGCCGCCGCGCATCGGCACGGCATCCTGCATCGCGACCTCAAGCCCTCGAACATTCTGATCGACACCGAAGGTCGGCCATACGTCACCGATTTCGGCCTCGCGAAACGACTGTCCGAGAACCAGCACGACGTGTCAGCGAGTGGTCAGAGGTCAACTCGTGCCGACCGCTCGCGAACGCATCGTGGTGCTTCGGATCCCATCACACAAATTACCGGCACGGGCGCGGTGCTCGGTACGCCAAGCTACATGGCTCCCGAACAAGCCGCGGGACAGCGCGGCGAGGTCGGGCCCGCCAGCGACGTCTACAGCCTCGGAGCCATCTTGTACTCGATGCTCACCGGGCGTCCGCCGTTTCAAGCGGCGTCGCCGGTGGACACGGTCTTGCAGGTGCTCGAACAGGATCCGATCCCTCCGCGAGTGCTCAATCCGCAAGCCGATCCCGACCTCGAACTGATCGCGATGAAGTGCCTGCAGAAGCCGAGCGACTTGCGATACGCGATCGCCGATGCGCTGGCTGACGATCTGCAATCGTTTTTGAATCACGAGCCGATCTCCGCGCGGTCGGGCCACTTCTCGCAAATCCTCAGCCGAGCGTTTCGTGAGACGCATCACGCGGTCGTGTTGCAGAACTGGGGTTTGCTCTGGATGTGGCACGCCGCCGTCGTGTTCGCGATGAGCGTGCTGACCAACGTGCTGCTGCTCTCCGGCGTGAAGTCGCGATGGGTGTATCCCGGCCTGTGGGTCGTGCTGCTGGGCATCTGGGCCGCATGCTTCTGGAGCCTGCGTCGCCGAGCCGGCCCGATCACCTTCGTTGAACGTCAAATCGCTCACACCTGGGCCGGCAGCATGATCGCCACCACCGGTCTGTACGTCGTCGAGTGGGCGTTGCGCCTCGACGTGCTGTCGCTGTCGCCCGTACTGGGCCTCATCAGTGGCATGGTCTTCCTGGTGAAAGCCGCCATTCTTTCCGGCCGGTTCTATATTCAAGCGGTCGCCATGTTCCTGACAGGCATCGTGATGGCGGTAATGCCGCGGTTGTGGCCGAGTCTTGATTTGAGGGTCGCATTGTTTGGAGTGGTTTCTGGATTGAGTTTTTTTGTTCCCGGTTGGAAATACTTCCAGCAGCGTCGCCAACGTACTTGAACGTCGAGATTGATTGTCTCGCGTTGTCAGCTGCTGACACCCGATATTACCATGTCTGAGCATCAGGACGGCCTGATGCGGTCCCGATGATTCCCACCGATGTTCCCCCCCCCGCCTTCCGAGTGCATGCCATGCTGAATTTTCTTGGATCGATGAAGACGTTGTGCGATGGGATGACTCGTCGCGACATGCTCAAGGTGGGAGCTTTGGGTGTTGGCGGGTTGACGCTGACTGACCTGCTGCGAGCGGAACAGGTGGCGGGGAGCAACGGGAAATCGGCGAAGTCGGTCATTATGGTTTACATGTGTGGTGCTCCGGGGCATCAGGACATGTACGACTTGAAAATGAATGCCCCGGCGGAGATTCGGGGCGAGTTCCGGCCGGTCCCCACGAACGTGCCCGGCATCGAGATTTGCGAGCACATGCCGCGCATGGCGGCGATCATGGACAAGCTTGTGCCGTTGCGGTCGGTGTATGGGTCGCCAGACGGGGATCACGATTCGTTCATTTGCTATACGGGCCGCTCGAAGCGGCAGCAGCCTCCGGGAGGTTGGCCGTCAGTGGGTTCGACGGTGTCGAAGGTGCTCGGTTCGCGGAACAAAGCAGTGCCGCCGTTTGTCGGCTTGTCGCCAGATACGGGGCATCCGCCGTATGGCTCACCGGGATTGCCAGGTTACTTGGGAGTTCCTCACTCGGCATTCCGTCCGTCGGGTCCGGGGCGAGCGGACATGGTGCTCAATGGCATTGATGCGACCCGTCTCGATGACCGGAAGGCGTTGCTGGCGTCGGTCGATCAAATCCGCCGCGAGGCCGACGCCACGGGCAAGATGAGCGGCATGGACTCGCTCGCTCGACAGGCGTTTGAGATTTTGACATCGAGCAAGCTGGTCGAGGCGCTCGATCTGTCGAAAGAAGATGCCGCGACGCGAGAACGCTACGGCAAAGGTGATCCGAAGAACTTTGGCGACGGAGCACCGCGGAATCTCGAACATTTCTTGATGGCTCGCCGACTGATCGAGGCGGGTGCTCGTGTGGTAACTCTGAACTTCGGGCGCTGGGATTTTCACAGCGACAACTTCAACGGTATGAAGAACACGCACCTGCCACCGTTCGACCAAGGCTTGTCCGCATTGATTGAAGACCTGCACGCTCGCGGCCTGGCCAACGACGTGATGGTCTGCGCGTGGGGCGAGTTCGGCCGCACGCCGCGCATCAACCCCGAAGCCGGCCGTGACCACTGGCCACAAGTCGGCGGCGGAGTCCTCGCTGGCGGCGGCATCCGCGCGGGCCAAGTCATCGGAGCGACCGACCGACTCGGAGCGGAAATCACCGAACGACCGATCCACTTTGCTGAGGTCATCGCAACACTCTATCAGCATCTCGGCATTGATCTCGAAACGAAGCTCAACGATCTCGCTGGCCGTCCGCAGTACGTCGTCGATGGCAAGAAGCCGCTGCCGGAATTGGTGTGAGCTTAATCAGGACAGTCACTCGGGGACGCGGCGGATTTTCAGTTGCTCGCGAATGGCTTTGCCCTGTTCCCACAGTCGACGGATCTCGTTGGCATTGCCGCGCATCAACGCCTCACGGAGTGCGGTGACTTGGGATGAGAATTCATCCAAGCTGGCCAGCACGGCGTCGCGGTTGTCGAGCAGAATTGGCACCCAAACGTTGGGGTCGCCCGCCGCGATGCGCGTCGTGTCAGCGAAGCCAGTCGCTGCCAGCGATCGATTTTCGTCGGCCAATGTTCGAGCCAACGCAGACGCAACGACGTGAGGCACATGACTGGTCTGAGCCAACGCGCGGTCGTGAGCTTCCGGCGACATCTCGATGACGGTCATGCCGATCGCTTGCCAGAAGGAGGTCAGTCGAGCGACGTCGTCACGACGAGACGTTTCGGTCGGAGTGACAACGCAGACTCGGCCGTCGAACAGGTCCGCGCGGGAATGTTCCCAGCCTTGCTTCTCGGACCCGGCTAGCGGGTGTGAGCCGATGAACGTCGCGGCGTTGGGCAGGCCGTCCGACAGCTCGTGGCAGAGATGTGCCTTTGTGCTGCCGACATCAGTGAAGAGCGTTCCCGGTCGGCAAATGGAGGCCGCTTCGCGAACGCCGACCACAATCAGGTTGACCGGAGTTGCGAAGATCAGCAAGTCGGCCTGTGCGGCGGTAGCGACCAGGTCGGTGCTGATCTCATCGAGCAGTCCCGCCTCGCGAGCTTTTTCCAGTCGCGGAGCGGTTCGCCCAACACCGATCACTCGGCGGACGATCCCGCGCTGTCGAACTGCCCGTGCGACGGAGCCGCCGAGCAAGCCGACTCCGACCACCACCAGAGTTTCAAACCGGCACCGACTCGCGCCGAGGATCGGTGCAGCGGCGATCGAGTTAGTCAGTGGCTGGCTCATGGCCGGCAGATTCTATTTGCCTCGCCGTTTGGTTTCGATGCAGGCCGATTTGATCGCTATTTGCGGCGTAATGACGCCGGTTGGACGAAGGCCGGATTCACTTTCGTCCCGGAACTCTTGGGGAGAAGTGTATTGGCGGTTTCGACCGGCTTGAACGGGCTTCGAGACAACTCCAAACCGTCGTCTTCGTCTGCGATTGAGGACTCGTGGCCGCGACGCAGTTCCGGGTGGCTGAGGTGTGAGCCGCGTGGAAGTCGCGATTCAACAGAAGAATTCGTCGTTTTTTCGATCGAGGCGACTTCGAGGGACTTCTCGGATTTGGCCCCGCTGGAATCGTGCCCTGCGGTATCGTTTCGGCGTCGAGGATCAGGAGCAGTCACCGACTCGCTACGTGGGACCACGGAATGGCCCGGGATGTTCGCCGCAGCGAACTCCAGTTCGCCGGATTTCCGATGCGGCGTCGGTTTCAACTCCGGATTCTGCGAGCGGACGATCGACGGCGACTTGGCGTCGGCGAGCAACTCACCATTCTTACGTCGCAGCGACGGACTGCCGGCGATGACCCATTGGCTCCATTTGGATTCGAGCGAGTCGACGCTCTCTTCTTCGTAGTGCTTGCGGAGCGAGGCGTCCCAGCCGGATTCGTGAGCGTCCTGCATGAAGGCCAGGAAGCGGCTCTTGCCTCCCTTTTGGACCAGAAAATCGGCGAGCAGGTAGCCCTCGGCATACAGCGTCAGGACGTGCTGCATATTTTTGGGGTACTCGGTGATGCTCAGAAGTTCGCGGAGTGGGATGCGGCGTTTCGAAGTAATGACCTCTTCGGCGAGCTTCTGTTGCCGACGGCGTTCGGAGTCCTCTTCAGCGATGGTCGCGGCCCCTTCATCGGCCCAGCGTGGCAGCGGGCGGCGGAAGTGACAGGCGAAGATCGTGTGGCTGACTTCGTGCGGAATGACGGAATCCAGAATCCGCTCCAGCGAGCCTTGGACGGTCATGTCCCAGCCAAAGACTTCTCCGCCAGCGAAGGAGAAGGTCGTGGCACCACCGGCGCCAATTTGGCCGACTCGGACACGGACTTTACAAGGCTTGTACCAGTTGGGAAGCGTGTGACCCAGCCATTCGAGAGCCAACTCTTCGCGGCAGCGCTCGGCGGTCAGTGCGACCTTTTCGGCGATCGCGGCGGTCGGAGCTTCGACCTCAAAGTTCGGCGTCGCAGCGTTCGCGCCGAGTCCGCAAAACAAAAACAGAACACACGACCACCGACACAGCACCGCATCCTTGCTGACCATTCCGAGTGATTCCTCGTCCTTGAGTATCCCCCTCAAGCGGAGACCGGCCACTCAGAGCAAACAGCGCTCCAGTGGTCGCAAACCTTTTTCTGCGGACACACCGCGGACAACCGATCCCCAATCTCACCAAGACTTGCAACGATTCGTGATCGATGTGTCCTAGCTGCGCCAGACCAAGTTCAGCTTCTCGAAATTGAAAAACTTTCACACCGTCCACTCCGAGTTACAAAAATGCGATTTGCCCATCTTCCCCACTTCGTTTCCTTTGTTCCCTTCGGTTCGAATTCCTTGGAAAGCATTTTGAAAAGAAGAGAACAAAGAAAACGAAGTGGGGCCGTCCGTATTGCCGTGGTTCGGATCGTGTCTGTCAGAGTCTTACGCGTTGAAACAACTCGTCTTGTGGCTTTTTGTTGAGGCGACCTAGTATCCGCCAGTGTTGGTCCACTGGGAAAATCTTGCCAGGAATCAGGGATGATTCGGCGGCTGGGTCGATTTTTGAAGCCGTTGTTGCTCGCGGTGCTGACGCTCGCGGTGTTGCCCTGCGTCGTTGAATTTTGGCTGCGCTGGCAAGAGTTCCGCATCGGCCACCCCATTCTTTGCGGTGACACGAAAGAGGAATTCATCGCGCCGTCGTGGCTGACGCATCATCAGCTCAAACCATCGCGCCGGATCGCGATCAAGAATCCCGATACCGGCAACGTCTTCGAGACGCAAACCAACAGCTTTGGCCTGCGCGGATCGGAACCGGCGATCCCGAAACCGTACGACACGATTCGTGTCGTCGTGTTGGGTGATGAAACGGTGCTTGGCCTGGAAGTCGCCGACGAAGAGACCTTTGCGGTTCAACTGCAAGAAATGTTGACCGCAGCGTGGCGTCGACCGGTCGAGGTCATTAACGCGGCTGTGCCCGGCGATTGTCCGTTGATTGCAGCCTTGCGGTTGCGTCGCGAACTGGCCAATCTGCAACCCGACTTGGTGATTTGCCACTTTGACATGTCGGACGTGGCCGACGACTACTCGCTGCGTCGATTGACAGTGCTCGGCCGAGGCGGTGAACCATTGGCGTGTCCGCATCCGCTGCTCGAAAAGCCGGTGCGTGGTGTCGGTGAGAAGATCGGCGATCACTTCTTGTCGGCGAGATTCGCTCAACGCAAGCTCGCCGATTTTTGGCGGACCAAGCGCCCCGAGCAATTCACTGACGGCATCGACAGTCCGCTCGGCAGGTACGCCTGGGTGATGGACGACCCGCCGGATTGGGCGCAGCACATCCAACAAGCGTTCTCCGCTTTGTCTGACGTTCACAAAGCGGCATCGAATTCATCCAGCCGTTTGCTGATCACGACTTGTCCGGCCCCGTGGCAAGTTTCGGCGCGAGCCAGTTCCGGTCGAGGTGTACGAGAAGCGTGCGGTATTCCCCACGACACCGTTTATCAAAGCGAACTGCCGTTTCGCGCGCTGGCTGAGTTCGTGAAGGAACGTGGGCTGGTCATCTGCGATTCAGCACCCGCATTTCGAGAGGCAGCCAATTCCGACCAGTTGTTCCTGAACAACGCCCCTCGAATTTCGGCTGCCGGACACAAATTGTACGCCACAACGGTGGCTCGCTTTCTTGCGGAAAACAGCCACACACTTCCTCCACTTACCGCCAGTAGCAACGATTCGCGAGTTATCGAACGGCGTTGACAGTCGGCGTGGATCGCGCCAACGTAGCTGACTCGCTGCCCGCGAGGCAGAGCAATGAATCGTTGATAGCAATGATGCCTCGAATGTGCCGTAAATAGGTAGCCCGCCGGTGTTGGCTCCGCCTCGCAGGAGCGAGGCGGCTGCGTTCACAAAACCGACACGTCTCTACCAATACAATGTCTGACCTCCTGCACTACGCATTAACGACCGCACAAGAAGCTCGCGCTGCTTCACGGGCACTCGTCAGCGTTTCAACTCAACAGAAGAACGCTTGGCTGAGCCGCTCGGCCGAGTTGCTGCGTGCCCGCTCGGCGGAGTTGATCGCGGCGAATCAGCAAGATCTCGACAAGGCTCCGGAGTTCGGCCTCTCGGACGCTGCAATCGATCGGCTGCGATTGAACGAGTCTCGAATCGGCGCAATCGCCAACGCGCTGCGGGATGTCGTCGCTCTGCCCGATCCGATTGGCGAACTGATCGACAGCACCAAGCGACCGAACGGGCTGTTGGTTACTCGCGTGCGGGTGCCGCTAGGAGTGGTCTTTTTCATTTACGAATCTCGGCCGAATGTCACGGTTGATGCAGCAGCGCTGTGTGTGAAGAGCGGCAATGCGGTCATCCTCCGCGGTGGCAAAGAGGCATTTTACAGCAACACCGCGTTGCATCGCGTGCTGTCCGATGCCTTGCGAGAGACTGGCTTGCCGACTGATGCCGTGCAGCTAGTCTCGACGACGAATCGCGAAGTTGTCGGCCATTTCCTGAAGTTGCGTGAGCTGATCGACCTGACGATTCCGCGCGGCGGAAAATCACTGATCGAGCGGGTCGCGGCTGAGGCCACGATGCCGGTGATGAAACATTTCGACGGGGTCTGCCACGTCTTCGTCGATCGCACTGCCGACCTTACGATGGCCGAGAACATCCTGATCAACAGCAAGTGCCAGCGACCCGGAGTCTGCAACGCGGCAGAGACGCTGCTTGTCCATGCGGACGTCGCCAAGACGTTTTTGCCAAGAGCCGCCGAGGCTCTCGGTCAGCGAGGAGTGGAACTGCGTTGCGACAGCCGCTCGTTGCCATTCGTCAAACAGGGCGTGCCTGCCAGCGATCAGGATTTTCGCACCGAGTATCTCGATCTGAAGCTGTCGGTGAAAACGGTTGATTCGCTCGGCGACGCGATCCGGCACATCAACGATTACGGCTCGCACCACACCGACGCGATCGTGACCAAAGACTCAGCCGCTGCCGAGCAGTTCTGCCGCGAAGTCGATTCCGCCGCGACACATGTGAATTGCAGCACCCGTTTCAACGACGGTGGCGAGTACGGACTCGGAGCCGAAATCGGCATCAGCACCGACAAGTTTCATGCGCGCGGCCCGTGCGGGTTGCGCGAATTGACCAGCTACAAGTGGGTCGTCCACGGACAAGGACAAGTGCGAGGATGAAATCCGAAACCCGAAACCCGAAGCCCGAACCTCAACTTCATCACGCCGTTCTGACTCCGTCGGAACTGGCCGCGCTGCTCGGCCCTTGTGCCGCGCATGTTGTCGAGCAAGTGCCGGTTGTGCCTGAAGCATCAACCTCCCGCTGGACTTCGTTCGCCGACGAATTCGCACGCTCCTTGACGGTCCGGTTACGGCCGCTCATTCGAGCTGCCGTTCGAGTGACTTTCAGCGGCAGCTACGCCCTCACCGCTGAAGTTCTGACAACGTCGTCGGAGACCCGCGAAGTTGTGAGCCTCTGGCAATCCGCCCGCTCGATTGAACCGCTGGCGGTGAGGCTATCAGTTCCATTAGTCGCGACGTTCGTCGATCGACTGCTGGGTGGCCGCTCGGCTCCAATCTGCGACGAAGCTGACCTGCATCGCCCGCTGACCGAAGTCGATCAGCGGTTCGCTTTTCGCCTGAGCGATGCCGTCCGCTCGTCGGTGAGCGAGCAAGTCGAGTTGACCGAATTATCGCGCCATGCGGACTCACTGGGCGAGGCGTGGCTTCCCGATTGTTCCTTGCTGCAACTGTCGTTTGATCTGCGCTTCGTACAAGGTGGCGGGACACTCGGCCTCGTGCTGCCAATCGAACTTGCCGAGTCGCTCGCGGACCCGCCGGAGGTTGCTGATTCAATTCAAACGTCGCCGAGTCAGAAGACTTCGGAAGCCTCGAACGGTTTGTCACGACGATCGCTGGTTGTCGCTCAACTCAGCCAGACATCGCTGCCGCGAAGCGAACTGCAATCTCTCGCCGTCGGAGATGTCGTGTTGATGCCGACCAGCGCGGATCAATCAGTGCAAGTACTGGTCGATGGCCTACCAAGATTCGACGGAATCGCCGGGACAATTGATGGGCACAAAGCCATTCGAGTGACGGCGACGCGTTCGGCGAGAGTCTCTTGACTCCAGCGATTGCCGCTCGAAGCGTGAGAATCTCCGAAGAATCTCGCGATTCTTGACGGACCTGCCGACCGCTACTACAAGTTTCCCGCACTTCAGTCTGAGCGGGCGAGTGGTTCGCCAGTTCGGTTGATGGACTCATTTGCCGAGGAACGCAGCAATCGAAAACAAGTCCCAGAGGCTCAACGAGCAGATTCGGATCACGCCCATCCGAGTCGTGGATCAGAACGGTCACATGCACGGCGTGATCCCCACCCTTGATGCGCTGAATTTGGCTCGTGAGGCGGGCCTGGATTTGGTCGAAGTCAGCCCGAACGAGCGGCCTCCCGTCTGCCGCATCATGGACTTCGGCAAGTTCAAATACGAGCAGAAAAAGAAGCACGCCAACAACACCAAGACACACCAGACGCAAATCAAGGAAATTCGCCTGAGGCCCAAGACCGGCGAACACGACATTGAGTTCAAAATTAAGCAGGCTCGCACGTTCCTGGAGCACAAGGACAAGGTGAAGGTCAACGTCCAATTCAAGGGGCGAGAGAACGCTCACCACGAAAAAGGCCGCGAAGTGCTGGACCATTTTGTCTCTGGCTTGGAAGACATCGCTAAAGTCGAACAGTTCGCTAAAATGGACGGGGCCAAGAACATGTCAGTTGTCCTGGCCCCCAAATAACTTCGCCGAACTGGCCTCCAGCGGCCGAAGCGACCTTCACGACGAAATCCACGACGGGATCAGTGGAAACGAATGGGGAGGGTCGCTAGAGTGCCCCGCTCTTTCGACCCCTCTGCGGCCTCGGAAGCTGACTTTGTCTGTCAAAATTTGCAGATCTCGCGACCATCGAGTTCATCATGCCGAAGCAAAAAACCCACAAGGGAATCAAGAAGCGTTTCACGGTGACGGCGAAAGGCAAAGCCAAGCACCGCAACGCCAATCGCGGCCACTTGCTCAGCGGAAAGTCAGGCAAGAGCAAGCGTCAAAACCGCCAGGATGGCGTGCTGGACAACTACCAGGCTGACCGCATCGTCGAGGCGTTGAGGCCGATTCTGTAATTGATTCTTCGTTTGAAATTCCCGGTTTCAAATCGCTGATTGCCATCTGAAAGTTCGCTATGCGTATCAAGTCAGGTTCGATTCGACACCGCAAAAAGAAACGCATCTTCAAGGAAGCCGAAGGCCGAGTCGGTGGCCGTCGCCGTTTGTGGCGAACGGTAATCGATGGAGTCATCAAGGGCCGCGTCTACGCCTACAAAGGCCGTAAGCTCAAGAAGCGTGACGTTCGCGCCCTGTGGATTACCCGTTTGAACGCAGCCTGCATGATGCGCGGCTTGTCGTACTCGAAGTTCATTCATGGCCTGAAGCTGGCGAATGTCGGGTTGAACCGCCGCACGCTTAGCGAGTTAGCGATCCGCGAACCGCAGATTTTTGATGAGATCATCGCCCTGGTGAAGGGAGCGCTCGCGAAAGCGGCCTGAACCTCGGCCGGATCACGGATCGAGAACACTCAAGGGCGAAACCAGCGCTGAGCCGAATTGCTCAACGCCAGTTTCGCCCTTAATCGTTGGATGTCCCATGGACTTGCTGCAGCAGTACGAAGACTTTGCAAACACCGCGCTGGCCGCGCTTGCAGCGGCGCAAGATGCTGCCGCCGTCGAAGCCGCTCGCGTCGAGTTTCTCGGCAAGAAGAGTGGCCGGATCAAGACGCTACAGGAATTGCTTGGCAAGGCGACTCCGGAACAACGGCCAGTATTCGGTGCCAAGTTCAACGAAGTCCGGCAGCGAGTCACCGCCGCTCTGGAAACTCGGCAACTGGAACTCGCCAAGCCGAAAGCCTCGCTGACGGCCATCGACATTTCGCTTCCCGGCGAACCGATTCGTTTGGGACGACGGCATCCGCTCACGCAAACGATGGACGAGTTCCGTGACATCATCGGTCGCATGGGCTTCACGGTTGCGTACGGCCCGGAACTCGAAGACGAATGGCACAACTTCGAGGCACTCAACATCCCGCTGGATCATCCGGCTCGCGATCCACTGGACAATTTTTATCTCGCCGCCGCGAAGACCGTCGCTGGCGGGCCGGTTCTGCTCCGCAGCCAAACCTCGACGGTGCAGATTCGGGTGATGGAAAAGTCCAAGCCGCCGATTCGGATCGTGTCGCTCGGCCGCGTTTACCGGCCGGACACCATCGACGCGACGCACTGCTGCATGTTTCATCAAATGGAAGGCTTGATGGTCGGTGAAGACGTCACGATGGCCCAGCTCAAGACGACCCTGCGGCTGTTCGCGACAACGTATCTCGGCCGAGGGGTTACGATCCGTTTTCGCCCCAGCTTCTTCCCGTTCACGGAACCCTCTGTCGAGGTCGACATGAGTTGGGGCCAAGGCTGGATGGAAATTGGCGGCGCGGGCATGGTCGATCCGAACGTGCTTCGCGCGGTCGGTTTCGATCCAGAGAAAGTCAGCGGCTTCGCGTTTGGTTTCGGCATCGAGCGATTCTGCATGCGCCGGCACAACATCACCGACATCCGCCGCTTCTACGAAAACGACGTGCGGTTCCTCAGCCAGTTTTGAGATTGTGGGACTAAGATGGCCAGTCACATTCAAGTGCAGTCGCTCGATCACGTCACGCTTGTGGTGAAGGATCTCGACAGCTCGCGCCGGTTTTACGTCGATGGGCTGGGAATGCGTGAAGTCGCTCGACCAGCGTTCTCGTTTCCGGGGGCGTGGTTTCAAGCCGGACCGACGCTGATTCACTTGATCGGCGAACATCCTGGCGGTTCTCCGGCCGGAAATCCGCTTGCCGAAGAATTTCGCACGACCCGCTCGAATCACTTCGCGTTTTTGGTGGATGACGTCGAAGCCGCCTACGTTCGGGCACAAGAACTGGAGATGAACATCGTTTCACCGCCAAAGTCGCGTCCGGATGGCTTCGTGCAAGTCTTTTTGAACGACCCTGATGGATTTGTCGTCGAGCTGTGTTCTCCAGGAAAATGACTCGGTTGCCAGCGGTGCGGCACGTTCTGATAATTCGTGCCGCGCTCAATTACTAGTACTTTTTGGAGTTTGAAATGCCTTTGGTTCCGATGCGAGTGGTGCTGGATCATGCCGCCGAAAACAACTACGGCGTGGCCGCGTTGAATGTGAACAACATGGAGCAGATCCAAGCGATCATGGAAGCAGCCAAGGAAACCGACTCCCCTGTGATCGTGCAGGCGTCCCGCGGAGCGAGATCGTACTCACAGGACAACTATCTGCGACACCTGATGCTCGCAGCCGCTGAACTGTATCCCGAAATCCCGGTCGTCATGCACCAGGACCACGGCAACGAACCGGCGACTTGCTACAGCGCGATCCGCAACGGCTTCACGTCGGTGATGATGGACGGCTCGCTGATGCCGGATGCAAAGACTCCCGCGTCCTACGACTACAACGCGAAAGTCACGAAGGAAGTTTGCCTTGTTGCGCACGCGTTGAATGTTTCGGTCGAAGGTGAAGTCGGATGTCTCGGCACCGTCGGTCAAAACAAGGAGCCGCCGAAGTCGGTCGCCGCCGCCATTCACGACAAAGACCTGGAACAAGAACCGGAACCGGAGATGGCGCACCTGACCGACCCGGACGAAGCCGAGCGTTTCGTTGCCGAGACCAACGTGGACGCCTTGGCCGTCGCGATCGGAACCAGCCACGGCGCGTTCAAGTTTGACAAGAAGCCGGATGGCGAAGTGCTCAAGATGGATTTGATCGAAGAGATTCATCGCCGTCTGCCGAACACGCACATCGTCATGCACGGCAGCTCGTCGGTGCCGCAAGAACTGACCGATCTGCTCCGCAAATACGGCGGCGACATGAAGCAATCGTGGGGCGTGCCGGTCGAGGAAATTCAGCGCGGCATCAAGCACGGCGTCCGCAAGATCAACGTCGATACCGACAACCGGATCGCCATGGCCGCCGCCGTTCGCCAAGTAATGATGACGACTCCCGACAAGTTCGACCCACGCGACTTCCTGAAGCCGGCTCGCGAGGCGATGAAGAAAGTCTGCATTGCCCGCATGGTCGCCTTCGGCCAAGCCGGCAACGCCAGCAAGATGCGCGCGGCGGGATTGTTCAAGTAAGTCGAAACGGTCTGAAATTCAAAACTGACGGAGGCCCGGCAGGCAACCCGCTGGGCTTTTTTTTGGTCCGATTCCGAAAGCTGTCAGCCTAAAGCCGGTCGCTGTAATCCCAATTTTGCGCATGTGAATCGGACGCTTTGCTCCTCGTTTCCGGCCAGAAAATGACGATTTCCAGCGACGCCGGTCGTGAGATCGATAAAATCTGCGGGAACTAAACTTAAGGTGGCCACCTCTGGCACTTTCTTTTCCACAATGGTTGTCGGCTCAATCAGCGGAGGTTCCCATGTGTTGGTCTCATTGGCTTCGAGCGGTCAGCGTGGCGTTGGTGGTCGGAATCGGAACGGTCGGGGCCGCGGCGGCTCGCGCCGGAGAGATCAACTTCATAGAGGACTTCGCGTTGGCCCCGGATCGAGCGGTGCCGCTTAAGTCGCTCGTGCCGGGGACCGAGGATTTCTATTACTTCCATTGCCTGCACGCGCAGCAGCAGGAGCAGTTCGACAAGGTTGAACCGCTGGTCACGCAGTGGATTCAGCGGGTCGGGCACACGCAACGCGTCAACGAGATCCTCGCGCGGCAGGCGTTGCTGACGTATGACAAGAATCCGCAGAAGACGTTGGAGTTCTTGCGGAACAAGCTCGGCGTGAACTTCGGGCATCAGAGGGAAGAGCTTGGCGTCGAGCCGAACTTGCCGACGAAGCTCGATCCCGCGCAGATCGCGCGGGCCACGCTCATGCCGCGAGCGTTTCAGCATCCCAATACGGATGGGTTCGAGGACACGGCGCTCGGATGGTTGATGAATGAAAAGCTGGATGGCGATCGGCGGCGGCATTTGATTTCGCGGTTGGCTCGGCCGGATTACGCGCCACTGACGAAGTTGATTCTTGATGACTTCGGGTATCCGAATTCGGGAGGCTTTGGGCAGTTCAACATTCATCGATTGCTGACTCAGACGCAGCTCGACGAGTTGCTCAAGGCGAAGCCGGATCTCGTCAACAATCATCACTGGGTCGTCGCATCGCTCATCAAGTTGCAACCGGGGCCGGATGAGGATTGGCAGCATGACTCGAAGGCGATGACGGCGTATCTGGATCGGCTGATCGCGTTCAGCCAAAAACTGCCGCCGGTGCAGAATCCGCTCAAGGCGCAGACGCTGTATCACAGGTTGTGGCTCGATCGATCGCAGGGGAAGTTCGACAAGGAGCGGTTCTTCGCGTACCTGCAATTACCTCGGCCGGTCGGGTACTTGTCGAAGGCGCTGGCCGAGTCGCAGGCTCGCAAGCAGTTTCCGGCGGACCTGAATGCCGATTTGCGGCCAGGCACGTTGCTGCCGCCGGTTGGCAATGACGAGCTGCTCGTGCGGAGTTACTTGCAACACTTCTTGCTCGACGCGGCGAACGCGAAGGAGTTTGAGCCGTTCGTCAACGACATCTATCTGAAGCATCTCTTTGCCGAAACGAAAATCCTCAACGGGCTGGGTGAGCCAGAGCAGTGGGCGGCGTTGCTTCCCGCCGAGCAATTTCAGCAGCTCAAGCAGCGGGTCGAGATCGAGTTCGATCCGACGAACCGCACGACGTTCGCGGCAGACGAAGCGGTGGCACTGGATCTGCACGTCAAGAACGTCGGCACGCTGATCGTGAAAGTGTTCGAGATCAACACGCGGAATTACTACTCGCAGCAGCTTCGCGAGGTGGACACGGATGTGAATCTCGACGGTTTGGTCGCCAACAAAGAGGCCACGCACACCTACAACGACACGCCGTTCCGCCGAGTCGGACGCCGCTTCGAGTTCCCGGAGCTGAAGAAGCCGGGCGTGTACGTCGTCGATTTCATCGGCAACGGCCGCAGCAGCCGAGCGTTGATCCGCAAAGGGAAACTGAAAATCCTTGTTCGCACGGCTCCGGCAGGGCAGGTCTTCACAGTGCTCGATGAGAAAAATCAGAAGGTCGATGCCGCGAAGATTCTGTTGGGCGGGCACGAGTACGTCGCGGACAAGTCAGGCGAGATCACTGTGCCGTTCACGCATCAACCGAGTCGGCAGCCGATCGTATTAATGAGCGGCCCGTTCGCGTGTCTCGAACACTTTCAGCATGAGGGGGAAGCATTCGCGCTGTCCGCGGGCATCTTCGTGGATCGCGAATCGTTGCTCAGCCGCAAGAAGGCGACAGTTGTCGTTCGGCCGCAGCTCACGCTCAATGGGACGCCGGTCAGCACCAAGTTGCTCAATCAGGTCAAACTGCAAATCGTTTCGACCGATCACGACGGGGTCGCCTCCTCGACGGAGATTCCGAATTTCAAACTGTTCGAGGACCGGGAATCAACGCACGAGTTCCAAGTCCCGCCACGTACGCAGTCGCTCAGCTTCCAATTGATCGGGCAGGTCAAGGTGCTCAGCACGAACGCGACGGTCAATTTGGCCGCGAGCGAATCGTTCGCGTTCAACGAGATCGACCGGACGGACAAGATCGAAGACTTGCACTTGCTGCGATCGAGTGACGGATACTTCGTCGAACTGCTCGGCAAGACGGGGGAGCCGAAAGCGTCTCGGCCGGTACAGGTGATTTTGAAGCATCGCGACTTCCGCGATCCGGTACATGTCGTGCTCAAGTCGGATAAGTCCGGCCGCGTGACGCTCGGACAGCTTGAGGACATCGTGGCGATCACGGCGGCGGGACCGGAGGGAACTCAGCACGCTTGGCCGATTCGGCCGGATGAGCACACATATTCGCAGTCGTTGCATGGGCGGGTCGGCGATGTGCTGACGCTGCCGTACGTAGGTCAGCCTGGCAAGGCTGACGTACGAAACGATCTCTCGCTGCTCGAACTGCGAGGCGATTCGTTCCTGGCGGATCGGTTTGAAAACCTGACGATCAAAAACGGGCTCATCACGATCAGCGGGTTGAAGGAAGGGGATTACGACCTATTGTTGAAGTCGCTCACTCGGCATGTCCGCATTCGGATCGCTCCGGGTGAGGCGAAGCATGGATATGTGCTCGGCAACGTGCGGCAATTGGAGACTCGGCCGCTGGCGGCGTTGCAGGTGGAGAGCATCAGGGCGGACGACAAAGAGGTTGTCGTGCAGCTTGCGAACGCGAACAAGTTTGCTCGCGTGCATCTTTTTGCGACGCGGTATGCGCCGGCGTTTCCGGCGGGGAATCATCTCGGAAAGATTCCGCAGGTGGAGCCGTATTCGATTCGGACGTCGCCGGCCGAGTCGGTGTTTCTGTCGGGGCGGAACATTGGGGACGAGTACCGGTACATCATCGACCGAAAGTACGCGAAGAAGTTTCCGGGCAACATGCTCGAACGGCCGTCGCTGCTGCTGAATCCTTGGGTGCTCCGTTCGACCGAGACTGGCGAGCAGATCGCCGCGGGGGGCGACGATTTCGCTCCGAAGGGTCCGCCTCCGGCCAGCGCGATGGCGCGCGGCGAAGGGCAGGGGGCCGGCGGAATTGCGAGGGGCGGGGACTTCGCGAATCTGGATTTCCTGTCCGAAGCATCGGCATTGTTCGTGAACCTCGTGCCGGACAAGGACGGCAAGATCGTGTTGAAGCGTGAGTTACTCGGAGCGCATCAGCATCTGCACGTCGTTGCGTGCGATCCTCTAAGCACGACTTGGCGGAGCGTGGTGCTCGACGAGCCGAAGTCGCGGTTTGTTGATCTGCGGTTGGCGAACGGGTTGGACAGCAAGAAACATTTCACGCAGCAGAAGCAGATCAGCCTCGTATCGGCCGGGCAGCCGTTCCATTTGGCGGACATCGCCACGTCGAAGTTCGAGGCGTATGACAGTCTGGCGCGGGTCTATCTGCTGTTCACGACGCTGACGCACGATCCGAAGCTGGCGGAGTTCTCGTTCATCCTGAACTGGCCGAAGCTCAAGCCGGAGGAGCAGAAGGAAAAGTATTCCAAGTTCGCGTGCCATGAACTCAACGTTTTCCTGGCGAAGAAGGATCCAAAATTCTTCAACGCGGTCGTGAAGCCGTATCTGACAAATAAGAAGGACAAGACATTCCTTGATCGCTGGCTGCTGGACGACAAGGTTGATCCGTTCCTGCAACCGTGGTCGCACGGGCAGCTCAACGTGGCCGAGCGGGTGTTCCTCGCTCAGCACATCAACGGCGAGCGGCCGAAGACGGCTCGGCACATCGACGAACTGTTCAAGCTGCAGCCGCCGAACATCGACCGGTTCCTGGTCCTGTTCGACACAGCGGCGAAGGGGAGCGCGCTGGAAACGGATGATGTGCTCGGTTTGAAATCGAATTTGAAAGAACGGCTCAACGAACGCGAAGTGATGTTCGAGCACGCGAAACCAGCCGACATGCCGGCGCCGGCACCGATGGCAGCAGGCGCGGCTGGGGCCGGCGGCAACGCGAATGAGTTGAACAAAAAATTGGGCGAGCTGGGAGGACCCGGAGCAAAAATGTCTGCTGAGAAAGCGCTCGAGACGAAGAGGGAAATGCGAAAACTCACCGAGCAACAGGAGAATTTCAGAAAAGATGCGTCAGCGGATCGCAGCCGGCGCGGGGTTGCGCGGGATGGCAAGTCGCAAGACGCGTTGCGCATGAAAGGCTCGGGTGCAAAGGACGCGAATGGCCTCGTGGAGTTCGATGCGGACGAAGCGAAGGCGGACAAAGAGACCGGGTATTTTGGGATCGCCCTTAGTGGCGAGCAGATGCGGCAGCTCTACCGCAAGATGGATCCGACCAAGGAATGGGCGGAGAACAACTACTACAACCTGCCTATTGCCGAGCAGCATGGCGATCTGGTCACGGTCAACTCGTTCTGGCGCGATTACGCTCAGCACGATCCGGCGGGGGGAAAGCCGTTCCTCAGCACGAACGTCGCGGACGCGAGCCGGAACTTCACGGAGATGCTGCTTGCGCTGGCGGTGCTCGATCTGCCGTTCGAGCCGGCGAAGCATGAAACGAAATTCGATGGCCCGCAGATGACGCTCGCGGCCGGCAGCCCGATGATCGTCTTCCACGAAGAGGTCAAAGCGGCCGAGCCGCGTGCGGACAAGGTGCCGATCCTCGTCAGCCAGAATTTCTTCCGGCACGGCGACCGCCATCGTCAGGAAAACGGCGAGCAGATCGACAAGTACGTTGCCGACGAGTTTGTCATTCACACGGTCTATGGTTGCCAGGTGGTCGTCACGAACCCGACGTCCGCTCGGCAGAAGCTGACGCTGCTGCTGCAAGTGCCGCAAGGAGCGATCGCCGTCGCCAACGGCCAGCCGACGAAGAGCGTCCACGTCGATCTGCAACCGTACCACACGCAAACGCTGGACTACTTCTTCTACTTCCCGGCGGCCGGCCAGTACCCGCATTTCCCGGTGCATGTCGCAAAGAACGGCGAGCTGATCGCGTTCGCGTCGCCGAGCACCTTCAACGTCGTGGACAAGCCGACCAAGATCGATACCGAGAGCTGGGACTACGTCTCGCAATACGCCTCGGCCGACGATTGCCTGAAGTTCTTGAACGGCCACAACGTGCATGGTCTGAACCTCGACCGCATGGCGTGGCGAATGCAAGACGCGAAGTTTTTCGACGCGGCTGTCTCGCTGTTGAGTGCGCGGCATGCGTTCAACATGACGCTGTGGTCTTACGGCCTGAAGCACAATCACGTCGCCGCGATCAACGAGTTTCTGCGGCACAGCGACGGCCTCGCCAACGAATGCGGCGGCCGATTGAGCAGCCCGCTGCTGACGATCAATTTGGTCGAGCGTCGCACCTACGAGCACCTCGACTACAAGCCGCTGGTCAACGCCCGCACGCATCGGCTCGGCCAGCAGCGGCAGATCGTCAACGCGAAGTTCAGCGAGCATTATCACCGAACTTTGCGAGAACTGTCGTACCAACGCAGCCTCACCGACGATGACCTGATGGTCGTCACCTACGACCTGCTGTTGCAGGACCGCATCGAGGAATCGCTGGCGACGTTCGCTCGCGTGAACCCAGAGCGGCTGCCAACGCGACTGCAATACGATTACTTCCAGGCGTACCTCGACTTCTTCACCGATAACCCGAAACTCGCGCAAGCCATCGCTGCCAAGTACACCGAGTACCCCGTCGATCGCTGGCGAAACGCCTTCGCGTCGATCAAGGCTCAGCTCGATGAAATCGACGGAGCCGGACCGAAGAGGATCGACTCCGACGATCGCAACCAAGAACAGTTGCAGCTCGCCGCGACCGATCCAAACTTCGACTTCACCGTCGAAGCCAAGCAACTGACGATCAACCACCAGAACCTCGACGAGGTCAAAGTCAGCTACTACCTGATGGATGTCGAACTCCTCTTCAGCCGCAACCCGTTCGTCCAACAGTTCAAGGGCCAGTTCAGTTTGATCCAACCCAACCGCGTGGACACGGTAGGGCTGCGAGAAAGACAAGTCGCGGCGAACGGCGGATTGGGCGGCGGACCTGAAGCGACTGAAGCGACCAAAAAGACCGAAGTGACTCAGGGGTCAAAAAAGGTCGAATTGCCCAGGGATCTGCACAACAAGAATGTCCTCGTCGAAATCACTGGCGGTGGCCAGACCAAGACGCAGGCGTATTACTCGAACTCGTTGACCGTGCAGTTCATCGAGAACTACGGCCAACTGAAGGTCACGCACGCGACGACCAACAAGCCGATCGCGAAAGCTTACGTGAAGGTCTACGCCCAACGTCCGGATGGCTCATCGCGGTTCTACAAAGACGGCTATACCGACCTGCGCGGCCGCTTCGACTATTCGAGCCTCAATACCAACGACCTCGACGCCGTGGCGAAATTCTCAGTGCTCGTGATGAGCGACGAGCATGGAGCGATCGTGAAGGAGGCGAACCCACCTAAGCAGTAAGATAGCCGACCAATGATTCAACTTGAGAAAGTGCATTGACAATCGAGCACGACGCGCAAGCGAGTGGCTATTCGGGAAAGGTCACTCGCTGGCGAGTGAGGCTATTGTCATTGAAAAGGAACACCATCCGGATGTGATCAGTTCCGTGACGGCGAACAATTCTGTGCCAGTGCAAAGCCGTAAGACGAAGGCCAGTTCTCGATTGGCGAAATTGCCGATATGTGGGAATCTTTCGGTGCGACTGCAAATTGAGATATATGGAAGTTGGTTGAATATCCGAAGCAGGAGCTGAGATGGCGAGTCTTTCTGGTGACGGAACGGCCGTGCTGCAGGCGGGGCGTCCTAGTCATCGGCGCAAGAGTCAGCGGCCTCGCGAGTGCGCTTTGCTTAGCTCAAAAGGAATTCGGGGTCACAGTGATCACAGACCAGTTCGCTCCGCAAGGGACGTCCGTTGTCGCCGCCGCGTTGTAAGAATAGCCGCCTGCAGTGTATGGCCATCATCAATTGCACGGGCATGGGGGCCACGAAAGTGACAGGCTATTTTGTTTACCGCTTTGAGGCGTGCTCATTCGCCTGCGAAATGACGGGAAGACCATACCCAGAGTGACTCAGACGCATTGCGTTTTCCGCGACGGGTCGGGGGAGGGTCGGGGATTCATCTTCAGTATTCCGCGCGGTGAAGACATCCTACATCTGGGGGGGGCTCGCCGAACCCGACGAACGGGACTTGCCAATCGGTCTGCACAACTATGAGCCCATTCGCGAGATGTACGAGCGCTGTTTGGAGTTTCTGCCGGTCTTACGCGGAGCCACGATCGATATTATCGAGCCTGTCCGTGTCGTACTCAGGCCGATCCGCTTTCAAAACGTCCGCCTGGCGTGCGTATTACTTCGGCATCGGCTTTGTGGTATCGCCGCCCGTCACGATACTTTGAAGCGCATCACGTAATTGATCGGCGAGTTTTGGGCCACCACCGACGAAGAGACGCGCGACGTTCCCTTCGCGGTCGATGATGACGGTTTGCGGTATCGCGGTCGCTTGATACTTCGTGGCGGCGACACCGTCCTGGTCGAGGGCTACCGTGACGTTCAACTTGTGCCGTTCCAGAGTCGCGGTGATAGTCTTAGGCGGCTCTTCCAAATTGACGGCGATCAGTCTCACGTCTTGTCCGTCGAATTCGTGAACCACTTTGTCAACCAGCGGCATCGTTTGCAGACATGGGCCGCACCACGTCGCCCAAAAGTCGAGGACCACGACTTTGCCTTTCTGATCGGCCAGATGAAATTTCTTGCCGCCACTGCCGAGCAATTCCAATTGAAAATCGGGGGCTGCCTTGCCGACCAGCGGAGAATCAATGCCCGGCGCGCGTCCATCAGGATTCGGGCCGTCTACATCCTGCGCGATCTTCGGTTCGACGGCGTGGTGCAGCTTCCAGCGATGATAAGCCAGGTCGGCCGCCGATTGTTCAATCGCGGCACCGATCAAGAATTGATCCACTTGATCGACTTCGGCTCGGCAATTACCGAGCACTTCGCTTTTTCCAGACAGAGCATTCTTAGCGAATTCCTCGGGGAAAAACGTCAGCCGAATGCCGTCGCTGCGCATCGCTTGGACGCGGGTCGTGTCCGAAGTCGCGACTGACTTGGGGGCAGCAGTTGCCGATGTGTTCGTCGAAACCAGCTCGTCAGGATGAAACCAAATGATTTGCGAGATGCGGTCGCGCGGGATCTTCTTTGTCTCGATGCGGACTTCGAGGCGGAGTTCCTGGTCGTCCATGTCGATCACTCGGCCACGCAGAAAGTCCCCATTCTTAGAGCGGATCAATTGTGTCGGTGGCGAATCCCGTTGCAGACGCGGCAGCGTCAGGAGTCGCTCGCGCTTTGTCTTGTTGAGTTTGGGTGGGCCGTCCACGATCGTCAGTTCCACCGCCTTGACCTTGTCGTGCGGCACAAACGTCGCGTCGGACAGAGTTGTTTTGAAGTTGATTCCTTCCGCGGAGATCTTGGTCACTTCGCACGGGATCGTATCGCCGCTGCGCAGGTGCATCGTTCGCTTGCCGGCCGTGGCTGATGCAGCAGCGGTTGGGCCGCCGGAAAGAGCTTTCAAAAAAGCATCTACGAAGCCGACTGGCTGTGGCTGATTTTGCGGCTGTGTGACTTTTGGCTGTGGGGGCGGAGGATCGCGATAGACAACTCGACCGGCCGCTCCGGCGCGCAGGGGGCTCCCGTTTGTACTGAAGTCGGGATGCCACACGAGACAACTCGCGCCGGGTTGTTCGCGACCGTTTGTCAGCCGGCCGTGCAGGCGTAAGCCATCCAGTTCCAGTCGCCCTATTCGGCCTTCAACGGATGAGTTCGCTGCCGAGTCGTCGTGCTTAAGAATCGCGAACGAGCGGAGGGCTGACAGCGGCAAACGCAGCGGTTCTTGGATTGCGGGATTCGTCAGCCGCAGGTGATCGTCAGCGATTGTGGTCAAGTCGCCGCTCAGCCGTGTACCGTCAAGGTAAACGGCTCGAAACCCTCGCGCGACTTCGTCGTTGGGAGGCGAGAGAAAAACACTGGAGATTTGATCGGCCGCAACTTTGATTTCTTCCTTGCCGTCGCGCACGGTGAACTGTTTCAAGTCGGGGTCGAATGAGGCGAGCGTGCCATAGGCAATTGAGCCGTCCGTGCGGTGCAACCGCGACTTGTTCGCCTGCACTTCGCGTGGTGGGATTCCGTTCCAACGGCTGATCCGCAAACGCTCCAACCGCACGTCGCCACGTTTGTTTGTCAGCCGCAGTCCTGAATGGACCTGCGGCTTTCGCGGCGTGACGTTGATCTGCCCATGCGGAGTCCCGTTGGGTGAATAGACCAATAATCGGCCCTTCTCTTGGTCTAGGTACGCCAGAAAGTGGGCACGACCAGCGCCAACGGAGGTTTCTTGAACGGAGTCCACGTCGGCCTCTCGTCCCAACTCACAACGGATGACCAATTCGTTATCCCAGACTTCAAAGCGAAATGCTCGTTTGAAGATGGACTCGTCATCGGAGTCGCTGACTCCCAGCGCGAACACAAAGTCCGGTCTGTTCTTCCAGGCAAGTTCAAACTCGATGATCGCCTGCGGGGGAATGCCAAAGTCGCCTCGAATGTTTGCTCCTTCTTGATCCGTCAGCGGTTGCCCCCCTTCTTCTCGCCAGTGCTTCGTGGCCGAGATTTCTTTCCACTCCGTCAATCCGTTCGGGCCGAGATAGATCAAATCAGCACCGCTGTTCCATCGATACAGTCGGCGAATTTGATCGCGTTTGACGTGCACTCGTCCGAATCGGGCGACATCCACCTCGGCCACGTCTGCGGTCAGGCCCAGCAGTTCCCCAAAGAGCACATCACCGGCAGCAAGTTCCAGGCAATACTCACCAATCGGTTTTGGTAGCGTGGAGGGGATGGCAAACTGCACGGCCGCGACGCCACCCAGCGAGAACTCGAATGGCTGGGTAAAACTCTTCGATTGCCAGCGCATGACGGTTGGCTCTTTCGAACTCATCAGCTCGCCAGGCACGAAGCCGCCGTTGGTCAAATACAGGACTGCATCGTCCGCACCGACGGCGGGAACGCATGCCAGTAGAATTGCGATCAACAGCGAGATTGATTTCATGTCGGAGTTCTAGCGTTCGTAAATTGGCAAAAAGCGGAAATTCAGCGCGACGGCCAGCAACGAAAGTGACGTGGAAGTTGCTGGGCCAAATTGGCCTTTGAAACTGCCGTCGGGTAGTTGCTGCGTCTTGAATTGACGAATCAAAAGTTTGTTCCATTTCTCCCAGGTATCGACGTCCCCTTGAAATAGCGCTTGTGCCTGGTAGTAGTGCTGATACTCCATCCAACCGAAACCGGAGGGACCGGTGAATTCCCATTTATTGACAAGATAGCCGAGTGTCGATTTGAACTGCGGAAGATCTTTTCGCCGGGCAATCGCGTAGACAAGTGTTGCGATTGAGATGCGGGCCAGCGATTCATCGAACCCCCCGATGCCTCCGGAGTACGCGACCTGGCCAGATGTGGCGGTCATCTTCGTGTAGTACGAGATCGCTTTGTCGATGACCTCATCGGGAACTTCGATACCGGCATTCCGTGACGCCAGCAAGCCGACCAGAACCGCTCCGCTGACCGAGGTGTCACCATCGGTCGCATCAGGAGAATACCGCCACGCTCCTAACGGATTCTTCTTCTGGGATGTGATCGCTGCACGAACCGCCAACTCCAATGCGGCTCCGATCGAACGCTGATCCTTCGCTTTTCCTTCCGGCCACAGACTTCGGTCATCAACCGCGCCGTAGGCCTCCGCCAGTCCTAACATGCCGAAGCCATGGTGATACATGCTGCCGCCAAAGTATCCCGTGCTTCCATTCTGTTGCGTGATAATGTTGCGGCACGCCCGCCGGACATTATTGCTGTACAACCCAAAGTTGGGGTCTTCTCCCGAGGCGAGAAACACCATCAAGCCCAAGCCGGTGACTCCCGGCCCTTGCTCGCCACCGCCGCCGGTCCAGTCACCATTCTCCGACTGCGTCGTCGCGAGATACTGCAAACCGCGCTCGTACATTTCACGCACATCGCGCGGGACAACTTCGCCCATGCGGGCGTTCGGGGGCTGTGCAGAAGCCGAGGCAACAAATCCCAAGACCGACGTGGCAAATCCCAAAGTCCAAAACCCCATAACCAGGGAATTTCCAAGCCCCAATAACCAATAGCCAACAGCCAATAGCCAATAGCCATTTCTTTGGGACTTGGAGATTGGACATTTCTGGGACAATGTGTTTTGGGCGTTGGTCATTGATCCCCCTCCTCCTCGTTCGTCAGCGCTCCGCTCTGCTTGAGCCACTGCTCCAAGCCACGTACTTGAGCGAATTGCTGATTTAAAACTTTCCATTCCGCGTCTCTGAACAGCGGCCGGAGGGTTTTCTCCGGGATCTTCGAGATGTTCCACATCACGATGTAATAGTCCTGCTGCTGGACGAAGCTTCGAGGCGGTTTGGTTTCATCGACGATCAGAGTGATCAGCTTCTGGCGCTGCTCGTCGCGCAGCGGCATTGCATTTTCGAGCATCGCCACAACTAGCTCGACCTTGGCACGGTACTGAAACTTCCTCCGCTCGCCATCAACCTGCGAGTACTTCGAGAGTTGCTCCCCCTTGAGCATGTTCCGCAGCGTCTTGTGGTACAACGAGTCATCGCCAAATAGCCCGGCCTGAAACTTCACCTGCAGTGGCGAGATGTCCACCCAAATCTCGTTGAACTTCTGCTGGTCCTTGCGCACTAAGAGGAATTTCTTGCGGACGACTTCGACCTTCTCGTAGAAAAGCACCATGTCACCTCGTCCAGCCAGGAGCAGCTTCTTCTTTTGAGACTCCGTGAGCTGACACGCTCGATCCACATCGTCCATTTGCAGCGACAGCATCTGATCCAACTTCTTTCTCGCCGCCGCAGCCGTTGGGAAGTTCTGAAAGATCCACGAGTCGAATTGATCCTCTTGAATCTCGAAGTTTTGGAATTGGACCTGCCCTGGCTGAGCTTCTGCAGGCGGATCGTCGTCATCGTTTTGAGCCAACGCGATCGTGTCCCAGAGAAGCATCCCTGCCAGCATGAGGATCACCGGCGGAATCGCTTGCCACCATCGGATCATAGGGGGGCAGGAAGGCATCATGATTTGATCTGTCTGAAGCATCGCCTAATTATTCTTTCGTCGAGTTGGCCAATCCCTGATCGTCGTCCTCATCCGCTGCACGCACCGGCCATTGACCGGATCTATGGAGCGTCGCTTCGATTTGCTTCGCCTGAATGATTTGTTTCTGAAGGAGTTCCCAAACTTCTTCAGATACGAGCGGCTTCAAGCGGTCCTCCAGCTTACCTGCCTCCACCAGCACGACGTAGTGGATGTAGCTGTTCCGTGTCTCCGGAAGGTCGCCGTGTTCAACAACCACTTCTACGAACTGCCGCCGGTTCTCGCCCGTCAGTATGAATCCATCAGCCATCCGTTGACACTTCAGGAGCGCGGACTCGACTGCCATCCGTTGCCGTTCGCGTTCCAGCGACTGCCACCGAACTCGCTGTTCGTCGGTCAGTGTGTGTCGCAGCGTTTTCCGAAACAGCGAGTTCTCGCCAATGAGGCCAAACTGCTGGGTCATTCGCAGCGGCTGTAATTCCCGCATGAGTACAACGTACTGCTGTTGATCGATCGGCTTCGAGGTCAGCTTCGGACGTAATTCCGCCGCGCGGGTGATGACCTGTTCGACGTCCCCGCGTGCAGCCAGCGTCAGCTTCTTCTTCTGGGCTTCGGTCAGCAACACATGCCGAGCGACCGATTCAATCTCCACGTTCGCATTGGCCTCCATCCGTTTCCGAAAGTCCGCGATCGCAGATTGTGGGACAACGTTACGCACAAGTTCCGCGGCTGGCACCAACTCAATGACCTGCACGCCGTTCACTTGTCGGACCACCTGTGCCCTCGCAACCCCTTGGACTCTCTGCACCACTTGCGGTTGCTGTCCACCAAATACCATCTGGTCGAACTGCTGTTCGCTGATCATATAAGTGCGGCCGCCGACAGCCGGCGCAGCGTCTTCTTCGTCCTCCTGCAAAACCAGCAAGCCAGCGACCGCATTGCCGGACCCGCACAGCACCAGCAGCACCAACACCCTTCGCAACAAGGCCGGCATCCGTCCACCGCTCGGCGCGGCGACATCTGGGGATTGGCTCGCGAGAATGGAATCGCGGCGATCGGTCACGGCGATTCGTCCTTCTTTTCTGGGGCCGCCTTCTCTTGGGCTTCAACTTTGATCTCTGCGTCCGCTTGGGCGGCTGGCTCGGCCACTGCATCCTCGGCTTCCATCACCTGCACGAAACCAAAGCCGGCCCAGCCCCAGATTTGGTTGTGTTGTTTCGGAATGCTGCTCCAGATTTGCTTCTGCCTCTCGGTCAGCGCGGGCAGGACTTGAGCATCGGGGATGACCGGCATGTAGGTGTCGCCGTACATGAAGGTTTCGAGTTGTTGGCCCCAGGCGTCGTTCCAATTCGTGTTTAGAGTCTCGGTCAGTTTGCCACGTTGTTCGGCGGACAGCACCAAATCCTTGTCGAGCTTTGCGATCAAATTGAGCAGTGCGACTCGCTTGCGGGCGGCCGAGCGTTTCTCCAACTCGACTTCGTAGCGTTTCGCCTGATCGGCTGAGAGCGTCGCCTTAGCCGACTCGAGCAGTTCGTCGGAGATGATCTTCCGTGGGTCGGGCCACTGCGGCTCCTGTCCGGGGCGGACTCCTTGCTGCATCTTTTTTTGAATTTCGGAAAACTTCTTGACGGCCGTTTTCAAACCGACGTTGCCGGCCTCTTTGAGCTTCTTGGATTGCTCGGCGTTCGGCTGGCAGACCGCGTCGATGAAGTTCAATTCCCCTTTTTTGAGCTGGCGAAACTGCTGACGGAATTGCTGCTCGAGCGGATCACCGCCGGCCGCCGCAGCATCGCCATCTACGGGGACGTCGACCGCCATTTCTCCAGCGACCACGGCCTCAATTGCGATGGCCTCTTCAGCTACGATCGCACGACCACCCAATGCGGCTCCGAAAACCTCGAACACTTTGCCCAGCGCTTCGATTGTCTTCATCGCCTGCTTGGCTTTCGCCTTCGGATCGGCGGCGGCCTCAGGTTCCGCCTTCTGCTCAACGGCCGGCTTATCATCGTCCGCGAAGGCGACGGTGGTCAGCAATAACATCCCGAACAACAGCGGCTTCATAGGCACATCTCAGAGTAGTTCCAATTGTCTGCCTTTCATTTTCCACCAGCCGCAGGAGCTCAAAAGAAGCTGGCAGAAAATGAAGGGCGAAAAATGGAGGACAGACGGGGTTATTTGTTGGCGTTCTTTTCGAGTCGGTTGAAGTACTCATCCAAGCCGGTGCGGAATTCTTCGGGTAGCTTCGGTCCCGAATCTCCTGTGGCTTGCGAGACACCGTGATCCTCGCGGTTTTCCTTTTCGTTGACGCCGGTGCCGATGAGCGTCAGGGCCGAGTCGTTGGTCGTGCCGCTACCCCCGCCGCCGGGATTCGCACCGCCACCGCCGCCTCCTTTGGGATTGATCCGTTTGGATTGCAGCAGCAATTCGATCGCTTCCGTCTCGGCCGCGACCGCCGGCTTGCCGGTGTCTGCTTTGCTCAGAATCGTCTTGGCATCGAACATGACCGAGGCGACTTGTCTCAACAAAGCGATTTCCTTGCCAAATTCTTCCTCACCGTTTTCGAGCGCACGAATGCGATCGACGACGATCTCCGTCCGCTCGCCGAGCTTGTGCTGCACTTCAGCGAGTTGCTCGGCCTGCCTGGCGTGCTCTTCAACTTTGATGGCCGGTTTGGCTTGTTCGGCGACGCGAGTTTCTTCACGCAGATTCACTTCGCCTTCGAGGATTTGCAGAACTTCCAGCACGATGGATGGCGGCAAACTGCCGCGCGATTTGCCGCCGGGTCAGGTGCCTCCTTTGGTCGGATCGACCAAATCCTCCGCCCACCGGTCCATCGCGTCCGACCAGTACTCGCATTGGGCTATTGACAGGCCGTTCTCCTTCTTGAGGTCATCGCCGAGCGCTCGCAGTCCGCCGATGACATCCTGTGCTCGCATGTCGTCGAGCACCGCTTTGAAGGACATCATCCGACGCCGCTCGAAGTACGCCTGCAGGTCGTCCATGATGTTGGAGATCGATTGGCTGCTCTTCGCTTCCTGAGCCACCAGTTCCGTGAAGAGCTTCGTCGCCGATTCCTTGGCCGCATTCGGAGGCAGGCCAAACGCATCGCTGACCTGATCGCCGATGCGGCCTCCGATTTTGTACTGCAGGCGAGACTCCGCCTTGAGCCGCTTGACCAGCGTGCTTCCTTCAAGATTCGCCAACACCTTGTTGAGTTCATCGGTGAGCTTCTCAAACTCGGCGAGCAAGTCTTGTTGCTCTTTCACCGCTTCCTCGACCTTCTGATCGGCGGGGCACTTGTCGTCCCCTTTCTTCGGCGGGCCAATCAGCGTTGTGGTGGCCAGTCCCAAACTGGGCTTTCCGGATTTGCTGGGTGCTTCCGCCGATCCGTTCTTGTCGTCCTTCTTCGCGAAGCCGTGAGTCGATTCGACATCGTTGACCGACGGGACTTTGGTCGGCGGTTGCTTTTTGGCGTTTGGATCTGGTTCCGTCGGCTGGCCGGCGGCGGACGCTCGCGTCTCGCCCGCCTTTGGAGACTTGTTGCTTGGTGACTCAGAATTCGACGCGGTCTTGGGAGCCTGCGACGCCTGCTTGAGCAGATCAGCAACGGATGGCATCCGATTGCCGGAGATGTCCTTCAGGATGTTGAGCATCTCGGCCCATTTTTCGAGATGGCCCACGCCGATCTCGGGATTGCGCATCGCCTGCTTGACCAAGTCTTCACCGTTGAGCGCGAGGTTCGACAGGCGTCGTCCGTTAGCCCGTTCGGCGGCGGCTTGCCCTTCGATCTTTTTGCGATTCTCGGGTTGATCCAAATCGCTGGGGGACATTTCGCGCAGAGCCTTATTCGTTTCGTGCAGCGCCATCTCTTTGTCGCGGACTTCCAGCGACTGGCGATGCCACTTGCTGAGCATCTCCGTCACCCAGATCGCGTGCTGTTCCGCGTTGAGTACATAGAACGTGTAAGTCGGCGAATAAATTCGCTCGCGACCGGGGAAGTAATCTTCGGCGAACAGCCGCACTTGGATCGGCTGCGGTTCGATCCCCAGCGAGGTGGCCGAGAACGTACCGGCGAGTTCGAGTTGTTCCTTGTCCGCTCCGCCTGCCGCGAGGATGCGCTCCCCTTTGGCCGGATTCTTGAAATTCGTCGTGTCGATTCCCCGCCAGTCGATGCCGACTTGTTTGACTCCGAAATCGTCCTGAGCACGAATCTTGAAGTTCAGCGCCTCCGAATCGAGGACCACTTTTTGTCTTGGCAAATCCTCGGCCGAAAGGGACGGAGCTTCGTCCTCGCGGCTATTAATCGTCAGTACGAACGGTTCTTTGCCGGAGAGCTTGTGCTCGTCGCACCAGGTGAATTCCACCTTGCGAGTCTCCGAGACACTGATGCTGGGACTTGTCACCTGCTTGCCACCCGGTGCCAGCGGCTTTCCGTCCAACTCTGCCGAAGTCAACGCCCGGCTGGCTGTCGCGGTGAAGGTCGCACTGCTCCCTTGCACGAGCGAGATCGTTCCACCACGCACATCTTTATGTTGCGACTGAGTGCGGCCGAGGTACTCCGGCAAAGCCACATCCGCTCCGATCGAGGCCAGTTCGGGCCGCATCATCGGCTGCACGCGAACTCGCTGCGAAAGATCGCCAATGCGAACAATCAACCAGCCATCGTCGATCTGGCCTGGAACTTCAAACTCGTACCGCCCCTCGCGCAGCTTGGCCGCGATTGGCCGCTGTCCACCGAGTTGCACTTCACCCTGGTCCGGCTGCCAGACCGATTCCTTCGCCAACGTGACGGCAACGGTGAACGGCTCGCCGTGAGCAACCACCAGACGATTCGAGACGGGTTCAATGGACGCAAACGTGTACCGCGGCGTGTCGCCCCACGGCATGAGGAACCGCGCCCATGCATTCGTCGCGGCAGCGGGGACAATCGCCAGCAGCGCGACGGCGATGGTCAACGCGATGCCCGCCATGACTCCCCGACTGCGATGCTTCGGGTTCGGCACCGAATCGCTGAAGTCCCGCTTCGTCGCAACCTCGGCCACTTGTTTCACGGCCGCTTCGCACAAGGCCAGCGACCGAGCCTGCTCGCTCTCGCTATGCACCAGTTCGATGATGCCCAGCAACTGATCCCCCACGCTGGGATGCTTCCGGGCCAGCAACCGCGCGAGTTGTTCCAACTTCCGCTGCTGCCAAATCCAGCGATGCAGCGCCAGCGGAATCAATCCGCAGCCAACCATCGCCGCCACAAAGATGCCCAACCGCACCTCCCATGGCGTGTCGAACACTCGGTCCAGCAAGAAGGTCGCCAAAAACGCGACCAAGATGCCGACGACCGAGCCACAAACGGCCTCGACTAACTTGACCGTCCACACGCGCCGACGAAAGTCGAGCAATTGCGTCTGCAACGACTCCGGCAACGTCAATCGATGGTGAGCAAGACTCATGGCTCCGATCTCCTTCATGGACACGAGCACCCGTCAGACGCATGCGGATCATATCAACCCAATCACCTTTCGACCCACCCAAAATACGCCCAGCAACAGCACCAAAAGTCCGGCATAAACCGGGTGGCTCCAGAGTTGGACGCGGCGGATGGACGGTAAAGGTTCCGGAAGATTGGCTAATGATTGCACGATTTCTTGGACTTTCGACGGTTCCAGCACTTTGCCCCGCGTGACGCGAGCGATTTCCTCAAGCACCTCTGGCCGAGCCGGTTTGCCGACTCTTTCGGCAGCGACTCCTTGCACGAAGAACGAGGTTTCCAGTGTGGAGTTCGTTTGCTTGCAGAGCAGCGTGACTTCGTGCTTGCCCGGTTCTTCGGCGGCGAAGCGGCTGTGGAAGACGCCCCATTCGTCACCGGCGGAGATAAACCGAACTGTCTCGGCTTTTCCAGACGGAGCCACGATGCGGGCGGTGACGTCTCCCTTCGCGAGCGGCTCGCCGCTTCGTTCCATCACGTTCGCGTGCAGGGCCAACGTCTGTCGCATCTGCGGCTGATCGGGGGAGTAATACAGTCGCATGGTTTCCCCTTTGGCCATGTTGCGTTGGTAGGCCATCCAGCGGACGACCTGGCCCCAGAAGCGATAGTGGTATTTGTCTTCGACTCCCTTTCGCCAACGCCATGCACCGTCGGTCCCCATGAACAAGACCTTGCCCGCTCCGAACGTGCGAGTCACCAGCAACGGCAATCGACCGTACTCGTTGGTGATGTCCTTGTGGACCGCGAGCACTTCGCTGCCGGCCTTCGCTTTGACGACCGGCGCGTACCACTGGAAGCCGGGGAGGTCTTCCCAGACTTCCATGTTGTCGTCGGTCGTGTCAGCCAGCTTGGTGAGCAAGCTGCGGCGTCCAAGTTCCATCAGCTCAAAATGTCCCGGCGTGCGCGAACCCCAACCGCTCGGCTGGCCCTCATCGAGCACCACCGGGTTGAGGTCGTCTAATTCCGTGTCGAGCAAACTGAACTGACGACCTTGCATTCCCGGCATGAAGACGAGACCGCTCGCTTGATGCTCCACCAAACCTTTGAGCAACCGGCATTGCTCTTGTGTGAGTTGCCCGTCGTCGATACCGACATCGCCCAAGAACACAACGTCAAACTTCGACAGCTCATCAAGCCCGCTCGGAAACTGTTTGATGTAGTCCTTGTTGCCGCCGCCAACTTTGCTCAGCCCCGGATGAAACAGCAGGCATGAAACCTCGACTCCCGGATCGCGCGACAGCGCGTTGCGGAGATAGCGGTACTCCCACCGCGGATAGGATTCGACAACCAGCACTTTGAGTTTCTCTTCGCGAATCACGATCGGAGCGGTCAGTTTGTTGTTGTCGATCAGTGTCTCGTCGCTGTGCTTGGGGACGTCGAGCGTCAGCGTAAAGTCGCCGGTCGTCTTTGGTTTCCAGGTGATCGATTCGCTCGTACGACCCATCGCGGCGATGCGAACTTCCTTCGTGACCTCGTCGCCGTCCGACGTCTTGAGCGTCACGGTCGTCGTCGTCTCGCGCGGCAAAGAGCTTTCGATCGCGAACGGAATCCGCACCGACTTCCCCGCGATGCCGAACGTCGGCGCGTCGAGGCTGAGCAATTCCAAATCCGGCAACCGAATCGGACTCCCCACCGGTACGGTGAAGACCGGTACCCCCTTCAATCTCAACCGCGATGCCGCCTGCACCGGCGGCAGACCTTCGTTCCAATCGCCGTCAGAGATCAGCACGACGCCCAGCAAGTTCTTGAACTTCTCCGGAGCTTCCGCGAGCGGCTCATGCAGATCGGTCCCGCGTCCCGGCTGAGGTGACGCGAATGGCTGAATCACGACATTCATCTTCTCATTGAGCTTCACCCATACCGCCGCCTCGGTCATCCCGGCAATCGCTTCCTTTCGAGTCATCAACGACGAATTCGGCGTCCCCGGCGAACTACTCGGTGAGATGTCCTTCGTCCCCATGCTGGTTGAGTCATCCCACAGCACTGCGATCGACGGCTTTTCGTCGGGGCGAAATTCCTCGACCCATTCCGGCTGATTGAACATCACCGCCGCCAGCACGACGATCACCAGCCGAAGGACTTCGAGCATCCCCAACGACGGCCGATACCCCGATCGTCGCCAAGCCGCCCAACAGAAGCCGGTCGCGACCAACACCGCAATCACTGACACAGCCAGCGATCCAGGGGTCCATAAGAACGTGAGTGAACGGGTGGAGTTCATAACAACCAAAAAGGAGATAAAGGCGATCGGCATTCGGAGTTCGGCCGAATGCTGTCAGCCGATTGCCATTACGCGTTTTTAAGCGGACACAACCTGAGTCACTTTCTTTGGCAAACATAACGCCGCCTCGACGATCAGGGCGATGATCATGGCGACGAGGAACAGACGCCAAATCTCTTGAATCAGCGCGGCGAGGTTGCCGGCTTTGTCATCGACACGAGCGAAGTCCAGCCCTTGAAACAACTCGGCGATTCGCCCATCGGCCAGCACTGCCGCTTGATCTTCGGCACTCGCGCGGTTGAGCGCCAGCAAGCGTTCGCCTCCCGAATAGACTCCGCCATGAAACGCGAATTCGGTGGAGAGCGCGTCTGGCGGCCCAGCGAGTTGTTGCCACGCAGTCGGTTGCTCGCCAGAGACATCCCCTGCCACCAGTTGCCGAGTATTCCCCAGTACTGCCGCGCCTAGCCCAAGCGCTCGTTGTACGAGCACGTACAAGACGACGCCGTTCTCGGCCAGCGACGAGTCAGCCGCAGCCGGAGTCGTCGCGCAGAAATACACGCCGCCACGATTCGTCGTCACTCGAGCCAGCAACGGCGCACCCCCTTTGAGCGTCGCCAGCGGAGTGTGTTCTCCCGATAAACCGCAGTGCTTGCGGACCTGCAATTGTCCGACGGGCAACGCGGCTCCGCTTTGAGTATTCGCCAGCAAGTCTTGATCGACGCGCCACGTCTCGATCGCGATGCCGTCCGGAGATTCATTCCACGATTGCCAGGACATGCCAGCGAACGAGGTACTCGTCACACCCTGCGTCGGAAAGAAGATGACTTGTCCGCCGCGATCGACGAGCATTTGAATCGCATCGGCCGTTGGACCATCGGGCAGCGCCGCTTGCCACAGCACCAGCGAGACTTGATCCCACTCGACGGTCGGCAGTTGATCGACCGTGAGCACTTCCGCCGCGAGTTTCATGGCCGGATCGGGTGAAATTCCCGCCGACAGTTGCAGTGGTCGAGCGGCATTCGCGTCATCGGCCACGATAATCGTCTGCCGCACCGCCGGTCGATCGAACACGAAATAGAAATCGTTGTCCGCCGAGTTCGCATCCGCCGGGATCGAGACTTTTCCCCATCCTCGATCTTTCGAGCGTTCAATCGGAATGCGATGATCCTTCATCTCGAACGTTGAGCCGCTTATTTCAAAGGTCGCTTCTGAGCGTGCCCCTTCGATCTCGAACGAGACCGGCACCGAAACTTTCTCGGCATCATCCGCGACCCCTTCGCGGCTCAGTTTGAGCGACACAAGTAACTCGGCCCCGTCGCTGCTCTGTTGTCGTCGGACATTTGTGACGCGCAGTGACACGTTGCCTGTCGCTGACTGCGCGTAAGCCAGCAAGTGAAATCGCACCCCCTGCGTCAGTTCGAGAAACGCATCACGCAGCGTCGCCCAGCGGCCGCTTTCCGAGTTCCAATCGTTCGCGCGGATGTCTGAGCAGATCCAAATCTCCGTGCGCCCCGACTTATTCGCCTTCACATAATCGTGAGCCGCTTGCAGCATTACCGGCAGGTCGGCCGACGCGCTGGACGGTTCAGTCGCGGGCAGATTCAGTAAAACTTCGGGTGATTCGATCTCGCGCGGCGTATTCGTCGTGCTCTCGATTAACACCCATTTAGCCGAGCCGAGCAGGCCCAGCGATCGGGCCAACTGATACCGCCCCGTATCGAGTTTTGTTCCGACTTGCCCTTCGCCTTGCTGTCTCATGCTCGGCGACCGGTCGAGCAAAATAATTGTCGTATCGGGCCGACCTCCGGCTGTCAGCCCCAGCCAACCGCTCGCCAGCGGCCGAGCAACGCCGAAGATCAACCCTGCAATCGCCAAGGTGCGAAAAACCAGGATCAGCCATTGTCGCAGCTTGGCATACCCGCGCGACATCCGATTCGCCGCGAGCAGAAACATCATCGCTCCCCAGCGAATCGTCTGAAACCGACGCTGGTTGATGAGGTGAATCAGAATCGGCAGCGAGATGAGCGGCAGACCGGCGAGAAGAAGCGGTTGAAGGAAGCTCATCGCACCCCCTTCGTCCGAGTACGGCCGACGAGGAATCGCATCAGCACTTGCTCGAAGTTTTCGTCGAGCGTGACCGGATGAAAGTCGACCGCCGACTCCAGCACGACCGCCAGCAATTCGTCGGCATATTTCTGTAACGCTTTTTGGTAGCGGTCGGCGATCTCGTTCGGTTCCGCGAAGATCGACGGACCACCTTCCATGTCGATAAAACGCATCGGCCGACGAAAATTGAAGTTGATTTCCAGCGGGTCGAGCAACTGAAACATCGAAACGTCGTGTTTGCGAAACCGCAGATGCTGCAAGCAGCCGCGCAGCAAGTCCGGTTCGACGAAGAAGTCGGACAGAATCACGATCAAGGCTCGCTGCCGAATTGTCTCAGCCAGTTCATGCAGTACCCCAATCAGCTGCGTCTCGCCGCTCGGCTGAGCTTGTTCGAGGATGTCGAACACGTTCATCAGATGCGCGGGTCCGCGCTTCGGCGGGATGTTGCGGACGATCGTATTCGCCACGCACGACAGCCCGACCGCGTCCCCTTGTTGACTCGCCAAATAGGCCAAAGATCCGGCCAACTTGCGGGCATATTCGATCTTCGTGATGCCGGTCGAACCAAAGTCCATCGACCCGCTTGTGTCGAGTACCGCGCACAGCCGCAGGTTGGTATCCGCCTCGAACTCTTTGACGTAGAAGCGATCGGAGCGTCCGTAGGCTCGCCAATCAAGCCGCCGCAGATCATCGCCGGGAACGTATTTGCGATACTCGGCGAATTCGACGCTGGCTCCACGATGCGGACTGGTATGCCGCCCCGACACGCTTCCCAGCATCGGTCGCCGCGAATTCAAGGGCACGGCCGCCAGTCGCGACAGCGCGCCGGTATCCAAAAAGCTGCGAGGCTGACGATCAGCAAACATCCGTGGGCTTTCGGGAATCGAATTGTGGGGCACGCGGCTCGCGTGCCGAAGTTGTGATTGTCTTTGTTGGACGGAAAAGCCTGTGCACGCGAGCCGCGTGCGCCACATCACGCCTCCGCGTTCGTTTCTTCGAGCAGGCGCCGCACGATCTTCTTGGCGTCGATACCTTCAGCCTGCGCGGCGAAGGTGGTAATGATGCGATGCGTCAGCACGGGGACGGCGACCACTTGGATGTCTTCCAGCCGGACCATGTAACTCCCCATCAACGCCGCGCGGGCTTTCGCGCCGAGGATCAAATTCTGCACTGCTCGCGGACCGGCTCCCCAGGCGACGAGTGGCTTGAGCCAGCCGGGAGCCGTCTCGCCGTTCGGGCGAGTCTTCCGGACTAACCGCGCCGCAAATTGATAGATGTGATCCGGCACGGGCACGCGACGGACCAGATGCTGATGGCGAATGATGTCTTCGGCGTGCAGTAGATGACTCAACTCCGGAAGATCATCTCCCGTCGTCGTACGAGCGATTCGTACCTCTTCGTCTTCGTTGGGATAGTCCAGCTCGATCAAGAACATGAACCGGTCAAGCTGTGCTTCCGGAAGCGGGTACGTCCCTTCCTGCTCGACCGGGTTTTGCGTGGCCAACACCAGAAACGGAGCTTCGAGCTTGAACGCCTTGCCGACGACGGTGACCTTCCGCTCCTGCATCGCTTCGAGCATCGCTGCCTGCGTCTTTGGGGGCGCACGGTTGATTTCATCTGCCAGCACGATGTTCGCGAAGATCGGCCCGTGAACGAACTCGAAATCACGTTTGCCACCTGCTGTGTCTTGCAGGATGTCGGTGCCAGTGATGTCCATCGGCATCAAGTCGGGAGTGAACTGGATGCGGCTGAACTTCAGCGACATGGTCTCGGCCAGCTTGCTGACCAGCAGCGTCTTGGCCAGCCCCGGCACCCCCATCAACAGCGCGTGCCCACGAGCAAACAGGCAAATCGCCAACCGCTCGATCGTGTCATTCTGGCCGACGATGACTCGGGCGAGTTCTTTTTGCAGCTTCGCGTAAACTTCGCGAAGGTGGTCAATCGCCTGGACATCGGTTTCTGACAGCTTTTCCGAAACGGTCGTTGCCGCGGGCTGAGACATGGATGCATTCCCCAGTTGTTGGATCAGAGAGGTCTGTCGAGCGGATCGAAGAATTGCCCGAGCGTCTCGGTTAGTTCCTGGCGGATTATTCCCGGTCATTCGACGAATATCCACGCAGTCAGGTTCCGGCAGAATTTTCAACGAACGGCCAGCGATCGTCTTGGCAAGTTCTGCGTGATTCGCTGAACTCGTCCGTCGGGTCCGTGCGGCTCCAGTCTTACCACGGCACCGTGTGGCCGCGATCGTGACTTGGTTCACTGAATGGCGGACGGAAGTTGCTGCGTCCTCGATCGCCGTTGCGACCGTGCGGCGGAACAAAATCACCACGATCACGACTCGAGCCTCGCTGCTGCGAACCAAAGCCACCGCGCGGATCACCGGGAGGCGGACCGAATCCACCACGTCCACCTGTCAGCGGTTGTGAGTCCCATCGTCGATCATCCGATCGGTGGGACTGGGAACTCGGTCCTCGATCCAAATTCGGATCAGCGTTGTCGCGCTGGTCATTGCGATCGTTATTGTCAGTCCGCCGGCTCGGCTCGCGGTCTTATGGATTGGGATCCTCAGCGAACGAGAATGAGTCGGCTGGGATCAAGTTGACGAAAGTTCGCTCCCCGCTCGTCTCCTCAGCTGACAGGGGACTGTTTGCAAGCGATGCAGCGGCAATGGCCGTTGTCAGACTTCAAATCGCGAGACGCGTACGCGAATTCCGGATAAATTAAATTGGGTTGAGCGTGTGTCAGACATACGCTGCGTTCATGATCATCCACGAAGAATAAAAATTAGTTTGACAGGCGGACGCGTCACGATCGTTATTTCGCATCCGCCGTGAGTTCAGCAGGTTGCCCAAATTGAGGGTGTTGAACGACCGATCCAAGGAGTTTTGCAATGCTCTCTGCAACGCGTCCAACACGTTGGCGGCGAGCGATTCTGTTCCGAGCAGCCGCCATATTGCTGGGTTTGCTGCCGTTTGTCCTGGCGGAATTGACGCTGCGAGCATTTGGTTTCGGACATCCAAGTTGGCACGACGACCCGTTCGTCGGCTTTAGCGCGGTGCGGCCGTTGTTTGACCTGAACGAGGCGGGAGAGCGCTACGAGATCGCTCGGTCGAAGCGAGTCTATTTTTATCCGGAATCGTTTGCCGTCCGAAAAACGCCGCGCGAGTTTCGCATTTTTTGCATCGGCGACTCGACGGTGCAGGGGAACCCGTGGACGACTGAGACATCGTTCACGACTTGGTTGGAGATCTGCCTCAACACGGCCGATCCGTCGCGCGAGTGGAACGTCATCAACTGTGGCGGCGTGTCGTACGCCAGCTATCGCATGGTCCCGATTCTCGAAGAGGTGCTGCGGTATCACCCCGACTTGGTCATCGTCCATTGCAGCCACAACGAGTTCCTGGAAGACCGCACCTACAGCGAACTCAAACGAACGCCTTACTGGCTCTGGCGACTGCACGAGCAGACCTTGCAGCTACGGATTTACAACGTGCTGCGATCGGCGATGCAGTTGGGAGGACGAGACTCCCGCCGAGCGGTTGCCTCGACGGATGACTCACAAGGGCAGCAACTAGGTGGGAGCCTCGCCCTCGAGGAGGAAACTCTTTCGCCGGAGGTCGAAGCGTTGCTCGACTACCGTGGCGGGTTGGAGTTCTATCACCGGGACGAGGAGTGGCACCGCGGCGTCATCGCGCACTACGAATTCAATCTGCGGCGAATGACCTCAATTGCTCGGCAAGCCGGCCTCCCATTGATCTTGATGAACCCCGCGTGCAACTTGCGTGACTCGCCACCATTTAAGGCCGAGCATCGCGCGGGTCTGGCCGACTACGAACGACAGCAGTGGGACGATCTGCGGGAACAGGCTCGTCAACACTACGCTGATCAACCCGTCGAGGCCTTGCGTTTGTTGCGTGAGGCTCTGGCAATTGACAATCAACATGCGGGAATTCGGTACGACTTGGCTAAGGTCTACGACTCACTCAGCCAATTCGACGCCGCGCGGGCCGAGTACGTTCGGGCCAAAGAATTGGATGTCTGTCCGCTGCGAATTCTCGAACCGATGAACGAACTCGTAACTCAAGTCGGGCTCGATTCGGGCACACCGGTGGTCGACGTTCGAGCGTTGTTCGATCGGCTCAGCCGCAACGGGATTCCTGGCAACGATTGGTTCGCCGATCATGTGCATCCGACGATCGCGGGCTATCAGCAAATCGCCGACGAGTTTGCCGAGGAACTCGAACGGCAAGGGATCGTTCACCTGCAACACGAGTGGGGCGCCGAACGACAGCGAGTTTACGACCAGCATCTTCAATCGCTGCCGCCGAGTTATTTGATCGAAGGCCAGCGGCGGCTGAAATCTCTGATGCTTTGGGCTCAGGGCCGAGTGATGAGGGTGTCGCCGCGCCATTCACGTTAGGGTGAGGCCAGCGCAGTGCCGGCACTCCGCTGGTCCCATCCTGCGGCTTGCGAAGTGTTCACCGCCGATTAAGGTAGTCGCGACGGGAGAACTTCGATGCGTCGTCGCGAGTGGTTGAGCTTAACGAGCGGTTCCGGCCTCGCCTTTTTAGGTGAGGTGCTGCGGCAGCGGTCTGCTGGTGCGGATGAAGGATCGCGAGGAGTCGGGTTCGGTCGTGCGAAGTCGGTTTTGTTGGTCCTTGCCAGCGGTGGGCAGAGTCAGCTCGAAACATTCGACCCGCGCCCCGATGCGCCGCTGGAAGTGCGCGGTCAGTTCGGTGCGATCGAGTCGTCTGTGTTTGGCACGTTTCTGTGCGAGCATCTACCTCGAATGGCGCGGCTCGCGCATCGGTACGCGATCGTAAAGTCGATGTCGCACGACGACCTCGATCATGGCTCGGCGCTGTATCTGACATTGACCGGGCAGTATCACCAGCGGATCAGCTCGAATCCGCCGCCGCGCGAGACGGATCATCCGTTCTTCGGTTCGGTGCTCGAGCAGGTGCGGCCGAGATCGAAGTTCCTGCGGACGTCGGTGATGGTGAATGGTCCGGCGCTGGTGCCGTTTGAGCCGGGGCCGGGTCAATTTGCGGGACTGCTCGGCAGGCGATTCGATTCGCTCGTCATTGGTGATTTGACGACCGACCAGCCAGCGATACCGGGATTGGAACGTCTGGAAGAAGTGAACTCTGAGCGACAAGCGGTTCGACGCCGATTGCTCGAGCAATTAGAGCCGATCAGACCGCAATCCACTCAGCCGACGATCGACATGCAGACTCTCTACCAGCAAGCCTACGAGATGCTTGACCGTCCGACTGCACGACAGGCGCTGGACCTGGACGCGGAACCCGCCGCGCTCCGTGACCGTTACGGTCGGCATCGTCCGGGGCAGGCGTGCCTGCTCGCGCGACGGCTGATCGAGGCCGAAGTGCCACTGGTCACGGTTGTTTGGAATCACTCGAACCGCGGCCAAGACAAGTACCCCGACGAAGAGGAACAATTCGGTTGGGACACGCACAACGACATCTTCGATGTGATGGGCCGCAGCCTGCTGCCGCGCTTCGATCAGAGTTTTTCGGCGCTGTTGGAAGATCTCGATCAGCGCGGGCTTCTGGAGACAACGCTCGTCGTGTGTCTCGGCGAGTTTGGCCGCGCACCGCTGGTCGCGCTCGAATCGAAATTCCAGGGAGCCTCCCCCGGCCGCAAGCACTGGGCGGCGGCGTACTCGATCGTTGTGGCCGGAGCCGGAGTGCGCGGCGGAACAACCGTTGGGGTGACCGACCGCCAAGCTGCGTATCCGATCAGCACGAAATACGGCCCGTGGGATGTCACCGCCACGATCTTCCATGCACTGGGGATCGATCCGGCCAGTCACTTCTACGACAGTTCCAACCGTCCCTACCCGATCAGCAGCGGCCAACCGATCGCGGCTCTGTATTCGTGAGTTGGTCGATCAGCCCTTGGCCTGCACTCGAGGCAGGACAGCAGCTCCTGATCGCGAAGAAACAGTCGGCCGCCGAAGACGATTGGTGGTGTCCAGATGCCGCCTCACGGTCGTCATTGTTTGGTTTGTTGCGGGATACGGAAGCGGCCCGACTCTTTCCAACCCTTGGTGCTGGTCTCGATGAGGACCGTCGTGCCGTCGCTTTCGTCGCAGCAGTACAGGCGACCGTCAGTGCAAGTGACGGAACCGGCCTGCGGTTTCTGTCACTCCGACCAAACGAGCTCCCCCGACGAAAAGTTTTGGCAGAGCCGACCGTGATTCTCCCCGAAGCCGAAGTGATGCTCACCAAACCGCACGACTTTGCCGTGATGGTTTGATAAGTTTTTGCTGACGTAGACCCGCTCGGCTTTGAACGACTCGCCCCTCGTCCTGAGGTGAATCAACTCGCAACCGTGACTGGCCCCGACGATGACGTACATCCGCAAGCCATGAATGATCGGCGAGTTGACGACCTCGATCCCGTGATCGGTTGCAGCGACTCCGACGATGCTGCGGTTAGTGAGCACGACATATTTCCGGACGGCGTAAATCTACGCGGCCATTGGCGATGTGTGTGTGTGGCCTGATCCGTGATCTCGCTGCTGTGCCAGACGACATCGCCGGTTTTCTTGTTGAGCGCCGCGAGCGTACCCCGCGGTCTGCCGGGGACACAGACCAACTGCTCGCCATCCACGAGCGGCGACCAGGTGAAGCCCCAGCCCAGTTTTTTCGGACCACCCCGCATCGGATTCACTTCAGCCTCCAATTCCGTCGGCAGATCCTTGCGCCAGATTTCTTTGCCGGAGATAGTCTCGGAGCAAATCAGGTTGCCGTTGCTCCCCAGCGCGAAGACCAAGTCGCCGTCAACCATCGGCGCGGAATTCAGGCCTGCATTCCAGGAGTTCCCCTTGAAATCAAATGTTGGACCAAAACGCGTCGCCCAGGCTTAAGCCACGCTCTGGTCTTTGACCTCATTCAAGTTGAGCAAGATCAGAAATTTGTCATCGTTGCGGCCGCCGATCGTGAAGAGTCGCTCGCCCACGATGGCTGATCCGGAGCATCCCAACTGAGGACAAATCTGTAGCGAAAATAGATGCCGACAAAAAAGAAACAAACACGAGCAAGCGGCGTTGAGTTTGCATGCAGCGCCAACTTTCCTCGCCGCATATCGTAGCCAAGACTCCCGGCTGAAATGTCAGCGACGAGAACTACTCGCCGGCGAGTGGCCTCGCAAGCAGACTGACGATACCGTGGTATCGGTTTGTCATAGCGATGTGACTATGGGGACTCCTTCCGCCTTCAAGTTTTGGTTGATCCATGAGTTTTCGCAGGCAGTTCGTTCGACGGAATTGGTTCTGGCCGCGTGTCGCCATCTACGCCATTTGTGGGTGGCTGCTTTTGGCAGGCCACGTTGAGTCCGAAGAGATCAAAGGGCGGGTCGGCTATTCGATTGCGATGGTGTCGCCGTATGGCGTGGATGCCTATGTGCCGAACAAATGGGGCAGCTTGAACGTCCAATTGGTCAACCCGACCCGCGAACCGTTGGAGTTATTATCGACAACGTATTTTGAAGAAGAACCAACGTTGCAGTTCGGTCGCCGTGTTTGGATTCCTGCGCGGTCGCGAATGGAAACGTGGCATCCGATTTTGATGCCCAACATTGCCGCAGATGCAAAGCGGTTCAACCTGCGGTCGCTGGTGATGGATGCCCAAAAAGCTCGCGAAGTGCTTATCCGAAGTGATTCCGGGTATTTGCAACTCGATGCCGTTTTGCGGCGCGCTGAGGCTCTGCCGGTGACCGCGTTGATCGACTCGCTGGAAGAGTCGCCAACGGCAGAGTCTGAGGCTGCCTATGAGTTGGTTGTCGCTTCGCGTTTGCAGTCCAATTTAAATCAGCAGGTCAAATTACTTTCCGATCGGATGCTTCCCACGGGTGAAGAGAGCTTGCAAGCGATCGATCAACTGGTCATTGCTGATAGCCGAATCGTGGATGATGGAGCGGGCCTTTCGGCCATTCGCCGTTGGCTGTATGGGGGTGGGCGAGTGTGGGTCATGCTCAATCGCGTCGACCCGCTTGTGCTGGAGCGTTTGCTGGGGGACGAGTTTTCTGGAGAGGTCGTCGACCGCACTGGTCTGACAACCGTTCGGATGGAATCCTCTTCAGCGTCGGGTGGTGAGCGATGGAGCCAGGAGTACGAACAACCTGTGGACTTCGTACGCATGGTCATCTCGGAAGTGGATGTGGCGTACTCCATTGATGGCTGGCCTGCTGCATTTTGGAAGAACTGCGGCGAAGGTCGTTTGCTGGTGACCACGTTGGGACCGCAGGGTTGGATGCGTCGGCGAGCGGCGTCGGAAACGAGTGCTCCGGATCAGGGGAAGTACGCGCTTTTGGCTCCGTTGCAGGATTTGATCCCAGCCCTCTTTATGCCGCGTCCCGGGCCGTTGCTGTCGGAAGAAATGCTGGAACCACAAATGCGCGAATATGTGGGCTATTCAATTCCGTCGCGCTGGTTGGTTGGCAGCCTGTTGATCGGTCTGTGTGTTCTTTTGGCGGTCTTTGGATTTTGTCTGTGGCGGGCGCACCGTTTGGAACTGATGGGCATGATTGGTCCGGGGCTTGGCCTGTCTGTGAGCCTTGCGCTGGTGCTGGCCGGCCAGCATCAGCGAAGTGCGGTCCCGGCCTCGGTGACAAGTCTGCAGTTTGTGCAGGCAGTCCCGGGGACGGATGACATCCGCGCCCAAGGAGTCGTTGGGTTATTTGCTCCAGAGGCCGGGACCGCCAACTTGGCCGGAGAGCGCGGTGGCTGGCTGATGCCTGAAATGACTGGTCTGAAAGGAACGACTCGGCGGATGGTCTGGACGGACCTCGGAACATGGCATTGGGAGAATCTGCTGGAAACAGCCGGTTTGCGCAGCGCGACGTTGCAACAATCCGGAACGACATCCGAACGGATTGAGGCCCGCGCGACTTTTGGGCCCACAGGAGTCGTCGGTCGCCTGCACGGTGCAGCGGGACATGCACCTTCTGACGTGGTGCTGGCAACGCGTGACGGTCGGATTGGCGTCAATATTCACAACGATCTGACGTTTGTCGCGCCTACGGACAGCGTTTTCACTGCGGAACAGTACTTATCTGCCGGGCTGTTGACGGACGAGCAAATTCGACGACGACGGACGCTACTGCAGTTGCTGACAAATCCGCAGCGTCGCGACTACCCCGGCTCGGCTCAGTTGCTCTTCTGGTCCGATCCATGGGACCTTGGATTTCGATTTAGTGAAAGCTCCCAATCATTCGGAGCGACTTTGGTTGCAGTGCCGGTGCAATGGGAACGTCCACCTTTGGGAACCGAGGTGGCAATCTCCGCCCCGTTGCTGCCGTATCGAGCCACAAAAGGACCCGACGGCGAAATCCCTTCTGCGCTGTGGGATGCCAAGCAACACACTTGGCAGGAAAAGGCCGCTCCCTCTGCCACGTGGCTGCGATTTCAAATTCCGTCAGTGTTACTGCCGCTGCAAGTTCAGCGGGCGCGGCTGACGATCCAAGTGGCTGGTCCAGTCGGTAAGCTGGAGATCGCCGCCTATCGTGAGCCGGACGTCGTGACTTTGAAAACGTGGATTGATCCGGTTGGCACGTTGGAGCTGGACATCACTGACCCTGGATTTTTGAACGTGTCAGCGGACGGGGGATTGCTGTTGCGTGTCTCCGGCGGCGACTCGGACCGACCCGAACTGACGGATGCCGACTTGAAGCTGGAAGAGAAGCGGAGCTTCTGGCAGATTGAGGTATTGACGCTAGATCTACATGGCAAGACCGCCGCATATCCAAAACCGGAGTGACGTATGCGTTTCCTGGTTTGTTTACTGCTGGTGTTGAGCACCTCGCTGACGATGCTCGCAGCAGATGAAATTCGTCCCGACTTCGCGATGGAATCCGATCCCGTTTTGAAAATTCCCGAGCCGGTGGTCGGATTCAGCAAGAAATTGAAACCGTTGTGGCTCAGCGCGCTGGCTCGTCCTGAAGCGGACTTGCAACGTCTGTCTGCGGACACGATTGCTCAGGCGCACTCTTTCGGAGTTCCGGAATTGATCGAGGCCGCTCCGCTCCTGAAAAAGATCGTCACTGCCGATTCGACGCAGCCCGTTGCTCGTTTTGCGGCTGCGCGAGCGTTAATCGTCCTGGATGCGAAGGAGGCCGCGTCCGACCTGTTCGATGTTTCTCAACAGCACGGGGCCGACTTACGGCAACTGATTGAACCGACACTCGCAAAGTGGGATTTCAAGCCGATTCGCAGCGTATGGCAGCGACGGCTCAACGCCAAAGAGACGCGGCATCGTGAGCTGCTCTTGGCAATACATGGATTGGGAGCAACTGCGGATGACTCCGCCGTACCGTTGTTGTTGTCGCTCACGCAGGATGTTCAGCAAACGTCCGCGACTCGATTAGCGGCAGCTCGGTCGGTGGGAAGAATTCGGGCTGCGGAGCTGGAAGCGGACGCCGAGCGATTGTCGCAAACAAAATCCGCAACGATTGTGGATCGACTCTGCGCTGTGGCTCTTTTGGATCGGCACACGACTGAACCGGCGCAGCGGGTGTTGCTGCGATTGGCACGTGATCTTGAACCGAGTGTGGCGGCCGCCGCTCTGACACGACTCAATGCCATCGATCATGATTTGGTAGTGCCGCTTGCTGAGAAAGCGATGCAGAATGACGACGCGCCGGTCCGGCAGCAGGGAGTCGAAGCTTTTGCGGCTCGCCCGACGCCAGAACGAGTCGCGGTCCTCGCCAGGCTGCTTGACGATCCGCATCCCAAACTGCGAGGTCGCGTGCGCGATGCGTTGTTTGATTTGGCGAAGAAACCCGATTTGGAATCGGCAGTGCGAGAGTCGGCGACCTTGACGCTGGCCGGGGAGCAATGGCGTGGCCAGGAACAAGCCACGTTGTTGCTCGGAGCGCTTAATCACAAGCCGGCGGCTCCCCGTTTCGTAAACCTTCTCGAATCCGATCGCGGCGAAGTGATGATCGCGGCTGCTTGGGGGCTGCGGAAACTCGCTGTCCGCGAAACTCTGCCGGCGATCTTCAGCAAGGCCACACAACAAACGGAAGCTCTGCTAAAGAATGCTAATTCCACAGAGATCGAACTGCAGGTGGCCCATTTGTTCGAGGCCCTGGGTTTGATGCAGCACCTTCCTGCCGATGTATTGCTTCGCAGGTACTTGCCGAAAGATTCCAGGCTCGGCGAGTTCTCTCGCAGCGCGGCGATTTGGGGTCTGGGACACATGCACGCCGGCCGGGCTGATGAACCGTTGGCAGTGTTGATGGTCGAGCGTCTGACAGAATCCCCGGCGGCGATCCCGTTCGAGTTCACACGTGTGCGCTGGGCGAGTGCCGTATCGCTCGGCCGATTGCGAGCAACCTCCCAAGTTCCCAGGATGCGCGAGTTTCTGGGACCAGCGGTCTCGCCGGTCGTGACATCACTCGCGATTCGCTGGGCGATCAACGAAATCACCGGTGAGCTCTTGCCCAATGCCAAACCGATGGTCATCTCAAAAACTGGTTGGTTTTTGGAATCGCTCGACAACGACGACTAGATCTGGTGACCTCCACCTGGGACACCTCCGTGAGCACCGAGACGACGCCTCAACCGAACTCTGATGACTCCGGCGACGTCGCACGAGGTCCGCAGTTCTGTCGACCGACTCCGGCGGAGAGCGGTGTGCTGTGGACGCTTTGGCTGACTTATGGAGCGTTCTACTTTTGTCGCACAAATCTCTCAGCGGCCGTGCCTGGAATGAACTCGCCTGTGAGCGAGCGAGGATTGGGACTCAGCGGCGAAGAAACAGGTTGGATTCTGGCATCTTTGAAGATCGCCTACGGCTTGGGTCAGTTGCTCAATGGGCAGTTGTCCGAGCGGATTTCGCCGCGCGTGTTGTTGGCCGTCGGGATGTTCTGCTCGGCGGGCTTGAACGTGCTGTTTGGGCTCAGTGAAGGATTTTTCTTTCTGGTGTTTGTCTGGGCGACGAACGGCTTCTGTCAGTCGCTGGGCTGGACACCTTGCGTGCGCGTGATGGCGAATTGGGTTCCGGTACCGCGACGCGGTCATGCGGTTGGTTTGATCGGCACCGGGTATCAAATCACGCAAGGCCTGACCTACCTGATTGCCGGACAGGCCGCCGAGCATTTCGGCTGGCGAGGTGCGTTGTACGTTCCTGCTATTTTGTTGACGCTGACAGGCGTGTTCATGTTGGTCTTTCTGCGCGACGCTCCTCCTGAAGACCAGGGGACTTCACCGGGTGACCCGGTCGTGGTTGCTCCGGTGTCGCGACCAAGAATGCCGCTGGCGGAGAGTCTCTACTGGACACTCTACAACCCGTCGCTGTGGCTGTTGGGGTTGGCGTTGGGATTACTCAACGCCTGCCGCTACGGATTCACCGATTGGGGAGTCAAGCATCTCGTGGATACGCAAAAGATCGGTGTTGGCAAAGCGACACTTCAATTCTTCGTGATTGCGATCGGAGCGACGGCTGGGTCTTATCTGGCCGGCTGGGCGACCGATCGTTTTTTCGGAAGCCGGCGAGCTCCCGTGGTCTGTCTGTTGATGGTGCTGCTGGGTGTTCTGTCACCGGTCTACGGATTCCTCGCCGGGCACAGCGAGATCGGCACGATGGTCGTGTTGGTGGTGATCGGCTTTTGCATATTTGGTCCGCAAGTGCTGCTCGTTGGTACTGCCCCGTCGGATTTGGCTCATCGCGGCACTTCGGCGGCAGCGGCCGGATTCGTGAATTTTCTCGGCTACATGGGGGCTGCCACGGGAGATGTTGTCACCGGACATTACTCCTCTGCCGCACAGGGAGGCTGGCGGAGTGTCATTTGCATTTGGGCGGGCTGGGCATTTCTTGGAGCCTTCATCACCGGCTTTCTCTGGAACACGTCGGCTCAAAAGGCGAGAGAAGTCGTGATGCCCAGCTTTGCCCCAAAGCTTGCCTCACTGGTGGCGCTGGGCATCGCGTGTATCGCTATTCATCGAGGTCAACAACCTGCTGAGTTACAGTGGGCAACGTATTTCGGTTTGGTCGCACTGGCCGCGACGTTCGGCAACCGTTGGTTCGCCGTACTGGGGATCATCGTCTCTGGTGCCGGCGTGGTGACGGTCTTCGTTGGCTATCTGCGGAAGTCGGGAATCACTTGGGATCAAACTGCGGCGATGGTCGCCTTCGGGCTGACCATTGTGGCCGCACTGATGGTGCTGATCGCACCGAAGGGCCATCCATGCGAGTCATTGTCATCGCCGCCGGACGGGGCCGACGCTTGATGCCCACGACGGCCGACGCACCCAAATGCTTCGCCGAAGTTGAGGGCCAACGCCTGCTGGATTGGGCACTGGACGCATTTCGCGCGAACGGTCTGAACGACATTTGCTTTATCGGCGGATATCAAATCGACAAGGTGCGAGCGGACTATCCTCAGTTCACGTTTCGCCACAACGCCGATTGGGAGCACAACAACATACTGCTCTCTTTGTTTCACGCCGAAGACCTGATGGACCAGCCGTTTCTCTGCTGCTACAGCGATGTGCTGTTCAACGCCGACATCATCGCTCGACTGGCTGCCGCGTGCGGAGACATGGCGTTGGGTGTCGATACCGAATGGCTGACGCGCTACGAACACCGCACCGAACATCCTCCCGATGACGCCGAGAAAGTGACCGTCGCCAACGGCTGCGTCACGCGAGTCCATCGTGCGATTGATCCCGCCGCAGCTCATGGCGAGTACATCGGCGTTGCCAAATTCTCAGCTGCAGGAGCCGCGAGATTAAAGCAACACTTCCATCGTTGCCGAGAACAATTCGCCGGCCACCCGTGGCGTGAAGCCGCCGTCTTCGAGAAGGCTTACAAGATTTTGCTGTTCCAAGAGATGATCGAAGCGGGCGAACGCTTCACGCACGTCGATACGCCAGGCGGTTACATCGAGGTCGATACGCAGCAAGACTTCGAGTACGCGCGACGAAACTGGACCAGCAAGCATTTGGGCAAACGAGCATGAGCAAGTCACTTCTTTTTCCCACGTCGGTCATCGGCTCCTTGCCGCGCCCGCAATTTGTCAAAGACCTGATCGCCGACGATTGTCTGATTGTTGGCGATGAGTACCGCCGCCTGATGGGTGCGGCGATTCGCACTGCCGTTGCGTTGCAGGAGACGGCCGGCCTGGATGTTGTCACCGACGGCGAATGGTGGCGAAAGTCGTACATCGGCGTGATCGCGGAGCTCGCGCACGGCTTTGAACTCAGCCGCAATCCGGCGGACGGCCGGCCGTGGACGGTCGTTGTGGATAAGCTCAGCCCGAAGCAACCGGGCTTCATTGCGCAAGAGATCAAGTTCCTGAACCAACTGACCAACAAGCGAATCAAAGCCACGCTGCCAGCTCCTGCGCTGCTCGGCGAACGCATGTGGGATCCGGTCAAGTCGTCGAAGGCCTATCCGACTCGCGACGCCTTCGTGCGGGACTGCGTGCCGATTCTCCGACGAGAAGCCGAACTGCTGCGCGACGAGGGAGTGTCGATTCTGCAAGTCGACGATCCGCACTTGTGCCTGTTCGTTGATCCCGACGTTCGCCAACAGTACACCGACCCTGATCGAGCCGCTGACTTCGCGGCGGACATGGACAACCAGGTCGTCGATGGCATCGACGGTCTCAAGCTGGCCGTCCATCTCTGCCGCCGAGCTGGCGCACGAGCACGCGGCGAGGCCGATCATCGCGGTGGCTACGATCCGATCTTGAAACAGCTCGGCCGCCTGAAGGTGGGCCACATCACGATGGAGTTCACCTCCCCCGGAGCCGGGGACATGTCGGTGTTTCAGCGACTACCCGAACACATCGAGATTGGCCTCGGATGCGTCAGTTGTCAGCCCGGTCAGATCGACTCCGCCGACACCATCGTCGAGCGTGTTGAGATGGCGCTGAAGTATCTCAAGCCGGAGCGGATCACGCTCAATCCCGACTGCGGCTTCGCTCCTGGTTCGGCAGCCAATGTGAGCCTCGACGAGGTCTACACGAAACTCCAAAACGAAGTCGCCGCCGCTCGTCGCTTGCGTGAGAAGTACGGATGATCCAAACGCGAGAAGCCCGGCTTTCGGAAAAGCCGGGCTTCTGTGGCGATTTCAAATTTGGTTCTTGCTGAGTTAGCTCTCGGTCGATGCGTCGGCGGCGGACCCTTCCGACTTCTCTTCCTGTTTGGCCTCTTCTTTCTTGGCGTCGTCCTCTTTCTTCTTCTCTTCCTCGGCCTTCTTTTTCTTGTCTTCGGAGTCGAGCGCTGCTGTCAGTTTCTTCTGTGCTTCGACGAGCTCATCGGCCGACTTCTTGGCGGCGGCGATAGCGGTTTCTTTGTCCGTGAGGGCTTTCTTCGCGGCGTCTTGAGCGGCGGCCACTTGCTTTGCGGCATCGTCTTTCACCTTGGCGAGTTCCGCATTGGCCTTGGCTTGTTCGTCCTTCGCCGTCTTTGCCGCAGCTTCGGCAACTTGTTTAGCCTTTTCGGCGGCCGCGGCTTTGTCCTGTGACTGCTTCGCATTCTTGGCAGACGCTGCTGCGTCAGCACGAGCCTTGTCGCGTTCAGCAACGGCAGCTGTTTGCTCGGTGCGAGCTTTGTCGCGATCGGCCACGGCGGCCTTGAGGTCTGATTGCAGTTTGGCGAGCTGAGCTTGGAGGTCTTGGTTCTGCTGCGTCATGTGAGCCAGTGCGGTTTCCGCTTTGGTCGCGTCATCGGCTCGCTTCAGGGCGACGTGGTATGGCAGCAGCGTTCCCTGGCAGCATTGCGTCTGAATCTGTTGCAGGTTGGGATCGACGCAGCAGAACTTGTCTTTGGCGAACGTATTCGCCGAAAAACTCGTCACAATCAGCAAGCCAAAAACAATCGCGTAATTCTTCATGGCGGAACCTTTCAAAGCTTTTCAAAAAACGTAGGCGGGCTGCACCCTCACGGGGGCACAGTGGGTGTTACCTGTCATTCCAGACCGAACAGGCAAGATACGCAGAGTTTTTCACGGTCAGATCATCGGCTGCCGATGGTTTCCCGCCAAAGGCCCACTCTGCGCAACGTGGGAAACTCACGAAGACAGATTCGAAGATAACCACTGTTCCGGATTTACGAATTGGACTGTCTCAGCGGCAGAGGTCAAGCAACTTGGCTGCGGAGGTTGCCAAAATCAATTGTTTCGGTGACTTATCACGCGCGGAACCCTCTGGTTCCATAATGTAGGAACGTGGTTTCACCCGATCCAGCGACGATGTTCGTCAGCGTTTCGCTGTGACGGTGGGCGGTTTCTCGTCTCGAGCCGTCGGTTCCGAAAGTCACACCCATTGCAAACTGTCTTGTGTCCCGCCAACTTAAAATCTCGTTGCCCCACAATCTGGCATTGAGCACACGGGAGACTCGCTTGGCCGACGCGAAACGCGAACAACTGAAAGTCCAGGAGCAGAAGGCGATTCTTGTCGCCGTGCTCGAAACCGGCAGTCGCATCGACAAGGACTCCGCGCTCGATGAGCTTCACGGATTGGTCAAGTCGGCTCGTGCGGAAGTGGTCGGCGAGTTGGTACAGAAGACCAATCAGCCCAGCGGGGCGACGCTGCTCGGCAAAGGCAAAGTCGAAGAAGTGAAGCAACTGATCGCGGCGACCGGAGCCGAGGTCGTCATCTTCGACAACAATCTCTCGCCTTCGCAGGGACGGAACCTTGAGGCGGAATTGAACTGTGTCATTGTCGATCGCAGCGAAGTGATTCTCGACATTTTTGCGCGACGGGCGCAGACCTACGAAGCGCGGTTGCAAGTCGAGTTGGCTCAACTGTTGTACTACCGCCCGCGGCTGAAGCGGATGTGGACGCACTTGGAGCGCATTGAAGGAGGCGTCGGTGCTGGGCGCGGGCCTGGTGAGAAGCAGATTGAAACCGACCGCCGATTGATCGACCAGCGCGTCGATGAATTGAAGGCGAAACTCAAAGATGTTTCCAAACGCCGCGAGCGGATCGTTGCTACACGCCGCGATCAACCGACCGTCTCGCTGGTCGGATACACGAACGCTGGCAAAAGCACGCTGCTACGGACGTTGACCGGCGCGGACGTGTATGTCGCCGATCAGTTGTTTGCAACGCTCGATACACGCACGAAACGCTGGCATGTGCCGCACTGGGGCGAAGTGTTGCTCAGCGACACTGTCGGGTTTGTTCGCGATCTGCCGCACCATCTGGTCGCGTCATTTAAATCCACGCTCGAAGAGGCTCGACAAGCGGATCTGCTGTTGCATGTCGTTGATGCCAGCCATCCGGAAGCCGAACGGCAAATCAACACGGTCGATGAGGTGCTGGAAGAGATCGGCGTGGATCGGACTAACATGCTGCTGGTGCTCAACAAAGTCGATGCGGTCACGGATCGCAGCATTGTTGATGTATTGCGAGTGAAACATCTCGACTGCGTCAGCGTTTCGGCTCGCGATCGATTGGGGCTCGAGAAGTTGGAGTCAGCCATCGTTGCCCGGTTGGGTGATGGGATCGTCGTCGCGGAAGTCGAGACCAGCGTGTCCAACGGCAAGCTGTTTGCGTTCCTGTCGCAATGTGCCGAGGTGACCGAACGCGTTTACGACGAATCGAACTGCGTGCGGCTGAAATGCCGCATCGATCGTCGCTACCTGGCGAAGCTGCGAGCCGAGGGGGACGTCGTCACGCTGCGGGATACTTTCGGCCGAGCCATCGTGAGTAGTACCGACGATTGAATTCGTTCCGGGCCTCGAGTTCGCCAAGCTTGGTTTTTCTTGGGTGGAATACCGGGGCTATCCGAAGGTGGGATTGGCTGGGACCGTGGGAACATTGGGCACGGTGCAGATGGCTCACACACTAAATCGGATCACGATTTCGTCGCCGTCGCGGATGACAGCTTCCTTGCCTTCGGTACGGAACAGGCCGTGGGCTTTGACTTCTTTCTCCGAACCGAGCCGCAAGAGGTCATCGGTGGACATGACCTCGGCGCGGATGAATCCGCGAGCGAGATCGGTGTGGATCGTGCCGGCGGCTTCGAGGGCGCTGCTGCCGCGCTTCAGCAACCAGGCGTGCACCTCTTTTTCATCGCAGGTGTAGAAGGTGATGTGCTCGGTGATCTCGAAGATCGCGCGCAGCAGTTTGCTGCGGCAGGATTCGGTCAGCCCCATTTCAGAGGCGAAAAGCTCACGGTCTTCTTCGGGCAGCGATGCGACTTCCAGTTCGAGTCCGACAGGTCCCGCAATTGCGGTGATGCCGATGGCGTGCAGATCGGCGAGTGGCTTGGCATCGACGGACGAGTCGGCCGTGTTGAGTACCACCATCTTCGGTTTGCGAGTCAACAGCGCGAACGATTTCGTCGCCTTGTCTTGGACGTCGGTGAACGGGATTCCGCGGAGCGTCTGGCCATCGCTGAGCTTCGCGCTGACAAATTCGAGCGCCCCAAGTTCGGCGGTCAGCTCGTCTTTTTCGGTGGCGGGACGGGGCTTGAGCAGATCTTTTTTCAGCTTTTCGATGCGATTGCCGACGACTTGCAGGTCGGCCAGAATCATGTCGTCTTCAAAAGCTCGCGCTTCGGACAGCGAATCGATTCCGTTGAAGACTCCGATCACTTGGACCAGTGCGGACGACTCGCGGATGATTCCCAGCCGCTGGGCATTGTGGACGTTGTCCCCTTTCATCAAGCCGGGCGTGTCGAAGAGGTCGATCTTCGCAGGTGAGATTTTCTTCGGCTTGTGGAATGCAACCAGCTTGTCAAATCGCTCGTCCGGCACGGTCGTCATTCCGACCTGGCCGAGATGCGATTTCGAGACATCGGGCTTGTGCCCGGTGAGCAACTCAAACAGTGTGCTCTTGCCGCTGCCTTGGTATCCGACCAGTCCGATTTTCATGGCGCACTTCCAATGAACCTTGCTGAACTCGCCAGAGTTCAGTCAATTGGCGAAACCGTGTGAATTCTGGCGAATCCCGTTACGAAAACATCTGCCACTTGCCGGTCGGCTCAAAGGCGTTGCGGAGATGGCGGATTTCGTCTGGTTCACGAGCACCGTCCGACCAAACGATGGCGACGACGTCAAAGCGGGCCGAGTGCTCCAGCAGTTTGTGTTTTTTCAAATAGACCAAAGCCATCTTCGTCAGCTTCTTTTGTTTGTCGGGCGTGACCGCTTCTTCAGGCCGACCCGCCACGAGCGATGAGCGAGTTTTGACTTCAACGAAAACGATCGTCGTGCCATCGAGAGCCACAATGTCAATCTCGCCCAGTGGTGTCGAGTAGTTCCGCTCGACGATCCGGAGGCCTTGCCGTCGGAGAAATCTGGCGGCTGCCCGCTCACCGCGATTACCAAACAGCTTGTTCCACAGGCCCGGCATCGCGCTGGTCCCGAAAACCTTTGGAGTGCGACGACCAGAGTCGTCACCTTTCAAAACGCGATCGACAATGAGAGGTCAGTTCGTCTGTCAATCAACGTGTCTTGAGCGGCAGAGACGCCGGACTCCGCATTCCAAATTGTGATTACTCGGAGGAAGGAACCTCGACCTTGTCTTCCCGGGCTCGGCGTTGGACCAGCTTGGTGGCTTTGCCGACTCGCTTGCGGAGGTAGTACAGCTTGGCCCGTCGCGTCTTGCCGTGGCGGACGACTTCCAGCTTGGCGATCTTCGGCGAGTTGACCGGGAAGATTCGCTCGACCCCTTCACCGCCAACAATGCGGCGGACGGTAAACGTCTCGCGAGTGCCGGCTCCACGGCGAGCGAGGACGATACCCGTAAAAACCTGGATGCGCTCTTTAGTCCCCTCCAGGATTCGGCAGTGGACATCGACGGTGTCGCCGACTTCGAACTTCAGCGGGTCAGGTCGCAGGAACTTGGTTTCGACTTCTTGGATCAACTTGTTAATCATGATTCAGGACTCCCTGGATCGCGACGCATTTTCGATCGTCGCTGGCGTTTCGGTTTCTTGTCTTTGTCGTCGACGACTGGCGGGACCAGGTCGCCGCGACGCTCTTGGGTTCGTTGCAAACTTTGTTGGTCTTGCCAACGTTGGATTTCGGCGTGATTTCCGTTGAGCAGAACTTCGGGAACCGTCATGCCGCGGAACTCGCGGGGGCGCGTGAACTGCGGGTATTCCAGAAGACCACTTTCGGAAAACGATTCGTACTTGTGTGAGGTCTCGTCACCGAGCACTCCGGGAATCAACCGGATGATCGCGTCGATCATCAGCATCGCCGGCACTTCGCCGCCGTTGCAGATGAAATCGCCGACCGAGACCTCCAATGGCTGCAACCCTTGTCGGATTCGATCGTCGAACCCTTCGTATCTGCCGCACAGCAACAACAGCCGTTTGTGCTGAGCGAGTTCTTCCACCAACTTCTGATCGAGTTTGCGCCCTTGCGGGGTGAGCATCACCAACTGACCCGGTTGTTCCGCATCGGGTTGGATCGCTTCGATTGCATCGAACACGGGCGGGCACATGATCAACATGCCCGGTCCGCCCCCATACGGTTTGTCGTCCACTGACTTTCGTTTGCCGGTCGCCCAGTCTCGGAAGTTCCAGAGCTTGACGCTCACCAGCCCGCGTTGGATTGCCAACTTGAGCAGGCTCTGCGAGAGGTAGCTCTCGAACAAATCCGGGAAGAGCGTGAGGACGTCGAACCGCATGAGTTGCTCGGCTTAGCTGGCCTCGCCACTTTCAGCCGGTGCTTCCTCAGCCGGGGCTTCCGCGGGAGCCGGAGCGGGAGGAGGCTTCTGGGGAGTCAGCGCCGGAGCGGCCACTTGGTCCGTCCAGCGATTAGTCTTTACCTTCTTGATGAGCGTGGCGACTCGATCCGACGGCAGCGCGCCGACCGATTGCCAATACTCAATCCGCTCCATTTTCAACTTCACGCGAGCGGCTTTGTCTTTGACCATCGGGTCGTAGGTGCCGACCTCTTCGATGGCCTTGCCCTCGCGAGCCTTCTGACGATCGATGACCACGATCCGGTAGAACGGCCGATGCTTGCGACCAATTCTCGTCATTCGAATGCGAACCGACACAAGATTCTCCTTGGTTAGCAAGAGGAGAAGCGTGACGCAGTGTCACGTCTCGAAAACAGTGATGGCAAACTCCAGCCGTGCTACCAAGGATGCTGAATCGACAAACGATCCAGATCCTGAACTCAGGCGAGTTCAGCGACATCACTCGGCTTACACGGGCCGGCCGGCCAGAAAGGGACGTAGTGTGACGGGATCGCCCCGCCGACTCAACCGACTTCAGCCCGAAAAATCACCAGTTTGGGGCCTGAACGCGAGGCATCAAGGGGCTGGGCCGGGGCGTTTCGTGCGAACGCTCAGCAGCCGATCGCCGCAGGTGATCAATAGCGTCCGCCGATCGTTGCCGCCAAACGTGCAATTCGTCAGCGTGTCAGTCGGAGTCCCGAGAAAAGCCAGCAGCTTGCCTTGCGGCGAGATCACATGAATGCCTGGCTTGGTGTCGAGCGTCTCGTGAGTGCCGCGCGTCTTGTGCAAGCCGGCCGCGACGTACAAGGTCCCGTCCACGTCCACGCACAAACCGTCACCACCTCGGCCGGGGTAGAAGTCGATGATTCGCCGTGTGTTCGTGACTGCGCCCTCCTCCTTCAAGTCGTAGGCGAAGAGGCAGCGGTTGCGATTCTCGCGGCCATCGGATTCGATCAAGTACAGCGTGCGACCGTCGGGGGAGATTTCGACGCCGTTGGGCATATGGATGTCCGGTTCATGCAGGACTCGCGCGACTTTGCCGTCGGGGTCGATGCGATAGACCGAGTTGACGTTGTTCTTCTTCGGGTCATCGTTCGGCAGTCGTGAGGTGAAGTAAATCCGTCCCTTCGAGTCGATCGTCAGATCGTTCGGTGCTCCGAGCGGTTGCTTATTGAACTGATCGACGAGGACTGTGATCTCACCGGACTTCAAGTTGGTGCGAGTTACTCGGCCGGACTTCCCTTCGCAGGCCAGCAGCCGGCCGGAGTGATCGAACAACAGCCCATTCGCCTCGCCACTGTTTTCGCGAAAGGTTGAGAGTTCGCCAGCCTTCGGGTTCCAAATCAGGATCTTCGCGGCAGTCGCGTTCGTGAAGAAGACTCGACCATCAGGCGCGACGGCCGGACCTTCGGTGAAGACTTTTTGATCGACGACTTTGACCTCTTCCTTGAGCGGTCCGTCGAAGAAGTCGTCAGACTTCAAGCCGGAGTACAACTCTGAAATGCCGGCCGCTCGTGCGGACGTGGCGACCAGCGTTATTCCAGCGACAACATTCTTTGCCAGAAACTCGCGTCGCGTGACCAATCGGGATTTCATGGTCAGGTCCTTTCTGGTTCTTTCGACGGTGCTCCGCGCCGTGACGATGGGCGCGATCGGGCTTATTCTGGAGCAAACCGGTCCACGAACGCCACTCGTTGGAGAGCACGATGAAGCCCCTGCCACTGTTCACGCTGTTGATTGCACTCGAAGGATTGATCGTCTTTGGGGCGGAGCCGCTCACGTTCAACGTCTGGCCGGGCAAGCCCCCCGGTGAGACGAAAGAACTGCCTCCCGAAGCAGACCAAACCAAGCCGCAAGACAGGCTCATCGCTGGTCGCCGGATCATCAAGCTCGGAAACGTTTCGACGCCGCAACTGGCGGTCTATCGACCCGAGAAGGAGAAGGACACCGGGGCCGCCGTTGTGATTTGCCCCGGCGGTGGGCATCACATCCTGGCTTATGACCTGGAAGGGACGGAGGTCGCTGAATGGCTCAACGAGATTGGAGTCACTGGGATCGTGCTGAAGTATCGAGTGCCATTCCGAGATCCGGAGAAGCGTTGGCTCGCCGCCGTTCAGGACGCGCAGCGGGCGATGAGCTTCGTGCGCAGCAAAGCGTCAGAATGGAAACTCGATCCGAAACGAATTGGCATCTTGGGATTCTCGGCCGGCGGACAAGTCGCCGGGCTGACCTCGATCTTCGACGACAAGCGTCAGTACGAACCGCTCGACGACGTCGACAAGGTTCCCTGTCGGCCCGACTTCGCTGCCCTGATCTACCCAGGAGGCTTTGAGGTTCAAGGTCAATCAAAGCTGCGTGACGAAGTCCAGGTCACAAAGCAATCGCCGCCGATGTTTTTCGTGCATGCCTATGACGACGGCGTGACTGTCCTCAACACGCTGCTGCTCGCGACGGAACTGAAGAAAGTCGGCGTGCCGACGGAAGTGCATGTCTACGCGACCGGCGGTCACGGCTACGGCCTGCGACACGTCGATGGTCAGCCAGTCACCGACTGGCCGAAACCGTGCCAGGCGTGGCTAAGGACGACGGGTGTCCTCAAGTGAAACAACATCCCCGCGAGTGTCGTTGCCCGATATGCTTCCCTGCCCAGCGGACTGACCGTAACTTACTCCGGACGACGCCGAAGGATTCGGCAAGGGGATTTCATGAAGACAAACGCGATTCGTGCCCTGCGTCGCAAGCTGGCCGCTGATCAGCCGACGTTTGGTTTGTGGGTCACGCTCGAATCTCCCAGCATCACGGAGATGGCTGTCGCGCTCGGGCTCGATTGGGTTGTGATTGACGCTGAGCATGGGCATCTCGACTGGAAGGACATCGTCGAGCACTTGCGAGCGACCGTGCGCAGCGAGACCGTTGCCCTCGTGCGCATCGCGGAACTCAACAGCGGGTTGATCAAGCGGGCGCTCGACATCGGGGCGGATGGCATCGTCATCCCCTGGATCGAAACGGTCGAGCAGCTCAAGCAGGCGATCGCGTACTCGCGGTATCCGCTCGAAGGCTCGCGCGGCATCGGAGCCGAACGAGCGACCTGTTGGGGACAATGCTTCGTCGAACACACCTCCGAGGCAAACGAACATGTGCTCGTCGTGCCGATCCTCGAAACCGTGCGAACCGTGAAGCATGTCCCGCTGATGTGCCAAGTCGAAGGGTCCGAGTTGTTCTTCTTTGGACCGGCTGATTTTTCCTCGACGGCCGGTGCTCGTGGACAGTGGGAAGGTCCGGGGGTCGCCGAGTCGATCCTGCAAATGAAGGACACCATCCGCCGGGCGGGCAAAAACTGCGGAGTCATCGCGATCAGCCACGACAATTTGCTTGAACGCCGACAGCAAGGCTTTCGGATGATCGGCGTCGGAATCGACTCCGGTCTTCTGCTCCGTTCGCTGCGAGGTGCGCTCAATGTTGTCGGGCGGGATCAACAGATTCAGGCCTCGTTAACGCCGGAGTCGGCGACGAAAGTTGCACCGCTGGCCAAGCCGCCGGAGTCGATGCGGCCGGATCGGCCCGAAGTGATGAACCCGATCGGCGCAGGGCTGAAGGTCGAGCTGGCTCGCGGCGTGATCTTTGAATGTCTGGTTGGGAGTCACAATCAAGCTCGGCGATTGACGACCGGCATCGTCACGTTCGCTCCCGGAGCAACCTTGCCCTATCACAGTCACACGTTCTCCGAGTCGATCACGCTGCTCAGCGGCTCGGCGGTCGTGGAAGTCGAAGGTCGCAGCTACTCGCTGAAAAAGTTGGACAACGTCGTCGTGCCGACTGGCCGAGTGCACGCGGCGCGAAATGCTTCAACGACGGAACCGGCAGTCTTCCACATCGCTCTTGCGTCTGATACGCCGACTCGGACGCTGGTCGAAAAGTTCTTCCCACGTCGCGCGATGCCCGACGACTCGGCCGGCTTCCCCGGGGCCGAACGCGTCAACCGCTTCGCGACCGTGAAACGCTTCGCCGCCGGGCCGAATACCGAGTTCATCGACTTCTTCAATTCCGAACTGATCCCCGGCCTCGAAATGAGCGGCGGCTACGGACTGTTTCACCCGACCGGTCGCCTGCCCGCGCACGTGCATGATTTCGACGAGTCGATCTGCATCATCGCCGGCCAAGCCACCTGCGTCGTCGAAGGCCGCCGCTACTCGATGCGCGACAGTGCCACCGCGTTGCAACCGCGCGGCCGAGTGCATTACTTCATCAACGAAACTCAAGGCACCATGGAAATGCTGTGGGTCTACGCCGGCCCGAAACCTGAACGGATCGTCGTCGAAGAGCGTTGCGCGACCGAGGAGGGGAATCCGTGGAAATAAGCGACGCCGGGCGATTTAGTGTGGTTTTGACAAACGACTTCTACGACGCCGAAGGCCGGCTGAAGTACCGTGATATCGGCCTCAACTTGCTGGAGTCGACGGCCGGCATCGAAGTCAGTCGCTTCGCCGAACATCGCGCCGAGATCTCGCCGGGGCAACTTGCCGCCGCCAACGGCGCGATCGTGCTCTCGTCGCGTGTGACAGCAGCGAGTCTTTCCCAAAGCGATGACTTGTTGGCGATTGGTCGCTTTGGCGTCGGCTACGACAGTGTGGACGTCGCGGCCTGCACGGCGGCGGATGTGGTGTTGTTCATCACGGCGGGAGCGGTCGATTACTCAGTCGCCGAGGCGACTGTCGGCTGGATGATGGCGTTGACGCATCATGTGCGCGTCAAAGATCGGCTGGTGCGCGAGGGGCAGTGGGATGCTCGCAGCCGGTACATGGGGAGCGAACTTCGCAATCGGACGCTGGGGATCATCGGCTTCGGTGGCATCGGGCGGAGCGTCGTGAAGCTGCTGTCGAGCTTTGGCATGAACACGCCGCTAGTTTTCGATCCGTTCGTGCCGCCGGCCGTCGTGAGTGAGTCCGGTGCGAAAGCGGTGTCGCTCGACGAACTGCTGACACAATCCGATTTCGTGTCGCTGCACTGTCCGCTTAACGAGCACACGCGGAACTTGTTGTCGGCTCGCGAGCTGTCGCTGATGAAACCGACTGCGTACCTGCTCAACACGGCTCGCGGCGGCATTGCCGAGGAAGACGCGCTGTTCGCGGCGTTGTCCGAACACCGTATCGCCGGAGCCGCGCTCGATTGTTTTGTGGATGAACCGATCGTGTCGCCGCCGCGCTGGGCCGAGTTGGACAATGTGCTACTCGCGCCGCATTCGATCGCGTGGACCGACGAGCTGTTCCGCGACATCGGCCGAGCGGCCTGCCAGGGGATGCTCGACTTGGCGTCCGGACGTCGCCCGCGTGGCGTCGTGAATCCGGAAGTCTTCGAGCGTTCGGGCTTCCGAGCGAAGTGGGATCGTCTGCGGCGAACGTAGCCGTCGTCGCTCTGCGAAATGAGCCCTCGAAGTTTGACCGGGAGTTTTCGAAAGCCTTCGTAGCGATGACTCGGCAGGCTCATCACGCGGAGCGACTGTAGCTACATTGTCTCGGAACTCATACACCACCCTACGAATTGCAATTCACAAGGAGACAGCGATGTTGACGATCTGCGGCGCTCGATGGTGGCGATTCTTTTTGGCTTTGGCGGTGACCTTGATGGGGCTTGATGCGCTGCACGCTCAAACCCCGATCGTGCCGGCGGATGCGAAGCTCGAAAAGTTGTTCGAGTCGCGTGTGCTGACGGAAGGGGCGGCGGTCGCGCCGGATGGGTCGGTCTATTTCAGCGAGATCACGTTTTCGCATATCGCTCGTGACGAGAATGGGGCGATTGAGGCGGGGCATATCTGGCGGTTTGATCCGACGACCGGCAAGACGGCGATCTTTCGCTCGCCCAGCGGCATGTCGAACGGCATCAAGTTCGACGCGGCCGGAAACTTGATCGTTGCGGAAGGGGCGGACTTCGGCGGGCGGCGAGTCACTCGCACCGATCTGAAGACCGGCAAGACGCACATCATCGCCGGGTTGTTCGAGGGGCGGCCGTTCAACTCCCCCAACGACATCACGATCGACGAGAAGGGCCGCATCTATTTCAGCGACCCGCGGTATCTCGGCCACGAACCGATCGATCAGCCGGTCGTCGGCGTGTACCGCATTGATCCGAACGGCTCGATTCATCGCATCATCACCGACGCGGGCAAAGCCAACGGCGTGTGCGTCTCGCCCGATCAGAAGTCGCTGTACGTCGTCAGCAACGACAACGGCGGAACCGCGATTGATCGGCTCAGCAAACCGGGAGGCTCCGACAATCCGGCGAGTGTCTCTGCGCCGCTGCGCAAAGGGCTGATGGCACTGCTGGCCTACGATCTCGCGGCCGACGGAACGGCCAAGTTCCGCAAGGTGCTCGTCGATTACGCGCCGTTCGATGGCCCGGACGGCCTAGTTTGCGACAAAGAGGGGAATCTCTACGTTGCCGTCCGCGCCGAAGATCGTCCGGGCATCTGCGTCTATTCGCCCGAAGGGAAAGAGCTGGCCTTCATCAAGACCGAGATCCCGACCAACGTCGGCTTCGGCCGAGGCAAAGACGCGAATCTGCTTTACATCACTGCTGGCAAGAGCCTGTATCGCATTCGTCTCAACCGCGAGGGATATCAATTGCCGGCAAAAAAGTGACGGAGTTGGTCCCGCCCTGCGGCGAAGGAAGAGACAGATGCGAGTGACCGACGTTTCCGTAACGATTGTTGAGGTGCCGCAGACGGCACCGTTGGCTCCGTATCGGTCGCACATTCGGAGCAGCTCGACGACGCAAAGCGGCATCGTGCGGGTTGAAACCGATGAGGGGCTGATCGGCTGGGGTGAGCACAATGTCAACTTCCTGCCGGACCTCAGCGGACGGCGCGCCGAGCAACAGGCGCGCGAGTGGTTGATCGGTCGTGATCCACAGAACATCGCGGCGTTTCATCGAGACTGTCCGCTCGAAACGCGGTTGAAGTCGGGGATCGAGCTCGCGCTGTGGGACATCTGCGGCAAGGCGGCCGATCTGCCGGTCGCGCAGCTCTTAGGAGGGGTGATCCGTCCTCGCGTCGAAGTGGCCGCGTGCATGGGGATTCAGTCCTACGAACGGTCCGGCGAGTTCGCCCGCTGGTACGTCGAGATGGGTTTCGGCACGTTGAAGACGAAGGCCGGTTCCGACATGCGCGAAGACCTCGAAATGGTGCGCGGCATTCGCGACGCCGTCGGCGATCGGCTCAAGCTGCGGATTGATCCGAACCGGGCGTACTCGCCGGAGCAAGCGGCCGAACTCTGCCAGCATCTCGAGCAGTACAACTTGCAGTACCTCGAACAACCGATCCCGGCAGAGCCTCTTTCCGACGCGACGAAATTGCGGCGCGGGACGAACGTGCCGATCGCGCTCAATGAAAGCGTCACCGACCCGGCCAGCGTGATGGCGATCCTGCGCGAAGACGCCGCCGAGTTCATTCTGCCCGACACACACATCGCGGGCGGCATCTTTCCCTGTGTAAAGATCGGCCACGTCTGCGAGGCGGCGGGAGTACCGTGCATCATGCACTGCGGACATGATCTCGGCCCGAAGACGGCGGCGATGCTGCACGTCGCGGCCTCGGGACCGGCGTACTCGTTGGCGAATGACACGACCTACTACGGTCTCGTCGAAGACATCATCACTGAGCCGTTTCAAATCCAAGCGGGAACGATCGCCGTGCCGACCAAACCGGGACTTGGCATTGAGGTCGATCTCGACAAATTGCGGAAGTACCGCATGGAATCTTGAATCTCCCAGACCAAAACCCCAATGTCCAAAGAATGTCCAAATCCAAATGACCAATCCTGAGAGGCCGGAAATCAGGGGTCGATGGTCTTTGGAAATTGGAGCTTGGGATTTCTTTGGACATTGGTGCTTGGGTGTTGGGATGTCATCACATGTCTGTCGCAGAATCCGAACCTGAGACCGACGCAACCAACGTTCGTTGGAGTGTGTTTTCGTTGGCGTTCGCGATCTCGGCGTTGCTGTATTTGCACCGCTACGTCTTCGCATTCATCAAGCCGACGCTGGCGAATGAGTGGAAGCTGACCAACACGCAGCTTGGTCAGCTCGATTCGGCGTTCTCCTTCTGTTACGCGGGCTTTCAGTTTCCGCTGGGGATCGCGGCGGATGTCTGGGGCGTCCATCTGGTGCTGACCGGCTTGATGGTGTTGTGGTGCGCCGCGATGGGATTGATGGCCTGGGCGCCGTCGGTGAGCTGGCTGTGGTTTTCGCGAGCGGCATTGGGGACCGGCCAGTCGGCGGTGTATGCCTGCCTGAGCCGAGTCGCTCGGACGTGGTATCCGCCAGCCGTCCGCACGACGTTGCAAGGAAGTGTCGGCGTGCTGGCCGGACGGCTGGGGGCACTGAGTTCCTCGGTCGTCTTCACGACGTTACTGCTGGGAGTGTGGGGACTCGATTGGCGTAGCGCGGTTTGGATTCTCGTGGCGGTTGGCGCTGTGAATGCGCTGCTGTTTGTGGTTGTGTTCCGCAACTCGCCGCGCGAACATCCGAGCGTCAACGAAGCGGAAGCTCAGCTGATCGACGGCAATGTGGTCGTGAGTAGCGCAACTCCAGCTTTGGGCTTTCGAGCGACGCTGCGTTCGATGACTCCCCGCTCGCTGATGAATCTGATCTGGCTGAGCCTGCAGAATGTGCTCAGCACGTTTGCCGACAACATTTACTCGAATTGGATTCCGTTGTTCCTTTCGCAAGTGCATGGGCTGAAGTTCAAAGAGATGGGGATTTACTCGGCCTTGCCGCTGCTGGGGGGGGCGGTCGCCGGAGTGACCGGCGGGATGCTGAACGATTTTCTGATTGTTCGCACGGGGAATCGCCGCTGGTCGCGGGCCAGCGTGGCGTTCGTCGGCAAAGGACTGGCTGCCGTGCTGATGTTCGTCGCGCTGATTTTTTTCGACCGGCCGTATGCGTTCTGCTCGATCTTGTTCTTCGTGAAGCTGTTCGGCGATTGGAGTCTGACCACCAACTTGGGAGTCATCACCGACATCGGCGGCAAAGCAACAGCGTCCGTCTACGCGTTCAGCAATTCGATCGCCGGCATCGCACTGGTCGCCGCTCCGTTGGTCTTCGGCCCCGTCTCCGAACACTATGGCTGGCGGCCGGTGTTCGTCATCGTCGGCGTGACGTACGCGCTGTGTGCACTGTCGTGGCTGGTGATCGACTGCACGATTTCCGTCATTCAGGAAACGCCGCCTGATCATTAGCGGGACGAGGCTGCGATCTTTGTCGCTATCCAGATGAACTCGGTGGTGTCACGTCACAGACACTTCGGGTGAGTGTGCTCACGAGGTTGTTCCGGTCATGGCGGTTGCCGATGATGGCTCCTGAGTCTGAGGCCAATTCCACGTTCCGCTCGCGACAAGGCAGGTGCAGCAGACGACGCTACGATTTCGAATGGCGTGGGTGGCTTGTGGATTGTTGGTGGCCGGATTCGTCACGAACAAATTCAGCGAATGTGAAGTCGGCTTGGGGGACGAGAAGGCCGTACCGAAGGTTGTCGTTCGCGAAGTGGATGGGAGAAGGAGAGCAACGACTTTCGTGCCGCGATCGGTGTGGCAGCAGGTTACGATTTGGTGGCTCTTGATTGGGGAGCACTGTGGACTCCGCCGGGAGTCGATATGGCCGAAGCTCGAGCGTATGCTTCACCGACGAAGCATGTCGCCAAGACGTCGAAGCCATTACAGATTCTGCGTTCCGGCAACGACAAGTCGGTGCCGATCGGGAACGCTCTGACGATGATCGAGGTGCTGCAAAAAGCAGAGGCACAGCACAAAGTTCACCATTACCCAGAAATGGGCCACGTGGGTATCAACGACGAAGTCATTGCTCGAACGCGGGAGTTCATTCAGGAGAATTCCGCCAAACCCGGTGCCGCGAAATAAGCCTTTACCGCATGGTCCGCAGTTCAAAGAAAGAAATCGTGATGGACGAATTGAAGGCAGCTCACAACATGATCGCGACCGGCAGCGCAACGGCGATCTTGCCGGCTCGAAATTCGACCACGAAGCCGATCACGGTCATTGGGACCGAAACGATTCGAAATGGGTTTGATGCGGGGTGCATCGAGCAGGCGTTGAATTCGCGCGGGGCACCGGGGGTCACTGAACTGGTTCTGAACCCGGATGCGCATCGGGGTTACGGTGCTCCGGTGGGCTGCGTGATGGTTTCGCCGACGCACATTTATCCGGGACCAGTTGGAGTCGACATCAAGTGCTCGATGAGCTTGTTGCAGATGGACTTGCCGATCGAGCAGGTTGCCGAACAGCGTGTGCGGAGGGCACTCATCGACGCGATTGTCGAGCGGATTCCGACGGGAGCAGGTCGCGGCCAACGGTCGGTGAAGAAATCTCGGCGAGTCAGCGGTTCGCTGGGCCGAAAGATCGTGATCGAAGGGGCGTCGCGCGCGGTGTGCGAGGCGCTGGGCATTCCTCCGCATTGGGTCGAGTGCTGCGAAGACTCGTTTCATCTCGGCCACGATGGATCGAACGGCTCGCTGGAGAAACGAGTCGATCGGTTGGTGGGCGATCTCGCCAGCGACGAGGGTCTGCGGTTCGTCAAGAACGTCGAACAGCTTGGCTCGTACGGGGGTGGGAACCACTTCGGCGAGTGTGAAGCGGTGGAACTGGTGGAGGGGCGGCAGGAGAGCCCGTCGTCGGTCGCAGACGTCTTCGGTCTCAAGCACGGCTGCGTGGCATTCTTATCGCACTGCGGTTCGCGCGGCTGGGGACATCGGTTGGCGACGGCGCAGTTCAAGGCCATTCAAGAGAAATTCAAGCAGTGGGACATCCCGCTGCCGGGAGGCGATCGTGAGCTGGTGTATGCTCCGCTGGGAACCGCCGAGGCCGATGCGTACTTGGATGACATGGCCTTGGGCGCGAACTTTGCGACGGTCAATCATCTGCTGATCAACGCGCTCGTTCTGGATGCCTTTCAGGAGGTGTTCGGCAGCGTGAAGGGAGAGCTGGTGTACTTCATCAGCCACAACATCGCACGGCGTGAGATCGTGAATGACGAAGTCGCTTGGGTGCATCGCAAAGGGGCAACGCGAGCATTCCCGGCGGGGCATCACGGTCTGAAAGGAACAAAATACGAAGCGACCGGGCACCCGATTCTGCTTCCGGGCAACCCGCGCGATGGCAGTGTGGTGATGGTCGCTGAACCAGGAGCCGCCAAGAGCTGCTACAGCGTCAACCACGGTGCTGGCCGAGCACTCGGACGCAAGCGGGCGATTCGCGAACTCGACCAGCGCGAGATCGACCACGAACTCGCCACGCACGACATCCTCAGCAACTGCCGCCTGTATCCGAAAGACGAAGCTCCCGCAGCGTACAAGAACTTCGGCGAGGTCTTGCGATCCGTCGAGCAGGCCGGCCTGGCTCGTACAGTCGCCAAACTGAAAGCTCGGTTCGTGATCAAGGACTCGTCAGAAGCGGACGATTAGAGCAGATTCGAACCAATTACAGCGGAACTCGTGAGAGCTCCGGCCTGAAGTCTCACGACTTCGGTTCCCTTTTGCCGCTGCAATAGTGCTGACCGCGCGGGCATGACATCAATCGATGCCCGACCCGAACGAATCGCCGTCGTTGTCCTGGCTCAGGCGAACTGATGCTTTCGCCGGTTCGGACTGCGGCATCTTCAAGACGTGAGGTTCCGTGGGACCGACGCTGTGCTGCGGTTGGTCGAAACGGATTGTCCCCTCACGGCTGGGAGCTTCGCGGCGAGCGAACGTCGCGGCGATTGGTTCGTCGTCGTAGTCGTCTTCGCCGTAGTCGTCGTAGCGGCAAATGTAGCCCTCTTGTTGAGCCAGGATTTTCTCTTGCTCGAAGGCTTCCATGACTTTGATTTGGATCTTTTCGCGGCAGTCGCAGTTAATCGGGTGCGCGATGTCGGCGTAGAGCTTGGCTCGGCCGTCCAGGTCTTTGGCGGAGCGGTCTTCGCGGAGTGGACCGCCGCAGTGGTTACAGAAGCGTGAGCGGAGGTGGTTCTTGGTGTGACAGCGCGAGCAGCGGTCCATCAGGCGGCGGCTGGGCATCGCCACGAAACAGCCTTTGCCTCCTTGGATGATCTTCAGATCCCGGATGACAAAGCTGCTGTCGAGCGTGATCGAGCAGAAGCCCATCAGGCGGTCGTTGGGGTCACTCATCAATTTGACGCGCACTTCGGTGATTTCCACGGCAGCACTCCTTCACTGATGAAAACCATGCTCACAAATCAGGGTTGAGTCGAGGCCACAAACACATCATCGCAACCGGCCGAGCGGACTTGGGCCGCCAGTGCCCTCGCCTGATCCAGCTGCGAACAAAGTCCGAAATACGAAGTGCCGCTGCCGCTCATCTGGTGTCCCAGAAATGGCAGTCGGGAGAACGCGCGACGTAAACGAACGACGTCGGCGTTGAGTTGCTCGGCCGGCGGTTGCAGAGCGTTGTGCAGTTGCCGAGCGGCGATCGAAAATCGTCCGGCACACAGCGAATCGACCAGCGGTTGAGCCGAGCGAGGTGACGCGGCGGGACGACACTGCCGGAACACGGCGGCGGTCGAAAGGCCGCTAGCGGGTTTGGCGATCACGAAGTGCAATCTCATGGGTGCGGCCACTGGTTCGATGATTTCGCCCCGGCCGCGACAGACGGCGGCCGAAGTCCGCGTCAGAAAAAATGCAATGTCACTCCCCAGCCGAGCTGCCAGCTCCAGCAATCGCTGGTCGGGCAGACCCAACTTCCACAATCGGTTCAAGGCAAACAGCGTCGCGGCACAGTCGCTCGATCCTCCTGCCAACCCCGCGGCCATCGGAATGCGTTTGGTCAATTCGATCGACGCTCCGCGCCGAGTCCCTGTGACCTCCCGCAACAACTCCGCTGCCCGAACCACCAAATTGTCTCGGCCCGTTGGGATTGGTGCAGGAGAAAACTCCGGAGACCCAGTCCACTGGCATGACAGGTGAATATCGGACGGCAGATCCGCCGCAGACGTTGCCGACGCAGATCGCGACGGCGAAGCAGAAGAGTCGTCCTCCGTGAACCGCAATGTGTCGTACAGGCCAATGGTGACCATGAGCGTTTCCAGCTCGTGGAAACCGTCGGGCCGTTTCCCCAGAATCTCCAGAAACAAATTGAGCTTGGCAGGGGTGTGAACGACGAGCGCTGAGTCTTGTTGCTGGACAAGCATCGGCGTCACATCCCGTGAGCCTAAGTGATCGTGATCGAGTCGATCCCGAGCGGGAGGGGAGAACAGCCTCTGCCGAATGTGCTGTGTTCCGGTTGCGGACAGTTGGCAGCAAGCTTGATGCTCAGACGGCATCGTGAAGAAAAGGCCCCTCGAAACCCAAGACTGGAAGGAGGATGCTAGAAGTCAAGCGTGCGACCGTCAAGATGGCTTGATGCCGATCGGCTCGTCTTCTCCGAAAGAACGGCTACTCTGAGAACAGACTTTGACATGCTCGGAGCACACATGCTCGAACTCGGTCCCGACAATTTGATCGACTATCTGCGCGACACGGGCAGGCTGACTGCTGCCGTTGCCGCGCGCTCGAGCGCCGAGGTGCTCAGCGGCGGAGTCTCGAATGTCGTGATGCGCGTCACTGTACCCGGTGAGGAGGACTTCGTTGTCAAACAGTCGCGGGCACAACTCCGCACGCAAACAGCTTGGTTCAGCCAACTGGAACGAATCTGGCGCGAACGGCAGGTTCTCGAAGCGCTGTCGCGAGTCACACCCGCGGGCCTTGTCCCCAAGCTGCTGTTCGAGGATCGCGACAACTTCCTGTTCGCGATGGAAGCGATCCCCCGCGAGCATCTCGTCTGGAAGACTTGTTTGTTGGACGGCGAGGCTGACCCGACGATCGCGCGGCGGCTTGGCGAATTCTTGGCGACAATCCATGCGACAACTGTTGGCGACACGGACCTGCGTGAGCGGCTCGGCGATCGTACGATCTTTGACGAACTGCGACTCGATCCGTTCTACCGCTTCGTCGCCGAACGCGAACCAGAACTGCGCCCGCCGCTCGCACGGCTGATCGATGAAACCTGGGCGACGCAGGTCTGCCTGGTGCTCGGAGACTTCAGCCCGAAGAACATTTTGCTCGACCCGTCCGAGGTCGGACTCTACGGCGAACGACCGCGACTCGTGCTCGTCGATTTCGAGACCGGCCACTTTGGAGATCCAGCCTTTGACCTCGGTTTCTTTCTCAGCCACGTGTTGCTCAAGACGATCAAACACGCTCGGCGATTGGACGAGTTCCTGGATTTGGCCTTCGGGTTCTGGTCATCGTACAGCGTGACGTTGGCCAAGGGTCGAATGCCGGTGCCGCCCCAAACACAACTTGAACGTCGGGCCTTGTGTCATCTCGCCGCGTGCATGAAGGCTCGCGTGGATGGCAAGAGCACGGTGGACTATTTGACGTCCGAAGCTCAAAACCTCGTGCGAGAATTGACGTGCGAGTGGTTACTGTCGCCGCCAAGCTCGCTCGTGGCGCTGTTGACTAACTTGCGACGTCGCTTGCAAGCCGTTTGTTCGTGCTGACTCCATTCAAGGAATATCGCCGATGCTTCGATTCTGTTGGTTTGCTCTCGTGGTTTTGGTCGTCGCCGTACCAAGCTTGGCGGACGATCCATCAAACGCCCGGAAACCGAAAGCCGACTCTGAATTGCGGTACTGGCTGGAAAACATGATCTGGCAGCATCGGTTCTCGTCCGAAGAGATCACCGCGGCGACGGGCCTGGCTGCTGAAGAGATCAACGCTGCGAGAAAAAAGTTCAATATTCGGGACGACAACCGTCCGGCTCGCGCGGCGAACGCGCCGTTGCGAGTGTTGCCGTATCCGGGTGGACGTCATCCGCGCATCGGATTTCTCGACGGAGCGGTTAATCCGCAGCGCGAAACCAAAGTCAGCGTCTTCACGCCGTGGGACGATAAAAGCTATGTCGTCGTCGATGTACCGGAGGCGTTGTGGTCGAATCTTGGCCTGACGTATCTGGCTCACACGCACGTCCCGACGATCTGGTCCAAGCAAGGGATCGAACTGGAACGTCTCGAATGGAACCGCCGCCAGGACGGCTCCTTCGATCTTCAACGCCGGCTGCCAAACGGCATCGAGTTTGGCACGCTGGTCGTCCCGCAGCGCGACGCCGTCCGAATGGAACTGTGGCTGAAGAATGGCACGAACGAAAAACTCTCTGACCTGCGTGTGCAGAACTGCGTGATGCTGAAAGGTGCCGCTGGCTTCGCGGCGCAGACGAACGACAACAAACTCTTCCGTAAGCCGTTTGTCGCTGTGCATGACGAATCGAAGAAGCGTTGGATCATCACTGCTTGGGAACCGTGCCATCGACCGTGGGGCAATCCGCCCTGCCCATGCCTGCACTCCGACCCGAAGTTCCCAGACTGTGCTCCGAGTGAAATACAAACTCTGCGCGGCTGGCTTTCGTTCTATGAAGGGAGCGACATCGACGCCGAATTGAAACGGATCGAATCCCTCGGCTGGCAGAAGGAATCGCTGTGGAAGTAATCCGCCGCTGGCAACCAAATGATTCGCGAGCTACGGTCGACCACTAAGACTGAAGCCGCAAAATAAAACTCTTCGTGCCTTTAAGCCTTTGTGATTTTCCTATCGGTTTGTTCGGAAGCGAGATCGGCATGATGACTCGACGACGGAGTTCTTGGTTGTGGATTTCTTCGTTGGTCATGATGGCCTTGCCCATCGGAGTGACGGCCGACGATCAACTGCCGAAGCCGTTGGCTCGAAGAATCGACTTCGTCAAAGAGGTGCAGCCGATCTTTGAGGCGAAATGTCTCGGCTGTCACGGAGCCAAGAAGCAGGAGTCGGCGTTTCGGCTCGATTGACCTCCACGCCACGATCCTGCACCTCCTGGGCTTCGACCACACCCAATTGACCTACCGCTTCCAAGGCCGCGATTTTCGTTTGACCGACGTGCATGGAAATGTGGTAACGAAGCTGCTGGCTTAAAGAGTGGGAATTGCTGCGCGTTGCCTGTTACGGCCTTCGCGTGCTGACATCCACCTATTCAGGGTGCACCTGTTTGACGAGGGGAATTTGGAACGAAGCGGAGCAGGATTAGTCATTCGGCGATCCTGCAAATGCTGGATGTCGAGTAAACCAAATCGGCTGCTCCAGGCTATTCCCGTGGTAGTCGTTTGCTGGGAGAGAGGCAACGACGATTGCCGTTAATTCTTCGGGAGCAGCCGCGCCTGCCGCAGGTCCATCACCGCCACGTTTGGTTTCTTGATCGCCTTGACGCGCAGTTCGTAGCGTCCGGGTTTGTCGATCGTCACGTCGCCGAGCATCGTTGGCACGAAGTTTTGGAAGCCGCCGGTCTCTTTCACGACGTACGACAGCGTTTGTGGTTCGGAGTCTTGACCCGATGGAGCGACCTCGAATCGAACCTCGCTGCCGCCGCTGCCATTACCGCAGCCGATGAGTCCTTCTAACTCGAATCTGCCGGGCTTCGTGACGGTGAACTCGAAGCGGGCCCAGTCTTCGACGCGAACCCAAAAGCCAATCGTATTTTTGTGCGGCATTGGTTCGTACCGCAGCATCGTTCCTCGCACGTCGGCCGTGCGAGCGGGAATGATGATCTCACCGTTATTAGCTTGCGGGTTCGGGATGTAGTCCGGATTCGGTTCCGGCATCAACGCGCCGACTTCTTTTCGCCACGCGGCGAGCTTTTCGGACATCTCACGCACACGAGCGGGTTCTTGCTCGGCAAGGTTTCGCGACTCGCTGGCGTCCTTCGCGACGTGAAACAGTTCGCGGCGACCCTCTTCGTAGAACTCGACCAACTTCCATTCGCCGGAGCGGACGACTGCGCCCGGCTTGCCTCCTTGATTGGCGTAGTGCGGATAATGCCAGAAAAGTGAGTCGCGTTCGATTGTCCCTGATTGCTTGAGCAACGGCAGCAGGCTGACGCCGTCGATCTTGAGTGACTCAGTTTGTTCAAGGACACAGATGTCACGAATGGTCGGCAACAGGTCGATTCCGCAAACCGGCACATCGCTGGTGCTGTTGGTTTTGATCGAACCCGGCCACTTCACCAGCAGCGGAGTACGGATGCCCCCTTCGTACAGCCAACCTTTCCCCTCGCGCAACGGAGCGTTCGAGGTTGCCGGAGTGTTCGGCCCTTCGGTTGTCGCGAGTCCTCCGTTGTCCGACGTGAAGAGCACGATCGTGCGATCGGAGAGTTTCAGTTCGTCCAGCTTTGCAATGATGCGCCCCACCGAATCGTCGAGGCTTTCGAGCATCGCCGCGTAAATCGGATTGTTCTGCTGGCCTCGGAATGTGCCGGCGGCTGGATACTTTTTGACGACGTCGTCTTTCGCCTTCAGCGGCGTGTGCGGCGTGAAGTGGGGCAGGTACAAAAAGAACGGCCGCTCGCGGTTCGCGTCGATGAACTTCACCGCTTCGGTTGTCAGCCGATCTGGGAGGTATTCGCCGGCGGCCGCGTCATTCAATCCCGGCATCACTTTGCCGTTCGGCTTGCTGAAAGGAGCGAAGTAACTTTGCGGCGAACCGGCCGCGTCGCCGGCGATGTTGACTTCGAAGCCCTGTTTGGTCGGCTCGAAGCCTTCGCCGCCGAGATGCCATTTGCCGATGCTCGCGCAGACGTAACCGGCCGGCTTGAGCGATTCAGCGATCGTCGTTGCTTCGAGCGGCAGATGATTCCGCAGCGTCGGTCGCTTGAGCCGTTGATCGGGACGGTCGCCGCGTCCCGGCAGCCAGTCGGTCAATTGAAATCGCGGCGGGTATTGCCCGGTCATGATGGCCGCTCGCGACGGCGAGCAAACCGGACAGGCCGAATACGACTGCGTGAACCGCATCCCGTCCGCCGCCAGCTTGTCGAGATGCGGCGTCCGATGAAACTTACTGCCGTAGCAGCCGAGATCCATCGCTCCGAGATCATCGGCGACGATCAGCACCACGTTTGGCGGGGCTGCCGCAGAGAGGTTTGTCAAAGCCAGCAACAGCAAAACAGTCACGGCAAGTCGGTTCATGGAGTTCTCCTTGGCAAGAGATCATGTCGAACCGTCGATTCCGCCGCTAGTTTCTTCGCGTTTCTCGCGGTAGCGTTCGCGAGCGTTGACACCACGCCGTAGCTAAACTTCCAATTCAACGATGATCGACCTCAACATCCTCCCGTCCGAAGCGATTTCCAATGCGGCCGCCGTCGTGGCGAAGCGACGTTTGCCGAGCTGGCTGAAACGGCCGATGCCACAGCCAGGCATGGTTTACACGAGCAACGTGATTTCGGACCTCCGCCTGGAGACCGTTTGCGAAAGCGCGAAGTGCCCGAATCGCACCGAGTGCTGGTCGCGACAGACAGCCACGTTCATGGTGCTCGGCAACGTTTGCACGCGGCCCTGCGGATTCTGCTCGGTCCCGAAAGGAAAGACCGAGACGCTGCAAGCGGACGAACCGGAACGTGTCGCCGAAGCGGCCGAGCGGTTGGGATTGCGGTACGTCGTCATCACGTCGGTGACTCGCGACGACTTGGCCGACGGCGGTGCCGACCACTTCGCTCGTTGCGTGTTGGCTGTGCGCGAGCGGACCGGAGCGCAGGTGGAAGTCCTGACTCCCGACTTTCTCGGCAACCGAGCGGCGATTTCGCGTGTGATTGAATCTCGGCCCGACGTTTTTAACCACAACACCGAGACGGTCCCCCGGCTGTACCACCGCGTCCGACGCAACGCCGAGTATCAGCGAACACTCGACCTGCTGCAGCAAGTCAAAGACGAAGCTCCCGACATGCCGACCAAGAGCGGGCTGATGTTGGGACTTGGTGAGACGCTCGACGAACTGCTCGATGTCTTTGCCGATCTGCGATCGGTCGGTTGCGATATGCTGACGCTGGGGCAATACCTGCAACCGACGCCCGATCATCTGCCAGTCGAGCGTTTCGTTCCGCCGGAGGAGTTCGACGAAATTGGCGATCTGGCGAGGCGACTTGGTTTCGGCATGGTGGCCAGCGGCCCGTTCGTGCGGTCGAGCTACCATGCTGGCGAGATGGCGGCGGAGATCACGAGATGACGCTCAACACCACCGGCTGGCAACCGATCACCCTGCCGGAACTCGGCGCGGAGGGACAACAGGTTCGGGTCAGCACTTGGCTGACTCAGATCGGCGAAGAGGTCGTCGCGAGCGATCCGGTTGTCGAAGTGTTGCTGCGCGGAATGACGTTTGACGTCGAAGCTCCCAGCAGCGGCCGGTTGCGGAGGATCGGATGTTTTGAGAACGACGTCATCGCAACCGGCGATACGTTGGGATGGATTGAGTTGGATGATGTCGTTTCAAAGTCGTAGCCACGTTCGCCAAAACGTGGATCTCTTTCGTGATTATCCACGTTCTGGTGAACGTGGCTACGAGGGAAAGTCAGCCGCATGAACTGGGATGCGATTCGGGGACATGGCGAACGTGTCGAGTGGTTTCGGCGAACCTTGCGTCGCGGCCGACTCTCGCACGCGTACGTTTTCGCGGGCCCGGATGGAGTCGGCAAACGGCTGTTCGCACGGACGCTGGCCCAGTGCTTGTTGTGTCAGAGGCACTCGAACGAGGAATTGCTGGCGTGCGGCGAATGCTCCGCCTGCAAGCAAGTCGTCAAGGGCTTGCATCCGGACTTGCACGAGGTCAGCCGGAAATCGGGCAAATCGGAGTTCACGATCGATCTGTTTCTCGGCCCGCCCGAGAATCGAGGCCGCGAGGGGTTGTGCTACGATCTGTCGCGTTTGCCAATGTCGGGCGATCGAAAAATTGCGATCATCGACAACGCGGCGGAGATGAATGTCGAGGCGGCGAATGCTTTTCTCAAGACGCTGGAAGAGCCCTCGCCAAAGGCGTTGATCCTGCTCATCGCCGACACCCTTGACGCGCTGTTGCCGACGATTCGTTCGCGCTGCCAGACCGTGCGATTTGATCCGTTGTCGTCCCGCGACATCGCCGAACTGCTCGTGCAGCAAGAGTTGGTGACTGAACCCGCCGAGGCCGTTGCCTTGGCCGAACTTAGCGGTGGCAGCTTGGCGGTCGCGACACAATTACTGGACCCCGCGTTGCGTGAGTTGCGGGACGCGCTGTACCTGCAACTCGCCAGCGACCAGTTTCAATCATTCGCACTCGCCGAAAAGTTGACATCGGGAATCGAAGCGATCGGCGGCGACACAGCAACGCAACGACGAAACACGCTGTGGCTGGTTCGTTTCGGCCTCGAATTCTTTCGAGCCGCTGCGCTGCATCTGTCCGATCAGCCGCAAGGAGCGATCATCCCGGCGGCAGTGTCATTCGCGCGGCGCTTCGAAGCTCGTTCGCCGGAGGACTTTGAATTCGTGATGAGCCTGTTCGAGCGTGTCGCTGAAACCGAACAACACATCGAATCAAACGTCTCCGTTTCGCGTTGTCTGGAGGTTCTGTGCGAAGACCTCGGCCGCAAGTTGAGTCCGACGCGACGCTGAAACGAGTTCGTGTAAATCACTATCGTGAAATGGAAAAAGCCGGGATCGCTCCCGGCTTTTTCTCTGATGTTTCGAATTGTCATGCCGCGTCTTTGTTGGGCGTCGCGGACACCGTCGGGGTTAACGATCTCCGTATCCGCCACGACCGCCACGGCCACCACCACCGTATCCACCGCCTCCACCCGGGCGGGGAGCGCGTTCTTGCGCTTCGTTCACCTTGATAGTCCGGCCGTCGAGTTGTCCGCCGTCCATTTCTTGCATGGCAGCACTGCCTTGAGCGTCATCATTGAAGCTCACGAAACCGAAACCGCGAGACCGGCCCGTTTCACGATCCATGATGACTTTGGCTTCTGCCACTTGTCCAAAACGCTCGAACGCCTGACGGAGCCCATCGTCCGTCGTCGCCCAAGCCAAACCACCCACGAAAAGTTTCTTAGCCATTCACGCACTTCCTCGAACTGTCGCCGTTTTCCAGACGGCGCGACTCTGAGACCTAGGCTTCGCAGGAGCACTCGTTGACGCTTGCGAATGGCTGGGAAACTTCTCATCACGCGATGAGCTTTTTGTTTCGCTCTGCCCACAAGCCGGGAACCACCTACAAGACCCAGACAGGATGCCCCGACAGCATCCATCTGAGGCAGCACCATATCTACGGCTTCGGATTGCCGCAATGCCCAGTTCGGAAAACCCCGCTTGACGAAATCCGCGGTTCCTGCTGGGAGCTCATTTGGATCTGTTTCGATCCGGATTGGGCCGAGCGGGGGCCTGAAGCGGGAACAACTGCCACGTCACGAAAACCGTCGCACCATTGAATGACCTCTTCAATTCTGGGGCCCACTCTTCCACCTCGCGCTGTTCGTCCAGCTTGCGAAGCTCGTGTGTTCGCAGTGATTCGAACTGGCGGGCTCCCATTCGGAACTCTTCCGGATTGCCGAGCAAGCCTTGCCCCTGCAGCCACGCAAACCGTTGTGGAGTGACGAATTCGGAATAGCCATACGTCATCCGATATCTCAGCAGCTCCTGCCAGTTGACCAATACGTGAGTGATCTTTTGCGACTGGAACTGCTGGCGAACTTCATCGATTGGTCGTAGAGGCCAGTCTTGGTCAGGAACGTCTCCGGGCGGCCGTTCCGCCAGCCAATCGCGAAAGATTGGTTGATCGAACACGGTATTGTAAATCACTCGCGGCCGAGCATCGAAGACCTGCGCCTCGCCAACACACAGCACCGTGGCGTCGCTTGGCAGCTTGCCGGCATCCGACAATTGGTTGAGGTAGTGAATTGCCTCGGCCGTGCTTTCAGATCCCGTGCGGGCTTGATTGAGGTTCGATAGATACGCGTTGAACCCACACAACGGCGTCGTCACGAACCCCAAATTGAACAGTATCGACAAGGCCACAAACGCGCCACACGCGCGACGCCACAGTTTGCTCGACGACCACAAACACCCCGCTGCCGCCAATAACGAAACGACGGGAATCAGCGGCACCCAAAACCGGTCGATCCGATGCGTCAGCAGCCACCACTGAAGAAACAGGTAAGCGACATACAGCGAAAGCCAACGGATCAAGTTCCGAGTTCCGAGTTCCGAGTTCCGAGTGGAGGTGCAGTCCTTCAACTCTGTCTCCCTGGAAACTCCCCACTGCCGATTGCCTGCTGCCAACAGCGCCAGCGGCGCGAGACCAAACAGCAATGGACTCAGCCAATCGGCTTTCGCGGTGACGTCGATGAACTTCTCGGCCAGATCGCTGAGCGCGTAGGTCTTCGGACTGTGCCCCGCATTCCACTTCGCGTGAGACATCGCATCCCAATCGCGTCCGCCAAACAATCCATAGGCCAATGGGTAGACCGGATTGCCGGTCGCCGCCAGGTTCTTCAGCAGCCACGGTCCCACCGAGACTGCTGTGCCCATCAAATACATCAACGCGCCCCACAACCACTCCGGCCGAAAGCCGATAGCCGAAAGCTGATGGCCGTGATCCTTTTTTCGAACCCCCCAGAGACTCACCAACCCCAACGGAATCACCACCGACACCAACCCCGGATACTTGCACGCCATCGCACTGCCCGCGAACAAACCTGCCAACAAGAACAACCGATTGGACGCCGCCCCGCTTCCTTCGCGACGCAAGGTTTCCACCGCCAGCAGCACGGCGAATAACGCCAAAAACAAGTAACACGACAACGCTCCTTCGACATACGCGATGATCGCCAGCCGGTACGTCCACGGTGTCGAAAGATAAATCACGGCCGCCAGCCAGCCGACAGTTTCGCCAAACCATTTCCGTCCCGCACAGAACAACGCCAGCGCAGTCAGTGGAGCGAACCCCATCAACACCGCTTGCCCCGCGAGCGCGCCTCGATACCAATCCTGCCTCAGCACCATTCCTAGCAAGCACAGCATCTCGGTCAGGAACGGGAAGTTCGTGTAGACGTTGTGTTCCAAGAACGTGATCTGGCCGTTGAGGAAATACTCCTTCGGCCCCGTCAGGTGATACGCCTTCACGTCGAAATCCGTCGGCGGGAGGACGGAACCGAGCAGCATCGCCAGCTGAAAAAACCCGATGAACACGACGGCGAGGCTTTTCGCGATCATTGGATACGGAAGCTGCTCCCCGCGCGATACGAACCCCACGAACGATGTCCAGGCGGAATGCCTGGCTTGGCTGATCTCCGCCTTCAGCCTTTCGCCTTCATTCTTGTCGTGACAACACAACCAGACCTCGTAGACCGTAGCCGCTCCCAACGCTCCGCCAAGCAACCACGGCGACAGCCAACCCACCAAGCCGCAACCCAGCGTCAGCAGCGAAACCGCCGACAGACCGACGCCGCACGCGCTCACGAAACGCTCCGCCGAACGCGCTGGAAGCGGAATTCGCAACGCTCGCAGCAGCAAACCACCGACCGCCCAACTGCCGAGCCAGATCACCGCAGCCACCGCGAACAGATCGAAGCGTTGCGAAAGATTTTTCCAACTCGACGCCGCTGCTTTCGGCGGCGCGACCACGTTCGACCACAACAATTCTGGCAGATCAATCCAGAGGTCGACACGACTGACGGGCGGATTGCTATTCGGCAACGTGAAATGAAAAAAGAAGACCGCGTACCCAACGATCCACGCCACCGCGATCCACTCGCTCACTCTGGCCCGTCGGCCACGTTCTGATTCCGACGGTGATTCTGACAGCACGTTCGCCATGAGCGGATCGTAACATCCTGTTGAAATTCACCCCACCGGGCTTACCCCAAGGGCTCGCGGGCCTGCACGCCACTCAGGAGTTTGTTGATTTTGAGTGGTGCAGAATCCCGCGAACGGGGTAGCGATTTTAAACAGGCGGGTAACGCACGTTCCGTCCAACGGGCGAGTGGCAGAACATCAAATTTGCCACACTCATTGGGGGGGAGCAGACCGCGTCGAGTGCCGGCCCACCTCATACTATGCCAGATTTGAGTGGGCCGGCGCGGCGATGCGATGCGCCGCTGGTCCCGCCCGACGGTCCAACTACTTGATGCGTTGTTGAGCCATCACCAGCTTCCTCCAGTCGAACGATCCGGTTCCCTGGTCGCTGGCTTCCAAGGCGACCGAGCGATCCACGATGTACGCTTTGCGGTAGGTGACGGGAGTCGTGCCGTTGAGCAGCGGGCCTCCGATGCGTGTCACCGGCTCGGTCGTTCCGGGAGGCGTGAACTGCACGCACTCGAACATACCAATGGTCACGAACACCACGAAGCAGTTGCTCCGAGTCGTCGTGTTCCCCACCATTTTCGACAGCAACCGATGCTGTATCAGCGGCGAAACCGCCGTGGCTCCACTGGTCGGGAAGGTGAATTCCGACTGGTTGGTGAGTTCAAACAGTCGTCGGCGATCGGCTGGGATAGTCTGCGGAATCCGCCGCAGAATCGAGTCCTCTAAGGACACGTTAGAAGTGGTGCTGTTGCCATTCGGCGTTAATCCGAAGTCACGGAAGGGTCGCGAGGTTCCCGACAGCGGCAGGAACATCTGGCTGGTTGGATCCAAGCCGTCACGCGACAACAGGAAATTGCCCCACCAATCGCGTCTCGCATCGCTGCCAGTGACGTCGGCCAGAGTCCGGTCCCATCGCCCATTTCCGTTGATGTCCTCGTTCGGGTCGGGTGGGACCGCGTCCAGCGTACCATTGCCGTTGAGATCCTCGCCGACGTCAAGCACGCCATTGAGATTTTTGTCTTCCGTATAACCCGGGTTCGGACCACCGAGATCACGTTCGGGAATGCCGTGGACTTGCAGGTCGTCAATCAGTCCCGCCAACACGCGCGGATCGCGCACGCCATTCAGATTGATCCGTGCTGGCACGCGATGCTGCTGCAACGGATCACCCAATTGCCGATGGGTCCGCGTCGGAACTTCCGCGAAGGCAAAGAACCGATGAAAGTGATACGGGTGCGAATCGAGCACTCCGTTTTTGTTGAGATCGTCACCGTAATCCAGCCAGCCATTGCTGTTGGTGTCCTCCATCGGATCGAGGAGGCCATTGCCGTTCGCGTCTTCCGATGCCTCGAGCATGCCGTCGTGGTCGCGATCCTCCGATTGAAGGAACACAGCAGCTCCGAACGACAGCGGGCCGCTGTAGGTTTTATTGGCGGCAGTGGGGTCAATCGTCGCGCCGACTTGTCCCAAATCATTTCCCGCCCCTCCCGGATCGAGTTCTGGTGGCAGCCACATCGCCTGGGCGTCGCGTGTCAGCGTACCGGGTCCAAACAGCGGAATGTGAAGTAGCTCAACGATCGACGAGTAATCCCGATCAAAGTGCGGCAGAAACGAGTAACGATGATTGAATTGCGCTGGGCTTTTGGAATTGTTGAGGGTAAACGTCGTCTTCATCATGCCAGGAGTGACATTCCCGCTGAGTTCGAGGTCATCCGTATCTCCGGCGACTTTGATGTTCTTCAGAGGTTGACCGCGCTCCGTAGAACGCAATTCATCATTTTCCAAACGCGCAAGTGCCGTCGTTTGATCGGTCACAGAACCATCAAAATTCAAATCCATCATCTTGACCCCCATCTTTCCCGGTGCGACGCGGCCATCGCGATCGAACGCATCGACCGTCACATACGGATTGTTCACAAGAGAGAGCTGGGGCAATCGTGGGTTTAATCGTCTCTGTAATGCAAAGACGGTGTGAGTGAGATGGTTCTCGAAATAAGCCGGAGCCGCTTGGGTATTGAGCGTCGGGTTATTGTTTCGGCTAAGGAAGTCTCCAGCGATGCCAAATGCCAGCGTGAACTTGGGGGTGTCGTTGGGATGTAGCAGATCCAAATTCACGATACCGTTCGCTGGCTGCGCCGCTCCCGTGTACGCTCCAGCGGTGGCCACGTTCGGACAGACCATCTCAAAGTCCGTGGTGGCTCCGGCGTGGTCGATGTAAATCAACGAGGACTGGAAGCCGCCAGGGCCTAACGATCCCGCATCTGAGCTTGCGATCGTATACAGGCCACCGGGAGCGATCGATCCGGCCGGATTCAAAAAGACAACTGCATTCTCTCGCTCATTGGGAACCATCGCAGTGTTGTCGTCGAGTATCCCATTGTTATTGTCGTCTCGAAGAATTCGCCAGATTCCCGTTGCCGCAGTGGTCGAGAGTCGGTCCGCGAGCTGTACCGTCTCTGGGAAGATCGAACGCAGTTCCAACTGCACGAAGTTGAACTCTCCGACAGTGTCATCGTACGGCGTCTGTGAATTATTCGATGCCTGTTGAGACTGCCGGTACCAAGCCGCCTCGCTGAAAGTGAGCTGCGGCGTTTCCACCCCATAGACCACTTCACGCTCGCCAGTCAGCACGTTGGTCGTATCGGTCGTGGCGGGATCATCATCCAGATCCCAGCCATCCTGCAGATTATGGTCGAACTCAAACGCCGTGATCACATTGTCGGTGTCCAGCGCATCCACAAAGTTGACGGCGAACTGAGCCATCTGCCGACGCACGTTGCCGGGATGAACCTCAAGCCCGGAATTCGTCGTCAGGTTGCCGGTGGTCGGAACGGCAGCGCCACCACCGAGAGGCGAGACGTTGACGGAATCATTTCCGCCGCAGAACGTGTAGAGCAGCACATAAATATCGCGAGCCATTTGCTGTCGGTCGCGGCGTGCCCAGAACTCTTTGACCTCTTCGATCGAGTGCATGCCGGTCGCGGCCGGAGGAAACGCCGGCAACGTGTACGGTTCCTTGAACGCCTGATTGATTGTGTTCGCCGTGGGAGTCGGCAGGTTCTGAACCGCGCTATCGGTCGAGTGCGGTGTCAGTTGCCGGTACTGCAACTGCGAAGTATAGGAACTGGGCGTTGTTCCCGGACGACGTTCGACATCGAGAAATTCATTAATGCTCAACCGCTTCGGAGTCGCTGCGTCTGTGGTCGATCCAGACTCGAAGGACAACAACCGGCGCAACTGCGGACGGAACGGATCGCGTGGACCATAGGCGTTCTCCGGCAGGTACGTCGCCGCACTCGGATCAATCGCCGGCACATAAGGGGTGCCGCCTGCGCCCGGCAGCACCGGATTGAATTGCGGTGGGAATTCCAGATTTCCGTCGCCGTCGAAATCGACGTTGAATTCCCAAACGCGATCACTCCCAGTCCCGGAATGACGTCGCAACCCGAAGTGCTTCAAGTCCCAACTGAGGGATGTGAACCGCTGACCGACTTCCACTTGATTCGGGCTGCTGGCTCCGGTGGGGATCACCAGGTTGGCCGGCATCGTGTCGGCCAGGCGTGACGTCAGTCCCGTCGAGTTGCGATCTGCGTTTGTCATCTGCAAGTACAACGTGTCAATCGCCTCGAACGGTTCATCGTACGGCCGCTGTTCGGACTTCGGATCGACCGTCACTTCCATCGAGTCATCGACGAGGTAGTAGTCATTCACGCTGGCCGGATTCGGGAAGGGTGCCCCCCCGATCGGCACGCCGAAGTTGGCGCCGTAAATCGGGAGTGTTGCGGGATTCGTGTACGTCATCAGCGGATTGCTGGGGGGTGCGCCGAACGGAGTGAGACCGAACCACTGCGGAGTTCCCGTCAACGCCGTACCGGAATTCAGCGCGTCAAATCCATTGAAGACATCCTGATATTGCAAGAACGTCAGTGGACTGGTCGCGACCGAGTACAGCATCGGCGACTTGGGGCCGGTCGCTCCTGTCGTCCAATAGCGGCCACGTCCGCCAAAGAGCAGCGGATGCCGGAACGATTGAATCTGGCCGACGGCGGTGCCCCCCATCCAATTCCGGTGACCTTCGTTCGCGTCGCGATTGTCGTCGAGGTCGAACTGGCCGGGGTACGGGAAGAGGTTGCTGTTGACGCTGTTCTGCACTCCGATCGGAGCACCCGCACCGGCCGCTTGCAGGACACTCCACATCCGGTTGGCTTCACCGAATCGTCCCGCGTAAATCTGATTGGGTGTCGAGAACCGGACATGTCCTTTCAGCGACGTCCAGAACTCCATGTTGGCCATGTCGAGCCGAATCGCGCTGGCGCCAGGAGTGGGCGCGTAACCAAAGTACGACGTGAGATCGGTCTGAGCGGCGCTGCTGGCCTCCGCGTAGGTCGTGTCAAGCGCATACAGCGGATTGATTTCCGCTGGCGAGGACAGCCCCTGAGCCGAAACGCTGATCGGGCCGCCGTTGCCGAAGTTCGAAGTGTTGTTCGTGCGCGTGTCGCCAAACGTGTTGCCGACCATGTTCGCGTTCAACAGCGAATCCAGGTCGTAGATCGCGGTCGAGATCAGCGGAATGTACGGCCGGTTGTCTGATGGGCGGACCAGGATTGGCATATCAAAGTCCATCCAGATGCCGTCCATCACGCCGTCGCCATCGTTATCGACGTCGTACTCGTACTGGTTCCACGCCGTGACATTACCAGCACCCGGAATCGGGTGCATATTGCCGTCCGCGCTGAAGACACCTTGTTCGCTTCGAAAAGCATCCGGCGTTCCCGTGACCGGGTCATTCAAATTGACCAGGAATGGAAAGGCCGACGACACCTGATTCGTGACGGACGCTCCAATCAGAGCCGCGTCGGCCGCTACGAAACCCGCCAGAGTTGGATCGGCCGCAGGATTCGAACTGGCATCAATGATGAACCGCCGCTGAGGAGTCCCCGACGTGTCCTGCCGCCAAACGTAGGAATGAAACGGATGCGGTCGAAACGACCGACGGGAAGTGGATTGTGAGATCGCCCAATCCGCGACCGGCTGACCAGAACCATTTCGGAACAACTCCGGGCGATGGAAGGCTGGCTTGATGACCAATCGCTGGGCCGGTGGATTCAAACGATAGTCCCAAGTGTAACCCTTGTACCCCAGGAACATGTTGTTGATGTCGGGATAGGTGTAGTCCACATCGGGAGCCGGCATCGCCAGGACGTTCCGCTGGAACTGAAAGTGCGCTGCCGGCGAATCATTGACGTTGCGCAGATCGTCATTCGGCCCAGGCACATCGTCAGAGCCGTCGTAGTTTTGATCTACCACCAAACCACCGCTGCCGTCGAGAATCAAATGCACGCCGGTGCCTGTGTGTGGTTGCACATCCCAGCCGATGAGGTTGTAGAGCATCGAATGGCGACGGCCCCACATCACGCTGTTCGGCTGAGTCGGCTCTGCCCCGATCGTGATCTGCTTGATCGCCTCGCCGAAGATACGCTCGATGTCGTCTTCCTGATATGTCCCCTTGGCCGCTTCAGCGAAATAGGTCGCGTTCTGCTGCTCCTGATTGGCGAATGAGAAGTAGATCAGCCCCAGCAATGACAACATGCCGAGCAGTCCCAACACGACCAGCAACGTGCTCCCGCGCCGTCCCCGCTTCAACGGGCGCTGGGCGTGGGGTTCCTGCCCCCGCCGCGATGGCGACCGAAGGCCTCCTTCGCTCGACCACGCCCACATTCCCGACGCTCCATGCGTCGCTCGGCGCGAAGCCCGCATCTCCCGCTGATGCACCATTTCCGACAAACCAAGCTGACGTTTCATGATTCAATTCTCCGGTCAACTTCCAGCGACAGTCAGTCACGCCTGCCCCGGTTGTGACCCACCTTATCTTCACTCCCCTCAAATCTTTGCTGAGAGAGGTTCGGCCGTTTCACAAAACAGTAGGATGGGACCAGCGGCGCTTCACCGCGCCGGCCCACCAGATTCTGGTGTGATTTTGCTAGCGGGCCGCCGCTCGCTGCGAGCTTGCCCCACCCTACCCCTAGTCCCTTTCTCACGGCACCGTGGTCGTGTCGCGTAGCGAATGCACGATCGTCACTTGTTTCATTTGCTGACTGGTGGGGTGCTCGAACCGCACCGTTATCCGAATGGCTCGCAACGGCCGAGCGTTATAGACCACCATCCAATCGGGTTCGCGATCGATGGCTCCATCGCCGTCCACGTCTTCGCCGGGATTGAGCACGTTGTTTCCGTTCGTGTCTTCCGTCCAGCCCTTGATAATGAACCCGGGCGTTGTGGACCAGGCTCCGACTCCGGGCTCATCGAGGATCGAAGCCGTTCCACCATTCGTAACCGTTCGTGCGGACGATGTTCCCGCCCGCACACAGACAAAGCGATAGGTCAATCCCGTTGGAAACAGAGGACGACGAAGTTGGAATCGTTGAGGATTCAAAAAGGTGTCTGCCGGCAGATTGAAGGCCCCGTCTTCACCATTATTAGAAATTCCGTTTTGGTTGATATCTTCAAAAATTTGACCGGCAGGAGATGGCGAATCAAGAACCATGTTCCCATTGAGATCCTCACCCGCATCCAGAATGCCGTTGCCGTTGACGTCTTCGAGAAAGACCTGCTTGTTTTCTTGCAGAACGCCATCGCTCGGAAAACCGTTCGATCCATCCTCGCCCGCGTCGAGAACGCCGTTGCCGTTCAAATCTTCGCGACGCGGAAAGACCACGTCTCCCGGTTGATAGACCGTGTTTGGAGTCCACCAGATTGGCGCTCCGCTGGGGTTTGTGTAGGTCGGGCCGGAGACCCCGGTGGGATCAATGGTCAGCGGACGGAATGGCGGTCGATCAGGGCCGTCTCCCAAGACGCTGTTCACGTTGCGATTGAACAGCGGATGCCAGGTGTCGAACACGTTCGGTGCGACAGTTCCTGTCGCTATCAGCGGACCATACCTCGGCTGGTTCGTGGCGGGATCACGATTCAGGTAACGCACACCCGCGTAGTCTCCCGCGATGCCACCCACTCCCAGCGAGTGACCGATCTGGGCGAAGTCTTGCAGTCGCTCGTCCCAAACCTCAACGCGAAACTCATGCACGTTACTCAGCAGCAGATCGACACCAGCTCGCGAGCCACCGGCATAGGTATCGATCACACCATCTCCCGTCGCATCAGCGTAGTTCGTCGCCGCAGCGTCCATCGGATTGCCGCCACCTGGCATCACCTGCGGATACTGGAACGTCGTATTTGAGGTCTCTTCTTGGGTGAACCGCCCGATGAAAAAGTTCGGAGCTGCCAAGCCGCTGAACTCGCGCGGCAGTCCGTTGAAGTTATTCGCTCCCGTGAACGCCGAATTGAAGCCGAAGCGATTCCAAGTTTGACCGAGCGAGTAGCAGTAAGGCGTGCCGGGGAAGGCCACCTCTTTTTTGTTTTCAAGGAACGGCTTGGCTCCGACAAACCTCGCTCCGGCCGGCATGACTCCGCTGGCCGAGAAAATCGGCGATCTTTGAAACGCAGAGTAATCGTACAGACTCCAAAAATTCGCGAACGCTCCGGCATTCGCGAAGTAATCGAACCGAGAATCCAGGGCCATGTTGGCATTCAAATCTTCGCCGGGGTCCAAAGTGCCATTGAGGTTGACGTCCTCGGAGACGACGGGCTGCCCAGGGTTGGTGGGATCGACGCTGGCCTGTTTGATCGGATCGCGAATCAACATCACTCGCCGATACAGCCGAGTGCCGCGCATGAAGTAGCACACTTCGGCCTTGGTCGAAGAGCCGGCACCATTCGACAGGATTTCGCCGTCGTCACCATCTGGCTGATTCGGGTTCCGCAGGAAGTGATAGACCCTGGTTGCCGGATTCGCGGTCCACACGGCTGGCGGTGGATATGGCAATTGCGCCGCCGAACCGTAGAACCTGGACTCCCCGATCTTCTTCACGTTGATGGTCGAGTCCATCGTGAATTGCAGGACGTCGTCGGTGAAGTCGCCGAGGTAGTTATTCGAGAGATAGAAGTAACCGTTGTCGGTTCCCGCATCGGACCGAGTAATCCCGATCGGCTCATTGGCGTAGAACGGAACCAGCGAGCGAAACGTCCGTTGATCGAGGTCACGCTTCAGAATCGTGACGAGCGTGCGAGAATTCTGATCGTTATCCGCCAGTGTTCGCTGCTTCGTGACCGAGCCGCCGGCCAGTTGGAACACCTCGGCGAACATCGTCATCATGATCAACACCAGCGTCACCGCCATCAACATCTCGATAAGCGTGAAGCCGGTGCGTCGAGTTGTCGATCGAATTGTTCGCGAGCGATTCATGATCTTGCTTTCACACAACGATATCCTGCAAACCTACAGAGTCATTGGCTGCCCTGATTCAAATTCCTATCTCACTGAAAACACATTGACGACTGTCGGATTCCAATAGATGCCGCCGATATCGAGCACTCTGTTGCCGTTCGTGTCTTCACCGGGATCGAGCGTCGGGGTGTACGGGTACGGCAACGGCACGGGGTAGATCCGATCTTCCGTGCCGTCTTGCTGGACGAACTTGTCCAAAACCAACTCGATGGTCGTATCGGTCTCGTTCTGTAATCCCTGGATGCGATACCACAGACCGTTCTTGGTATCGCACACGAAGCCGCCTCGACGAAACGCGGGACGATCTGTTCCCGACGGCAGGCTCGCGAAATCGACTCGAACGATGGAGGTTGGCTGATCGTCGCTTTGCTGGGCCGTGGGAAGCGAAAGATTTTTGGGATATCCGATCTCGGCAATGTCATCCGCACCAGAGATGCCGTTGTCATCGAAGTTCGCAGCCCCCGGAGCCGCCACACCACTGCCGTTGGGTGCTCCGAGATCGAACTGACGAAATGCTGCCGGGTAAACGTACTCGTGCTCCGGGTTGAAGCTCCGTTTGAAGAAGACCACTACGTCGATGTTCGAGTCGCCCGATGGCAACCGGCGCACCGTCAAGGCCCAGGTATAGACTTCGTCGAGTTGCTCGATGCGAACTTTGCCGATGTTGCCATTCTCGAACCGCGTCGAAAGCGGAGTCGTCCAAGTCACTGTCGGCGGCGACGCGCTGGAGGCGGTGAGGTATCGAATCTCACTGCGTCGGCCACCGAGATCTCCCTGCTGGTCGAAAATCACCGCGCGATAAACAACCGAGATGAATGAGGGAGCCGGAGGAAAAGACGTCGGGACCGAGGACAGATCCACGTCGTTGTCCAATGTCAGCGACGTGATGTTGGTAGTCGCACTGACCGAGGTATCAACTGTCCCCTCGGCGACCACCTTCCAGTTGTCTGGTTGACCAACCAACTGCACAGCCCGCGCGATGGCTGAATCGCTTTCTTGATCGTTGGTGGGGTAAGCTCGGATCGAGGCCCCAGGTGTCGTCCCCGGATTGGACGGGAACAAGCTGGCTCCTGTATATCGACGTGGCAACGGCACATTCACGGTGGAGTCAGTCGGCAACTTTCCCCAAGTATCCCGCAACAGAGTCGTCTCAGTCGTGGGAATTGCCCCCGCACCCCTTCTTGCCGCCAGCGACGCATCGCGATGAAACGTCTGATAGCCATAAGGGTCCACAAAGTATACCGGCGTTTGATAGCCTGAGCTGTTTGCTCCCGCGACTCCATCCGGGTTGTTCACAAAAGCCTGATCCACATCGAGCAAGGCTTCGGCCGAGAACCGTGTGATTGTCGAATTCGTCTGGCGGCTGGCCTCCAGGACTCGCAATGTCGAGAGCGGAAACACCGTCGCCACCATCACGACACCAATGGTCATAATCGCACACGACATGAGCACTTCCATCAGCGTCATACCGGTCCGCGGAGTCGATATGGTATCTGGCCCCGCAAGCATCGTCTGACGAAGCGACGCGAGCCAACGATTTTTCATCCGCGTCGTTTTCATTGGTTGGTCACCTCGCCAACGTAGCTACTTCGGAACGGCCTGTCTGCATAACCATCGCTGCCGCTCAATCCCGTGGCGTTGATCAACACATCGGTTGCATCCACAGGATACGACGAAACTTTTCCGGTCAGCGTGAAGATGGAAATGATTGCCTGTTGTCCCAGCGGACTCGCTTCGTCGAGCACACCATTGCCGTTGAAATCCTCGCCGGCGTCGAGAGTGCCGTTCTCGTTCAGGTCCTCACGAAATTGATTCTGACCCGGCAACAATGGTCCCGCTGAGTTGGAGTTCACCGGCGGCCGAGCTAACAGATCGACGGTCTTCTGCACATCCTTCCGCTCGGCAACGTAAAGGTGGACCAAGCCCATCGCCGCCGCGGAACCGGTTACGACCCCACGCGGAGAAAACAGGATGTCCATGCGCGAGGAATACCGCGCATTCTGCGGCGACCCCGGAGCAGGTCGCCACGACGACGGAACTAGCGAGCCATCCAGGTCGATGCACACCGTCTCGGGCAACAAAATCGGCTGAGACTCCGGCAACACGCGCGGCTGCAATTCCAGTCGGTAGGTGCTCGGCCCTGTTCCCTGGAACGCAATCACCTCGTTATCCAATGTCGTCGTGGATTCTTGAAATGGTGTCGCCAACTCCAAAACTTGATTCACGGCCGTCAGGCGATGCGTCAGCACGGGATACCAAACGCCGCTATCCTTTGGGATTTCAATCCGCGCAGCATCAATGTCTAACAGCCCGTTGCCATTTTGATCTTCACCGGAATCCAGCACGCCATTGAGGTTCCTGTCTTCAAACAGGCCGAGCAACCCGCGTTCTTTGAGTGCGTACCAAGCCGTTCCTGCATCGCCACGCACGATCTTGACCGCCGACTCCAGAATGCCGTCGTTGTTGATATCCACAACGAGATCAGCAACTCCATCGCCGTTATTGTCGATTCGCTCCAAGCGAATCTGACCTCGATCCCAAGGCTTAGCCGGAACACCAACATTGACGCCGACGTAGATCATGCTGGTAATTTGACGTGGATCCGTTTCATCGGTCAGGAATCGAATCCCGACCCTCGCTTGCGGATTGATCTTTCCAGCAAAAATGGCCCGGTCACGAGCACCCTCCAAGGCCGACTGTACCTGCCGAGCACCCGCCTTCAATCGCTCTTGAGTGAACGCGAAGTCCACCGCCTGCACCGTCATCACAATTAAGATCAACATCACCGCGACGACGATCAACAACTCGACCAGTGTGAAACCACCAACTCCACGCCACGACCGAGTCGCGTGAGTTTGTGCAGAACTCACAGACCGGCGAAACGCTATCAGGGAAGTGACTCGAACACGATTCATCTCACTTCCCCTTTCCCGCGCGCCGATTGCGATTCGTGATGTTGTCCGTCAGCGCCGAGATCACTGAGTTTCCAAGCGGTGTGCGGGCGAGGTCGCTGAAATCATACGGTCCGCCAGGGCCGTGAATCGGTTGTGCCAAGATTCCAAGATCTGTATCGAGCACATCCGCTCCACTCGCCCCCGACGCTGTTCCTTGATGCGGCTCGAAAAGTCCCAGATCTCCATCCGCGCCTGCCGAAACGATCAGCGGCGTGTGGTAGGTGTCGAGCGTCGGATAATTCATCTCGTTAAAGCCCTTTGTACCCAAAGTCACATTGGTCATCCCATTGCTCTGAAGATAAAGCCGTTTGATCTCCGTCGATACGAGACCATAGGGATCATCGGTATCATCGCTCAGCGAATCCCATTGGCCGGCAAGCACCGGTCCGGAGGGCAATCCGTAGATCAGATAGCCCACAATGGCCCGCTGAGCCGCAGAAACGGTGATGTCATCCGTACTGACTTTCCCGAACTCCGTGAAGTTGTCAGTAGTTGAAT